>ERZ761603.2899-NODE-2899-length-11374-cov-17.695910_pt1 | contig 11374 bp, 11 predicted proteins | sample MGYA00511879_ERZ761603 | MGnify/ENA primary metagenome ERZ761603 (study PRJEB28899, sample SAMN02850040) | bioreactor sludge metagenome | biome: EBPR Sludge; feature: EBPR Bioreactor; material: flocular biomat | place: Australia: Thorneside Wastwater Treatment... | reverse complement strand
GATCTCCGCGGCTGTCAGGCCATGCCTGCTGGCAAGCCGGGGAAGAACCCGCCGCAGTTCGTCGAGGATGAAGTTTGACAGAATGGCCTCGACTGATCCGTGACGCCAGGCGGCCATGATCTTTCCCGGGATGCTGGCCGGGTAGGCGATACCGGAAAGCAGGACATTTGTATCGAGCACGATACGCAACGTTGCCATCGGCTGCTCAACATCCTGTCACGGCATTCCGACATGCCGAGCGTTCGCGGGCAACGGCATCATCGATTTCCCGCAGGCCATCCGCTTCCGGTGTGTCGGAAAAGCCCTCTTCGATGCGCTGGCATAGCCGATCGAAGCGTTCCTGCAGGCGGCGGATGCGCTCGAACAGCCTGGCGTCGACCAGTGCGGCGACCGGCTTGCCGTCCTTCTTGATCACCACGCTGTCATGCCGATACTGTACCTGGCTGAGCATTTCACCGAGGTTCTGTCTGAAAGCGACTGCACTGGTTTCCGTGATCATGATCTGCCCTTCCTTGGTCTGGTGCAATCATTATGATCATGTCGATATGCATGGTCAATGATCAAGTCAAGAAACTCAATGGCCGAAGACGGGCGACACTTCCCCTGCCCTTGAAATTCTCGTCCGGCGGGTCGTCGACCGCATCAGTCTGCTGACCGGTGTCGCGGTAGTGCAGGTGATTGGCGTCGAAGAGGGAGTTTCGTTTCCGCTACCGAAGGGTCTGGTTCAAGGGTGAGCCTGCTCACCGGCCGATGGATTTTCAGCGGATGGGTTGATCACCAACTCGACGCGCATGGCAAACCGGGTGACCTTGCCGCCAACCGTTCCGGGACGGAAGCGCACGCTGAGGAAACTTGTCCTTGCCTGCTCGGCAACCGTTGGCGGAAGGTCTGAGTATTCCTGATCCACACCCTCAACGAACCCGTCTTCCCCAATGCGAAGCATCAAGATGCTGTAACCACCCTGATCGAAGTGCAGCAACGAAGGCATGCTGCCAGGAAGATCGAGAAGCACTTCAGGAGGGGTATCCAGGAGGCTCGACGGGACATACCGGGTTACGGGGCCAGTGGCGATGGTCTGCCCGTGGCTTGTCGAACGCGAGTACGTCTGCCCTTCGCCGTTGCGTGGCGGCGGAGATGTTGGGGTGGCGAGGCGATCTTGCGTCGAAGTGGTCAATGTAATCGCTGTCCTCCCGGGAGGGATGTTCAATGCATCCGTCCCCCGGGCCATGCTTCCCGTGCCGGCGATCAGGCCGCAATGGATCAGGACAGAGACTGACAATGCCAGCACCACCGGGGTGTTGTTTCTTCTTGTCAACATGAAACGTGAGTCCTGGCCGGCGGGGATGTTCCGGAAACACGCGCCTTGAGCGATTCGTCCCGCCAGGCTCTCGCCCTTGTGCGGCGCAGGCGCAAGAAAGAAGCCCTCACCATGTGGTGAGGGCTTCTTGTTCAGGGATGCATCAAGGAATCAGTATCTCTTGATTTCCTTCCAGCTTTGCCGGCGGACCGTCGGGGTGAAACCCGTTCCCTTGCCGGCCCTGGTTGGCGTGGTCGAATCGGAGAGGCGAATGATGACCCTCACCTCGCCGCTTGGCAACTGGATCAGAATCGGTCGGCTGGCCAGGGCATTGCCGAGTGAGGAGGATGCCGCCAATGGTGTCGCCTCGGTGCCCGCCTTGTAGTCCAGGATATTGAGCCAGCTGCTGCCGCCCGGTGTGCAGGGGTCGCTGTTCGGAATGTTGCTGGTGAAATAGAGCGTGCCAAGGGCAAGGATCGGATTCGTATTCACCCGTTCGCCGGTACAAGGCAGGTCCACGTACCAGCCCCATTGCGTCGTGTAGTTGATGGCGGGCGGGTTGGTACCCGTCGTTCTGATGGTCGACGTCGTCGCCGTTGCGCAAGTGGCGCCGCCAGACAGCGTCAGGGTCCGTTGTTGCATGTTGCCGCGAATCGGCGCGGTGTGCGCCGTCGACAACGCCAGATCATCGACGAGCGCATACATCGTCTGGGTCTGGTCGGCGCTTGCATTGGCGCCGGTGACCCCGGGGATGTCTTTGGTGCCCAGGTACTGGCCGGTCCCGACATAGACCATGCGCCTGTCGACCCCGGCATCCTGGATCGTCGCCAACTCGGGTTCGGTCGTTACCGGCTGGCTCTGGTTGCTCGCATTGACCAGCGTGGTGAGTCTTTGCAGTCTCCAGTTGCCCGTCGATGCGTTGTTCAGGTCGAATCGCCAGACATTGCCCAGCAGGTCGCCGCCGTAGACGTGCTGAACGGTGTTGTCGAGTTGCGGGTTTTCGACGTAGGCACTGATGTAGGCGAGCCCGCTGGGAGTGTTTCCATCACCTGCTTCGGTGTCGAATGCGTGCAGCAGCGCTCCGGTCCTCGCATTCAGCACGAACACATAGCCATGTCCGTCGCCGCCGGTACCCGAAGTCGTATCGGTTCCGACTTGGGTGCCGTTGTTGTAGCCGGAGGTGACCAGCGCGACCCAGCCGTGGGCCTTGGTCTTGACGATGACGGGCTTGCCGTGGGTGTAACCGATCTTGTTGATGTTCATTGCCAGCGTACCCGTGGTCGCCGAGCCGACCGGGCGGGTGACCGTGATCGAACCGTAGCTCGTGCCGGCCACCGGAAACTCCCACAAGACCTTGCTTGCCGCCGCGGCCTCGTTCGCGACCGTCGGGGTCGTCACGTCAAGCGCGTAATAGCCGCGCCCGCCCTTGCCCAGGCCGCCAACCAGTATTGACCTCCAGTCAGGGTTGCGGACGGTCGGCGGGACGCCATTGGTCAGGCCGGTCAGGTCGAAATCGACATCGCCGACAACCGGGGTCGCATCGACGAAATAGCGATGGGCGAAGCTGTCTCTCCTGCTCAGACTCCGCAGTTGCGACGGGGCTGTCGTGGACAGGAAGAAACTCGGGATGTACGACCAGTTTTCCGACCCGTCGGAATCACGGAAGGCATGGACCATCCCGTCATTGGCGGCTTGGAAGACGGTCTTGAATCGCGTCGGGTTGAACGTTGGGTTGGTTGTCGCGATGACGCTCTGGGCGGCCTTGAATGCCGCATAACCGGCATCGCCATAGGCGAATGTGGGGGTCGTCACGACGACCGGTTCGGCATTGACGATATCGCCCAGCAGATGGGCGCGCGTCCGGTAGGCACCACTCGTTTCACCGCTACGGTCACCGCGGATGTATTCGAGGACGGCAGCGCTGTCGGAGGGGCCGGGCGGCGTCGTCGGCGAATTCAGCGTCGCCTGCTGTGTGGTCGTCAGTCTCGTCGTCGTCGAGGCGGTCGAGGGCTGGAACTGGACGCCCGCGGTTCCCGAATAGGTGACGATCCGGCGGCTGCTCGAAGTCTGCGAGTTCAGTTGCGCCTGGGCCGACCACGTCGCGGTGGTGGAGACGGCGCCGGTAGCCGTGTCGATCGGATAGGACGACAACTGCCCGCTCCAGTTGCCCGAGTTGTAGCTGGAGGCATAGGAGGTGTTGTCGAGGGCAACGTCGGTATTCGCCACGGCCACCGCCGCCGCCGAGCCGCTGCGGGCGATGACATCGTCCAGTGCGGCCTGCAGGGCGGTTGCGAAGGTCTCGGGGTCGGCGGCGCTATAGAACCCGCCACGGCTGTTGATCGCCGCATGGGCGAGATCATCCACCTTGTTCGGGCTGTCCGCGACGTGCGGGTCGGGCCAGGTGATGGTCTGCGGCGTGGTTGTGAATGCCGAGTTGATCGCGGCCGAGGAAATGGTTCCGCTGACCCCGAAGCCAACCGTGTAATTCACCAGATGCTGCCAGAATGCCGGATCGGTCGCGTCCGTTGGCACGTTGTTGGTCAGGTCGGTTCGCAGGTCGTTCTTCCAGTAGTACATGGCCACGTCGGCCAACGAATTTGAATGGGAGTCGTTGTAGGGGTTTGCCGGGGTATAGGTATAAGAACCGATTGTGGGCCCGCTGGTGTTGTCGATATTGCCTGTCGCCGTATTGGCGCCATCGCCGTTCCAGTAACCGTCGGTCATGAATATGTTGAAGTTCTGGCGGCATGAGTGCTGGGTTCCCCCGGTACTGCCCGGGGTTGCGCCCCACGGCCCCTGATCACCCGTGCGGCTGAAATACCGGCCGACATCGTCGAGGGCATGGCGCAGCGGTGTGCCCTCGGTAGGCATCACATGACCGTACAGCTCGGTGAAGAACTGTGTCCTGTCGGTGCCAGTGTACAGGCGGACGCCGCGGACAATGGTCGACGTGTTGGCCTGTCCGTCGATTGTCGTGTTCCCCTTGTTGATCGCCGCGAAGCCGGTGCGCATCGAGCCGTCCGGCAGCCGGGAAAACGCCTTGCCAACGCCCGCGCGGGCCGCCAGGATACGCGACCGGTAATAGGTGAACCAGTTGGCGAAATTCTGGATCTCCTCCGCATAGGTGCAGGTCGTTCCCACGCAATCGGTGCGCCCGGCGCCCTTCGTGTAGGTATTGCCCGATGTGATCTGGACCCGCGTATAGTTGGCCTGGGTATTGTTGGCGGCGCCGACGGCGGTCGGGGCGGCGCCGCTTCCGTCATACCGGAAGTAGGTCGCCGGGTAGTAGGTCACGTTCTCATACGTGGAACTGCCGTCGTCGTTGGTCCATCTGCGTTGATCGGTCTGGTTGGTCGTCAGGTTGCGCGTACCCTCGGCGACATTGTTCGGATTGTAGGGCGCGGCGGTCGGCGACGCGTTGGCCATCAGCGTTCCGTCGGCGTTGGACCACGGCCGGTAGCGCGTTGCCGGGTTGTAGTACATCGGGTTGCACTGCGCATTCCGGTAGCATCGGGCGTAGCGATTGTTGGTCGTGAACCGCGCATGCCTGGCGTACGAGGCGTCTTCCCAATTCGAGCCATAGTAAGCTGAACCATAGAGCGTGCGGGGACGCGGAAAGGTCAGATAGACGTCGTCGTTTTCCGGAATCACCTCGAACTGCATCGAACCCGAGTCGTCGAGCGTGAACATGACGTTGGGTTTGGCCGAATTGAGCACGGCCATCGGCACATCCGAGATGTCCGCCGGGGCGCCGAAACCGGGTTGGCTGACTGCCATGGCGAGCCAGGTCGCGGCGAACATTCTTGCCATCGCGCGGCGGCTGAAGGTTTGGTGAGTCGTGTTCATGTGGCTAACTCCTGTGCGGAACGCTGCTGATACGGTTCTGGATGGGACATCGATGGTTCTGGTCAGAGCGAAAGGATGGTCTGCGTGATCGACGTCGCGTTGCGCGGCCCGGTCACGCGCGTCGTTACCTTGTACTTCATGGCCACCGGCATGTCTGGCTGGATTGTCCCGCCGCCCTTCTTGCTGGCGCCCGGGTCGGCGGTGTCCGTGTGGCAGCGGTCGGCGGCGCGGTCCATCGTCGCGGGGACGGGCAAGGCGACGGGAATCGACGTGTCGGCGGTGCACAAGCGCTCGATGACGTATTGCACCTGGTAGCTGCCGTTGACCGTGGTCGCCGGAATGGTGGCGGAACTCCAGTCGATGAACGGAGCGCCGTCGGCATCTTCCGGCTGGACGCGGGCGTAATAACGGCAGGTCCCGAGGTTGGAGGACGAAACGGCCGGCGCGCAATTGGCGGGGAGATTGGCGTTGGGAACGGTGCGCACCGTGCTGTCGAGGTAGGTCGCCGCTTCTTCCATGCCGACACTGGTCGCCTGCATCGTCGCATCCTTGAACGCCAGGTTGCCGGCGACGAGCGCGCCGGTGTCCACCGAGCGCAGCAGCGCGATGCCCGCCAGCGTGATGATGACCAGCGTCACCAGCGAGATGAAGAGCGACACACCCTTCTGTCCTCGGCTGAGGGGAGGGGGCGGCGAAAACGGGAGTGAGGTTCTCGCGCTCGGAAAAGGATGTGGTTTCATCAGTAGGGCCATATCGAGTTGCGCAGCGGGATGATGGTCTGATAGACCTTGTAGCGGTAGTGCTGCCATTCCGTATCGCCGGCGGCGCTGCGCAGGTCGATGCGGGGCGCGGCGTCGCCCCCGATGTCACGCCAGGGGCACGGGCCGAAGTTTGTCGTCGCCCCCTGGCACGCGCAATGCGGCCGCGTCGGCGGAACGGCGTTATCGACCGCGGCGCACTGGGTGGTGACCAGACCGCCTTCGCGATTCTTGCTGCGCGCCACGATCGCCACGCGGATGGCCTTGATGCGCTGGCGGGCAGTAGCGCCTCCGGAACCGGTCAGTGTCGCACGGTCGAATCCGCCGGTGGCATTGACCCAGGACGTGATGTCCTTGGTGTTGGCGGCAGTGGAAAGGCCATATTGCGCCTGGAGGTTGACGATGTCGCTGGCGAGGATTCCTCCTGGGCTCAGGGGATTCGTATCCGCGAGCTGAAGGCTCTGGTTGGCGTCGACCGAAAAAGTTCTCGTGCGAACTCCACCTTCGGGACCAGTGGTCCCGACCCGATAGACCCAGGACTGCGCCGGATACTGCGCTGGCCATCCTGAAGGGGGTGAGCTGGGGTTGAATTCAGGGTACTGGCCGCTGTCGACGGTAAGTTGCCGCTGCGGGGTGTTGACCGCAGTCACCCGCATCAGTGTGCAGTTGGTGAAGGTCGGGTCGACGATGACGATCAGATCCTGATTGGTGAAGTCATAAGTGCGCTCGACCAGCAGGTTGCGCGGCGTCGTTGCGTACTGAAAGGGCTCGAGCAGCCGCGATGGCACCGACCCGGTAAAGTTGAGGCCGGTCCGGACAACGATCTGGTCGCTGTTGGCACCCGGATTGGTGCCGCCGTCCTGGATCAGGACCGGAACAGGGGTGAACCCGGTAGAGTTCGGCCCCGTTGGTGTGGCGCTGCTCGAATTCTCCTGGTAGTAGGAGTAGAAATTGACACAGGAAAAAGTGGGTATGGAATTGAACCCGGCGCCGGCCATCCGGACGTCCTGCTCGATCGAAAAGAGGCCGAGCAGACCGCTCTGCTGGGCGTCGGCGCCCGAGGTGGTCGTCCGTTTCTGCCCTTCGAATATCGCGAGCGTCTGGGTGACGACCAGTATCACGATCAGGCCGACGGTCAGGCCGACCATCAGTTCGACCAGGCTGAAACCGGCTTGCGTCAAGCCTCGACGATACGCAGGCGAACGAGCTTCAGCCATTGTTGTTGATCCGCGTGGTGATGACATGGTTGTGATAGGTGGTGGCGCCCGGTGCAGTCGGCCAGCAGACGGTGACCGTGACTTCGTTGGTGGCGGGGTTGACCTGGACGCGCTGACGGTCGGTTGCCGCGCCGGGGAGCGTGCTGGCCACGGTATTCAGCCATGTGACCGCATTGGTATTAGCTGTGACTGTTCCTCCTGTGGCGCAGTTGGCTGCTCCGTGTACGTATTGGCCGATATTGGCCTGATCCGCCCACATGCGGCCGATCAGTTGATCCGCCAGGTAGGCGGCATCGGCACGGTATTTGGCATCGGATGACGTGCGGATGGAAACGGCCTGCATGCCGATGACGGCCAGAACGCCGATGGAAAAAATGAATATGGCGACCATCGCTTCGATCAGGGCGACGCCGCCCTGCGCGGACTTTGACGAAGGTTGTCTCATTACAGGCATCTCCGGGTATCGGTGGTGCCGGTTACGCTCGGGTCGCAGATGCGAACCTGACCGCCCGGACTGGAAACTTGTATCCTGAGTGTCGAGTTTGGCGGCGCGCCGCTGACGGCGACGTCGACCGCGGTCAGTGTGGCCGATGCATCGGTATTGGCCACGACCCGGCCAAGGCCGTTGAAGGTGATCTGCGTCGCGTTGGCCGGGGTGCTGGTCGTCGTCACGCTCGCCGAGCCGCCTTCGCCGCTGGCGCGCGACTGCTGGACCAGCGCGCCGCCGCTGTCCACGTTCACGCTCCACGATGACGAGCTGCCCGCGCCCAGCGTGAAGCGCACCTTGGCATTGAGGCGGAGGGCTTCGGCGCGCGCAAGCTGCACGCCGTTCTGGATCGCCTCGGCCGAGGCCCTGATCTGGTTCCTGACGATGAACTGGTTGAACGAAGGCAGGCCGATCGCCAGCAGTACCGCCAGCACGACACCGGTGACCATCAGTTCGGTGATGGTAAACCCGCGCTGCCTTGCGGCATGGAAAGCAGGGGTCAGCACGATTCGTCCTTCTTGTAGGTCCAGCAGTTCTTCGGTAACCCGCTGGCGCCCGGGAAGGCAGTGGTTCGCCGGAGATTGTTCTGGTTGATGGTGAAGGTGAAGCCGTTCATGCCTTGGGCGGCTATGCCGGTTGCCGTGCCGGTGTAGGTCGTGGCCCCGCCAGTGCAGGTGTAGGTGAAATATTTGGTGCCGCCGGGCAAGGTGCCCCCGCAGGTGGTGCCGGCGGAAACGTAAGTCCGGTTATCCTGAAAGAACTGTTCCTGCCGCGCCCGGAAGGCCGCAAGTTCGGACGTCGCCTCACCGATCTTGCCGCGCCGGACGTATTCCTGATAGGACGGGAATGCAATTGTTGCCAAAAAACCGATGATCGCGACGACGATCATCAGTTCGATCAAGGTGAAGCCGGTGGCGGTTTTCAATCGAGTTCTTGGGTTCATGGAGCCTCCTGTGATCGAAATGTACGCGACCGCGATCATGGCACAACGATCAAGCGATGTAAGGCGTACGGAACACGACGAGCGGTTGGCGACAGGGAATCGTGGAGATATTTCGTTACGGGTATGTCCCGCTCCTTTCGCGTGGCGAACAGTCTTGCCCGCAAGCGCGCCCGTCAAGCTGACAAGCAGCGCTCCCACAACGCCAGCCTGCGTGCGACCCTGCGTACCGCGATCAGGCGCGTGTGTCAGGCGATCGACGCCAGCGACAAAGCCGCCGCTCAGAGGGTCTTCCAGCAGTCCGTTGCCATCCTCGACCGCATCGCCGACAAGAAGATCATCCACAAGAACAAGGCTTCCCGCACCAAGAGCCGTCTGTCGGCCCAGATCGAGGCGCTCGCTGCTGCCTGATCGTTCGTTGTGTGACGTAACCAGAGAGGCACCCAAGGGTGCCTTATTGTTGAACCGTGGTCGACCTTGCTCACAAGAGGCGGGCCGATTGACCTTGCGCCGTGAGAAGCGCAACCGCCTTCTTGTCGAAGGACACGAAGGTTTCTCCGCCGAGCCAGTTCCCCTCGTAGGCAATGACACCATCGGCGAAATCCCCGCCCGCTTCGAGCAGCAAAAGCCCAGCCTCTACTGCGGGCCGGTTTGCTTCCACGTTTGCGGCGGCAAGCAACGCGCGGATTGCGTTGGCCACATCGGCGGGTTGGAGGTTGTAGACCGTGAGCAGCACCCACGCCAGTTCGCACAGGCACGGTAGCGCAACCGCGATCAATTCGGCATCGATCAAGACCCTGGCGGCGACGCTCGCTTGTGCGGGGTCGTCACACATGACGGCGCGAACAAGCACATTGGTGTCAACAGCGACCCTCATTCCTTGCCGGCCCATGCTTGCGCGGTCGCCATGTTGATTTCTTCGATGGTGGCGATTTTCTCAGTGCGGCCCGCGAGCAATCCGATAAAGCCATCGATCGTTCCGGCGGGCCGGGATGCTTTGAGCATGCCCCGGCCATCCGGCAGCAAATCCAGCTCGATTTTTTCACCGGGCCTGATGCCGAGGTGTTGCAGCACGTCTTTTCTAAACGTGACTTGCCCTCTTGCGGTAACGGTCAATGTGGCCATGGTCATGCCTTCGTGGTTTCTTGATCAATATGGGCCAAAGTAATGCAAAAACACCTTATTGTCAATTTGGGGACACCAGTTCCAAGAGCCGCGACCAACGGGGCTGGCATGAGCAAGGCTTGCCCTGGTCCTTTCGCCCTGTCGCCTGGCGCACGGCACTGGCTCGAGGGCTCGCAGGCTGCTAAAATGACACGCTTTTCAGGCGGGTCTCTTTCATGTGCGGCATCGTCGCGGCGGCAGCCGGCAGCAACATTGTCCCCGTTCTCGTTGAAGGCCTGAAAAGGCTCGAGTACCGGGGTTACGATTCGGCGGGATTGGCTGTCATTTCGGGTGAGAGCATCGAGCGGGTGCGCTCGGTCGGGCGTGTCGCCGAACTCGAAACCGCGTCGGCCGGCACGCAGGCCAGCACCGGCATCGCCCACACGCGCTGGGCCACCCACGGTGTGCCATCCGAGCGCAACGCCCACCCGCACGTCTCGGGATCGATTGCCGTCGTCCACAACGGGATCATCGAGAACTACGAAACCCTGCGCAACGAACTCACCGCCCAGGGCTACGTCTTCACGTCCGACACCGACACCGAAAGCATTGCCCATCTGGTCGATTTCACCCTGAGGGGCGAACCCGACCTGTTCAAGGCCGTCCAGGTCGCCTGCCGCCGTTTGGTCGGCGCCTACGCCATCGCCGTCATCGACCACCGCCAGCCGGGCAAGGTCGTCGTCGCCCGCGAAGGTTCGCCGCTGCTGCTCGGCGTCTCCGACACTGGCAACTACGCCGCCTCCGACGCCTCGGCGCTGCTCCAGGTCACCCGCAACATGGTCTATCTGGAAAACGGCGACATCGCCGAGTTGACCGTGGCAGGCGTCAGAATTTCCCGCCTCGACGGCACCCCGGCCGAGCGGCCGGTGCATGTCTCGCAGCTCTCCGCCGCCGCCGTCGAGCTGGGCAACTACCAGCACTACATGCAGAAGGAAATTTTCGAGCAGCCGGAGGCGCTGGCCAACACCCTGGAAATCGTCGGCGGCAGCAAGACCATCCAGCCCGGCATCTTCGGCGCCGAAGCCGCCAGCCTGCTCGCCGACGTCGACTCCATCCTGATCCTTGCCTGCGGCACCAGCAGCCATTCCGGCTACACCGCCCGCTACTGGCTCGAAGCCATCGCCGGCGTGCCGTGCAGCGTCGAGATCGCCAGCGAATACCGTTACCGCAGCTCGGTGCCCAACCCGCGCCAGCTGATCGTCGCCATCTCGCAATCCGGCGAAACCGCCGACACGCTGGCCGCGCTGCGCCACGCCAAGAGCCTCGGCCAGACGAAGACCCTGGCCATCTGCAACGTCCCGGAATCGGCCATCGTCCGCGAATGCGCGCTGCGCTTCATCACCCGCGCCGGCCCGGAAATCGGCGTCGCCTCGACCAAGGCCTTCACCACCCAGCTCGCCGCACTCTTCCTGCTGACGCTGGTCATGGCCAAGGTCCGGAACAAGCTCAACGCGCAGGACGAAACCGCCTATATCGAGCAACTGCGTCACCTGCCGGTCGCGGTCAACAAAGTGCTTGAACTGGAAGCCGACATCAAGGCCTGGGCCCAGCGTTTTGCCGACAAGCATCATGCGCTCTTCCTCGGGCGTGGCCGGCATTACCCGATCGCCATGGAAGGCGCCCTGAAGCTCAAGGAGATTTCCTACATCCACGCCGAAGCCTACC
>ERZ761603.2898-NODE-2898-length-11375-cov-6.157862_pt1 | contig 11375 bp, 15 predicted proteins | sample MGYA00511879_ERZ761603 | MGnify/ENA primary metagenome ERZ761603 (study PRJEB28899, sample SAMN02850040) | bioreactor sludge metagenome | biome: EBPR Sludge; feature: EBPR Bioreactor; material: flocular biomat | place: Australia: Thorneside Wastwater Treatment... | reverse complement strand
GATCGGGATAGTCGTGCGGTATGATCAGGATCTTGCGCTTGTGCGGGAGCAGCGTGCCCAGCAATTCCAGGCGCTTCTCGGTGGACATGGTGGACGGTACATTCATCCCAGCGACAACCCTCTCGAATCAACGCAGCCCCGTCGCCCCGCCCCGGCTCATCAGTCCAGGGCCTTGAAGCACAGGGTGGCGTTGTGGCCGCCGAATCCCAGCGAGTTGTTCAGGCAGGCCTTCACTTTTTTCTCCCGGGCGGTATGCGGCACGTAATCGAGATCGCAGGCCGGGTCCGGGTTATCCAGGTTGATGGTCGGGGGAATCACGCCATGCTTGATGGTCAACGCGCAGGCCACCGACTCGATGCCGCCGGCCGCGCCCAGGGTGTGGCCGGTCATCGATTTGTTCGAACTGATCATGATCGTGCGCGCATGCGATTCGCCCAACGCGGCCTTGATGGCCATGGTCTCGCATTTGTCGTTCAACTCGGTGCTGGTGCCATGGGCGTTGATGTAATCGATCTGCTCGGGGTTCAGGCCGGCATCCTGGATCGCCAGTTGCATGCCGCGGGTGGCGCCGCGCCCCAGTTCGTCGGGCGCGGTGATATGATAGGCGTCGCAGGTGCGGCCATAACCGGCCAACTCGCAATAGATGTGCGCCCCGCGCTTTTTCGCGTGCTCGTATTCCTCGAGGATCAGACCGGCCGCGCCTTCGGCGATGACAAAACCGTCGCGCTCGCGATCGAACGGGCGCGAGGCCCGGGTCGGTTCGTCGTTGCGGGTGCTAAGCGCGCGAAGGGCGCAGAAGCCGCCGACCCCCAGCTCGCAGAGGCTCGCCTCCGATCCGCCGGTCAGCATGACATCGGCCTCGCCGTGCTGGATGATGCGGAGAGCTTCGCCGATGGAGTGCGTGGCCGACGCGCACGCCGACGTGATGCAATAATTGGGGCCGCGGAAACCATGCTCGATGGCGATATGGCCGGCCACGATGTTGGTGATCATCTGCGGGATCATGAACGGGGAGAAACGCGATGGCCCCCGCTCCATCAGCACCTTCGACTGATCCTGCATGATTTGCAGGCCGCCGATGCCGGAAGAGAAAATCACGCCGACCCGCTCGAGGTCCAACTGCTCGGCCACCAACCCGGCATCCTTCACCGCCAATTTGCCGGCGGCCACCCCGTACTGCGAAAACGGGTCCATGCGGCGGCGTTCCTTGGCCGAGACAAACAAGTCCGGATTGTACTCGATCAGCTCGCCGCCGATCTTCGAGGTGAAGGCGGTCGTATCGAAATAGGTCAGGCGGCGGATGCCCGAGACCCCGCCGGTGAGGCGCTCCCAGAATTTTCCGAGATCGCAACCCAGGGGCGACAACACGCCCAACCCCGTCACCACCACTTTACGCCGGTTCATCGTATGTAAATAATACGGGAATCAGCGCCTTGCGACGCTGATTCCCAAGCTGTGCGATTCAACGATCCAAAAGGACCGGAATCAACCGTTGAAACCCTTGCCCTTGAGGTAGCTGACAACCGCACCGACGGTGGTCAACTTCTCGGCGTCTTCGTCGGGGATTTCCGCGCCGAATTCTTCCTCGAAAGCCATGACCAATTCGACCGTGTCGAGCGAGTCGGCGCCGAGGTCCTCGATGAACGAGGCTTCGTTGGTGACCTGCTCCGCGTTGACGCCGAGCTGTTCCACGATGATTTCTTTGACTTTATCTTCCAATGCCATGACTTATCTCCTTCTCTATTAAGCTTCTTACTGCATGACCATACCGCCGCAGATCGAAATGACCTGGCCGGTGATATAGGCCGAACGGTCGCCGGCCAGAAACACGGCCAAATCCGCTACATCTTCGGGCGTCCCATACCGCCCCAGCGGGATGGAGTCCAGCATCTTCTTCTGCAAGTCGGCCGGAATATTTTCCGTCATCTTGGTCGCGATGAACCCCGGCGCGATCGCATTCGCCCGGATGTTGCGCGAAGCCAGTTCCCGCGCCACCGACTTGGTGAATGCGATGATGCCTCCCTTGGAAGCGGAATAGTTACATTGCCCGGGATTGCCGATCAAGCCTATGATCGAGGCTATATTGACGATCGAGCCGGCACGCTGCTTCATCATGATGCGGGCCACGGCTTTGGAAAAAAGGAACACGCTTTTGAGGTTGACGTTCATGACCTCGTCCCAGTCCTGTTCGGACATGCGGATCAGGAGGCCGTCGCGGGTGATCCCAGCGTTGTTGACCATGATGTCGATCCGGCCCCATTGCTTGAACACATCGTCCACCGTTTGCTGGATCGCATCGGCTTGGCCGATGTTCATCGCATAAGACACGTTCCGGCGCCCGGTTGAGGCCACCAGCTCGGCGGTCGCGGCCAAACGGTCCTTGTTCTGCCCGCACAAGGCGACATCCGCCCCGGCTTTCGCCAAGGCCACGGCCACGGCCTGGCCAATGCCGCCGCTGGCGCCTGTCACAATTGCGGTTTTTCCTGAAAGATCCGTCATACGCGATGCTGCCGATTCGTTCCGAAGATCAAAGCGCCAAGGCTTCCAACCCCGAGAGTTCCTGTATGCTATGCGTAGCCGCGTTCTTGTCAATACGCTTGACCAGCCCGCTCAAAACTTTTCCCGGACCGCATTCGAGGTAGGTCGTGACGCCCTGGGCCTGCATCCATTCGATTCCCTGATACCACCGCACCGAGGAATACACCTGGCGGATCATGGCATCGCGGATGGCTGCGCCGTCCGCCGCATGCGGCGCCCCGCTGACGTTGGCGACCACGGTGCAATTCGGCGAGGCAAAGGGGATGGACTGAAGAAAATCGGCAAACTGGTCGGCCGCCGGCTTCATCAACGTTGAATGGAACGCGCCGGCCACGTTGAGGCGGATCGCTTTGCGTATGCCCAACTCCTTGGCCTTGACTTCGACGGCGTCGATCGCCTCGCGCGGCCCGCTCAACACCGTCTGGTCGCGCGAATTGAGGTTGGCCATCTCCGCCCCCGTCGCCGCGCAAAGCGCCTGCAACTGCTCGTCGGTCGCGCCGATCACGCTGACCATCGAACCCGGCCGCTGCTCGCAGGCTGCCTGCATCAGGCGGCCGCGCGCCTCCAGCACCTTCAAGGTCTGCTCGAAACTCAATACCCCGGCGACATGCAAGGCCGTCCATTCGCCGGAGCTTAATCCGGCCAACGCGCGCGGAGCCAGCGCGGGAAACTTGTTCTTCAACGCGTTATAGGCGGCCACCGAGGCGACGAAAATACCCGGCTGGGCGTGCGCGGAAACCGTCAACTTCTCGATCGGCCCCTCGAACGAAAGCGCGGCCAGGTCATAACCCAGCACCTGCGCGGCCTGGTCGTAGAGGGCGCGCGCGGACGGATCCTGCGCGGCGAAATCCTTGCCCATGCCCACCTGCTGGGCGCCCTGCCCCGGAAACAACAATGCGATCGTACTCATGCCTTGCTCCATTCCAACAAACTGGCGCCCCAGACAAAACCGCCGCCAAACGCCACCAGCAGCACCAGATCGCCCGGAGCCAGCCGTCCATTGCGCGAGGCCTCATCCAGCGCTACGATGACCGATGCCGCCGAGGTGTTGCCGAAGCGATCGAGGTTCACGAAATACTGGTCTTCGCGGCCGCCGAGGCGGTCGCTGATCGCCTTGATGATGCGCATGTTGGCCTGGTGCGGGATGATCAGCTTGATATCGTCCACCGCCAACCCGGTTTCCTCGAGGGTCTGCCGGGCCGCGCCGATCATGCAGGTCACCGCGTGCTTGAACACCTCGCGGCCGTCCATCTTCATGTAATGCAGCTTCTGGGCGACCGTATCGGCCGAGGCCGGGAACCGGCTGCCGCCGCCCGGCAGTTTCAACAGTTCAGCCAGAGCGCCGTCGGAACGCATGACCGAGTGGATCAGGCCCAACCCCTCGCGGGCCGGCTGCACCACCGCCGCCCCGGCGGCGTCGCCGAACAAGACGCACAGGGATCGGTCGCTCCAGTCGGTGATCGTGCTGATCTTCTCAGCCCCGATTACCAGCACCGTGTCGTATTTGCCGGTCGCGACGAATTGCTTCGCTACATCGAGGGCATAGACGAAACCCGAGCAGGCCGCCTCCAGATCGAAGCACACGGCGCGTTTCGCCCCGATCGCATCCTGCACGAAACAGGCGGTGTTCGGGAACACCATGTCCGGGGTGATCGTGGCGACGATGATCATGTCCACCGCCTCCGCCCCCACGCCGGCATCGGCCAACGCCCGGCGCGCCGCCTCGGCGGCCATGAAGGAAGTCGGCTCGTTCGGACCGGCGATCCGCCGGTCGCGGATGCCGGTGCGTTCGACGATCCACTGGTCGGTGGTCTCGACGATTTTTTCGAGGTCGGCGTTGGTCATCACCCGTTCGGGGAGATAGGACCCGGTGCCCGTCAATGCGACGCGCCGCACCGTCGGCAGGGGCGGCCGTTTGATTTTCGCGGCGGCGTCATTCATGTAGCGGCCTCGACCTTCCGGATTTCCTCGACGATCTGCTGGTTGATATCGTACTTCACCGCTTCGGCGGCCGCCCGGATGCCGTTGTAAGCGGCGAAGGCCGAGGAGGACCCGTGGCCGATGCCGCATACGCCATTGACGCCCAGCAGCGGCGCGCCGCCGTAGGCTTCGGGATTGATCTTGCGCTTGAACGACTTCAAGGCCCCGCGCAACAACAGCGCGCCGATGATCCGGATCGGGTTGCTGGTAAATTCCTGTTTGATCCACGTACTGATGGCGTGGCCGACGCTTTCGCTGGTCTTCAGCACCACGTTGCCGACAAATCCGTCGCATACCACCACGTCGATCTCGCCCTCGAAGAGGTCGTGCCCCTCGATGTTGCCGGCAAAATGCAGATGGCTTTTCTCCAGAAGCTGGAAGGTTTCCTTGGTCGTCTCGTTGCCCTTGGCATCCTCTTCGCCGATGCTCATCAAGCCGATACGTGGATTGGGCACTTTCAAGATCTCGCGCGAATACACGGAACCCATGACGGCGAACTGCCGCAGGATCTCCGGGGTGCAATCGGGCGTGGCGCCGGCGTCGATCAGGATAAACGGCTTGGTCGGCGAAGGGAAAACCGCGGCAATGGCCGGACGGGTCACGCCTTCGAGGGTGCGCAGCTTCAGTTGGCAACTGGCCACGGCCGCACCGGTGCTGCCGGCGGAAAAAACGGCGTCGGCCTCTTTGCTTTTAACCAGATCGACCGAACGCGCAATCGAGGAATCTTTTTTCCGCCGCACCGCGATGGCCGGCGATTCATCCATGCCCACCACCTCGGAGGCATGCACCAACTCGATGTTCGACGGGCGCGGACCATGCTTGGCCAGCTCCGCCTCCACCGCGGCGCGATCGCCAACCAGGTAGAGGGTCTTGATGTGCTTTAGATCCCGCGCCGCTTGCACGGCGCCAGCGACGATCTCACGCGGGGCGAAATCGCCGCCCATGGCATCTACGGCAATGCGCATGGAGCTTATTCGTCGGTTTTAATCGTCAAGACCTGGCGACCGCGATACATGCCGGTCTCCGGGCACACGCGATGAGGCAAATGCAAACCGCCCGTCTGTTTGTCCACCGACGGATTCGGATACGATTTCTTGTGGGAAGCCTGGCGCTGACGCCGCTTCATCCGCGATACTCGCCTTTTCGGAACTGCCATAACAACTACTCCCTCGATCAATACCAACTACATTCCACCACGCGGGTTAGGAACGGTCCAATTTATCCAGAGCGCCCCATGCGCTATCGCCGGGAAATGAATCCGGGATGGTCATCTCATCCAGATTCACACCGGAGTGAGGACACACCCCGCGGCCCTGCCATGGACATGACGGATAAGAAGGAATTTCCACCAAAATATCCTCCCGGATATCCTCGGTAATGTCCACCTTGTCCATGCCTTCGGCAATTGGATAGGCGTGAAGAAAAGACGAAACAGTCAGGAATGTCGAGAAAAATCCCGCGCACCGGCCGCACAGCATGGCCATCGGAGCCTTCAGCGTTCCCTTGACGATCAATTCATGGTGAACGACATAGGCGAACAGGTCGTATTGGATCGGCCCATCGGAGTGAACAAACTTGTCCTGCTCAAGCTCCAGAATCGAACCCGGCTCCTCGCCAGTAAGCTGCGATCCCTCGGGTGACAACTTGAATATCTCAACGATCATGGCCCCTCTCCCGCTATTCCGGCCCCTGCCGCAGCAAGTCCTGGCTTTTGCGCCGCAAGGCCGCCTGCACGTTGGGCGGCACCAGCAACGAGGTGTCCCCCCCGAGTTCAGCTACTTCCCGGACCGCGCTGGAACTGATGTAACTGTATGTGTCGGAAGTCATAAAGAATACGGTTTCCACGTCCGGCGCCAACTTGCGGTTGCTAAGCGCCATCTGGAACTCGTATTCAAAATCGGAAAATGCCCGTAACCCCCGCACCAGAACATGCACCCCTTGACGACGGGCGAAATCAACCAGCAGGCCACCGAATGGCACCACTTCGATGTGAGGGTGTTCCCGAACCGCTTCCCGCACCATGGCGAGGCGTTCTTCAATGTTGAACCACAAACGTTTACGCGGACTTTCGGCAACCGCGACCAGCAACCGGTCGAAGACGTCGGCGGCGCGCCGCATGACGTCAAGGTGCCCCAAGGTGATGGGATCGAAGGTCCCCGGATAAATGGCCGAACGTTGCATGTGGATTCCTCGGTTATTCACCCCGCCGCCGGTAGTAGACCAGCCGGGTTTCACCGTATGCACTGTCTTTTAATACATCCCACGCCGGATTGTCGATCACCGGTTGATCGCTCCGCTGTTCCATGACAAACAACCCGCCCGGCTTGAGCTTGACCCCCGGCCCCAACCATTCCAACAGCGCCGCCGCCCACGGCTGCCCGTCCGGCGCTTCGTAGGGCGGATCCGCCACCACCAGATCGAAGTCGCGCGGCGGCAAGCTCCCCGCCAACCATACCCGCACATCGGCCCGCTGGCACCCCCGCGCCGCCTCCGCGCCGAGTATCTCGGTAACGTTCCGCTGCAGCAGGGAAAAGGTCCGCGGGTCCGATTCAACCCATATCGCTTCCGCCGCCCCCCGGCTGACCGCTTCCACCCCGATGGCCCCCGACCCGGCGTACAGATCCAGGACCCGTTTGCCGACCAGCGACTCCCCGAGCACGGAAAAGAGCGCCTGCCGCACCATGTCCTTGGTGGGCCGAACCCCCGCACGGGGCACGGCCAAACGGCGGCCCCGGTAGATGCCACCGGAAATCCTGATCATGGTCAGAGCGTGCGCGCGTGCTGGCGCAACGCCGCATCCATCAACACCAACGCCGCCATCGTCTCGACAATCGGAATCGCCCGCGGCACCACGCAGGGATCGTGCCGGCCTTTGGCTTCCAGCACCACCGGCGTGCCATTGAAGTCGACCGTAGGCTGCGCCTTGCTGATCGTCGCCGGCGGCTTGAAGGCGACGCGAAAGACGATCGGTTCGCCGTTGGAAATCCCGCCCTGGATGCCGCCGCTGCGGTTGGTGCGCGTGCCGAGCTGCCCGCCCTTGCCCACGAACATGTCGTTGTGGGCGCTGCCGCGCATGCGCGTGCCGGCGAAACCCGAACCGATCTCGAAGGCCTTGGTGGCCGGCAAGGACATCATCGCCCGCGCCAACGCCGCTTCCAATTTGTCGAACACCGGTTCGCCCCACCCCGCCGGCACGTTGCGGCAGACGCAGGAGACGATGCCGCCCAGCGAATCGCCATCCGCCTTGGCCGCGACAATCGCCTGCTCCATGCGGGCCGACGCATCCACGTCCGGACAACGCACCATGGTGCCGTCCACCCGCTCGCGGGTGATGGTGTCCGCGTCCACCTCGCCGTCGATCTCGCCCACCGAGCTGACCCAGGCGACGATGTCGATGCCGAACTTGAGCTTGAGCACCTTCTCCGCGATGGCCCCCGCCGCCACGCGGCCGATCGTTTCCCGCGCACTCGACCGCCCTCCCCCGCTGGAGGCGCGAATCCCGTACTTCATCTGGTAGGTGTAATCGGCATGCGAGGGCCGCGGAATCTGATTCATCTCCTGGTAATCGCCCGGCCGTTGGTCCTTGTTGGGAACAAATAAGCCGATCGGCGTGCCGAGGGTCAGACCGTTCTCCGTGCCGGAGAGGATGGTGACCGTATCCGACTCGGCGCGCGCCGTGGCCACCTTGCTCTGACCAGGCCGGCGGCGGTCCAACTGCGGCTGGATGTCCGCCTCGGTCAGGGGAATACGCGACGGGCAGCCATCGACAATCGCCCCCACGCCCTTGCAGTGCGATTCGCCAAACGTGCTGACCCTGAACAATGTGCCAATGGTGCTCGACATAGATGTTTCTCCGGCCCAGAACGTACCTTGTGTCATGCGTGGGCGCAAGCCGGCAAAGCCCGGTGTTGCGAAACGCGGCGTTGCGTCTTTTCACGTTCCGATCCGGCGCAGGACGACACGGAGGTCGTCCCTCCGGAAGAAGCAGGAGGTTCAATGGTGAACCCTTTCGGCGTGCCCGCGATACCTTTTCCCTTGCCTCGCCGCATCGGCCTCGCCAACATCGCGGCATGGAACCACGACTGAAAGAGTTTTTCCAGGGCCTGCTGCACCATGCCATCCGCTCCGGCATCTTCGCCGCCTTCTGGAAAATGCCTCTGGCCATGGTTCTCACCGTGCTGGCTATCCTGATCGGCATCGCCGTCTGGTTTGGACTGTATTGATCCTTCACTCGGCCGACCTGAACCCGGCGCATGTTCTCCCCCTATCTTTCCGCCGGCGAGAGGGGTATCCATGAGTTCGACACAAGGAGGTCGATTTTTATGCGGCGTTGGATCTGGCATGCATGGTGCGGTTGTGCTCTAGCCTTGGCCACGGCAGCCCACGGATGGGACGACCTGACCGCGATGAGCGATGAGTTCGACCGGGCCGACACCCTCCCGCTCTGGCAACGCATCCACCAAACCGAGGGCTGGGGCAACGACGACCTCGAGGCATTCGACAGCAACACCACCCGGCCCGGCCATCTGGTCATGATGCCCTACACCAGCTCGTGGTTCGCCGAGTGGCGCGGCGAGCTGACCTACAAGCCGGTCACCGGCGATTTCGTGATCACCACCTTCGTCGAACCGCGCAACCGCGCCGGCACCGGCCGGCCCGAACGTGACTTTTCCCTCGCCGGCATCATGGTCCGCGTGCCGCGCGCCATGACCAACTACACGCAATGGACCGCCAACGGACAGAACTACGTGTTCCTTTCCATGGGCTCCGCCAACCGGCTGACTCCGGGCTACGAGTTCGAGGTGAAAACCACCTCGAACAGCACCTCCACCCTGTTCATCGAAGGCACCCCGGCCAACCGCGCGGCGATCCAGGTCGCCCGCCTCGGCCCCCACCTGATCATGCTCCGCCGCATCGAGGGCGGCGAGTGGGTGGTGCATCGGCGGTATTACCGGCCAGATTTTCCCGCCACCCTGCAGGCCGGCCTGACCGTGTACACCGACTGGGATGTCTGCTTCGCCGTCGGACCGGAAAACAACAATCGCCTCGTGCTGACCAACGGCGCGCCGCTGCTGTATGGCGGCGCCGTCTCGGGCGCGCAACCCGACCTGGTTGCCGCGTTCGATTACGTGCGGTACGCGCGGCCGGTGGTGCCGCCCGCGCTGGTGGGTGCGGATTTTTCGAATCCCGGCGCCGTGACCGACGGGCAACTGCTGTCGTTCCTCGGCGAGCCGGCGAATATCCCCGGCGGCGCGGCGGCAGCACCGGTGTTTCAACCGGAAATCCAGGTCGATGAAAACGGGTTGATCACCACCGCCCACGTGACCAGCCAACGCACCTACCGGGTCCAAATAGCTGCCGACTTGAACGGGACTTGGTCCAACCTGTTCGCCTTCGTCAGTACCGGGGATATCCAGCGCATCGAATTGCCGGTTCCCCCGGCCAACACCCAAGGCTACTTCCGCGCCGTCAGCCCGTGATGCATGGAGCGGATGAACCTGCTTATTTCGATCTTTCTTATTCGTGCTTATCCGTGTTCATCCGTGGTTGTTTTACCCGGATTTCGAATCACCCCTCCAGCACCATCTGATCGTAGAACGCCACGTAGTCGTCGGGCGTCGGGCCGTCGCGGAAGGCCATCGCGCTGCGGGGATGGGCGTTGAGGTAGCCGGTGATGTTGTAGGGAATGGAGGGCCCCCAATCGAGTTTCTGCTTCATCGGCAGGATGTGGTCCTGGATGCATTTCAGCACGGGGCGCAACTTGAATTTGGGATTGCGCAGGAAGCTAAGCAGGATCTCGGTGTGGCAGTTGCCCGCCCCGCGGCCGAGACCGAGCATCGTCGCATCGACGCGGTTGCAGCCGAGGATGATCGCTTCGATCGTGTTCGCGAAGGCCAGTTGCAGGTTGTTGTGGGCGTGCATGCCGACCTCCTTGCCGGTGCCTTCCAACGCCTTCTGGTACTTGCGCACGAGGTGATCCACCTGCTCGCGGTAGAGCGCGCCGTTGCTGTCCACCACGACCACCACCTGGGCGGGCGTGGTGCGGGCGATGTCGAGCACCTCGTCGATTTCCACATCCTTCACGGTTGAGATGGCCATGATATTCAAACTGGTCTCGTAGCCGAGTTCGTGCGCGTGATGCAGCATTTCCACCGCCTCGGAAATCTGGTTGGCATAACAGGCCACCCGGGCGAGCGAAATGACGCTTTGCGATTTGGGCAGTAGCGCGTTCTGCCAGTCGCTCTTGCCGCCGGCATCGATCATCACCGCGAGTTTCAGCCCGGTCTTCTCCGGATCGTGATCGCCGACCACGCGGCGCAGATCCTCCTCGTGGCAATGGCGCCAGGGTCCGTACTGGGTGCGGGGGAACGCCTCCTCGGTGTTCATGTACCCGATTTCCATGTAGTCGATGCCCGACTCGACGCAAGCCTCGTAGACGGCCTTCACTTCGGCGTCGGAAAAATTGGAATCGTTCACGAGCCCGCCATCGCGGATCGTGCAATCGAGCACCTTGAGTTCAGGTCGGTACGTCAGCCAGGGGGCCTTGGTCGTCATCGTCAGTTCCCTTTCATTGAAGCATCCGGCGAGTGAATCATAATCGCCCGGGACTTGGTATAGAAATCAAAGCCAATTTTGTCCAGCCCGCCGATCGACCTCCGGCCGTAGAATGCATGTCAACGCATCGATCCTGTCGCAGGGCGGGAACGGTTGAGTCCGCGAAAACTTCCCGGCGGCGAAGGGATTCGCCGCCCTACCCGGCCGAATGAAGATGCGAAAGGCATGGGACATCGAATCCCCATCGCTGTCGCCGTCGCTTTCGCGATCGATCGGCCGACAAAGCTTACGACAAAGTTCGC
>ERZ761603.2896-NODE-2896-length-11377-cov-13.645292_pt1 | contig 11377 bp, 10 predicted proteins | sample MGYA00511879_ERZ761603 | MGnify/ENA primary metagenome ERZ761603 (study PRJEB28899, sample SAMN02850040) | bioreactor sludge metagenome | biome: EBPR Sludge; feature: EBPR Bioreactor; material: flocular biomat | place: Australia: Thorneside Wastwater Treatment... | reverse complement strand
ATCGCTTCCGCGGGAATCGCGACGCTGACGTTCTGCCCCGGTTCGAGGACGCTGCTGGTGATCCCGAGCAGCCGGCCAGCGCGATCGAACAGCCCGCCGCCGCTCGACCCGGGCGACACGGCCGCGCTGGTGATGATCCTCGGTTCGGCGCCGCGGAGGTCGATCGCCGAGACCACACCGGCACTCACCGCCAGTCCGAGAGCGAGCGGATTGCCGACCGCATAGACCGCCTCGCCCTGACTGACTTCGGCCAAGGCCCGTATCGATAGCGGTGGCGCCTTGAGTTCGCCGGCGTCGAGCAGGCACAGATCGCGCTCGGGGTCTTCACGCAGCGTCGTCGCCGCCAGCTGGCGGCCGTCGGAGGTGGTCAGCCGCAGCGACTGCGCTTCGGCGACGACATGGCAGTTGGTCACCACCCGGCCGGCCCCGACGATCACACCGCTGCCTTCGCTATCGATCAGGCCACGGGAATTCAGCACCGCGACAGTGACCACCTGGGCGCGCACGCGCGCCAGCAGTTCCTGCGCTTGGTCGGCCTGAGCGCCACTCGTCAGTGCCAGCAGCAGCCAGCCGATGCGGACCATGGCCCTCATCGTGCGCTCTCGTACGGTAACAGATAGTCGCGATACGCTTGCTCGGCCGCGCCACGGTCGAGTTCGAGCAGGCGTGCATACGCGCGCCGCACATCCTGTGGTCGGCCGGCGGCGTGGTACGACTCGAGCAACGCGTGCCAGACCTTGGCCTGTTTCGGATCGAGCTGGAGCGACTGTTCGAGCGCCGGAATCGCCAGATCGCTGCGCCCCAGGTAGCCGTGAACGAAGCCGATTTGCCGCCAGGGCAAAGGATCTTGCGGGCGTTTCGCTTGCGCCGCCTCGAACAGCCGCAGCGCTTCGTCGAACTGGCCGCCGTCCTTGAGCGCGATGCCGAGGCTGTCCTGTGCGGTTTCACGATGCGACTCGAACTTCGCCGCCTGCCGATAGGCGTCGATCGCCTCGGGGAAGAGGCGCAAGGTGTAATAGGCGTTGCCGAGCGTTAGCCAGCCACCGGCCGGGTTCTGCGGGCTGCGCGCCAGACCAGCCCGTAGCGCTTCGATCGCGTCCTTGCGACGACCCAGAGCCGACAGCGCCGCTCCCCTCCACAGCAGTCCATCGGCGCTCTCCGGAGATAAGGCCAGCGCCCTGTCGGCGGCAGCCAGCACGCGCGGGTAGTCCTGCGCGCGATACTGCGCTTCGGCGAGAAGAAGCCACCCCAAGAGGTTGGCCGGGTCGGCACGTGTCACTTGCCGAAACAGCCGGACGGCGGTCGGCCAGTCCTTCCGGCTCAGCGCCAGCGCCCCGGCGAGGTACTGGGCGGCGAGATTCCACGGCGCCAGTCGCAGCGCTTCGGAGAGCGCTTCGGCGGCCGCCTGCGGCTGCTCGCGGCGGATCTCGATCCAGCCGATCATCGCCCAGACGCGCGCGTCCTCGCGCTGGATCGTCAGTAATTCACGGGCGGCGGCGAGCGCTTCGGCGAGGCGCTCCTGGTTGAGCTGGCTGCGTGCCAGGCCGAGACCGAGTGTGACGTCGCCGGGCGCACGCAGGAGCGCCTCGCGATACGCGCGCTCAGCCGCCGGCCAGTCACGCAGATTCTCTCTTGCCATCGCCAGCCACAGCCAGGCTTCCGGCTCGTCGGCGGCACGCTCGCTGCGGTGCGCGGCCAGCGTCGCGAGTTCGGCCCAGCGCGCTTCACGCTCGAGAGCGGCGGCCTGTTGGCGCCACTCGCGCAGCTCGCTTTGCGCCGTCGCGCGCGCGGCGATTTCGGCGATCCACGCAGCGGGTGCCGCAAAGTTCACGTTTTGGCCATCTACCTTGCGATAGCGAATCACGCCGAGCAAGCGACCACCATCGTCGAACAGGCCGCCACCTTCCGAACCCGGCGCTACCGGCGCGGTGTGCTGAATCAAGCGTTCGCCAGCGATCTCACGAATCGCCGCCACGACGCCATCGGTGACGCCGATACCGAGCCCGAGCGCGTTGCTCACCGCGATGACGTGTGCTCCGGGCGATGGCAGCGCCGTCGTCAGGCTCGCCGGTCGCTCCGCCAGACCCGGAACGTCAAGAAGGCAGAGGTTGCGGCGCACGTCGGCGTGCGCAAGCCGGGCGACGAGCGGCGAAGCCGGGGCGCGCAAGCGGAGCCGCGTTGCGCCGTCGACCCGGTCGCAGAGGACGACGACCTGTCCCTCGCCGACGACGACTGCCGAATGCGTGGCGAGTACCTTGCCGGCGGCATCGAGCACTTCGAGTTCGCGTACCTGCGCCGCGACTTGTTCAAAGACGACCTGTGGCGAGGCGGCGAAGGCGCTCGACCCCGCCGCGAGCAGTCCGAGCAAGAGGCGCGACGACAAGGACATGGAACCGGATCCCGGAGGTGAGTCAGGCGAGTACGATAACGGATCGACGCAGCTTAGGGAACGGAGTCAAGCGTGCTGGCGCGCCGCCGCCGAATGCTCAGCCAGCGAGTCCGGCCTCCTCCACCGCGACCAGCCGCGCAGCCGGAAACACGGCGTAGAACGTGCTCCCGACGCCGAGTTTGGATTCGATGTGCAGACTTGCCTGGTGACGCAGCAAGATGTGCTTGACGATCGCCAAGCCGAGACCGGTGCCGCCGGTTTCGCGCGAGCGGCCGCGGTCCACGCGGTAGAAGCGCTCGGTCAGGCGCGGCAGGTGTTCGGCGGCGATGCCGGTCCCCGAATCGTGCACGGCGAAAACCCCGCTCCCGTCGTGCACCGACCAGGCAAGCTGGATTGCACCGCCCGCTGGCGTGTAGCGGATCGCATTCGATACCAGGTTGCCGAAGGCACTGTGCAGCTCCCTGCGGTTGCCGCGCAGCGGCTGCTGCGCGCTGCTCATGGAGATCCGGTGATGGCCATCGCTCAGGCTTTCACCTTCGCGTAGCAGCTGCGCCAGCAGCGCCGGCATGTCGACCTCCTCTTCGCTCGCCGGGACGTCTTCGACTTCGAGCAGCGAGAGCGTCAACAGGTCGTCGACCAGACTCAGCATGCGCGCCGTCTGTTCGCTCATCAGGCAGGCAAAATGCCGGCGCTGCTCGGCATCGACGGTGGCCTCCTCGGCAAAGTGCTCGAGGAAGCCGCTGACCACGGTCAAGGGCGTACGCAACTCGTGCGAGACGTTGGCCACGAACTCGCTGCGCATCGACTCGACCCGGCGCGCATCGGTCACGTCGAGGCTGACCAGCAACTTCTGCTGTTCGGCAAGCGGCACCACGCGCAGTGCGTAGGTCCGTGTCCGTGCCGCCGCCGTCTGCAGCAGATACGGCGCGTCAGCGGTCGGGCTGGCAAGATACTCGCTCAGACCGGGCGCGCGGACGAGCTGTTCGATGATCGCGCCGGTATCGCGCGCTGGCAGGATGCCGAGATGGACTCCTGCCATGCGGTTGTGCCACTGAATGCGATGACCCGCGTCGAGAATCACGAGACCGTCGGGAACGGCGTCCATCGCTTCGCGGAAAGCGCCGAGATTCGCCTCGACCGCCTGCAGCTTGCGCTCCTCATCGCGCTTCCAGCGCGCGAGCTTGGTGAAGATTTCACCCCACGCGCCTTCGGCCTCGGGCAGCGCGCGCCTGGAAGAGCGATCGAGCCATGCCAGCAGCGCCAGCAGACGTCTCGCCTGCGCGATCAGCAGCAGCAGCAAGGCCAGCGCTGCGGCTGCCCAGCCCCACGCGGCACCGTGCAGGAAACCGGCAAGCAAGGCGAGGCCGCTGATCGGCACCGCACTCGCAAACAGGGCCATCGCCAGCCAGCGCCCGTGGGTGCTCATCCTTCCTGCGGCGACGCCGCGCAGCGCTGGCCGACCAGTTTGTAGCCGGCGCCGCGAACCGTCTCCACCATCTGTTCGGCCTCCGGACCAAGGGCCACGCGCAGGCGCCGAATGTGAATATCGACCGTCCGATCCTCGATGTAGACGCCGTCACCCCAGACCGCGTCGAGCAGCTGCTGGCGCGAATAGACGCGCCCAGGGTTGGCGATCAGAAAGCGCAACAGGCGGTACTCGGTGGGCGTCAGGTTGATGCGCTGGCCGCCAACGCGTGCTTCGTGACTCACCGTGTCGAGTTCGATCGGACCTGCGCTGAGCGTTCCCTCGACCAATTCCGGTGTGCACCGACGCAGCACGGCCTGCACGCGCGCGATCAGTTCCTTCGGACTGAAGGGTTTGACGATGTAGTCATCTGCCCCGCTCTCGAGCCCGGTGACCCGGTCGCCCTCCTCTCCGCGCGCCGTGAGCAGGATGAGCGGCAGCTTGCGCGTGCGTGGCGCGTTGCGCAGCCGGCCGATGAGCGCGAGCCCGGAGCGGCCCGGAAGCATCCAGTCGACCAGCAGCAGGTCGGGCAGGATTTCCCGCAGCAAGGCCTCGGCACCTTCTGCGCTGTCGGCACACAGCGGCTGATAACCGCCGCAGATCAGCGTAAAGCGAAGCAACTCCTGGATGGCCTTATCGTCCTCAACGACGAGGATCAAGGGTCGACCCGCAGGCGATCGCTTCATCTCGTATCCGCCTGCGGCCTGATCGCGGCGGCGTGGCGAACGTCGACACCGCTGACGACATAGATGACGTTTTCGGCGATATTGACTGCGTGATCGCCGACGCGCTCGATCGCCTTGGCGACCCAGATGATGCCGAGCGCTTCGCTGATCGTGCGCGGGTCTTCCATCATGTACGTGATCAGCTGCCGCAGGATGCCATTGAAAGCCGCGTCTATCGCCTTGTCGGAAGCGATCACTTGCTGCGCGGCGGCAACGTCCATCCGCGCCAGAGAATCGAGCGCGCCCTGCAGCATGTCGGTGGCAAGCTTGCCCGCGTGCAGGACGTCGGGCAGCCGAGCGATGCGCTGCCCTTCCCCGAGCTGCAGTTGGCGCGACATGTTGGCGATCTTGGACGCCTTGTCGCCGATACGTTCGAGGTCGGTGACAATGCGCGAGATCGCCATGATCAGGCGCAGGTCACGTGCAGTCGGCTGCCTGCGCGCAATCAACAAAGTACAGTCTTCGTCGATCCCGACCTCGTAGGCGTCGACTTCGCTATCGCCGTCGACGATCTGCTGCAATTCTTCCAGGCTGCCCGTATCGAAAGCCTCAACGGCAGCCAGTACCTGTTTTTCGACAAGGCCGCCCATCTGCAGAATACGGGTCCGGATGTTTTCAAGTTCGAGGTCGAACTGTTTGCTGAGGTGATTGCTCATGGCGCCGAAACCACATCCAACAACACGGAGATAGAGGCAGCGTAAGCCGAGTATGTTACGGCAAGATGACGAGGTGGCGACAGCCGGGGAGCGCCGGCAAGCCGTTATAATCAGGCGCTTGTCTGGCCGAGCGCCGACTGAAAACCATGAAACTCATCGGGCCTTTGTGAACACGAGCCTTCTGCTGGCCACCATTCCGGCTACGGCCTTCGTCAGTTTCCCGCTGCCCTGGCTGCTGCAGCGACAGGGCAGAACGGCTGCTGCCGTGGGAGCCGCCGTGGTGATGGCCACCTGCCTGGCGCTGTTGCTGGCGCTGGCGCCGGCCGCTCTTTCCGGTCACACCGAATTTTTTCGTCTGCCCTGGCTGCCGAGCTACGGTCTTAACCTGAGTCTGCGTCTCGACGGCCTCGGCTTGCTCTTCGCGCTTCTGATCTGCGCGATTGGTCTGCTCGTCGTCCTTTACGCCGCTTGGTACCTGCCGGCGAACGACCGTTGCGGACGCTTCTATTCGCTGCTGCTGCTGTTCATGGCTGGGATGCTCGGCGTCGTGCTTGCGGAGAACCTCCTCCTGCTGCTCGTCTGCTGGGAACTGACCAGCCTTGCGTCCTTTCTGCTCGTCGCTTACCGCAGCGACAAGTATATTGCGCGCATCGGAGCGCGCATGGCGCTGGCGGTTACCGGCGGCGGTGGTCTCGCGCTGCTGGCGGGGATTCTGCTCCTTGGCCATGTCGCCGGCAGCTACGAGCTGTCGGACATCCTCGCCTCCGGCCAGCGCATTCACGCCCACCCCCTGTACGCGCCGATCCTGCTGCTGATTCTGCTCGGGGCGTTTACCAAGTCGGCGCAGTTCCCTTTCCACTTCTGGCTGCCGAGCGCGATGGCCGCGCCGACGCCGGTCTCCGCCTATCTGCACTCGGCAACCCTGGTCAAGGCCGGTGTCTTCCTGCTCGCCCGCCTTTATCCGGCGCTCGGCAGCAGCAACCTATGGTTCTGGGTGGTCGGGGGCACCGGCGCGATGACCCTCCTCTACGCTGCCGCTGTTGCCCTCTTCCGCAACGACATCAAGAGCCTGTTGGCGTATTCGACAATCAGTCAGCTCGGTCTGATCACGCTGCTCTTTGGCCTTGACACCCCGCTGTCGGTCGTCGCCGGCGTTTTCCACATCATCAATCATGCGATTTTCAAGGCTTCGCTGTTCATGGCCGCTGGCGTCATCGACCACGAATGCGGCACCCGCGACATGCGCCGGGTCAATGGCATGTTCCGCGTGATGCCGATCACCGCCACGCTGGCGATCATCGCTGCCGCTTCGATGGCCGGCGTGCCCCTGCTCAACGGATTTCTGAGCAAGGAGATGTTTTTCGCCGAAACCGTCAGTTATCCCCAGTTCGAACCGCTGGGTTGGGCGCTGCCCTTGTTGGCGACGATCGCCGGCATGCTCGCGGTCGCTTATTCGGCGCGTTTCGTCCACGACGTCTTCTTCAACGGCGAACCGGTCAACCTGCCGCGCCAGCCGCACGAACCGCCGCGCTGGATGCGGGCACCGATCGAACTCCTGGTCCTGCTCTGCCTGCTCGTCGGCGTGATCCCCGGCGCCACCGTCGGACCGCTGCTCGAAGCCGCTGCCGGCGCCGCCCTGCAGGAAACGCTGCCGGACTACACGCTCGCACTCTGGCACGGCTTCAACACACCCTTCCTGATGAGCGTGCTGGCGCTCGCCGGCGGCGCCCTCATCTATGCGCTGCGCGGCCCGCTGTACGCCTGGGAAGGACAATTACCTTCGCTGCACCCGCGCACCGCCTTTGAGCGCCTCTATCGAGCACTGGCAGCGACGGCCCGCCGCTTGCTGGCGGCGGTCGACAATGGCTCGCTGCAACGCTACTGCGCCTTGCTGTTCAGTTTTGTCATCATTCTCGGCAGCTGGGCTTTTTTCACGGGATCGACAGCGGGTGTCCGTGTTCCGGGTCAGCCCGCCGACGAAGTCGCCGTCGTCGCCCTCCTCGTCCTCCTGCTCGGCAGCGTGGGCGCCACCGCCTTGCACCGGGAACGACTGCTCGCCGTGATCCTGGTCAGCGTCGTCGGCTTGGTGGTGACGCTGACCTTTACCCGACTGTCGGCGCCGGACCTCGCGCTGACCCAGCTCGCGGTCGAACTGGGAACCATCGTCCTCATGCTGCTGGTCCTCTACTACCTGCCGCCCCGGCACCCGCCGCAGAGCAGTGGCGGCCGGTTGATCCGCGACCTAGTGCTGGCTCTGCTTGCCGGCGGGGGACTCGGGCTGGTCACGCTGCAAATGCTGGTCTCGCCGGCTGACTCGATCGCGGGCTACTACCTGCAGCAAGCGCTTCCCGGTGGCGGCGGTGCCAATGTCGTCAACGTCATCCTGGTTGATTTTCGCGGCTTTGACACACTCGGCGAGATCACCGTTCTGGCCATGGTTGCCCTCGCCTCGCACGCCCTGCTTGACCGTCTGGCACTGATCCCCCCACTGACCGACGCCGATGGCCGGCCGTGGACGACGCAAGCACACCCGCTTTTTCTCAGAATGCTGGCGCGTCCGCTGCTGCCCCTGGCACTGACGGTTTCCGTCTATGTCTTCCTGCGCGGACACCATCTACCCGGTGGAGGGTTTGTCGCCGGCCTGATCACCAGCGTCGCCCTGGTCATGCAGTACCTGGCTGGCGGCATCGCCTTCGCGCAACCGCGCATGCCCAGAGATCCGTCGCGTCTGCTTGCCCTCGGTCTGCTGCTGGCGTCCGCTGTCGGACTCGCCAGCTGGCCGCTCGCTTACCCTTTCCTGACCAGCACGCACGGATCGGTCCGTCTGCCACTGATCGGCGAAATCGAGCTAGCCTCGGCGATGATCTTTGACCTTGGCGTGTACGTCGTCGTCGTCACCGTCGTGGTCACGGTACTGTCGGGGCTCGGCAGGCTGTCACCGACCTGGACTCCCCCGAGGAAGAGATGAAGATGCATCGGCTCCCCTGTCCCGTCGCCGAGAGGCCAAACTGATGGAAGGCATGCTCGCGATCGCGGTCGCCGTCCTCACCAGCTGCGGCGTCTTCCTGGTTCTGCGCGCACGGACCTTCCCCGTCCTGCTCGGTCTGACACTGCTTTCGTACGCCGTCAACCTCTTCCTTTTCGCCAGCGGGCGCCTGCGACTCGACCTGCCGCCGCTGATCCGCGCCGGTGCCCGCTACACCGACCCCTTGCCGCAGGCACTGGTGCTGACGGCAATTGTGATCGGTTTCGGGATGACCGCGTATCTCGCCATGCTCGCCCTGCGCGGACTCGCCGAGTCAGGGAGCGACGACGTCGACGCGAAGGGAGAGCGCTGATGCAAGTCCACGCGCCGATCCTGCCGATCCTCGTTCCGTTCCTGGCGGCACTGCTGCAGATGACGTTGCGACAACGCAAAATGCAACGCCTGATCGGGCTGACGGCGTGCTTGCTGCTCGTCGTCGTCACCTTGTGGCTGACGCTCCTGACCGACGATGGTCTGCTCCGCGTCTATGCCCTCGGCGACTGGCCGGCGCCCTACGGCATCGTGCTCGTCGCCGACCGTCTGGCAGCCGCGATGACGCTGCTCACGGCCATCCTCGGCCTGCTCGCGCTGCTCGCCGCGAGCGCCGGCTTCGACGACTGCGGACAGCATTTCCATCCGCTTTTCCAGTTGCAGTTGTTCGGCCTCTGCGGTGCCTTCCTGACCGGCGATCTGTTCAACCTCTTCGTTTTCTTCGAGGTCATGCTGCTCGCGTCGTATGCACTGCTCGCCCACGGCGGCGGACTGGCGAGAACGCGTGCGGGGCTCAGCTACGTGGTCCTCAATCTCGTGGGTTCGGCCATCTTCCTGATCGGGCTCGGCCTGCTTTACGGTACGCTGGGCACGCTCAACCTGGCGCATCTGGCACAGCGCCTGGTTCTCAGCGGCGGGGACCAAGCGCTGGCGAGACTGGCTTTGATGCTCCTGATCGTCGTTTTTGCGCTCAAGGCCGGGCTGCTGCCGCTGTGTTTCTGGCTGCCCCACACCTACACGGCCGCTGGCGTGCCGGTCGCAGCGCTGTTCGCGATCATGACCAAAGTCGGTATCGTCGCCATCCTGCGTCTGCAGGCGCTCGCTCTGACACCGGCGATCCCCGATCTTCTCGCTCACTGGTTGCCAGCACTGGCACTGGCAACGGTCACCCTGGCGGCAATGGGTATGCTCGCCGCAGCGCGCCTGCAGGCGATGGCCGCCTGGCTGGTTCTGCTCTCCACCGGGACACTGCTGCTGGCTCCTGCGCAGGCAAGCGTCGCCGTCGATGCCGCCGCCCTCTACTACCTGGCGCAGTCGACGCTGGTCAGCGCGGCCTTTTTCATTCTCGCCGGGGCGATCGCCGAGCAGCGCGGTGAAGCCGGCGACCACTTTCGCGCCGGGGCTCCCCCGGCCAACTGGCTGAGCATCTGCTTTCTCATTGTGGCGATCGGAGCGGCCGGCCTGCCGCCCTTCTCCGGCTTTGTCGCCAAGGTCATGCTCCTCGCCGCGCTGCGGGAAGTCGCCGGTGCGACGGTGATGTGGACCGTGCTCCTCGCAGCAAGCTTTCTGGTGATGATCGCTCTCGCCCGGAACGGCTGCCTGCTCGTCTGGAAACATCAGGCGATTCCCCGGCCTTGGGTAAGACCGCTGCCCTGGACCACCACCACCGCGACGCTCGTGTTGGTCGCCGCAGGTCCGCTGCTGGCGCTCGCCGCCGAACCCCTCGCCGCTTACGCCGGGCGCGCGGCCAGCCAGCTTCACTCGCCGGGAGCCTACGTCGCCAGCGTTCTCGGCCAAACGCCACGCTCCGCACACCGGTAAGAACGATGAAGCAGCGACTGTTTCCCCGCCCCTTTCTGGCGCTGACCGTTTTCCTGCTCTGGATCGTCATCACCAACGCGGCCTCGCTGGGACTGATCGTGCTCGGCGGCCTGCTTGCCGTCGCCGTGCCTCACCTGACGCTCACTTTCTGGCCAACACCGCCCCGCTTCACCCTCTCGTGGCGGGTCCTGCGCTTTCTGGCGGTCTTCCTGGGCGATATCATCAGCGCCAACTGGCGCGTCGCACGGCAGGTGATCGGACCCGCCTACCGCCTCTCACCGGCTTTTGTCGAAGTCCCACTCGACCTGCGTGACCCTTTCGTCGTCACCCTGTTGGCGAGTGTCGTTTCACTGACTCCGGGAACGGTGTCGATCGACGTCGATCAGCGGCGTTGGGTGTTGCTGATTCACGCGCTCGACGCACCCGACCCGCAGGCTCTGATCCATGAGATCAAGGAGCGCTACGAACAGCCATTGAGGGAGATTTTTCATGCTCAGCACGTCGCTTGAAATTGCTTTCGTCCTTGTCGGTGCCGCGCTCCTCCTCAACCTGTACCGCTTGTTGCGCGGCCCGGACACCACCGACCGCGTCCTCGCGCTCGACACGCTGGGGATCAACATCATCGCCTTGCTGGTCCTCTACGGCGTCAGCAGCGCCAGCGCGGCTTTCTTCGAGGTAGCCTTGCTGCTGGCGCTGCTTGGCTTTGTCGGCACCGTCGCGCTGTGCAAATTCCTGCTGCGCGGAGACATCGTCGAATGAACCCCATCAGCGAAGCACTGGTCGCCGGATTGATCGTCGTTGGCGGACTGTTTGTCCTCCTCGGCTCGATTGGTCTCGCACGCTTGCCCGACCTCATGACCCGCCTGCACGGGCCAACGAAAGCGACCACCCTTGGGGTCGGCGCGCTTCTGCTCGCCTCGGCGATCTTCTTCTCCAGCCAGGACGCCGGCCATATCAGCCTGCACGAACTGGCCATCGTCTTCTTTCTGTTCCTCTCGGCACCCGTGACCGCGCACCTGATTGCCAAAGCGGCGCTGCATCGAGGGCAGGCGAAACACTTCCACGACCGCCTGCGGAACGACGGCGATGGTGTCGAAGACGGCACCGCCAGCTCGTCCCGATCGCCACGGCGTCGCTGAAAGCGGCTCGCCGACGGCCCTCCTGATACCAACGTCGGCGCCAACTGCGCGACTCGGCGGGAAGGCTCGTCGCGCCTCGCGGCGGTTCGCTCAAAAGCTGGCGTTTGTCATCAGGGCAATCGCAGGAATGCCATCGTCGTGGACCCTTTCAAATAATCGTTTGCCC
>ERZ761603.2895-NODE-2895-length-11377-cov-82.996379_pt1 | contig 11377 bp, 5 predicted proteins | sample MGYA00511879_ERZ761603 | MGnify/ENA primary metagenome ERZ761603 (study PRJEB28899, sample SAMN02850040) | bioreactor sludge metagenome | biome: EBPR Sludge; feature: EBPR Bioreactor; material: flocular biomat | place: Australia: Thorneside Wastwater Treatment... | reverse complement strand
CACGAGCGCTGGCGCGTTCATCCGCCGCTGGCCTGGCCCTGGCTGTTGATGCGGGACTGCCTGGTGCGCGGCTCGACCGTCGCGAAGCTCTACCTGTTGCCGCTCAAGGCTGCCATCGCTGGCTGGCAGGTCGGCGCGAACGTCGGCCGGCAGCGATGACGGTAGATGCCGAGGCCGGGAGTGCCCTGATTTCGTCCTTCAAGAGCCGACTGCAGGAAGGCCAAGGGGCGCTTTGCCAGCATTTTCTGGCCGATGACGATGATCTCCGGCTGCTGCATGCGCGCTGCCAGCTGATCGACGACGTGCTCTGCGAGATCTGGGGCGAGCTTGGCCTGCCGGCGTCGCTGGCGCTGCTGGCCGTCGGTGGTTACGGCCGCGGCGAGTTGTACCCCGCCTCCGACGTCGATCTGTTGATCCTGCTACCCGGGCAACCGGGCCGTGCGTTGACCGCCCAGCTCGAGCAACTGGTCTGCCTGCTCTGGGATATCGGGCTCGAAACCGGCCACAGCGTGCGCACCATCGACCAGTGCCTGGAACAGGCGGCCGGCAACATCACCGTCCAGACATCGATGATCGAAGCCCGCTTGCTGGCCGGCAGCGCGCCGCTCTTTGGACGATTCTCCTCGCGGATCAGGGCCGGCCTCGATGCCCAAGGCTTCTTCCAGACCAAACGAATCGAGCAGGAAGACCGCCATCAGCGTTTTGGCGAAACGCCTTACAGCCTGGAAGCGAACTGCAAGGAGGGGCCAGGCGGGCTGCGCGATCTGCAGCTGATCCTGTGGATCACGCAGGCCGCCGGCTACGGCAAGTGCTGGAAGGACCTCGCCCAGCGCGGCTTCATCACCAGCGGCGAGCAACAGCTTCTCGAAGCGTGCGAGGCCTTCCTGCGCCGCCTGCGCACGCGCCTGCACCTGCTCGCCGGGCGGCGCGAAGATCGTCTGCTCTTCGAGTACCAGACGGTGCTCGCCGAGCAACTCGGTTTCGCCGCCACCGAGGCGCGGCGATCCAGCGAGCTGCTGATGCAACAGTACTACCGCACCGCCAAGATGGTCATGCAGATCAGCACCATCGTGCTGCAGAACATCGGCGCGGCGCTCCTGCCTTCCCCGGACGAGGCACCACAACCGATCAACGAGCGCTTCCAGAAGACGCACGAGTTCCTCGACGTGGTGCATGAAAACGTCTTCGGCGAGACCCCGGAGGCCATCCTCGAGACCTTTCTGCTGCTTCAGCAGCACCCCGGAGTGCACGGTCTGACTGCCCGGGCGCAGCGTGCCCTGTGGCGCGCCAGAACGCTGATCGACGGCGACTTCCGCGACAATCCGGTCAACCGTACCCGTTTCGTGGAACTCTTCCAGCACGGGCAGCGACTGACCGAGGTCTTCCGGCGGATGGACCAGCTGGGCGTCCTGGGTCGCTATCTGCCTGGTTTCGGGCGCATCGTCGGACAGATGCAGCACGACCTGTTTCATGCCTACACCGTTGATCAGCACATCCTGCAGGTGATGCGCAAGCTCCGCCGGTTCACCGTCGAGGAGTTCGCGCACGAATACCCGCTGTGCAGTCGCCTGATCAGCGACTTCGGCAACCCCTGGGTGCTGTATGTCGCGGCGCTCTTTCACGATATCGCCAAGGGGCGTGGCGGCGATCACTCCGAACTCGGCGCGATCGACGCCCGGCAGTTCTGCGAAGACCACGGTCTGGCCAGCGAGGACACCGAATTGGTGGTCTGGCTCGTTCGCCAGCACCTGCTGATGTCCCGCACCGCTCAAAAGCAGGATATCTCCGACCCCGGCGTGGTCAGCCGGTTCGCCGCCATCGTCGGCGACGAACGCCGTCTGGTCGGGCTGTACCTGCTGACCGTGGCCGACATCCGCGGGACCAGCCCGAAAGTCTGGAACGCGTGGAAGGGCCAGTTGCTGGAGCAACTGTTCACGGCTACCCGCCGAGTCCTGCTGTCGAACGAAGCGGCACCGATGGCCGAGGGCGTCATCGCCCAGCGGCAACACGAAGCCAGGCGACTGATGCGCTATCTGGCGCTGCCCGAGGCGGTTCACGAGAGCCTGTGGCAGGAAGTCGACACGGTCTATTTCCTGCGCCACTCCGCGGAGGAAATCGCCTGGCACGCGCTCGCCCTGCACGACCGCCGCGACGTCGGCAGGCCGCTGGTCAAGGCGAGACTCAGTCCGCACGGTGCAGGCGTCGAAGTGATGGTCTACACCCACGACGAGACAGACCTCTTCGTACGCATGGCGGGGTTTTTCAGCCGCGCCGGCTTCAGCATCGTCGACGCCAAGATCCACACCACGCGCGACGGCTACGCGCTCGACACGTTCATCGTGCTTGACGTGGCCGACCGCGGCGGCAGGCGCGAGATGATCAGCTACATCGAACACGAGCTGATCGAGCGTTTGTCCGGACACTCACCGCCCGACCTGCCGGCAACCGGACGCGTCTCACGGCAGGTCAGGCACTTTCCGCTGCAGCCGATGGTCAGCATCCAACCCGTGGTCAGCCTCGAACCCGACGAAACCGGAAAGTTATTCGTGCTCACCGTCGTCGCTGCGGATCGCCCCGGCTTGCTGTTCACCATCGCCACGCAACTGGCCGCACATCGGGCCAATCTGCACACCGCCAAGATCACCACCCTTGGCGAACGCGTCGAAGACACCTTCGTGATCAGCGGCAGCGATCTCGAGGAAAGCGCCGGCCGCGTCAAACTGGAGACCGACTTGCTGAAGCAACTGCTACCCTGATGCAGGCGCTGCCCGCTACCGACGGCGACGCACGGCGGCCGGGCCACCTGCCGGCCCGGCTTGCGGATGCCGCGCTTCTTTCTGTAAAGCTTCTGCCACAAGAAACCTCTGCGCCTTTGCCCTGGAGTCAGCCGTGTCCATTCATGTTGCCCTCAATCACATCACGCACTATCGCTACGACCGCCCGATCAGCCTTTCGCCCCAGGTTGTCCGCTTGCGGCCGGCGCCGCATTCGCGTACCCCGATCCTCAGCTACTCGCTGAAGATCACGCCAGCGCAGCATTTCATCAACTGGCAGCAGGACCCGCAGGCGAACTATCTGGCACGCCTGGTGTTCCCCGACAAAACCGCCGAGTTCTGCGTTGAAGTCGACCTGGTGGCCGAAATGTCGGTGATCAATCCCTTCGATTTCTTCCCCGAGCCCTACGCGACGACATTTCCTTTCAGGTACGAGGCCTGGCAGCAGGAAGAACTCGAACCCTATCTCGCCCGCTTGCCGCTGACCCCGGCGCTGCAGCGCTTCCTGGCGACGATTCCGACCGAAGAACGCACCAGCGTAGACTTCCTGGTCGATCTCAACCAGCGCGTCCAGGCCAAGGTGGGCTACGTGATTCGCCTCGAACCCGGCGTGCAGACGCCCGAGGAAACGCTCGAACTGGCCCGCGGCTCGTGCCGTGACTCGGCCTGGCTGCTGGTCCAGGTGCTGCGCAACCTCGGCCTGGCGGCGCGCTTCGTTTCGGGCTATCTGATCCAGCTGGTACCCGACGTGAAGTCGCTCGACGGGCCATCCGGCACCGACCATGACTTCACCGACCTGCACGCCTGGTGCGAGGTGTACCTGCCCGGCGCCGGCTGGATCGGCCTCGACCCAACCTCCGGTCTGTTTGCCGGCGAAGGACACATCCCGCTGGCGTGCTCGCCGCAACCATCGTCCGCTTCGCCGATTACCGGCCTGACCGAAAAGTGCGAATGCCAGTTCGAGCACCACATGAAGATCGAGCGCGTCTGGGAAGCGCCGAGGGTAACCCGGCCGTACAGCGAAGAACAGTGGCTGGCGATCGAGGCCCTTGGCCACCAGATCGACGCCGATCTCGCCAGCGGCGACGTTCGTCTGACGATGGGCGGCGAACCGACGTTTGTCTCGATCGACGACCACGACGGCGCCGAATGGAGCACCGAAGCACTCGGCCCGACCAAACGAAAGTGCGCCGCCGAAATCTTTCAGCGCTTGCGCGAGAAATACGCTCCGCAGGGGCTCCAGCACTTCGGGCAGGGAAAATGGTATCCCGGCGAGCAGCTCCCGCGCTGGTCGCTGAACTGCCTGTGGCGGCGCGACGGCCAGCCGCTGTGGAACGATCCGGCGCTGTATGCCGACGAGAACCAGGACTACGGCGCCGACGAGCAGCTCGCCGGCCGCTTCCTGCGCCAAGTCGCCGAGCGGCTGACGATCGACCCCAGGTACGTCTTTGCAGCCTACGAGGACGTCTACTATTACCTGTGGCGTGAGGACCGACTGCCGGTCAACGTCGACCCTTTCGATTCGCGCCTCGACGACGCGCTCGAACGCCAGCGTCTGGCGAAGATCTTTCGCCAGGGGCTGGAGCAGGTGGTCGGTCATGTGCTGCCGCTGCAGGCCCGTCCCCGGGGTGGCTGGCAGAGCGGCCCGTGGTACCTGCGCGGTGGCCGCTGCTACCTGGTCCCGGGCGATTCGCCGATCGGCTATCGCCTGCCGCTCGACTCGCAGCCGTGGGTGGCCAAGGCCGACTACCCGTACGTGCATGCGCCCGACCCGACACAGGACTTCCCGGCGCTGCCGCCGCACACCGAGATTCGAGCCCAGTACGCGATCAGCCGCAGTCTCGGCCTGCCAGCCGTAGCCGCCGCCGTCAGCGGCGAACGCTTTGCGGCGAGAGCGCTTGAACGCGTCGATGAGGCGCTTCTGCACGCCGCCGAGGTCGCCGAAACCGGCGAGGATCGCCCACCGGCGCACGCCGAATCGGCAACCCTGGTCACCCGAACCTCACTTTCGGCGCAGGCCCGCAAGGGCGTCCTGTACATCTTCATGCCGCCCACCGAGACCCTCGACGCCTACCTCGAGCTGCTGGCCGCCGTCGAGGCAACAGCCGACACACTCGCCTCGCCGGTAATCATCGAGGGTTACGAGCCGCCATCCGATCCGCGACTGAGCAACTTCAGGGTCACTCCCGACCCCGGCGTGATCGAGGTCAATATCCAGCCGTCGGGAAGCTGGGATGAACTGGTCGAGCGGACGACACATCTCTACGAGGCAGCGCGCCTGTCGCGCCTGTCGCCGGAGAAGTTCATGCTCGACGGCCGCCATACCGGCACCGGCGGCGGCAACCATTTTGTCTTTGGCGGCGCCAGCACCCTCGACTCGCCCTTCCTGCGGCGGCCCGACCTGTTGCGCAGCCTGATCAGCTACTGGCACAACCATCCATCGCTTTCCTACCTCTTTTCGGGCCTGTTCATCGGTCCGACCAGCCAGTCGCCACGCGTCGACGAGGCGCGCAACGATTCCGTGTACGAGCTGGAGATCGCCTTCAGCCAATTGCCGCAGGCGGCAGCGGACGCCGCCGAGTGCGTCGCTCCCTGGGCCATCGACCGCGCCTTGCGCAATCTGCTGATCGACTCGACCGGCAATACCCACCGCGCCGAGTTCTGCATCGACAAGCTGTATTCCCCCGACGGCGCCACCGGCCGCCTCGGCCTGCTGGAGATGCGGGCCTTCGAAATGCCGCCGCATGCGCGCATGTCGCTGGCCCAGCAACTCCTGCTGCGGGCACTGATCGCGCGCTTCTGGCGGACGCCTTACGCACCCGAGCGCCTGCTCCGTTGGGGTACCGAGCTGCACGATCGTTTCATGCTGCCGCATTTCGTCAAGCAGGACTTCGACGACGTGATCAGCGAGCTGCGTGGCGCCGGCTATGCGCTGGAGGAGGCCTGGTTCGCTCCCCATTTCGAGTTTCGCTTCCCGATGCACGGCAGCATTTCGGCGCTGGGCATCGAGTTGGAACTGCGGCATGCGCTGGAGCCCTGGCATGTCATGGGCGAACAGGGAGCGGCTGGCGGGACGGCGCGCTACGTCGACTCCTCGCTGGAGCGCCTGCAGGTCAAGGTCACCGGCATGGCCAGTGACCGCTACGTGGTCAGTTGCAACGGGCGCGCCCTGCCGCTGCGCCCGACCGGCAAGGTCGGCGAGTTCGTTGCCGGCGTCCGCTACCGGGCCTGGAATCCGCCGTCGGCCCTGCACCCGACGATCGGTGTGCACGCGCCGCTGGTTTTCGATCTGGTCGACACCTGGATGAAGCGCTCGCTCGGCGGCTGCCAGTATCACGTCGAGCACCCCGGTGGCCGCAACCCCGAGCGCTATCCGGTCAACGCCAACGAGGCCGAGGGCCGCCGTCTCGCGCGGTTCACGCCCTTTGGCCACACGCCTGGTGAAATCGACCTGCAGCCAGCGCCAGCCAATGCCGGCTTTCCGTTTACGCTAGACTTGCGCCGTTCCTGAAACCGCTCGGCGCGGGGTGAATCCCGCGCCTGTTTCCCTGATGACGCGATCCCTGCTGTCGACCTACCCGCAGACCCCCGACCGTTTCGACGAGATGCTCGCCGACGACGGCTGCGTTCGCCGCGCGTGGCAGCCCTTCTTTGCGCACCTCGAATCGGCCACGCCCGAACAGATGCGTCACCGGCTCGACTACGTGCGGCGGCGCATCCTAGAGAATGGCGTCACCTACAACGTCTACGCCGACCCCGAAGGCGCCGACCGGCCGTGGGAACTCGATCCGCTGCCGCTGATCCTGTCGGCTGCCGAGTGGCGGCAAATCGCCGGTGCGGTCACCCAGCGCGCGCGCCTGCTCAATGCCGTGCTGAGCGACCTCTACGGCGAGCAGACGCTGCTCACCGACGGCACCCTGCCGCCGGCGCTGGTTTATGGCCACAACAACTTCCTTTGGCCATGCCAGGGCGTCAAGCCGGCCGGCGACACCTTCCTCCATCTGTACGCCGCCGACCTGGCACGGTCGCCGGACGGCCGCTGGTGGGTCATCGCCGACCGTACCCAGGCGCCCTCCGGAGCGGGTTACGCGATCGAGAACCGGACCATCGTCGGCCGTGCCTATCCCGAGCAGTTCCGCGACCTGCACGTCGAGCACCTCGCCTCGTTCTTCCGTGAACTGCAGAAAGCGCTGACCTATTGGGCACCGCACGGCGCGGAGACACCGCTGATCGTGCTATTGACACCCGGTCCCTATAACGAGACCTACTTCGAGCACGCTTATCTCGCGCGCTATCTCGGTTTTCCGCTGGTCGAAGGGCAGGATCTGACGGTCCGCGGTGAATCGGTCTACCTCAAGACGCTCGGCGGCTTGCGGCGGGTGCACGCCATTTTGCGCAGGCTGGACGACGATTACTGCGACCCGCTCGAACTGCGCAGCGACTCGGCGCTGGGCGTCCCGGGCCTCCTGCAGGCGGTGCGCGCCGGCAATGTACTGGTCGCCAATTCCCTCGGCAGCGGCCTGATCGAGTCCGCGGCGCTACCCGGATTCCTGCCCGGAGCCTGTAAGAAACTGCTTGGCGAGCCGTTGGCGATGCCATCGGTGGCCACCTGGTGGTGTGGCGAGAAAGCCGCGCTGGAGTATACGATCGAGAACCTGAACCATCTGGTGATCAAGGGCTCCTACCCGTCGCAGAATTTCGACCCGCTGTTCGGCAACGAACTTCACGGCAACGCCCGCGCAGAAATGATCGACCGGCTGCGCGCCAGACCACAGGCCTACGTCGCGCAGGAACTGGTCAACTACTCGCAGGCACCGACCTGGAGTGCCTCGCACAAGCGCGGTCTGCTGCCCCGCGGAGTCGGCCTGCGGGTTTTTGTCGCCGCGACCCCGGCCGGGCATGTGGTGATGCCGGGCGGCTTGGCGCGCGTCTCGGCGGAGTCGAACGCGCGCATCATCTCGATGCAGCGCGGCGGATCGAGCAAGGACACCTGGGTGCTTACCGAGGCCGCGGTCAACACCTTCAGCCTGCTCAAGCACTCGATCGGCAAGGCCGATCTGGTGCGCGGCGGGCTCAACCTGTCGTCGCGAGTGGTCGAGAACCTGTACTGGTTCGGCCGTTACGCTGAACGCTGCGACAAGACTTCCCGGATCCTGCGCGTCGCGCTCTCACGCCTGGTCGATGCCGGCGCCGAGTCACAGCCGGCACTGGCTTCGGCGCTCGATCTGTGCCTGGCATTGAAGCTCCTGCCGGTCGTCGAGCCGGAGACCGGCAGCGATGCGCCGCCGGCTACGGTGCCGCCTGCGCAAGCACCTAGAGAAGCCCTGGTGCTCGCGGCAATCTGCGGCAAGGAGTGGGGCGACGGACTGGCGGGTGACATTCGCCGCCTGCTGTGGGTCGCGGCACAGGTACGCGAGCGCTTTTCGCTGGACAACTGGCACGCACTCAATCGCCTGCAGCACCAGCTGCAAGCCTATGGCAGGCTGGCCAGCAGGGGAACGCCGCCCGAACTCGGCGAAGCGCTGGCCTTTCTCGATCAGGTCCTGCTTGCCTCGTCGTCGCTGGCCGGTTTCGCGATGGACAACATGACCCGCGACGACGGCTGGCGCTTCCTGATCATCGGCAGGCGCATCGAACGACTGATCTTCCTCGCCAGAGCCGTGGCCCATTTCCTGCGCCTGGATTCGACACGCGCTCCCGGCGGCCTCGAGTGGTTGCTCGAACTGACCGACAGCATCATTACCTACCGCTCGCGCTACATGACTCAGCCAGAGCTGCTGCCAGCACTGGATCTGGTCGTTCTCGACGACGGCAATCCGCACTCCGTCGCCTTTCAGTTGCAAATCCTGATCCGCTACCTCGACAATCTGACCCGTCTGCTCGGCGGTCCGCGAGACCAGGCCCTGCGCGCGGCGCTGGCGCGACTGCAGGGCTTCGACCTCGGCCAGTTCGAGCAGACAAGCTTCAGCGAGTGCCGTTCCTGCGATCCTTGCCTCCAGCTCGCCGCCCTGCTCAACGATATCGCGATCGCCGCCGCAGCGCTTTCGGACAGCCTGGCGATGCGCTATTTCAGCCACGTCGGCGACATCAGCCGCTACACCCTGACATCTTGATCGCCGTGCGCTCGCCCACCGCCCGCTATCACGTGCTGCACGAAACGATCTACGACTACGACAGTCCGGTGTCCCTGTCGCGCCAGTTGCTGCATCTGACACCGCGTGATTGCCCATGGCAGCGCTGCCTGACGCACCAGATCAGCGTCTCGCCCGCGGTGACCGCGACCCGCGAGCGCCGTGACAGCTTTGGCAATCCGGTCCGTGAGCTGGCGATCGAGTTTTCGCACGACCGCCTGGCTGTTCGCGCCGAAAGTACCATCGAGGTCTGGCCGCATTTGCCGGTGGACGCAACGCGGACCGATCTGCTTGCGAACCCCGCAAGACCAGCCCCAGGGCGACCGGCACGCGCGTGGCCCGGCTATCTGCACACCTCGCCAGCATGGGAAAACGTGCGCGAGGCGCTGGCCTACGGTTCCCGTCCGGTCCTGCTCGACGCCGGCCGCTTCCAGTTCCAATCGCCGCATGTGCGGGTGAAGCACGAGTTTGCCAGCTACGCGGGGCAGTGCTTCACTCCGCAACGACCGATCCTGGAGGCGGTTCAGGCGCTGATGAGCTGCATCTATGATGAATTCGAGTTCGACTCCGAAGCGACCACCGTCGCCACGCCGGTGCTCGAAGTGCTGGCCAACAAGCGCGGCGTCTGCCAGGATTTCGCTCACCTGATGCTTTCATGCCTGCGCTCACAGGGTCTGGCCGCGCGCTATGTCAGTGGTTACCTGCTGACGCGGCCACCGCCGGGACAACCCAGGATGGTTGGCGCCGACGCCTCGCACGCCTGGGTCTCGGTCTATTGCCCGGAGCTCGAAGGAGGCCGCTGGGTCGACTTCGATCCGACCAACAACCTGCTGCCCGACACCCAGCACATCACGCTCGCCTGGGGACGCGATTTCGCCGACGTGTCGCCGCTACGGGGGGTGATCCTCGGCGGCGGTGCACACGAGCTCGACGTGGCGGTCACCGTAACGCCGGTCGCCGAAGTCGGCAACCAAGCGCTGTCGCTACCCTGACCACCATCAGCCGGCGGCGGCGCGCCAGGTTGAGCGCGCGCGGGCGGGCGCCGACTGGTCGGATCGCCCGCGGCAGCGGCCTACCAGGTGATCTGTACTTCCTGAATGACCTGCGGCGTGGCGCGCTGGACAGTGAACTTGACGCCGGCCACCTCGATGACGGCTCCGGCCTTCGGGATCTCGCGCGCATGTTCCAGCAACAGGCCCGACAAGGTATCGTAGTCCCCGACTGGCAGCTTCAAGCCCAGTTTCTCACCGAGCATTGCGGTGTCGGCACGGGCGCTGACCAGATAGTCACGGTGGCCAAGTTTCTTCAGCCACCCGGCCGGCTTCTCCTGCCGGTCGTACTCGTCCTGGATATCCTCGACGACATCTTCGATGATGTCCTCGATGGTGATGATTCCTTCGGCACCGCCGAACTCGTCCATCACCACAGCCATCGCGTCGCCGTCCTTGCGCAGCTCGACGAGCATCGACTCGGCACTCTTGCTGCCCGGGACATAGCGTGTCGGGCTGATGAAGGGCTCGATCGACGAGGACTCATCGACCCCGAGCAGGTCCATGGTGTTGAGCACGCCGATCACCCGATCGATTCGCCCGTCAAAGACCGGCAAGCGAACGTGCGAGCCGGTGACCGCCAGGCGCACCGCCTCGCCGACGGTGCAGCTCCTCTCGACCGCGTCGACGTCGATCAATGGCACCATCACCTTCGACACCGTGGTTTCGGAGAAACTGAACATCCGCCGGATCATGGTTTTCTCGATCGACTGGATGTCGCCTCCTTCCTGCGGCGGCATCTGCACCATGCTCAGAATCTGTTCGCGCAAGGTGAAGGGATTGTGCTCCTCGGCACCGCCGGCAAACTTTGAGAGCAACTTGGAGAGGGTCACGAAGACGATCAGGATCGGCGAGAAAAGGATCGAGAAGGCGCGCAGCACGTAGATCAGGTAAGGCGTCCAGGCATCGGCGCGCTGCTGGAAGACGCTTTTCGGGACGATCTCGCCGAACACCCAGATCAGCGGCGCCACCACCAGCACGGCCATCCAGCTCCCCGCCTCGCCGAACAGCGAGATCATCATTGCGGTGGTGATCGTCGAGTTGGCGACGACCGCGATGTTGGTTCCGACCAGGGTGGTCGACAACAACCACTCCGGCCGCTTCTCGAGCATCTCGAGGGCCAGGCGCGCGCCCCGCGAACCCTTGGCCGCGTCGTGGCGCAGCTTCATGCGATCGGCACTGACGATGCCGAGTTCGGACCCGGAAAAGAATCCTTCTGCGATCAGGCAAGCGACCATGAACAGCAGGGTAAGCCAGATATCCGTCATTTCGAGTCGCCCCCGGTGGTCGACGCGGAGCTTGCAGGCGGTATCTCCAGCGCAGCAGCTGGCGGCTGGTGGCTCGCCGCGACGCTTTCGGCGGCGCCTGCCCCGGGCTCGCCGATCGCTTCCTTCGGCGGCTCGACCAGGACGCGCGTGATGCG
>ERZ761603.2893-NODE-2893-length-11378-cov-6.485914_pt1 | contig 11378 bp, 13 predicted proteins | sample MGYA00511879_ERZ761603 | MGnify/ENA primary metagenome ERZ761603 (study PRJEB28899, sample SAMN02850040) | bioreactor sludge metagenome | biome: EBPR Sludge; feature: EBPR Bioreactor; material: flocular biomat | place: Australia: Thorneside Wastwater Treatment... | reverse complement strand
GGTCCTCGACATCACCCTGCCCCGCCCGCCCCCGGTCGACGAACCGCCGGCCGCGAGTCCGTAACGGACCCGGCCACGGTCACTCCGGCGTCGGCGCCCGGTCGCTGATGACAATCTTGTGTCCGTGCGGACGCGAGGGATCCGAGGTGTCGTATACCACGAACTTGATGTGCGGAAATTCCTTCCGCAACTCTTCCTTGATGTACGACTCCACGGCCTGCACGTTTTTGCGATCGTCGTCGGAAAAACCGATGCTGATCGGCTCGGGCACGCCCACCCCGCGGATGAGCGCGATGACATGCTGCACGAAATCCTTGATCGCGACCATCTTGGCGTGTTCGGGACTTTCCGAGCCGCTGCTTTTGCGCCCCATCTTGGCCTCGAACTCCGGCGAGGTGACGCCGTGGTATTTATTCAATCCAAGATAATTCGCGATGATCTGTTCGTCGGTCCAGTCCGGCGTGCGGCCTTCAAAACGGGTGAGATAGGCCTTGAGCTGCTCGACCATCGCCTGTCGCTCGTCCGCCGTCAGCACATTCTGGATGAAGTATTCGACGCCCTTGCGGATGGCCCGCGAGCTGTGCGAACGGGCGGTAATGATGGCGAACAAGCGGCCCTCGATCAGCGCCTGCTTGAACCGCTCGAAGCTCGGCGCGCCGCTCGTTTTTCCCGCGATCACCGGGGCCAGCGCCAGCTTGGTGTCTTCGAGAAATACGTCTTCGCCCTTTTCGCCGATGTCGTAGAAATCGACAAAGGCCTTGTCCCAATCCCCCTCCTTGGGCCGGTAGTTTTCCGTGTCGCGCCGGATGCGCGCGAATTCGGCCGTGGACACGTCGTGGGCAACCCAGCCTTCCGGCGTCTTCTTTTCCAGGTGGATCCGCGTCGGCATGTGCAGGATATTATCGTCCCAATCGAACATGTAATACTTGAGATCGAGCTTGATGCCGGCGGGACTGGCGTTGGCGATGCGGTCGCGGTCGAACGGGCTCATGGTATGGTCCTTTGGGTCTTTCGCGCCAAGCCTACATAATGCAGGATGCCCTTGGCAATGCCGCGGGCGAGGTCCTCGCGGTAGGTCTCGCGCAACAACTTCTGTTCCTCCTCGGCGTGGGATAGAAATCCGCACTCCACCAGGACGGCCGGACACGGCGCATTGCGCAGCACGATGAAACGTGAGCGCTTGAGTCCTCGGTCAGGCGCGTTGGCCTGGGCCACCAGCGTGCGATGGATGTGGAAACCGAGCAGCGAGTTGGCGGCATCGAACCGGTTGCCCGGCAAGGCGCCGCCGCCTTCCCCGCCCGCCGTGGAGGCTGCGCCGGCCGCCGCAAGCGCATAGGTTTCAATACCCTCCGCCGTGGTGCTGGCCGCGGAATTGAGATGGATACTCACAAACAGGTCAGCCCGCCAGCGCCGGGCCAACCGGCACCGCTCTTCCAATTCGATGAAACGATCGTTCTCGCGCGTCAGGTACACTTTCAGACCGGCGGCGATCAGATGATTGCGCAACCGCCGGGCGATGTCCAACGCCGCATGCTTCTCCTCGCCGCCACGCTTGCCGCGCGCCCCGGTGTCGAGTCCTCCATGCCCCGGATCGATGACCACGACGCGCGAACCGGCCGCCGGCAAATATTCCGCCGGCCGCATGACCGGGTCCACGATCTGCACGGCATCCAGCTCCCGGATCGCCCACGAGGAACGCACCCGGATCATCGGTTCATGCAGCCAGACCAACGTCGGTCCGATGCGCAATTCACGGCTGTCGGGGTGGAACGCCAGTTCCGCCCACCGGGTCTTCACCACCACCCGCTTGTTGTCGGGTGTCGGAATCAACTCCCCGCCATACACCGCGGCCAGTTCCTCCAGCCGCACGTAGCGGCGGCCTTCGTGCCAGACCGGCTTGACGTTCGCGGCGGCCGTGCATATCCACACCGACCATGCGAGGAGCATCCCCAAGGCGTAACGCATCATCCGCCACCCCGGCGCTTCCACTCCATGACCCCTTCCATGCGGATGACCACGTCCTGGTCCTCCAGGCTCAACCACTCGAACGAAAGATCACGGATCCACTCCGCGCCATCCGTTTCCGCGCGCTTGATGGATGCGACCCCCCACAACACCGGGGCATCGAATGGCTGAACCGACGTAACCTCCAGGCTGGCGCCCTCGACCACCGCGACCGGTGGAGCATCCGATCGAGCGCCCAGCCAACGCACATCCAAGCCGCGCACGCTGATCGAGGTGCCGGTGCGTCGAAGAAAATCCACCGTCGCCCGGCTGGACGCCGCGGTCGCATCATCTGCCACCGACCCGAGAAATAGCGGGGCCAACGCAGCCTGCACCTGCGGCAGCGGCGCCCAGGTCGCATTGGTTGCGGGACGAAACCGCACCACGCCGCCATCAACGGAAAGTTGAGCGATCGGCCACCCATCGCCCCGCACCAGCGGCAGCAAACGGAAACGGATCGCCGCCTCCCGCAATTCAATGCCCGGCACGACATTGGTCGCCGCACCGCCCTCGCGGATGCCGCGCAATACCACATACAGATTCGGGCTGACATGGACATGCTCGAGGATCAACTTCCCGCCCGTCACCGCCTCCAGGCGCTGGCGGACCAGCCCCCGAAAACCATCGGTGCGGCTGATGAGAAGCAGCGACCCGTAAAGAATGGCTCCGATCACCGCCACCGTTACCCAAAATCGGGTAATCGTCTGCACGAACGAACTGTCGTTGGCATAACGCGGTTCCGCGTCCGCCACCCTCGCCTTGACGTGTTTCTTCCTCACGCCATTCAGCCCCTGGACAAGGCGCGCGATCGTTCGGCGGCCGCGTGCAACGCCTTGACCAGTAACCCGCCGGCATCCGCTTGAGCCAATACGCCGATCGCGGCCTCGGTGGTGCCGCCTTTCGACGTGACCCGCGCCCGGAGGACCTCCGGCGATTCCGACGAGGACGCCGCCAACGCCACCGCCCCGCTGAACGTCTCATACACCAACTGGCGCGCGGTCGCGGCGTCGAAACCCAATTCGCCCGCCGCTTTCAACATCGCTTCCATCCAATAAAAGACATAAGCCGGGCCGCTGCCGCTGACCGCCGTCACCGCATCCATCGCCGACTCCTCCACGCGCAGCGTGGAACCGACCGAGGCGAAAAGCGCCTCCGCGACCTCCAGGTGGCGCGCATCGGCGCGCGGCCCGGCGCACAACGCGGTCACGCCTTTGCCGATCAGGGCCGGCGTATTCGGCATCACCCGCACGATCGCCGGGGCGCCGCCGGTCAACGCGTCGATCCGTTGCGTGGGTATGCCCGCTGCGATGCTGATGATCAGGTGGTCGGAACGGAAAGCGTGCCGCAAGGGCGCCAGGATGTCGCCCATGACCTGGGGCTTCACCGCGAGCAGGATCAAGCCGCAGCGATCCACGACATCGCGGTTGTCCGTCGTCGTCGAAACGCCGAATGTGTTTTCCAGCAAGGCGCGCCGGTTGCCCGACGGATCGCTGGCCAGCAACTGGCGGCGGTCCGCTACTTTCCGCTCCAACAGGCCGCGGATGATGGCCTCGGCCATGTTGCCGGCTCCGATGAAACCAATGGTCGATGTATTGATGGCGTTCATGGTTCGTTCTCCACGGGTTGCGGTTTAGGTCGCGGTCCGAAAATAGCCGTGCCCACGCGCACGATATGGCTGCCTTCCTCGACCGCCACCTCCAGGTCGTGGGACATGCCCATCGACAAGGTCGGCAACGGCATGCCGGTTTCGTCCTGCCACCGGTCGCGGCACATGCGCAGCGCGCGGAAATGCGGACGCGCCCCCTCGGGATCCTCGGTCAACGGCGGCATCGTCATCAACCCAACGATGTCCAGATGCGGCAGCTCCGGCGAACGCCGCAACACATCCGGCACATTCGCCGGGTCGAAACCGAATTTCACCGACTCCCCCGACACATTCACTTCCAGAAGGATATTAAGCCGCCGACCGGTTTCATCGCATGCGCGCTCCAGCGTCTCCAGCAACCGCCACGAATCCACCGAATGAATCGTTTCGAACAACTCCACCGCCGCCTTCACTTTGTTGCGTTGAAGATGCCCGATGAGATGCCAACGCAGATGCCCCGGACATTCGGGGATTTTCGCCGCCGCTTCCTGCACCCGGTTTTCCCCGAACAAGCTCAACCCGCACGCCGCCGCCTCGCGCACCGCGTCAGGACCGTGGTTCTTCGATACCGCCATCAATTCGACCTCGCCCGGCTTCCGCCCGGCGCGATCCATCGCCCGCGTCAGCCGCTCCTGCACCGCGGCGATACGTTCCGCCATCGCGCTCATGCCGCACGGCCTCCCATGATTTCCAATGATTGGAAATATGAACGTCGCACGTTTCCAATGACTGGAAATTTGAACCATCCATGCTTCATGCCGTGGCCGTCCCGTTACGTTCCTCCAAATGCGACCACCGCCGCATCGCTTCGCCGGCGACATGCACGGTCTGGGTCGGGAACGCGAAATTGATGCCTTCGCGGGCGAAAGCCTCCGCGATGCGCAGGCATAGTTGCTCGTTGAATTTTTTATAGGCCCAGAAGTCGGCCGGATGATACCAATACATCACCAGCAGGTTGATCGACGATGCGGCAAAATCGTCAATAACGACCCGGGGAGGGAAATCCGGATTCATGCCTTCATGGTTCTCCAACATGCCCTGAAGCAACTCGACCGCGCGGCGAAGAGAGGCCGGCGGCGTGTCGTAGGTCACGTTGATGATCGAACGATGCCGGATGTGCGGGCGGCGCGCGATGTTGACGATGGTCTTGTTGGCCAGGTCGCCGTTGGGAAACGTTACCAGGAATCCCTCCAGCGTGCGGATACGCGTGGAGCGGAAACCGACCTCCTCTACAACCCCGTCGGTGGCGTCCACCGTGATCCGGTCGCCCACCTGAAACGGTTTGTCGGCAAACAAGACCAGCGAACCGAAAAAATGCTTGATTGTATCCTGCGCCGCCAACGCCACCGCCAGCCCGCCCACGCCCAAACCGGCCAGGATGGAGGTCAACGGCTTGTCCGTCAGCGATTGCGCCACCTGCAGCAGCGTCAGCACCACCACAATCACCCGCAAACCGGTGCGCACGATCGGCACCAGCATGTCATCCATCTTGCTTTCCGTCCGGTCCGTGTGCCGCCGCAGCCAGATAAACACGACATCGACCAACTGGTAAAACATGAAGCCGAAGGCAAGGCTTAGCAACACCCCCTGCACCGCCCTCAAGATCGAGTAGATGGCCGGTTCCAGCTTCAGGAAAGCCAGCACGACGGGAAACGACAAGGCCAGCGCAAGAAATCCGACCGACCGCGCCAACGCTTGCAACGCCACGGCCGAAGGGATGCGCTGGCGGCGTTCCAGCAACTCCGCGCTCTTGAGCAACGCGCTTTTTCCCAAGCGGGCGATCAGAAGACCGGCCATGATCACCCCGAACAGGGCAACCACCCGCCACGCCTCAATTCCCGCTACCAAGGTGCTGTTCCAATCCAACGACATCGCCATCTTCCCGCTCTCTAAACAACTTGAAAAGGATGAAAGGACACCTATACTGCAAATTGATTGTTGGATCAACTACTAGAGGACAGCACATGCGTACCCTTCGATATATTGGACGTTTGATCGGCGAGTTTTTCGAGTTCGCCTGGCAGAACAAGGCCTGGTGGATCATACCGATCGTCATGGTGCTGTTCGTGCTCATGATCTTCATCATCGGCGGCACCAGCGTGGCGCCTTTCATCTACACGCTGTTCTAAAGCGATCATGCTGCACGTCGATTCGCTGGTCGTCAGCCTGTTCCAATCGAATTGTTTTCTGGTACGGCGCGAGAACCGCCGGGAAACCCTGGTAATCGACCCGGGCGACGATGCCCCCGACATCCTGCGTGCGCTCGACGAACATGGCCTGACGGTCGCCGCCTATCTGCTGACCCACGGCCATGTGGATCATGTCACCGGCCTCGCCGCCATGGTGGCCGCCCGCCCCGCCCCGGTCGCCCTCCATCCACGCGATGCCGGTTGGGCCTTTACCGAACGCGCCGCCTTCCCTCCCTATTATCCCGCGCCGACAGCGCCGCCCACCATCGACCGCTCGCTGGCCGATGGCCAGGAATGGACCGACGCCGGCTTGACCTACACGATCATGGAACTCCCCGGACATTCGCCCGGCGGCGTGGGATTTTATTTCCCGGCGGATAAAACCCTCTTCAGCGGCGACACCCTCTTCGCCGGCTCGGTCGGCCGCTCCGACCTGCCCGGCTCGAATCAAGATGACCTCGCCCGTTCCCTCGCCACCCTGCTGACTCTTCCCGATGATACCATCGTGTATTGCGGCCACGGTCCTTCCACCACCATCGGGCGCGAGCGTCGAAGCAATCCGTTCCTGCGCTCGCTACAATAATGTCACTAACCGCTTGACCTGTGAAATATACGTGATTTACTCACCCATTCGATCTGATTGGGAGCTATCTTGCTTATGAACATATTTGTAGCACGCGAAACCCACCCCGGCGAAACCCGGGTGCCGGTTATCCCGGCCACCGTGGAGAAACTGAAAAAACTCGGGGCCGCCGTTTCCATCGAATCCGGCCTCGGCTCCACCCTGGCCATTCCCGACGCCGCCTATGAAAAGGCCGGCGCCACCGCGACCACCCTGGCCTCCGGTCTGGCCTCCGCCGACATCGTCCTCCGTCTGCGCAAACCGCCAACCGAAACCCTCGCGCAGATGAAACCCGGCACCTTGCACGTCAGCTATCTCGACCCCTTCAACGAGCGCGACCTGGTCATGGCGCTGGCGGAGAAGAAGATCGACGCCGTCAGCCTGGAAATGATCCCCCGCACCACCATCGCCCAGAAAATGGACGTGATCAGCTCGCAGGCCAACCTCGGCGGGTACGTCGCGGTGATCCTGGCCGCCGAACGCAGCGCCAAGATTTTCCCGATGATGACCACCCCCGCCGGCACCATCGCCCCCGCCAAGGTGTTCGTGATCGGCGTCGGCGTGGCCGGCCTCCAGGCCATCGCCACCGCCAAACGGCTCGGCGCTCTCGTCGAGGCCTTCGACACCCGCCCGGTGGTCGAGGAACAGGTGAAATCCCTCGGCGCGAAATTCGTGAAGATCGACCTCGGCGAAACCGGCCAGACCAAGGACGGCTACGCCAAGGCCCTGACCGAAGAACAACTGGCGAAGCAACGCCAGGGCATGGCCAAGCACTGCGCCGGCGCCGACATCGTCATCACCACCGCGCAGGTATTCGGCCGCAAGGCCCCGGTGATCGTCACCGCCGACATGGTGGCTGGCATGGCCCCCGGCAGCATCGTCGTCGATATGGCCGTGGAAACCGGCGGTAACGTGGAAGGCTCGAAGTTGAACGAGGAAGTCGTCGCCAACGGCGTGCGTATCATCGGCCTCGGCAACCTCCCCGGCCGCGTCGCCGTGCACGCCAGCCAGATGTACTCAAGCAACCTGTACAACTTCATCGAGCACTTCTGGAACAAGAAGGAATCGACCTTCAACCTGAAACTCGAAGACGAAATCGTCAAAGGCGCGCTGATCACCCATCAAGGGTCCGTGGTGAACGAGACCCTGCGCAAAGTCTACGGAATCTAAAGGAGTCATACGTATGTTGGGTTTATTATTCTTCGTATTCGTTCTGGCCATTTTTCTCGGAGTGGAACTGATCTCCAAGGTTCCGTCCCAGTTGCACACCCCGCTCATGTCGGGCTCCAACGCCATCTCCGGCATCACCATCGTCGGCGCGCTCGTCGCGACGGGCCAACCGCACGGCGGCACCCTCGTCACCGTGCTGGGCGTTATCGCCGTCGCCGCCGCCATGATCAACGTGGTGGGCGGGTACCTGGTGACCGACCGCATGCTGGCCATGTTCAAACGCAAGGACGGAGGCTCGAAATAACATGACCGAAATCCTCCAGCCTTTCATCAATTACTTCTATATCGTCGCCTCGGTGTTCTTCATCGTCGGGCTGAAAATGCTGAACCACGCCTCCACCGCCCGCCGCGGCAACGTGGTGTCGGGCATCGGCATGCTGATCGCCGTGATCGCCACCTGCCTCTACACCGGGATGGAATTCCACTGGATCATCGTCGGCTGCCTGATCGGCGCCGCCATCGGCGCTGTCGCCTCCTACGCGGTGAAGATGACCGCCATGCCGGAAATGGTCGGCCTGTTCAACGGATTCGGCGGCCTGGCCAGCTTGATGGTCTCATGGGCCGAATTTCACAAATGGCACGATATGGGCTGGACGGAATACTACGCCACCCTCGGTACCGGCGCGCCCGACTCCACCGCGTTTACCGCCTTCGCCATCGCGTTCACCGCGCTGGTCGGCGCGGTGACCTTCTCGGGCAGCCTGGTCGCCTACCTCAAACTGTCCGAACGCATCACCGGCAAACCCATCCTGTTCGCCGGCCAGCAGATCGTCAACGGACTGATCCTGGTCGTCGCCCTCGGCGCCATCACCTATCTCTGCATCGCCCCCGAGGCCTCCGTGGCCTACACCGTGTTCACCGTCATCATGGTGACCGGCCTGATCATCGGCGTAACCTCGGTCATCCCGATCGGCGGCGCCGACATGCCAGTCGTGATCTCCCTGCTCAATAGTTATTCCGGCATCGCCGCCGCCGCCGCCGGGTTCATTATTTTGAATAACGTGCTGATCGTCGCCGGCGCGCTCGTCGGAGCCAGCGGCATCATCCTGACCAAGATCATGTGCAAGGCCATGAACCGCTCGCTGGCCAACGTGTTGTTCAGCGGCTTCGGCTCCACCACCACCACCGCCAAGGCCGGCGCCGTGCAAGGCGAAGCGAAACCCATCAGCGCCGACGACGCGTTCTATATCCTCGAGGCCGCCCGCTCGGTTGTGGTCGTTCCCGGCTACGGCATGGCCGTCGCCCAGGCCCAGCATGTCGTGCGCGAACTGGGCGAATTGCTGGCCAAGAACGGCTGCGACGTGAAATACGCGATCCATCCGGTAGCCGGCCGTATGCCCGGCCACATGAACGTGCTGTTGGCCGAGGCGAATGTCCCCTACGAACAACTGGTCGAACCCCCCGATGTCAATCCGGTCATGGCCACCGTGGACGTGGCGATCGTGATCGGCGCGAACGATGTCGTGAACCCGGCCGCCCGCGAAGACGAGACCAGCCCGATCTACGGCATGCCCATCATCAACGTCGACGAGGCCAAGACCTGCTTCGTGCTGAAACGCAGCATGGCATCCGGTTTCGCCGGCGTGGAAAACCCGCTGTTCTTCAAGGACAACACCCGCATGTTGTTCGGCGATGCCAAGGCCAGCGTGACCGCCCTGGTGGGACAATTCAAAGATGCCGGCTGACCCGTTGCGTTCAACCTGCGGCTGGATGATCAAACGCTGCATCTTTCCCGATGCCGAAGCCGTGGCTTCGGCATTCGCGGACGCGATCCTTCACCAGTTCGATTCCGCCCGCCACACCCGGCAAGGACCGATCGGCCTGATGCTGCCCGGCGGTCGCACCCCCAAGGCCGCCTATATGAAAGTTGCGGCCTCCCATCGCGCCATACCGCCCGACGTGCACCTCCTTCTAAGCGATGAACGCCATGTGCCGCTCGATCACCCCGACAGCAACTACCACATGATGACGCCGTTCATGGACGCCGTTGGCGCCACTCTGGAGCAACGCCTCATGGTGCGAACCGAATTACCGCGCGCCGAGGCCGCCGCCGACTTCGGCCGGCGTTTGGGCGATTTTTTCGAGCAAGGCGGCACCCTTGACACCTGCTTCCTCGGCCTCGGCGCGGATGGCCACACCGCCTCGCTTTTTTCCGAAGAGCACCTGAAGGCAAGCGAAGGGAAAAACGCGATCGATGTGGATCGGCCGGACGGCCGCGTCGGCATCAGCGCCACCCCTTCAATCTTCCAGCGCGCCCGACGCGTGGTGTTTGTGGTAACCGGCGCGGATAAAAAAGAAATGGCCGACCAACTCGTCCGCCATCCCCTGTCCATCATCGCCGGCCAAGCAGTTTATCCACATGCCAGGGTAGAACTTTGGATGGACAGGGACGCAGTGGCCTGATCATTCCCCGGGACTACGGCGCCGCCGCCTCGCCCGTGAAACGGCCGGCGAACAGGATGCTGCGCGTCGCCGTGTCCTGGATGAAAAACAGGAACGGGTGATCCGCCCGGAACTCCGGCGCCGGTCGCGGCATCATCGCCCGCGTCGCCATGATGACCCCCGTCGCCGCCGCCGCTTCCGTGCCTTCCTCGTTTATGTCGACGAAGGCCTTGTGTACCACCTCGCTGATGAACAGGTTGTCCGTCCGCCCGTCCATCCCGGAAAAATTCGCGAGGCTCGCGTCGAACGCATCCGTCATGCCCATTTCCCGCAACAAGGCGGCCAGAGAAAACGCAGAGGTCATGGTCAACTTGGGCAGGAACACCATGACATCCTGATCCTCCAGCACCCGTTCCCAGGTCACCAGCGTCTCCGGTCCGAGCTTCGACTCCACATCGCGCAACGCACCGCGCACGACCGGCAATGCGATCAGCATGACCACGCCGCCGCCCTCGTAAGGCAATTCCAGCAACTGCACATCGTCCATCACGGCATACCGTGCCGGGATTTTCCCGGTCATGGTGTCGACTTGATTGGTGATACCGGGAGCAGGATAAAACGGGCGCTTTGCCGTCGCGTCCTTCACGAACGGTTTTGCCCAGTCGCCCTTGAAATACACCGCGTTTACCAAGACCATGCGGGTCAATTCGGACAACACGCCGGACGGTATCAGGTCCTTGATCTTTTCCTTGGTTTGCTCCTCCACCCAGGTATTGATCCGGCCCCGCGCCGCATCGCTTTGCCGGAAATCGGTCGGAAACACGTCGGAACGATACGCCCCGCGCACCGTGGCGAGAAACGGCTCGAGGAAAATCTCGCCTTCCATCGGCCAGATGGAGTTGGCGGTGTGAAGTTGCACGCCGTCTCCCTGCGCGCCACGCAAGGAGGCATCGAGCGAGCCGAACGCCGCATGCAACCGCTCATGAGTCAGCGGGAATCGCAACACCGAAGCCATCTGCGCCGCGGTCTCGCCGGCGGCTCCAGCGTAGGTCATGCCCAACGCCACGGATATGCTGTGCGGGGAGAAAAACAACGACCGGTCATCGGCGGCCAACCGCGCATACAACTCCAAGGCAAACGCGCGATTCCCCTCCGCCAACGCACGAGCATCATCCCCCTCCCCAGCCCGGGCCAAGCCAGCCATGCCACCCATCGCCAGCATCAGGAAAAGAAAACGCATCATGGAATACCGGCTCTCCATCAAATGTGGGGGCATGGCCGCTCCTGAGGCCCTGTGTTAGGGTCT
>ERZ761603.2891-NODE-2891-length-11382-cov-16.977311_pt1 | contig 11382 bp, 6 predicted proteins | sample MGYA00511879_ERZ761603 | MGnify/ENA primary metagenome ERZ761603 (study PRJEB28899, sample SAMN02850040) | bioreactor sludge metagenome | biome: EBPR Sludge; feature: EBPR Bioreactor; material: flocular biomat | place: Australia: Thorneside Wastwater Treatment... | reverse complement strand
GTCGCGGCGTTATTCGCGTCGAGCAGGACGACGGGTCGGTCGTCCGGTGAGAGCAGGACGGCGGCGTCGCCGGTTTGGTCGCCGGTTTGGTCGCCCTTTTGGTCGCCCTTTTGGTAGCCCGCTCCGTCGCCCGGCACGACGTCGAGCGCCTTGCGCGCCGCTTTCGCGACGCGCGCCAGCGCACGACCCAGCGTCGCGCGGAAATCGCCGGCCGCGAAGAACGGCGGCCGCTCCGGCAGGACGCGCAGCAGCGCTTCGGAAAGCTCCGGCACGAGGGAGAAATCGAGCCCGTCGAGCAGCCTGGTATCGGCTTCGGTTCGCTCGTCGCCGGTCGGCAGCAACTCGCTCAGCGTCGGCAGCGCGGCGCCGGCATCGTCGTCGATGTGAATGCCGTGTGCCTTCAGGGCCGCAGTGAGGTCGACGCCGCGCAGCGAAAACACCAGGAAGGGATTGCCGTCGATTTCCCGACTGAGCAGGTAGATCGCCGCCGCCAGGTGCTTGCACGGCACGGCCCAGTCCGGGCAGGAGCAGTCCATCGCCAGATCCTGCCAGCGCGTCGGGAACACGGCGACGCCCAGTTCGCTGGCCAGCGCCAGCAGCGCTGGATCGAGCTTGCCGTTGAGCATGCCGGCGATCAGCGCCGGGTCGGCGGCAATCCGGTCCAGCAGGCGAGTGATGTCGCGCGCGGCAATCGGCGGCACCGCGATGCTCACCCGGTACGGCCGCAAGCGCGAACCCTTGACGCTCGCCGCGATAGCTCCGCCGCTCACCGTCAGGTTCTTCACCGCTCCCTTGTTGGCGTAGCTGCGCCCGCGCGGCAAGCGGTTGTCGTAGTCGATATGGGTCAGCGCGTCGAGCCACTGCTCGCCCCACCAGGTCTGGCCGAATGCCGCGCGGGTCACCACCGGCTTGTTATCTGCGTGAGTACGGCGGGGCGGGCTTGGGTCATGGCGGTTTGCATCTTCCCTGGTTATTTTCGGGTCGCTGCCCGCCGGCGAGGGCATGCGGGGGCGGGTGGGATCGACTTCAACATCCCGGCATTCTATATCCGCAAGGGGCTCGAGATGCCCTGGTTGGGGGGGCTTTTCGGTCTGCCTGATCATGTTTCGAACGAGGCCGGTATGGGCTCGGCAGCGAACATCGCCGCGCTTTCACGCTCGTGACCATCCCGAGATCGCCGACGGGATTGACCTCCCCATCTGGACGCGCTGTTGAGGCGACGCCGGCGAGGGGACAAGGGGCAGGGTGAAAAGCGCGCTGCCGGGAGCCTCGCTGCGCGCAACTCGGATGCGGCCCGAAGTCAACCGTTCAACGGTTCAACGGTTCAACTGCTCAATGGCGCAATGGCTCAGCGACACAGAACGGTCTTGCGCGTGAGATGGCCGATCGAAAGTCCCTGCACGAGAATGGAGAACACAACCACGCAGTAGGTCAGGGCCACGACGGTGTCGCGCTCCTGCCCTGCCGGCAGCGAGAGGGCCAGCGCCACTGAAACGCCACCGCGCAAGCCTCCCCAGGTCAGCACTTTCCACGCGCCCGGCGGCAGCTTGAAAACGCGGCGCAACGCGGCCACCGGCAAACCGGCGGTCAGCAATCGGGCCAGCAAGGTCACGCCGATGGCGATGCCCCCAGCGACCAGCAGGTTCGCCGAAAACAGCACCAGCACCACTTCCATGCCGATCAGGACAAAAAGGGTCGCGTTGAGGATTTCGTCGATCAGCTCCCAGAACATGTCCACATATTGACGGGTCGTTTCCGACATCGCCAGTGTGCGGCCGTGGTTGCCGATGATCAGGCCCGCGACGACCATCGCCAGCGGTCCGGAGACATCCAGCTTGTTCGCCAGCGCGTAACCGCCGGTCACCGTCGCCAGTGACAACAGGACGCCGACCTGATAGCAATCGACCGTCTTGAGCAAGCGAAAAGTCACGTAGCCAAGCACCAGGCCGAAGAGCAGGCCACCGCCCGCTTCGTGCACCAGCAAATCGAGGCTCTCGCCAAGCGTCGGCGCGAGGCCGCTGGCCATCATGCCCATCAACAGCGAGAAAATCACCACCGCCACCCCATCGTTGAACAGCGATTCGCCGACGATCACCAGTTCCAGCGCCTTTGGCGCGCGGGCCGATTTGAGTATCCCCATTACCGCGATCGGGTCTGTCGGCGAGATCACCGCGCCGAAGATCAGGCAGTAGATCAGCGGCAGCTCGATACCGGCGAGCGGCAAGGCCAAGTACATGCCAAAGCCGACCAGCAGCGTCGACAACAGAGTCCCGAGCACGGCCAGGGCGGCAACCGGCAAGCGGTAGGCCTTGAGTTCGCTCAGGTTGACGTGCAGTGCGCCGGCAAACAGCAGCAGCGACAGCATGCCCTCCATGAGGACATCGGCGAAATCGATCGACAGGAGCAGCGATTTCTCGAAGCGCCACAGGCGGTGCTCGATGCCCAGCGCGTCGAGCCCGACCAGGGTCAGGGAAAAGACCAGGGCTGCGGCCATCACACCAATCGTCGTCGGCAGTCCGACGAAGCGCTGGTTGAGGTAGGCGAGCAGTGCAGTGATGACCAGGCAGGTGGCGACGATATCGAGCATCAGCGGACGAGTATTCAGGAAGAAGGCACGCAGCATAGCGCGAACTTCGTCGTCTGTCGGACGCGGGTCGCCATGGCCGACGCGCCCGCGGCTGGCTGCGCCAAGTCGTTCGCACTTCGCCACGCAAGATGTCGCGCCTCGCACCCGCGTCGATGCAGTCGATTCGAGCGCGGGTGCGGCGTGGCGGAAGAGGGAGCAATGGAAATGCAGACTGACGCGAACACCTTGCGCGATGTCTTGACCATCGCCGGTCCATCATGACCGTTAGTCGCCGACGAAACCCGCCTCCCGCTGACTGCGTACGGCAAGGACAAAAACGGTGTCCAGCTCGGCCACATAACGGTACAAGGCCAGATAGCCGTGCGCACGACGCCCGATCACCAGTTCCCGCTTGCCGTCTCGTGCCGGTCTGCCGATCAGCGGGTTGGACTCCAGTACGTTGATCGCTTCGACGATTTCTCGTATGCGTGACGCAGGTTGCTCGACCTCATATTCGGCGAGGTGATCCAGGATGCGAGCGAAATCCTCACCGACCTCGGGTGCCAATTCGATCTGCGACATCCTCAGCGCACGCGCTGGCGTGGGGTAGGGGCGGGGACCGCTTTGCCGGCAAGACGTTCTTCGAGAAAGGCGCGCATTTCCTGCCAGGGGATCGTTTCTCCAGAGGCCGCGATTCGGGCATAGCGATTCTCGGCAAGCTGATCGAAATCCACGCGCCGCTCCTCCTGTTCCGCCTTCTCGGCAATCGCGGCGAGGATGAAACCATGGGATGTCGTACCGGCACGTTTGGCTGCTTCGGCGACACGCGCTTTGAGGTCTTCCGGCAAACGGATGGTTGTCGTGGGCATGGCTGACTCCAGTCGTTTCATAAGCGAGTAACAACTGTAGCACGCGCGTGCTACAGCAGTTCATCCAATGTAATCCACGCTGGGGACAAGTTCTTGTCAGCCGGTCGCTTGCCTGTCAGGCAAGCATTGAGACAGGCAGGTGCGTTCCTCCATTCAGCTTGTTCTGCCGTTTAGAGACGTCGTATGTAACCTCCGCCGATCGCGACCCTGCCCTGTTGGGCAAGCATCTCCAATTCTGCTTCAAGCCCCTCGCGCACTTTGCGTCCGAGTCGCTGAAATCCTCTAGCCCTCGCCAAATCACGCAGAAACGGGTCCAGGAGAGCGCTGCCGTTCAGCCCGTCCAGCAAAGCCTCCACCTGAGCAAGATTGATGTACTGCGGCAGGGGCGCCAAACCATCAAGCTCCGAAACTGGTCGTTCTTCCCGTATCGATTCTGATGGCACCTGAACGGCATCACCCTGAGATTCATCCTCCTGGAGTTCGTCCCGCATCAAGGCGTCCAGCTCGTTAATCAGCGTCATCTCCGTGTCCACCGTGGCGTGAACATCGGCATCCACCTCCGCGGGAATCCCCAACTCAAGCAGCCGCTCGAATACCGGCCGCATGGCCGCATCGCCATTGCGGTAGAAAGCGCTACCGCGGATACGCACAAACTGCCAGTCAAGCCGTTCGAGGACAGCCTGCCGTGCCATATCGTCGGCAAGCTTCTCCATGGGGTGATAACGATCTCCATCGCATTCGATAGCCAACCGCCTTCCTGCGCCTTCAACGACCATGTCAATCCGGTAGTAGCCAACCGGCCACTGCGACCGGACCCGATAACCCGCCTTCGTCAGGCGCTTTAGCACATCACTCTCGAATGGCGACTCGGTCTTGGCGGCCTCCTGCTCGTTTGCCCGCAGGTAGGCCAGTGGGTCCCGGATGTGTTGCAGCAGCTTGAGTCGGATGTCGCTCGGCTTGAGGTGGCGATCTGGATCGAAGGAGTGAATCACCCACAATTGGTCGCGTGCCCGGCTGGCAGCGACGTTATAGCGCTTCTTGGTCAGCTCGAAAGCACCTTCACCGGTCGTTCGGAGCATTCCTTCGTCGGGCGGACTATCGACCATCGTCAGAAAAATGATGTCCCGCTCGTCGCCCTGGAACTCCCCCGAAATTCCTGCCTGGATACGGCGATTCGCTATGTCGACGCCGGGGATCTCCTTGTGCAGTAGCGACTGGATGAGCAAGGCCTGCGCCTCGCCAAGCATCGAGATCACGCCAATCGTCTTGCCCGCGTAGGTCGGATGCCGAAGCATTGCCTTGATCGTATCGATGATCCGTCGCGCCTCGCCCTTGTTGGTATCGCCTTCACGGATACCATCGACGTGACACGCCACGCACGCGGGCTTGATGGCTGTCGAGTTCGACTCGCGCAAGGGGCGGATCGTACCTTCGTACGAGAGCTGGTTGCTGTAGGCGATGATTTCCGGCACGCACCGGAAATGCTCGACGAGGCGGATCGAATCGCCGAATGACTGCCTGCCGATGTCGTAGATCGAGGACAGGTTGTCAAATAGATGCGCGTTGGGGATGTCCTGGAGCATGGCCTGGCGGAGGTTGTTCAGCATCGCCTGCCCTTGGCCGACGCCCAGCGGCGTTACTTGCTGGTGGTCGCCAACCACGATCACCTGCGTGCCGAGGTAAAGGGGGATCAGCGCATTGAGATCCGCCTGGCTGGCTTCGTCCACGATCACGACGTCGAAGCGGGTGGAACGTGGATCAAAGCTCTCGGCCATGATCGAGATGGGCATGATCCAGACCGGCACCGCCCCGGCACACTGCCTCATCAGCGTCCGCGCTGCCAAGAGTAGATCCTGGCGTCTGTCCAACTGGCGGGTCGAAACGAGTCGTCTGGTCGTATCCAGCCAGCCGACCAATGCCTGACGGATCGATTGATTACCCTGTAGTCGCTCGAGCTGCTTGCCCCAAGCTCTGGCGTCGATGAGCTTTTGGGTGACTTCGCGAAGTCGCTCGCGCTGGCCGTCGACCTCCTGCTGCAACTTATGTGCGTCCAGCCGGTCGCGCTCGACCAGAGTGTCGTGAAGTTGCCGCCACGTCCACGCCATCACGAAATCGCTTGGTATCGTTCCCGCGTCGTGTGGCGGCGCGCGTTGGGTGATCAGCTCCGCCCAACCCGCTGCGACAAGTCGCAGTCTGCCAGCCAGCGCGTCACGTTCGACTACCAGTGGCTTCGCCACATGCAGGCGCCGAGTGTAGTCCAGTGCCGCGGCGTAGGCCTGAGGACTGCGCAAGCGAACAGCGTCAGTGATGAGTCCGAGGCAACCCCTCCTCGCCGCCGTCGGATCGACCTGGGTCGCCAGGTCCATGAGGCGTTTGAAGCCAAGCTCGCATTCGCGCAGTTTGCGTCGGCTTGCCTCCGCCACCAGCGTTGCAGGCAAAATAGACGATACCAGGTGCTCGATCGCGAGGTATTCGGAAATCGGACTGGCCTCTCGCGGAATCCGCATCAGAAGCTGGTCCAGCCTCAGCCCTTCGGCCTTCAACCGGGAGGCGAGTGGCAACCAGAGCGAGCCATACCAGTCGAGGCAGCGTCGCATCTCGGAAACCAGAGCGCGACACGCAAGCTCCGGTTCCTCACCAAGGCTACTGAAAGCTTGCTGGAGACGCTGTCCGATCATCGCATCCCACGGCACCTCCAAGCTTAGACGACAGAGCTTGAGTTCGGCAAGGCGCGCCAGTGCCGCAAAATGGGCAGGGTGGTTGGGTTGCCCGGCCGTGACCCGCGCGGTCTTGATGAACAGCCGCCACTCCGAGCGGGTGGCGAGTTGCAAAAACCCCAGCTTGCCGCCGGCGGCGATGTGCTGGCCGATCTGGATGGCCACCTCACGCTGCTTTTGCACCGGCATTGCGGGCGAAAGCTGGGGGCGTTGATCAAGCACCAGGGCGTGCCTGGAATTCGCCTCCACCGTCCCATTGATATGGGTGATCAGCCGCTCCCAGACATTCCGCTCGCCGCCACCGTGAAGTCCCGCAGTGATCGCGTAAGGGCGCCACGCCTGGCGGCGCAAACCGTCGGAGAACTCGGTAAAGAGCTCGTTCGCGAGGTCCTCAAGGGCTTCGCTGCTTCGATCCGACGGCAGCCAGCGATTGGCACCGAATGCCAGATCCTGGGTGAGCAGGTGCTGATACTCCGCCACCATCGTCTCGAACTGCCGCTCGGAAGGAAGCGCTGCGAGTTCGGGCAAGGGAAGGCGCGCATCCTGCTCCTCCCCGGCAGTGAACTTCGTCCCGAGCAGATACAAGCGTGCCAGCTCCTGTGCAGAAACGCTCAGGTCGGCCCCTGGTCGGACTGGCTGAGGGATCCAGCCATGCGCTTCGCTATGCTGCGCAACGAATCGGGCGCCTTCTGAAGGCGTGAAATGTCGATCACCGACGACGATTTTGCGATATTCGTTTTCGAGCGCCTCGCGCATTTTGTTGGTCGTCTGTCTTGTCTGGCTCAGCAACTCCTGCCGTTCCGTCTCGAAGCGCCGCGCCCTCTGCAACAGGCCCTCGGCTGTATCGCTCGTCAGACGTTCGGTGATCGAACCGATCGCCGACTCCAGGTGTTTGCGTGCATCCTGATCACTGCCGAGAACCGAGACTGCCAGGGGCCGAAGAATCTCGGGCACCTTGTCGCGCACGACACGCAGAGCTTTGGCGGTTTGCGCGGTAACCAGGATGGACTTTCCCTGTGCCAGCAGATGGCCGATCAGGTTGCCGATGGTATGGGTCTTGCCGGTGCCGGGCGGCCCCTGGACGATCACCGAGCCGCTATGCTCCAGCCGGCGGATGATCTGCAGTTGCTCCTCGTTGGCTTCTTTCGCGAGCAGGATGTCGTCGTCGCTGAACCCTGCAGCACGGCCGTTCGCGCCTTCGCCGGTGCCGTTGTCGAGGCCCGCACCCGTCCATCCATCCATGGTGCCGGTGATTTGCGCCAGGGCTGGTGGGAAGATTTCCCGGCCTTCGATGTCGTCGATGATGGCGTCGACGGCATTGGCGATGCCGGCGACACGTTTTCGCAGAACCAGAACCGGGTCGCGGTAGAGACGTGGCGTGGTGCTTGCGCCGTCGCCAGGCGGCGCGTCGAGAAATTCGCCATCGAGCGGCGAAACCGTCTGGATAAACGCTTGCAGAAAGGCGCTGGTGTCTTGCCAGCCGAGCGGATGACAGCCGGAGGCTTCGAGTTCGGCCTTCCGGTTGGCGATGGCGGCTGGAGCGACGTCCCGGAGATCGACGAACAGGGCGCCGTAGATTTCGGGCTCACGATCGGTCTCGTGGATCGTGAATTCGGGGACGGCGGGATCAAAGCGAAGCTCGACGCGCTTGAGCAGAACCGGGTGGTTGATGGTGACTACACCGTCAACCCCGGAAGTGGCTTGCCAGAGAAAGTGGCCATCGGCAGCGAGCAGTTCCAGCTCTTCGCCGTCCTTCTCAACAAGCGAGTAGATATCGTAGAAGACCTGGAAGAAAGTCATTGCCTTGCGTGCGGCGAGTTCAGGTTCGACCCAGGCATTGCGCTGTGCCGACCAAGCGGTGAAGTCAAGACGTCGTCTGTGGTCGTCGTCAAAGCGAACCGTGACCGTCTGGCCTTCCTGGTCGGTGAGGTTTTGACTTTCTGCGACGGTGGCCGCTTGTGTAGGGTCATCCCAGTTCGGTAGCAGCCAGGAACTGATCGACGCAGGCGGCGCGGGGCTGCGCGTGAGCATGGGGCGCTTCACGCGCAGCAGGGTGTCAGGAACCTCCGAAGTGGTTTCCGTCTGCAGCGGCCGGAAGATCTGCACGGTCGGATGATTCGGCAGGTCGGCCAGCCTGACCACTTTCGGCTGTTCCGCGAGAACTCGAACAGGCCGGAAGCGAAGCTCGTTGGCGGCCTTCAGGAAGTGGTAGAGCTGCAGGATTTTGCTCTTGACCGTCACGAGAAATTACCTCTTGGCTCGCTCTGTGCATGGCGGTAGCGCGTCGGGTAGGACGATACGACGCTTTCGCTCAGCCCTTGCTCGCGAAACACATGGCGCCGCTGTGGTGACCCGTGAGTGTACGGCTCGTGCTTGCCAGGAAATTTGCTGAGTTCGGAGGAGTTCCATTCCCTAATCGGATAGGTGCTGACGGGGCTGCCAACTAAGATTCTGCTAGGGTTCATCGCCCGGTCCCCTGCATGTCCTCAGGGCCAAGGACCACCTCAATCCCTTTGCCTTCAGCGTACTGTTTCCAACGCTCCCAGTACATGCCCTGTGGCAGGAGAGTCAAATCGTCCGTGGCGCACTGTCCGTCGCGGTCACGTTCGTCCAGCCCATAAGGCAGAATTACTCCGCCGACGTCGGTCAACACAAACCGGTTGTGCAGAGGGTCGCCACGAGTAGGATTTTTCAGGACAGAAATCTTGACCGCTAACCCATTGGGAACCAGTGCGGCCAAATGGCAACGAGCCTGACGCACGATTTCTGCAGCAACATTGGCTTCTTCTTTACGACGTTTCCCGATTTCCTGTTCGTTGGTCGGTTTCGCTGTTTCCTTGAAATGTCGCTCGACACCAGTGATCAGCGAAATGACTGGGCTTGATGAAACAGCTCGTGGCTGCATCGCGGTCTGGCGCATGATTTCAGCAAAGGGGTCTTGGAATCGCTTCTTGCTAGCGTCGAAGTACGGATCAATTAGAAAAATTTTGCTCGCCGCCTGAAGGAGGGGCCGGAGCCTGGAGGCAATGTCGGCCGCTGATTTGCGAGTCGTCTTAATCGTGGGCAAACGCCAGTGCGGATCCCGCACGTTGCGGATATTCTCTTCGGTGATCACGTCAGCGGGTGAATCCTCGGGGCGTCGGCGAGCAAATATGGCGTGGAAAGGCCGTTGGAAGTGCTCATTGATTGCTTCCTCTAACCATGCTGCCCTTTGGGGCAGGTGGATCTGCCGCAGCACCATGCAATCGGTCAGGATCTGCAAAAACGCGTCGAGTGTAGGTTGAGTGTTGGCCACGTCGGGGTGACCGTAATCGTAATCGTAGCGAGCGAGGAAATCGGCAAAGACCAACCCCTTCCAATCCGTGGGGAAGTCCGAAACCAGCCGCCGGCAGTCCAGGCCGAACTGGCTCACGCAGCAGCCGTCACCCGCCAAAGCCCAATCGACAACGAGCGATGGTTCCAGCGCGTATTCGTAGATCATTTCCCACCCTGCCATTTCGATTCCACTCGCTCTCGAATCTCTTTCGGCAACGCCTCATGCATTCGCTCGGGGAAAAACCCCCGCGGCCAGCGACTCACGAACTTGCCAGTCTGGTCGATGTCAATCGAGACAATCTCCATCCGCTCGGCACCCGATCGCTCGACATAGAGCACGCTGAGATCATCACGTGAAAAATCGGGAAGTTCTGATGGCAATTCGCTTCCTGCTTTTTCGCGTATCCGGCGCAACAGACGAAGCATCAGATGCTCGCTATGCGTTTCAATGAGAAAACTCATCCCCCTCTTCTTGACACCTTCGATGAACAGATCGCCCAGGGCGACCTGCATTGCCGGGTGAATGTGAAGCTCTGGCTGCTCGATGGCCACTAGGCTCCCACCAGGCACCACCGCGCCAACAACGATCGGCAACACCTGCGAGATGCCGACGCCAACATCGGAAGGGTCGAGTCGTAGGCCGGTTCGCCTCTCAACGAGCTTGATTTCCGTGCTCTTCGGAGCCTCCTTGAGCAGGTCGAGAAGCCGTGCCCTATCAATATCGCCGTCAACAGCCTTCTGGAAAGCTCCGGCATCCACTTGAGCCAGATGCTTTCTCTCCAATCCGTATCCGGAGTTCAGGCGATCTTTGCCGGCAAGCCACTCACTCACCTGGTCGATCAGCTCGGAAGAGTTACCTTCGCTTTCCAGCGCCTTCCACGCAGCGAGTCCTTCTGACCAGTCGCTCAGCTCGCCTGATGGCGTGCTCTCGCGCGGCGGTCGGGCTCGCAACGGGCCGATATAGCGCAAGCCTTGCAAACAGTCCTGGACTAGCTTTCCCGGCCCGAAGATCAATCGGGCGAGAAATGCCGTACCCTCCCAAGCCCGCATTTTTGCAATCTCGATGTAATCCAAGTCGGACGGCTCGTAGTCGCCCCGGCGCTGTTCGAAATCGGAGTCTGATTCCGGAAGGTTCAGAGTTTCTATGACGGAAAAATCGGGAATTGGATCTTGGTGCTTGCGAAGCCAGTGCTGTTTGAGGCCGAGAAAGACCGACCTTTTCTTATAGAACCGCGGCAGGATGTCAGGGAGGCTTGGTACCGGTTCGTCTTGCTGCTCGCGAGTAGACTCTCTGTCTTCCTCAAGGTCCCACGACCTCAACTGCCGCTCTTCATCCGTGGGCGGGCGACTGACTGCGGCATTGCACCAGTCGAACTTTGCGACCTTGAGCTCCTCACTTTCTCGCTCGATGCGGATCAAATCCGAACCATTTAAGCCGAGGGTATAGGCGAAGGAAACGGCCTTACGCGCCTCTTCGTTCCATCGCACCTCGATCTCGACTTTCGCCGACTGGATCGAATCCAGAATATCTGACTGTCTCCGATACAACTGTTCCACCCTACTTTCCGCCGCGGGCGAGAGGGCCGATGGAAGCTCGTACGTGGGCGCCATCTCGGGCAATTCGCCGCCCGTCAAATCCATGAACAAGGCGATCCGGACAGTCCGATTGAGATCCTGCCCATGCACAAAATTCCGGAAACCACCCAAATCCAGAGCCCGCCCGGAAACCGGGGTTGTGATGGCATCCAGATTACGCCGCTCCAGCACGTCCTTCATGTAGAGCAGCGCATGCAGGATCGTGCTCTTGCCGGCGCTGTTGGCTCCGAACAGCAGCGTGATGGGTTTCAGGTCCACGCGCACTCGCTCGGAGATGCCCTTGAAGTTCTCAATTTCTATCGCGGTGATGCGCATTTCG
>ERZ761603.2890-NODE-2890-length-11383-cov-16.096840_pt1 | contig 11383 bp, 12 predicted proteins | sample MGYA00511879_ERZ761603 | MGnify/ENA primary metagenome ERZ761603 (study PRJEB28899, sample SAMN02850040) | bioreactor sludge metagenome | biome: EBPR Sludge; feature: EBPR Bioreactor; material: flocular biomat | place: Australia: Thorneside Wastwater Treatment... | reverse complement strand
GCAAACGATTATTTTAAAGGGTCCACGACGATGGCATTCCTGCGATTGCCCTGCGAGCAGTCGGTTGTCGCTGCGGCGCCGGCGCCATCGTCAGTATAATAGTCGTTTGCCAGCCACCAGTGGAGAGCCGACGTGAACCCGATCGTCCATGCCGAGCGCATGAAGCGCTGTTGGATCGCTGCCAGCGTTGCCCTCCTCCTCGTCGGGTGCGGCGGAGGGCACGGCAGTGGTGCCCATGCGGGTCAGCCGACTTATGTCCGTGAAGGCTACGCCTGCTGCAACTTGCGTTTCGAGGACGACTGGATCAGCGATGCGAATGTGTCATCGCTGCCGTTTGTTCCCGCGGGAACGCCGATCCGCGTTAAGAGCATTTCCGGTCACCGCGCCTACGTCGACGTCGGCGGCCGGCCGATGCGTCTAGGGCTGGATTACGGCTACGAACGGGAAACGACCACGCAATGGGTCGATAAGCTGGTCGTGCTGGACGATCCGAGACTCAGGATCGCCAGCTTTCCGGAACCGGTGCGCGCCGCGATCGGCGCCGGCCAGGTAATGACGGGAATGACCAAGGAACAGGTGCTCATGGCGCTGGGCTACCCGCGCGCCGACCTCAACCCGCTCGTGAACGCGCCGTTCTGGCGCTACACCTGGTCGAGTTCTGTTCCCTACGCCGTGCACTGGAGCGACGGCCGGGTGAGCAGGATCGACAGCAATCACGAAGCGATCAAGGCGATCACCTATATCGCGTACTGAATATCGTTGCCGTCGGCCGAGGGGCGGAGAGATGAATGAGGGAGCGACAGGCGCCGAGCGCCGGCAGTGTGACGTACTGGTCATCGGCGGTGGCCCCGCCGGTTCGACGGTGGCGCCGCTGCTGGTCGAGAAAGGCTATCGCGTCACCCTGCTCGAAAAGGCTTACCACCCGCGCTTTCACATCGGCGAGTCGCTGCTGCCGGCCAATCTCCCGCTGTTTGAACGCCTTGGCGTGGCCGCCGAGGTAAAGGCGATCGGCATGGAGAAGTGGGGGGCCGATTTCGTCTCCCCGCATCACGACGCGCCGCAGACCTTCCTCTTCGCCGAAGCGTGGAACAAGTCGATGCCCTACGCCTACCAGGTGAAGCGCGCCGAATTCGACGCCATCCTGATCGACAACGCAGCCCGCAAGGGCGTCGAGGTCTGCCAAGGCTGCAAGGCGAAGTCGGTGGACTTTCTTCCCGACCAGAGGGTCCTGGTCCGTGCCCGGCAGGGCGACGGACGCGACTGCGAGTGGCTGGCCCGCTTCGTCGTCGATGCCTCCGGGCGCGACACGTTTCTCGCCAATCGCTTCCAGATCAAGCACCGCAATCCGCACCACAACAGTTCAGCGGTTTATGGGCATTTTGCAGGTGCCACGCGCAACCCCGGGCAGGCGGAAGGGAACATCACGATCTTCTGGTTCGAACACGGCTGGTTCTGGTTCATCCCGATGCAGGGCGGCGTCACCAGTGTCGGCATGGTCACCTGGCCCTACTTCATGAAGACCCGCGGCGGACGCAGCGTCGAACGTTTCCTGTTCGACGGCATCGCGACCTGCCCGGCGCTGGCGATGCGGCTCACGGAGGCGACGCTGGTGACTCCGGTTGAGGCGACCGGCAACTTCTCCTACGTTTCCGAGCGCAACCACGGCAGCAATTATCTGTTGCTCGGAGATGCCTACGCGTTCATTGACCCCGTGTTTTCTTCCGGCGTTCTGTTGGCGATGAACAGCGGCCTGATCGGCGCCGACACCATAGACACCTGCCTGCGCCGGCCGTCTGAGGCGCCAGCGGCGCTGAAACGTTTTGACCGCCTCATGCAGCATGGACCGAAGCAGTTCTCCTGGTTCATCTATCGGGTGACCAACCCGATCATGCGCGACTTTTTCATGGGTCCACGCAACGTCTTTCGGGTCAAGGAGGCGCTGCTCTCGGTATTGGCGGGCGACATCTTCGGCCGGACACCGATCTGGCGCGCGCTCCGGCTGTTCAAGTTGATCTACTATCTCGCCAACGTCGTCCAGCCACGGCGTGCGTACCTGGGCTGGAAGCGGCGGCGATTCAACATCCGCCGCGTCGACGATCCGGCACTGACGACCGCGCCGTGAACCTTTGCTACTTGTCCGCTCGCCGCCACCCACCGGCGGCGATACCAGGCGACCTGCGGGCTGGCGACATCCTCGGCGGCACCCTGATTGGCTGCCTGCCGTCTTCTCCCGAGCAAACGTCTTGGCCGGTACAGGCGGTGGCGGCCCCGCTGCTGGGCCGAACCGACCGCTTCGTTCGCGAACAGTGGGCGACCGACGGCGACTGTTGGTCGGGCGAGTTCGAAGGCATCCGCTACCGGCGCAACCGGGAGATCCTGTTCGGCGTCGTCGAACTCGATGAGCAGGCTGTTGTCGGCGGACGGCCCGAGAGTGGCCTGCAGAACGCCACCCGTGAAGCGTACGGCCGGCTGTTTCGTCTCCTCTCGGCGCAGGGACTTCCGCATCTGTGGCGCGTCTGGAACTACCTCGCCGACATCAACGACGAACGCGACGGACTCGAGCGTTATCGCCATTTCAACATCGGCCGCTACGATGCCTTTGTCGCCTGCGGACGCGCCTCCACCGGCGAAGTGCCCGCCGCGTGCACCATCGGGCTGCGCCACGGACCGCTCAGCATCGCCTTCATCGCCGGCTGCACGCCGGCGCGGGCGGTCGAAAACCCGCGCCAGGTCAGCGCCTACCATTATCCGGCAAGCTACGGACCGCGCAGTCCGACATTTTCGCGGGCGGCGCTGCTTGCCCTGCCAGAGCAAGAAATCCTTTTTGTGTCCGGTACGGCGAGCATCGTCGGACACGCGACGGTACACGCGGGCAATCTCGCCGGCCAGTGTGGCGAGACGCTGGACAACGTCGAGGCCGTGATAGCCGAAGCCAATCGCCTCAGCGGGCGGACGCGCTTTGCGCTGCCGGCCCTCTCGTATCGCGTCTACCTGCGCGACGACAGCCATTTTCCGGTCGTCCGCGATCTCGTCGGCGGCCGACTCGGTGGCGCCGAGATCCTCTATGTGCAAGCCGACATTTGCCGCCGCGATCTGCTGGTCGAAATCGAGGCGATCGCCGTCAACGCGGCAGGGAGAATTTGATGCGGGCACCACGCAGGCAACAATCTTTCCTTCGCTTGGCCACAGCCGGAATCGCTTGTTGCTCACTGGCGGCAGGGGCGGTTGAGGAAAAGCCGCTCTGGGAAGCCGGTGTTGGCGCTGCTGCCTTTACCTTTCCTTATTACCGCGGCTCCGATCAGCGCAACAACTTTGTCATGCCGATCCCGTACTTCACCTACCACGGTGATTTCTTCAAGGCCGACCGGCATGGCATACGCGGCAGTTTCTTCGATAGCGACCGCATCGATTTCAGCGTCAGCGCGGCGCTCTCGCCGCCGGCGAAGAGCAAGGACATCAACGCACGCACCGGTATGCCGAACCTCGACGCCACCTTCGAGATCGGCCCGCAACTGGACCTCACTTTCTGGCGCTCGGCCGACCACGCCCGCTTTCTCAAGCTGCTCTTGCCGCTGCGCGCCGCATTCACCGTCGATAGTTCGCCGCAGGACGTCGGCTGGGTCTTCCATCCCCGGCTCAACCTGGACATTACCGATCTGCCCGGAATGCCCGGCTGGAACTTCGGTCTGCTCGCCGGAGTAGTGGTCGGCAACCAGCGACAGAATGCGTATTACTACTCGGTCGCGCCGCAGTTCGCGACGCCGACGCGGCCGGCTTTCCAGGCGAGTGGCGGCTACGCCGGCACGCAGTACCTCGCCGCGCTGTCAAAGCGCTTCCCACAGTTCTGGGTGGGTGCTTTCGCGCGTTACGACAACCTGAGCGGTACGAGCTTCGAGGACAGCCCGCTGCTCAAGCAGAAGAACTACCTTGCTGCCGGCGTCTCCGTGAGCTGGATCCTCGGCGAGTCGTCAACTCGCGTGCGGGTCAATGACTGACTCGCGCCGCGCGAGGGTGTGGTGGACCGCCTATGAGTGTTTCGCCATGGTCTTCGGTCTCGGCTTGCTGGCGCTGGGCTGTTTGCTCTGGCACCCCCTTGCCTTGATGCTACGGCTCCTGCTGCCGCGTCGAATCGGCCAGCCGCTTGGCCGCGGCGTCATCCGCAGCGGTTTCTGCTTCTATGTCGGCATGCTCGAACTGCTCTGCGGCTGTCGCTTTGACCTCGACGAACTGGACCAACTGCGCGGCCAGGGGCCGCTCCTCCTCGCTGCCAATCACCCTTCGCTGCTCGACGCGGTGCTCATCCTCTCCCGCGTACCCAACACCGTCTGCGTGATCAAGGCAGCGCTGATGGGCAACCTCCTGTTCGGTGCTGCGGCGCGGTTGGCGCGTTTCATCGCGAACAACTCGCCGCTGGCGATGATTGTGGACTCCGGAGAAGAACTGCAGCGCGGCGCCCAGCTGCTGATCTTCGTCGAAGGCACGCGCACCTCGCACTTTCCGCTCGATCCCTGCCTGCCTACTGCCGGTCTCATTTCGAGGCGCAGCGGCGTTGCCGTGCAGACGCTGCTGATCACGTTCTCGACGCCTTACCTGGGCAAGCACTGGCCACTCAGCAAGCGACCGCGCCTGCCCCTCTGCGCCCGCATTCGCCTCGGTCGTCGTTTCGCTCCGCCGCAAGACGTGGTCGCCTTCACCCGAGAACTCGAGAGCTATTTCCGCACCGAATTGGCACCCGAAGCGTCGGCAGCTGTCATCAGCCCTGTGCTTCCGCGCACCCGCAACGCTCACTGAAGCAGTCGTCGGCTTCGCCATGCCGGTCGTCTCGTCCACCCACCTGGTCATCATTCCCAGCTATAACCCGGGGCCGCAAGGGGTTGCGACGGTGCGTGCAGCACGCGCGCAATGGCGACCGGTATGGGTCGTCGTCGACGGCAGCACCGACGGCAGTTGCGAGCTGCTGCAAGGACTGGCGCGAGAAGACGACGGCTTGCGTATCCTGGTGCAAGCACAAAACCGCGGCAAGGGAGCGTCCGTGCTCGCTGGCCTTGAACAAGCGAGCGCGGCCGGCTTCACGCATGCGCTGACGATGGATGCCGACGGACAACCCCCCGCCGATCTGATCCCGGCGTTCATGGCTGCCTCACAGGCGCACCCTGAAGCGATGATTCTCGGCAAACCCGTTTTCGCGGCCAACGCCCCGGCGCTGCGGGTCAAGGGGCGCAAAATCTCCAACGGCTGGGCGAACCTCGAAACGCTGTGGATGGGAATCGGCGACTCGCTCTATGGCTTCCGCGTCTATCCGATTGCGCCGCTGCAAGCGATCATGCGACACAATCGCTGGATGCGCCGCTTCGACTTCGACCCGGAGGCGGTCGTCCGCCTCTGCTGGGCGGGCGTGCGGCCGCTCAACCGTGAGGCGCCGGTGCGCTACTTGCGCCCCGAGGAGGGCGGTGTCTCGCATTTCCGCTACCTGCGCGACAACGCGCTGCTGACGTGGATGCACACGCGACTGTTTCTCGGCTTCCTGCTCCGCCTGCCGGTGTTGCTGGCAAGAAGAATCAGCCGCTGACAGGACTTCGGCTCGCCACACGATGAACACGACCGAGCTCTTCCTGATCGCAATGGCGCTCATCTTCAGTGTCCCTTACCTGATCTGGCGCCTAGGCAACACCGACTACTACGCACCGCTGGTCGTCGTCCAGATCGTCACCGGCATACTGCTCGGGCCGGGGATACTCGGCCGCCTCTACCCAGATTACTACGCATTCGTGTTCACACCGAACGTGATACAGGCGCTGAACGGAATTGCCTGGTGGGCAGTGATGCTGTTCGTGATGATTGCCGGCGTCGAGCTTGACCTCAGGCAAGCCTGGCGACATCGGCGCGAAAGCACGATCACCGCCGGTCTCGCGCTCGGCACACCACTACTTTTCGGTTGTCTGGCGGCCGGCGTGCTCCTCCTGCAGAACGGCTGGAACGGCCCGCGCGCGATGCCCTGGCAGTTCGTCGTCGGTGTCGGCATGGCGTGTGCCGTCACCGCACTGCCGATTCTGATCTTGCTCATGGAGAAGCTTACGATCCTCCGCCAACCGCTCGGTCAGCGCATCCTGCGTTACGCGAGCCTCGACGACATCGCGATCTGGGCCGTACTAGCGCTGATCCTGTTGGACTGGGCGCGGCTTGGCCGGCAGTTCGCCTTTCTCATCGCTTTCGCCGTGTTCGGCAGCTTGTTCCGGCGCCTGATGCGGCGCCTGACCGAAGCAGACCGTTGGTACGTGGCGCTGCTTTGGCTCGTCGTCTGCGCCTTCGGTGCCGATTGGTCGGGTCTGCACTTCATGGTTGGCGCCTTCCTCGCCGGCGCGATCATGGATACCGAATGGTTTGATCAGGAGCGCATGGACACGCTGCGCCATCATGTACTGCTCGTCTTCATGCCGGTATTTTTCCTCAGTACCGGCCTGCGCACCAATTGGACGCTCGGCGGCGACAGCGTGTTGCTTGCCGCTGGTCTGCTGCTGCTGGCGGCGGTGAGCGGCAAGCTGCTCGGCATTCAGATCGCCGGCCGTATTCTGAACTGGCTACCCGGAGAAGCTGCAATCATCGGCTGGCTGCTGCAGACCAAGGCGCTGATCATGATCATTTTCGCCAACATCCTGCTCGACAAGGAGATCATCACCAGCGCGACGTTCACTGCCCTGCTGTTGATGGCGGTAGCCAGTACCATGCTGACGGTTCCCGTTGTTGCCCCGAAACTGGCACGGGAAGCTGCGCGTCAATCATTGTAATGCAAATCATTCTCATGTAGAATCCAGATTGGCTGGCACGGGAACGAAAAGGAAAGCAATGAACCCTAGAGAGGTAACGACGCTGTTCGACCTGCGCGTCGGCGATGAAGGAACCGTCAGCGGTGAGATGGACGCCGACGGCGATCGTGATCTGGCACTGCGGCTGTTCGAGATCGGATTTGTCGACGGCGAGCGAGTCCGTGTCGTTGCCCGCGGCTACCCCGGTGGTGAGCCGATGGCGGTGCGCGTTGGCAACACGATGTTTGCCCTGCGTCGCTTCGAGGCCGAACAGGTACGCGTCACACCCCTGCGCGAGGTCCGCTGATGAGCGCGGCCCAAGGCACCGTGCGCCTCGCTCTGCTCGGCAATCCGAACTGCGGCAAGACCGCGTTGTTCAACCTGCTGACCGGCAACCGGCAGAAGGTCGCCAACTACCCGGGCGTCACCGTCGACCGCAAGGAAGGCGAACTGACCACCCCGTCGGGCAGAAAGTTTCGCGTCCTCGACCTGCCTGGCGCCTACAGTCTCAACGCCATCAGCATCGACGAGGCGATCACGCGTGATGCCGTCCTCGGCATGCTTGCCGGCGAACGCCGCCCTGACGTCCTCGTTTGCGTCAGCGACGCCACCAACCTCAAGCTGAACCTGCGCCTGGTCCTGGAAGCGAAGCGCCTCGGCCTGCCAATGGTGCTCGCTCTGAACATGAGCGATCTCGCCAGCAAACGCGGGATCACGATCGACGTGGCCGCGCTGTCACGCGAACTCGGCATGCCCGTGGTGCAGACGGTCGCCGTCCGCCATGGCGGCGCGCAAAGCCTGCTCGAGCAGCTTGAAGCCTGCGCCCCGAATGAAACGCTACCACCTGTCTGGCTGCCGCCCGATGTCGCCGACGTCATGGCCACGCAGCGTGAGGTGGCACGCATTCTGGCGGCGACGGTCAGACAACCCGCGCTCGACACTCGCATCGACGAAACGATCGACCGGATCGCCCTCCATCCCTTGTGGGGAATGGTGCTGCTGGCGGCGACGCTGTTCTTCATGTTCCAGGCCGTCTTCAGTTGGGCCAGCGCACCGATGGACCTGATCAAGCAGAGTGTGCAGGAACTCGCGAGCTTCGTCACCGCCAGCATGCCCGACACGATCCTGCGCAGCCTGTTGGTCGATGGCGTGATCGCCGGCACCGGCAGCGTGCTCGTCTTCCTGCCGCAGATTCTGATTCTTTTCCTTTTCATTCTTGCGCTCGAGGACTCGGGCTACCTGCCGCGCGCGGCGTTCATGCTCGACCGTGTGATGGGGACGGTCGGTCTGTCAGGGCGTTCGTTCATTCCCCTGTTGTCCAGTTTCGCCTGTGCGGTACCCGGAATCATGGCCGCGCGCACGGTGACCAATTGGCGCGACCGCCTGGCGACCATTCTCATCGCGCCGCTGATGACCTGCTCGGCGCGGCTGCCGGTGTATGCGCTGATCATCGGCGCCTTCATCCCCGAAGAGACGGTCGGCGGCGTTTTCAATCTGCAGGGTCTGGTGCTCTTCGTCCTTTACGTCGCCGGCGTGCTGAGCGCGATGGCCGTCGCCGCGGCGCTCAAGCTGACGCTCGGGCGCGGCCACCATCACCCGCTCCTGCTCGAACTCCCCGCCTACCGTTGGCCCCACCCGCGCAACCTGCTGCTGGGCGTGGTCGAGCGCGCCAAGATCTTTCTCCGGCGCGTCGGCAACATCATTCTGGCGCTGATGATCGTCCTCTGGTTCCTCTCTTCTTTCCCGGCACCGCCACCCGGTGCCGAAGGGCCGGCGATTCAATACAGCTACGCCGGAATGCTCGGTCAGGCGCTGGAACTGATTTTCGCGCCGATCGGATTCAACTGGCAGATCTCGATCGCGCTGGTCCCCGGACTGGCCGCCCGCGAGGTCGCAGTCGGCGCCCTGGGCACGGTGTACGCACTGTCAGCGAGCGGGGAAGACGTCGCCGAGATGCTGGCGCCGATGCTCGCCGCAAGCTGGTCGCTGCCGACCGCCTTCGCGCTTCTCGCTTGGTACGTCTTCGCGCCACAGTGCCTGTCCACCATCGCCGTCGTCAAACGTGAAACCAACTCCTGGCGTTACCCGCTGCTGATGACCGGCTATCTCTTCGCGCTCGCCTACGCCGCCGCTTTTGTCACCTATCGGCTAGCGCTTCTGCTCAGCACCGGATAAGACCATGCTCGAAGAACTTGCCACCTACGCGATCGTCGTCGCCGCCGCAACTTACACCACCTGGCAGCTGATCCCCGGTCGCTGGCGGACCAGCGCTGCCGAAACGACCGCCACGCTTGCCCGGGTAATCGGTCTGCCAACAGCCAAGACCCGTCACGAGCGGACGATCGCCGACCAGAGTCCGTGTGGCACCTGCACAGGCTGTCGTCGATCGCCGCCGCCAGCGACCCCGTTGATCGTCGTCCGACGGAGCAGCGAGAATGGCTGAGGTCGCTGCACCGCCAGCAACCCGACAAGCCAACACCTTCGAAGGAGATGCCGTTGTTTCTGATCGACCTACCGTTTCGACGCAACGCCGCCATCGCCCGTAGCGGGCGTGCGCTGATGACTTCAGTGCTTGCCATCGTCGTCTCGGCACCCGTGATCGCGGCCGACCCGCCCAGAGGCAGCGACGAGGCAACGCCCGCTCCTTCCTCGTCGACCTCCGAGCAACCAGCGGACGCCGGCGGCGAGCTTCCAGCCTGGGCAGAGACGACGCTCACCGGCGATTGGGACGGTGCGCGCAAGCGCCTCTTCGACGCCGGCGTACAGGTCGACCTGGCGTATACCGCCGACTACCTGCGTGACAACCGCGGCGGCGCCAAACGCGGCGGCGCTTACATGGGCCACGTCGACCTTATCCTGCAGCTCGACGGCGAAAAGCTCGTCGGCTGGAAAGGTGGCTCGGCCTTGCTGCAACTGATCAGCAATAGCGGGGGCCGCGTCAACCTCAACTACGTCGGCAGCCTGATGGGCGTCGACAACTTCGAGGCGCCGGTCAACCGTACCGGGATTTTCAAAGCCTGGCTGCAGCAGTCTTTCCTCGACGACCAGGCGTCGCTGCGCGTCGGCCTCTACCCGATCGACACCGAGTTCTACGTCACCGACTCGTCCGGAATCTTTCTCCATCCGTCTTTCGGCATGGCGGCTGAAGTAGCGAGTTTCGGCACCTTGGCCGGCCCGTCGATCTATGCCACCAGCTCCTACGGGGCGCGCCTGCGCGTCGATCCCGATCCTGCGTGGTACGGCATGATCGCAGTCACGCGCGGCATCAGCAGCGACCGCATCGACACGGCAGGTCCCAACCTCAGCTGGCAAAAAAGCATCGGTAGCATGGTTATCGGTGAGATCGGCATGAGTCCGGTGAAGGCTGGTCTGTTCGGCGCAGCCCCTGCTGCCGAAGACAAGAGCGACTATCAGCCGATCAGCAAGCTGGCGCTCGGCGCCTGGCGCTATGCGCCGCGAATGGACCAACTGACGGCCGTCAACGCTGACGGCGAGCCGCTGCAGGCGACTCACTGGGGCGCTTACGTTCTTGCCGAGCAGACGCTGTACCGTATTCCAGACTCGACCCGGGACCTCGCCGGCTTCATCCGTTACGGATTGACCGATGGCAAGACCAACGTCCTCGATTATTCGCTGAGTGTCGGCTTGAATTTCCGCGGCCCCTTTGCCAGTCGCGAAAAGGATAGTGTGGGAATTGCCGCCACGCGCGGTCACGTCGGCCCGCAAGGGCGGACGCTGCTCGCCGCCGATTCTGGCGAGTCGTTGAAAGGCAACGCGGAAACCGCGGTCGAGGTCACGTATCGCGCCCAGCTTGCACCGGGAGTCGCTCTACAGCCGGTGCTGCAACGGATTTTCAACCCCGGCTTGACGCTGCCGAACGCAACGGTCGCCGGCGCGCGCCTGCAGTTTGCCCTTTGATCCACAACTGGAGAACGACGATGAGTGATTTTGACCGCGAACAGGCGATTGCACTGCTCAATGAAATCATGGAACTCGAGCTGGCGGGCGTCGTCCGCTACACGCACTACTCGCTGATGGTCTACGGTTTCAACCGCATTCCGATCGTCGACTGGATGAAGAAGAATGCCGGCGAAAGCCTCATCCACGCGAGCCGCGCCGGCGAACTGGTGACCTTGCTTGGGGGCCACCCCTCGCTGGCCATCGGCCCGCTGCTGGAGACGCACCAGCACGATATTGGCGCCATTCTGAACGAAAGTCTGGAACACGAGACTCGGGCGCGTGCCACCTACTACAAGCTACTGTCGATCGTCGAAGATAAGAATGTTCTCCTTGAGGAGTACGCGCGCGCGCTGATCGTCGACGAGGAAATGCACGCCGACGAGGTCAATAAAATGCTGCGCCGACCTGGAGACACCGAGGCCTTTCAGGCCTGATCACACGATCACATACTCAGCGCAGATCGACAGGCGCCGCAAGCGGCGCCGAGACGAGCTTCGAAAGCGTCGCCATCAGTTCATCGTCGCTGCGGGTTGCCAGCCAGCGCGCGCCATCCCAGCGAAAGTGGAAGCCGCCCGAGCGGGCGGCAACCCAGATTTCTTTCGTCACATCGTGACGATTGA
>ERZ761603.2889-NODE-2889-length-11385-cov-40.821006_pt1 | contig 11385 bp, 6 predicted proteins | sample MGYA00511879_ERZ761603 | MGnify/ENA primary metagenome ERZ761603 (study PRJEB28899, sample SAMN02850040) | bioreactor sludge metagenome | biome: EBPR Sludge; feature: EBPR Bioreactor; material: flocular biomat | place: Australia: Thorneside Wastwater Treatment... | reverse complement strand
TGGCCAGCATTGCGCGTGCCTGATCGGGTGTCCGGCCCTGCCGTGCCAGAACCATATCGGTTTGCGAGACGACGCCGATGGCTTTTCCTTGCGCATCCATCACCACCACGGCATGAATCTCCTTCTCCACCATGATCTTGGCCACACTGCCGATGGTATCGTCCGGCGTGCAGGAGATGATGCCAAGATGCATCAGATCGCGAACCCTGCTGCCATCGTCGGCGACCGTGATCGGCTCGCCCTCCGCGATGCCCGGCAGCGGCGTGGACATCGGGTAAGGCGCTGGTGTGGTATGCACGTCGCCCTTGGGCAGTGTTGGATGCACCATCGCCACGGCCGGCTTGCCGCTGGCGCCCAGGCCGAACTCGGTGGCGCCAATCAGCACCGACATGTTGCCGTGTGGGTGTTTGTTGTCGTGCATCAAGAGATGGGCAAGCGGCAATTCTTCGTAGGTGAACGCCCGCGACAGGCATGGGTCAAGCTGGCCGCGCAGCGCCAGCTGGTTCATCTCGTTGCACTGGTCGGCATTGGCGAAATGCGAACCTTGCAGGCGCTTCTGGCGCATCCATAGGTAGCGTAGATCGACCGTCGCATTGTAGCCGGAGGTGCCGGCGCAGACGACGACCATACCGCCAGTTTCGCAAACGAAGATCGAGGTCGGGATGGTGCTTTCACCGGGATGTTCGAAAACGATGTTCGGCGCGCGCTTCTCACCCAGAACTTCCCAGATCTTTGCCCCGAACGACCGCACCCCCTTCAACCACTTGGCGTAGCCGGCATTATCCTTCCAGTGCGGCAACATTCCCCAGTGATCGAAGTCGTTACGGTTGATGCAGCCCTTGGCCCCCAGTTTCATGCAGTAGTCAAACTTGTCTTCGCCTGACACCATGGCGACCGACGTCGCGCCGACCGCCTTGGCGATCTGAATTGCCATCGAGCCTAGACCGCCCGCACCGCCCCAGATCAAGGCCACATCTCCCTTCTTGATCGAGCTGGCCCCCCAGCCATGCAGCATTCGCCAGGCAGTCGCCGCGACCAGCGTGTAGGCTGCCGCTTCTTCCCAGTTCATGTGCTTTGGCTTCGGCATGCACTGATGGCCTTGGACTCTTGTGAATTGGGCAAAACTGCCGAAATTGGTTTCGTAACCCCAGATTTTGAAAGACGGCGAGTACATCGGATCACCGCCACCCTTGACCCACGCGCAGTTGCGGTTCCATTGGCCGCAATGCATTACCACTTCGTCACCGACCTTGACGTTGGTAACGTCCTTGCCGACGGCGTAAACGATGCCGGAAGCATCGCTGCCACCGATGTGGAAGTCCTCGGGTTCGCCACCCTTGTTGCGAGCGGCGATGACGTTCACCGGGATACCCAGTGCCGCCCAGACGTTGTTGTAGTTGATTCCCGCTGCCATGACATACACCAACACTTCGTCATCGGCGATAGACGGGGTATTGACGACTTCCTTCTGAAACGCCTCGGTTGGCTTGCCAAAGCGCTCCGGACGGATCAGCCAGGCATTCATTTTCTCCGGAACTTCGCCCAACGGAGGTCTGTTGCCTATTGCATAGAGTTGCGTACTCATAAACATGCTCCTATGTGGTTGAGTTGCTCGATGATTTTCCCGAGGTGAATCGGGAAAGGATGTGCATTCGCATACGTTCGTACTCGGCAAACTGATTACAACGATTTTCGCTCAGCCGCTGGCTGATGATGCTGTGACCACCGGCCAACTCCAGGCCAAAAGTGCCGAATTCCTCTTTCAGCAGGCGCATGACCCAGGCACTCTGATGGCGGGAGCGCAGTCTTCCCAGCAAGCCCGCACCGGCGAGAAAGCTGCGGTGCCTGTCGAAATGGTCGAGGAATGGTTTGATGCCGGTATGCGTGGTCGCACTCACCAGACATACCGGGTAGTCCCAACCCTCCCGGCGATCCGGCCGGGAAGCGCTGCGGCCAAGCTCGCTGGCAGTCTTGTGCGCCGCGGCGCCAAGATCGGCCTTATTGACCGCAAAAATGTCCGGAATCTCGATGATGCCCGACTTGAGATACTGGATCGTATCGCCCGAGGCCGGCTGCGCCACATAACAGACCGTGTCGCCGATCTCCGCAATATCGATTTCGGTCTGGCCAACGCCGACTGTTTCGATCACCACAATATCGAAACAGCCCAGCATCAGCCAACTCATCGGCCAGACCTCGGTCGCCACCCCACCCAGCTGACTGCGATTGGCCAGCGAACGAATGAACAGGCCTTCGTCGTAAGACGAGTTCTTGATGCGGATGCGGTCTCCGAGCAGGGCGCCACCGCCCAGTTCGGGGCGACTCGACGGATCAACGGCCAGTACGCCTACCGTCCGGCCGGCGAGCCGCCACTCCCGGATCATCGCGGCGACGAGCGAGGACTTGCCGGCACCGGGCGGGCCGGTGACGCCGATGAGGTGGCCGTCGTTCAGCCAGCGCTCGCCCGAGAGCGACGCGAGCAGCCGCGCTGAACGGTCACGTGCCGCCGCCAGCTTGTTGTCGAGCAGGTTCAGCCCGCTGGCAACCGCCGCCCGCTCCCCGCGCAGTATTCCTGACGCCAACTGCTCGGGGTCCGGAAGCTTGACCTCGGTCATGGTCGATCCGTCAATTCATCGCCGGAAGCCGTTCGAGGCCGTTGCACTCCCGGATCACGTTGACCATATCCTCCATGATGGTATTGAGATTGAAATCCTTCGGCGTGTAGACGGCTCGCACGCCCAGCGACGTCAGCTTTTCGGCATCCTCCGGGGGGATGATGCCACCGGCAATCACCGGCACATTTGCCAGATCCCGCAACCGCAGTTCCTGCAGAACCGATTCCACCAGTTCCATATGGCTTCCCGAAAGGATCGACAGACCGACCATATGCACGCCTTCCTCCTGCGCCGCCTGGGCAATCTGCTGCGGCGTCAGCCGAATGCCGTCGTAGACGACCTCGAAGCCGACATCCCTGGCCTTGACGGCGACCTGTTCCGCACCATTGGAATGTCCGTCGAGCCCCGGTTTGCCGACCAGCAGTTTCAGGGGCCGCCCGAGGGCAGCGCCGGTGCTCGCCACCCTTGCCCGGAGATCGGTGACCTGATCCCGCTTGCCCAGCACTTCGCGGCTGTCGATGGCAATGTCGATCCCGGTCGGTGGTCTGAACTCGCCGAAAACCGCGCGCAGCGAATCGCCCCATTCGCCCGTGCTGACGCCCGCCAGGGCGCAGCGAATCGAACTGGGCATGATGTTCTCGCCACTCCTGGCGGCGTCGGCAAGCCCCTGCAGGGCGGCACGGACGTCGTCGGCATTGCGGTTCTTTCGCTGCGCCTGCAGCCGTTCGATCTGCTCGCGCTCGGCCGCCGGGTTGGTTTTCATGATCGACCCCTCGCTGCCCGTGGTCAGCGGCGATTCAGCCGTTTCCTGGAAGCAGTTGACCCCGATGATCTTCAGATCTCCTGACTCGATGGCGCGCAAGCGGTTCATGTGGCTACCAACGAGTTCCCGCTTGATATAGCCCGATTCGATCGCGGCAATGATCCCGCCCTGCGCTTCGACGTTATCGATTTCCCTTTGCGCACCGGCGATCAGTTCCCGGACCTTGGCGGCGATGACCGGCGATCCATCGAGAATGTCGTCGTACTCAAGCAGATCGGTTTCGAAGGCCACCACCTGCTGCATCCGTAGTGCCCATTGCTGATCCCAGGGGCGCGGCAAGCCCATCGCCTCGTTCCAGGCGGGGAGCTGAATGGCGCGGGCTCGCGCGCCTTTCGAGAGCACGACCGCCAACATCTCCAGCACGATGCGTTGCACGTTGTTTTCCGGCTGCGGCTCGGTCAACCCTAGGGAGTTTACCTGCACGCCATAGCGGAACCGCCGCAGCCTGGGATCTTCAACCTTGTAGCGCGTCAGCGCCAGTTCGTCCCACATTTCTCCGAACGCCCTGAGCTTGCAGCACTCTTCGACGAAACGTATGCCCGCATTGACAAAGAAGGAGATACGTTCGACGATCTGGGGAAACGCCGCCGGCTCGATCTCGCCGGAAGCCTTCACCCGATCCAGCACGGCCATTGCCGTGCACAGGGCATAAGCCAGTTCCTGCACCGGTGTGGCCCCCGCCTCCTGCAGGTGGTAACTGCAGATATTGGTTGGATTCCACTTCGGCACATGCTTGACCGTGTAGTTGATCGTATCCGCGATCAGGCGCATCGAGGGACCTGGCGGATAGATGTAGGTGCCGCGCGAGAGATACTCCTTGATGATATCGTTCTGGGTGGTACCGCTCAGTTTCTTCGCGTCGATCCCCCGGCGTTGCGCCAGGCCAATGTACAGCGACAATAACCATGCCGCAGTCGCATTGATGGTCATCGACGTGTTCATCTGATCGAGCGGGATCTGATCGAACAACTGATCCATGTCCTCGATGGATGATATCGGCACGCCGACCTTGCCGACTTCCCCCCTTGCCAGCGGACTGTCGGCATCGTAGCCGGTCTGCGTCGGCAGATCGAAGGCCACCGACAGTCCCGTCTGGCCTTTGGCGAGATTGGTGCGATAAAGCGCGTTGGAGGCCTTGGCCGAGCTGTGACCGCTATAGGTCCGCATCAACCAGGGCTGATCCCGTTTTTTCTGGACGGCAACCATGACTATCCCCTTTTCCGGATCAAGAGACGTCTCTCGATCTCAAAGATCTTCTGATCAATCTTCTCCTTGCCCATCTCCTTCTTGTCGTTTTCCTTGATGAACAGGTCCTCGCCATACTTGGCCAATGCGTTCGCCGCGCTGATGTTCTTGACGCCAATGAGCTGGACACTGACGAGCCCGAACTTCGCGCCGAGGTCGCCCGGAGCATCCTCGGCCGCCAGCACGCGCGACAGGGCGGCAACCGTATCGCCGCTGACCGATGGCTGCGTGTGGTAGCCCTCGGTAAAACCGAGTTCCCAGACGCTGTTCTCGCTCACGTCGCGGCTGGCCAGGCCTTCCAGCCAGGCGAACACCAGACCGCCATAAACAATCGGGTCGCCGCTCATTTTGCCCGACAGGCCGGCACTGAAGATACGGTCGAAATGGAGCGGATGCGTGTTGCCAACCGCATAGGTCAGTGGCAGATGTTCCTCGGTGATCGTCCGCCCGTTGGCATGGACGATGACCTCGCCGACGGTGAAATCCTCGAACCAGGAATTGGGGCCGGTGAGGCGCGAAGGGAGCTGCGCAGGGAAGTCCGGCAGCAGGACCTCGGCATCCTCGACCCACGGGAAGGCCGCCTTCTCTGCCGATGGCGGCAAGGGGGTGGTAGAGGGGCGGTCTCCCTGCCCGGCGACCATGATCTTTCTCTCGTACTGGAGGACGACCTCGTCGTTCTGGTTGATGCCCAGGGTCCGGATGGTCACGATACCCGGCTTGCCGGCACCGCGTTCCTTGCGGTCGATGACCTTGGTCAGCGAGCGAATCGTATCCAGCGCATGAACCGGCCGCAGGTACTGTGCATCGTAATAGCCGAGATTGGCCATCGCCTTCTCGGAATCGTTCTGCACCCCCAGTGACAGAACGACGTTGAAGACCATCTGCGGCGACGCCAGCAGACCAGAGAAGCCATTGGCCCTCGCATACTGCTCATTCAGGTAAAGCGGATTGCATTGCATGTAGGTTCGGGCGAAAGCCTCCATCTGGGCAGCAAGGAAGGTGAAACCGCGGGGGTGGACAAAAACCTGCCCCGGCACGAACTCTTCCAGATAGCGGCCATAGTGCGGATAGCGGACGCTTCTTAGGTCCACCTCCACTTTCCCGGCCAATTCAAGCTGTGCTCGAAAACGAATTGCTTGCGACATGGCATCTTCCTTTTGGCATGGCTATCCCGCGCGCTGTGTCGGCGCGCATCGGACTGAAGGTGGACCTACACCGCGTCAATCAGCGAGCGTGCGATGACCTTCAGAGCCAGCGTTTCCTCTGCCCCCTCGAAGATCGACAGCACCCGCGCATCGAGGAAGTAGCGGCTGACGGCTGTCTCCTCGGCATAACCCATCCCGCCATGAATCTGCATCGCTTCGCGGGTGAGCCATTCGGCCGTCCGGCAGGTGAACAGTTTGACCATGCTGGCTTCCATTTGCCCCTGTCCCTGATCCATCAAGCGACCCACGGCGTAGGTGAATTGGCGGGAGATGGTCAACAGTGTTGCCATGCGCGCCAGCTTGACGAGCGTGAGTTGATAATCTCCGATAGGTTTGCCAAAGGCCTTGCGCTCCTGGGAATAGGAAACCGCCTTTTCGAAAGCCGCCTGCATCACGCCAATCGCTCGCGCAGCGGTCTGAATGCGGCCGCCGGCAAATCCGGCCATGGTGAAGTAGAACCCCTTGCCTTCGCCATCCGGTCCACCCACCAGATTTTCGTCCGGAACAAAAACGTTGTCGAAGAACACCTCGTACGAATGCATCCCGCGATATCCAATGGTCGCAATCGCCCGGCCAGTCAGCACGCCGCCCTGCGGCTGACGGTATTCGAAGTCGTGGCCATCGTACGAGTCCTTCTCGACCAGGAACATGCTCAGGCCGCGATGGCCGAGCGAGCGGTCGGGATTGGAGCGCGCCAGAACCAGGAGGACGCCAGCCTTGCCGGCCATCGTGCACCAGGTCTTGACGCCGTCGAGAATCCAGCCGCCCTCACACTTCGTTGCTTTCAGTCGCATCGCGGCGACGTCGGAGCCGGTATCGGGTTCGGTCACGGCAATCGCACACAAGGGGTCGCCCATCGCCACTTGCGGTAGCCACTTCTGCCGCTGCTCTTCTGTTCCACCCTTGAGCAGGGAGCGGCTGAGGATTTCCGGTCGAGTGATCAGACTACCCGCCCCGCCGAGCGAGCCGCGCGAGAGCTCCTCGGTGACCACAATCATCCCCATGTTGTCTTCATGATCATCGCTCTGCAGGCCACCGTAGCGCTCGGGAATCGACAGACCAAAGCAGCCCATTTCCGTCAACGGATCGAGAATCTCCTTCGGAATGATCCGGTCGTGACGATGAATCTCCTCCGCCAGTGGCATTACCACGTTGGTAGCCAGCTTGCGGAACGAATCCTGCATCATGGTCGCATCGTCACTCAGCATGTACGCGCCGCTCGCGCCATTCAGCGCGATGACTTGCCTGCCCAGCGCCTCGAGATTGCCCGCGTCCAGCTGCGTCTGGCAGAACTGGTTGAGGGCCGATGTCGACAAGGCAGCGATGTCCGTATCGTTCAGGCCAAAGCTCTGCGGTCGCGCCCGCAGACGATTGTGAATGTTCTGCAAGGCCTCGGCACAGAACACCTGGGCCATCTGCTCTTCCAGACAGGTGCCACCGCCTGTCTGAACTGCGGCCGCCTTGCCGGCATATTCCGCCGCGAAACGTGCGCCGGTCGATTCGGCGGCACACCAGGCCAGATCAAAACTGGCCATCTGATGTGCATCCAGTTTCTCGTTCGAGACTCCCTTGCCGCCGATGCTTTGCTGCTTGATCCAGTTCAGTGACTTCCTGATCAGTGCATCGGCTGATTCGAGATGCTGCAACGCTCCCTGCATCCCGCTGTTGACCTCAGTCATGGCTCATCCCTTTCTTTCCAGCCAGTCGGCCGGTATCGTTTCCTGGTCCGATTACTTCTTGGTCCGATTATTGACGATGCGAACAAACGAACGGGAACGCAATTCGTCCAGGGTGATCCCTGTCGCCAGAACCTCCTGTTCGGTGATTGCGCCGCAGGCCATTCCCCGCAGGAAGAAGTTCAGCAGTCCCTGACCCGTTGCCGCGTCGTCGAAGGTATTGCCCACCAGCGTTGCCTGGGCGGCCTTGTTGAGGAATGCGTTCAGCCGTGCCGAGGCATCCTGCAGGCCGCTGAGGAAGAAGGTGTCGACCGCCGCATAGCGCACCGGTAACTGGCCCGGATTCAGGTCCCATCCTTGGTAGTAGGCGTGCCGCATCGAGTGCATAATGTTGTCGTAGTGCAGCTTCCAGGCGCCATGCACCACCGCGCGATTCTCATCCATCTGCTGGGGAGAGAGCACCGCGTCCCTGGTCGCCTTGTGCGGTCCGATCGGCATGCTGGTGGTGGCCCCGTCGCTGATCGTGATACCGGTTCCTGCCAGGCTGACCTGCAGCACATGGCGGGCAAAATCGCAGGCCGGATGGGTGTGGCTCTGGTGCGCCGCCGTGATGTTGCACGACGCCGTGTAATCGTAAGTCCCGAAAATCGCCGAACGGCAGCGGTGACCGCCGGCCGCCACCAGCAGTGGAACCGTGTTTTCGCCCTTGTGGTTGATGATCGACTGGGTGGTTTCGATCATGATCTCCATTCTTAGCGAATCCTTTGGAAAGCCAAGCCTGGCTTCGAGATTCTCCAGTACCTTCGCACAGGTGGAGACCTGCGTCGGTGTGGTGACCTTGGGGAGCGTGACAATGAAGTTCTGTGGCAGTTTGCCACCGGTTTTCTCGGCCAACCGGGTCAGGAAGATATCCAGGGTACGAATCGAGCGAACCTTGCACTCGTCCGAAAACGTCTTAACCCGGATACCGATAAACGGTGAGAGCACATTTTCGCTCATGCCTTTCGCCACCTCGTCGGCAGCGGCCACGGCATGGCCATCTTCCTCGTCGTCCGGGCGATTGCCGTAGCCATCCTCGAAGTCGATGCGATTGTCTTCGATGGGCTCGGTTTGCAGCTTCTTCAGTACCCGGTTGTAAACCGTGAACGCCAGCCAGGCGGCCGGCTTGATCTCGCGCACGTAGTCGGGATTCGCTTCCAGGGCACGCGTCAGACTCTCGATATAGATGGGGTTCGTCGGCAGCGCATCGGCGCCCGGCAGACCCAGCACACGGGCAAATACGTGGTAATTGGGTGCATAGGTATCGAGCGTCTTGAGCGCAACCTCACCCAACTTGGCGGCAAACCCCGCCTTGAAGAGATTAGCGCCTCCGTAGACCGTGTGTACCGGCTGCCTTTCAAAGGAATCCGCCGGATAGTGCGACTTGAAATCCGCATTCGAATCGTGCAGTTCGCTGCAATAGGCATTCACTTCATCATGGGTCAGCGTGAGCTTCATATATTGCCTCCGTAATGTTGGCTAACAATTCACAGACATCCACTGGTTTGACGATCCTTCCCGGGAACGGGCCGGGAGACCGTCGACAATCGCAACTGGTATTGAGGGAGCATGAACGGTGTTGCCTGGGGTTCGACGGGGCTTGGCTGAAAGAGAAGACCGGTCGCGGCAACTGAGAGTGAAGGCGGCCAAAGGGCGAGGTGTGCTTGAAGCGAAGGGGTGTGCGACAGACGATCCCCCCGGAACCTGCCGGCGGCAAGTGAGCAAGACGTACTTGCCCGAAGCCTTCTTCATCGACACCATGCCGTCCCGGGGCCAGCCGCAACCCGCCCGGAGAGGGCCGCTTGCGCCGGCTGCGTGGAGAAAGACGGCAAAAGGGGGTGTTCATACCCAAAACGAGAAATCTAGACGAAGAGTGTAATAGCCGTCTCTGTCAGTCGGCCAGGGTCGTCGCGATTAATGTTTTGGCTCTTGATCCGCATCCCGTGCGTCGGGTGCGGACAGCGGCTTATTGGCCCCGGCTTGATGCCGAAGCATACGAAATCCAACGGCACCGAGTAGAGTATAGGAGCCCCTATCTGGCGCTGTCAATCTCGGCGTCAGGACCGCTTGGTCCATCCTGACGATTGTTGAGAAGTTCGTCGGTTGGCTCTATCGCCAGGGCGCTGCGGGCCAGTCATTGGCCGCGCTCGTGGCCGAAGCGGGCCTTCCACTACTGCTCTCGACTGCTCCTCGCCCGGTAGAAACTCGCCACCATTTCCGGCAGGGATCCGTGAGCAATGGCCTCCCGGAGCTCCTGCATCAGCGCCTGATAGTAATGGAGGTTGTGAAGGGTACCGAGATGAGCACCGAGAATCTCGCCGACGCGGTTGAGGTGGTGCAGATAGGCGCGCGAAAAGTTCCGGCATGTGTAGCACGGGCAGGTCCCGTCAAGCGGTCGCGGGTCCTGCTTGTGCTTCGCGTTCCTGATGCGTACGTCGCCGTGGCGAGTAAACAGATGACCGTTGCGCGCGTTGCGCGTCGGCAGCACGCAGTCGAACATGTCCATACCGAGCTCGACGGCAGCGACCAGATCCTCTGGTGTGCCAACGCCCATCAGATAACGCGGCTTCGCCTGTGGCAGGCGCGGTGCGGTATGCGCGAGGATGCGCGCCATGTCGATCTTTGGCTCGCCGACCGACAAGCCGCCGATCGCGAAGCCGTCAAAGCCGATCTCTTCGAGCCCGGCCAGCGACTCGTCACGCAGGTCTTCGTACATGCCGCCCTGGACGATCCCGAACAAGGCGTTGTGATTGTCCAGCTGGTCGTGCTGCCGGCGCGAGCGCTCAGCCCAGCGCAGCGACAGGCGCATCGACGCGGCCGCTTCAACCTGGGTGGCCGGGTAGGGCGTACACTCGTCAAGGATCATGGCGATGTCGGAGTTGAGCACGCGCTGGATGCGCATCGACTCCTCAGGCGTCAGGAAAAGGCGGTCGCCGTTGATCGGCGACTGGAACCTGACTCCCTCCTCGCTGATCTTGCGCAGGGCACCGAGAGAAAACACCTGAAATCCACCCGAATCGGTCAGTATCGGCCCATTCCAGCACATGAAGCGGTGCAGCCCGTCGTGCGCAGCGATGACCTCCAAACCTGGTCGCAGCCACAGGTGGAAGGTGTTACCCAGGCAGATCTGCGCGCCGGTTTCGATCAGGTCACGCGGTGTCATCGCCTTGACCGTTCCATAGGTGCCGACCGGCATGAAAACGGGGGTCTCTATAGAGCCGTGGGCAAGGGTGATTCGGCCTCGACGGGCCGCGCCATAGCTGGCGAGAAGTTCAAAGTTCATGGGTCGTAGGAGGGCGGGCAGGGCAAGACCGTGGGCGCGTCGGCGCGAGGCATGCCGAGCATGCCGGACCGGCCACAGCGACAGGTTCAAAGCGGCCGCTGGTCAGACCACTTGACTGGCGACAAGAGCGCGTCGCCTCGTCGGCAGGCGTTTGCCGGATGAGCGACGAGCACCCCTGGCGAACCAGGGGTGCCGGTTCCTACAGTGTCTTACTAAGCGTTGTCGATCGCCGCTTGCGCTGCCGCCAGTCGGGCAATGGGCACCCGGAACGGCGAGCAACTCACATAGTCAAGGCCAACACGATGGAAGAACTCGACCGAAGCCGGGTCGCCACCGTGCTCACCACAGACGCCCAACTTGATGCCCGGGCGCGCTGCCCGGCCTTTCTCGACGGCCATCTTGACCAGCAGTCCGACGCCCTTCTGGTCGATCGACTGGAAGGGGTCACGCTCGTACATGCCGTCCTTCAGATAGCTCGGCAGGAACTTGCCGGAGTCGT
>ERZ761603.2888-NODE-2888-length-11387-cov-6.739234_pt1 | contig 11387 bp, 1 predicted proteins | sample MGYA00511879_ERZ761603 | MGnify/ENA primary metagenome ERZ761603 (study PRJEB28899, sample SAMN02850040) | bioreactor sludge metagenome | biome: EBPR Sludge; feature: EBPR Bioreactor; material: flocular biomat | place: Australia: Thorneside Wastwater Treatment... | reverse complement strand
CGCATCCTGCGGTTCTATGAGGGCACCGGTCTGGATGGGGTGTCGGTCAGCCTGTCGAATGGCGGCGGCTCGACGACCACCACCAACGGCGGTTATTACAGCCTGCCCGTGTTCGAGCGGTGGAGCGGTCGGGTCACCCCGAATTTCGGCGGCAGCGGTTCCTTCACGCCCGCGAATTTCCGCGATTACGGCCGCGTGAGCAATACGGTGAGCCAGCAGGATTACGAGTGGGTGGCGCCGAATCCGGTGGTGTCGGGACGGGTGACGCTGGAGGCGACCGGCGAAGGCGTCGATGGCGCAGTCGTGCAGTTCTCCGGCGGCGTCAGCAGCGCCACCACGGCCGGCGGCGGCTATTATGCCCGCGCGGTGCCCTATGACTGGACCGGCACGGCGACTCCGGCGCATGCCGCCGGTGGCGCGTTCTTGCCGTCCGCGACCTCGTTCACCGGCCTCAAGACCAATGCCGGATACCAGGACTTCGTGTGGTCCAGTCCGATGTATGTCGTGTCGGGCACCGTGCTCGATACGGCGGCGGGTGCGCCGAAGTCCGGCGTGACCTTGGTGGTTGGCGGTTGGAGCAACACGGTGTCCGCCGGCGACGGTCGGTATGCGGTGGAGGTATATCACGGTTGGAGCGGAACGATCCGCCCGGCCTTCGATTCCGGGCGTTTCGCCACGCCGACACAGCGGACTTACAGTGCGGTATCGGGGGTGGTGGCCAATCAGGATTACACCTGGCTGGCTCCGCGGGTGATCTCCGGCCGCGTGACCAACGAAAGCAACGGCGCGGGCGTGGCCGGCGTGATCGTGACCGCTTCGGGCGGGCTGACCACGGTGACCGATGCCGGCGGCTGGTACGAGTTCACCTTGTACCACACCTGGAGCGGGTCGGTGGCGCCGTCCAACAGCGGCGGCGGGGTGTTCAGCGCGCCGACGTCACGCAGCTATGGCAGCCTCACCGCGGACATGACCGCACAGAACTTCAACTGGCGTCCGCACCGGACGATTTCCGGGCGCATCGTGAATGAAACCACCGGCGCGGGCCTGGCCGGGGCGACGCTGGTCGTGCCGGGAGTCAGCAACGTGACCACCACGGCCGGCGGCGGCTATACCGTCACCGTTCCGTTCCAGTGGAGCGGCGTGATCACGCCGGCTTTTGCCAGCGGCTTGTTCGTCCCCACCAACCGCTCGTACAACCAGGTGGCCGGCGACATCGCCAACGACGATTACGTGTGGCGCGCCCCGAATGCCTACACCTTGTCCGGTCGCGTGATCAACCAGATCACCGGTCTCGGTGTGAGCAATATCGCCATCATCAGCAGCGCAGCCACGAACCTGCGAACCGGCGCGGATGGCGCCTACGCCATCGTGGTTCCGGAAGGTTGGAGCGGCAGCATCGCGCCGAGCAACAACGCCGGCAGCTTTGCCGCGCCGACCGTCCGTTCCTTCACCGCCCTCGCGGGTGACCAGTCGGGCCTGGACTTCACGTGGATTCCGCCGGCCCCGCTGGTGTCGGGCCGCGTGGTGCATCACTACACGGGGGCCGGGGTCGCCGGCGTCACGATCGCCTTCGCGGGCACGACCGGCACGGTGCTGACCGGCGGCAGCGGATACTACACCAGCGCGGTGCCCTATGGCTGGAGCGGGGCGATCACGCCGTCGTTCGGCACGGGAACGTTTACGCCGGCTTCGCTGGCCGTGGGTGTGGTCAACACCAACACCGTGGTCACCAACCTGATCTGGTTGCCGCCGATGGTTACGATTGCCGGCGTGGTGACGAACATGGACAACGGCCAGGGCGTGGCCGGGGTGAACTTCGCGATGAGCGGGTTGGCCTCCGGGATCTCGTTGCAGGATGGCAGCTACACGCTGCAGGTTTATCACGGCTGGAGCGGAACGGTCACGGTCTCGACGGCGGGCTCCACGTTTGCGCCGGCGACGCGGGTTTATCAGAACCTCACCAATGCCGTGTCGGGGCACGCCTACAGCATGCGGCCGGACCGCGCGGTGCAGGGTCGCGTGATCGATGGGTTGTCCAGCCAGGGCGTGGCCGGGGTGACGATGACGGCATCGAACATCGCATCCTCGGCGACGGCCAACGATGGTTCCTACTTGCTCATGGTCCCTCATGGTTGGTCCGGCCGGATCGCGCCGACCAACAGCGCCATGTTGTTTGCGCCGTCCTTCCGTCAGGTGACCAGCATTACCGGTGCGTTGAGCGGCCTCGATTTCGTGCGCGAGTCCACCCGGGCGATCAGCGGGCGGGTGACGGATATCTACACCGGGGGCGGGGTCGACGGTATCAGTATCGCGTTCTCCGGCGCGGGTAGCGTGCTGACGGCGTCCGGCGGAACATACCGCATCCTGGTACCCTACGGTTACAATGGAACGGCCACGGTAACGGCCGCACAGGGTTCCATCGCCCCGCCGGCCACCCGGGTTTATCAGCAGGTGACCGAGGATGCCGCAGGGCAGGATTATAGCTGGATTCCGCCCAATCCGCTGGTCGGCGGCCGGGTCACGAACCAATGGACGGGCGCGGGGGTGGCGGGCGTCGCCGTGCAGTGGTCCAACGGCGGCGGGTCGGCGTTGACCGATGCGGCCGGGTACTTCTCGAACGCGGTGGCGCGGGGTTGGAGCGGCATGATATCGCTGACCGCCACCGGCGGCACGATCACCGGCGTGGCCAGCCAGGAACTGGTCAATGTGACCTCGAACCGACTGGATCTGTCGTTCAACTTCCTGCCCTATCCGACGATTTCCGGCCGGGTCACCAACCAGGCCACCGCGGCCGGAGTGTCCGGGGCGACCATCAGTTTCTCCAACGGCGGCGGTTCCACCACCACGGATGGCACGGGTCGTTATGCGAAGATGGTTCCCACCGGCTGGAGCGGTTCGGTCAGCGCCACCGCCGCCGGCGGCGTGATCTCGCCGGCCACCCATGTGTTCGCCAACCTGTCGGCCAACGCGAGCAACGTGAACTTCAACCTGCAGCCGCCGATGCCGGTCATTTCCGGTCGTGTGTACAACGTGGTCACGGAGGCGGGCCATCCGGGTATTACGATCCAGTTGACGTCGGGCGGATCGACGGTGACCGATGCCGCCGGCCAATACGCCATCACGGTCAGCAACAACTGGAGCGGGACGATCGTGCCGTTGGTGTCGGGCATCGGCACCTGCGCGCCGGCCAGCCGCGTCTTGAGCGGCGTGGTCAGCGACCGTGCCGGTCAGGACTTCAACCTGTATCCGGCCCCGGCGGCCGGCGACCGGTACGTGGCGGCGTCGGGTTCCGAAACCTATCCCTACACCAACTGGGCCATGGCCGCGCGTTCCCTGCACGTGGCGTTGAACGCCGCCAACCGGGGCGAAACGATCTGGGTCACCAACGGCGTGTATGACCTTGCCCGCACATTGGTCATCGACAAGCCGGTCAAGATCAAGGGCCTCAACGGCGCGGCGTCGACGGTATTGCGCCGGGGGACCAACACCGCGATGCGGCTGGTCGAGTTGCGGCACAGCAACGCCGACATCAGCGGCTTCACGTTGCGTGAAGGCTGGTTGTCGTCGGGCGCTGGCGCCGGCTTGTATATCCAACGTGGCTACGCTTACAACTGCATCGTCCGCGACAACACCAACACGGCCGGACAGGTGGCCGGCGTATACCTCGGTGACGCCAATTTCGCCCGCATCGCCAACAGCCTGATCATCCGGAACACCTTGAGTGGCGGCAGCGGCAGCGCGGCGATCCAAGGGCAGGGCACGGTGGTGAACTGCACGGTGGACGGCAATACGCCCGCCGGACTTCAGGCATCGTATGTTTACAACACGTTATCCGATGGAGCTATCAGCGCCACCGAAGCGCTCTACTCCATCGCTCCCAACCTCCATGCCGGCGCCGGCAATCAAACCAGCACCCCCCTATATGCTGATGCCGGCGCCGGCAACTATCAATTGCAGGCCGGCTCGCCGGGTGTTGATGACGGTAGAAACTACTACAACACCCTCCCGCGCGACCTCGGTGAGCAGGCCCGCATCATTGGCAACATCGACATGGGCGCCTACGAACTGCTGCCCGCGCAGGGGCTTTCGATCAGCGTCGGCGCCGATCCCAATCCGGTCGCGGCGGGCCAGGGCGTGGCGCTCTACCTGCAGGCGTGGAACGGCGGGCCCAACATGGCCAGCGGCGTCGAGGTCCATCTCGACCTGGCCGGCGCCCTGGGCTACATCAGCAACAGCGTGGGCGCAGCCTATCACGCCGCCAGCGGCGTATGGACCCTTGGCGACATGCCGGCGCAGTCCGCCCGTTTGTTGACCTTGTGGTTCACGGCGGATGCCGCCGGGGCGGCCACGAACATCGCGTGGATCGACGCGGCGTCGTTCGATCCTTCGCCGGACAGCCAGCGGTGGGCGACCAACGTCCTGACCATCCTTGGCGACGTGCTGATCACCAACGTGGCCGCGTCGACCTCCTCCGGCAACTCCACGGTAGAGTGGAGCAGTGTCGTGGGCATGGGGTATTCCGTGCATTCGTTCGACGGCGCCTACACCGATGCGCCGAGTTGGACCGAGCGCGGCACGATGCTGGCGTCGGAAGAGGTCCGCGTGTATCTGGACGAACAGGCCGGGTCGGTTTCCGGCAACGCGCGTTTCTATCAGGTCACATATACCGGGGATACGCCGGACACGAACCATGTGTGGGGCTTCATCCGCGTGCCGGTGCGGGCGGGGGATTACACCCTGATCGCCCCGCCGTTGACCTGCGACCGCCGGTTCGACGGGCAGATGGGCGCGGCCCTGGCCGAACGTCTCGCCGGACATGACGGTGGCGTGGGCGATCGCGTGGGCGACGAGGTGTTTATCCTGCAACCCAACGGCACCTGGCGCATCCTGTATCTCGACGCGCAAAAGATCTGGCGCGAAAGCAATGGCGGGGCCAGCGCATACCAACTGCCGGCGGGAAGCGGCTTCTTCGTCGCGCGTCATTCCTCGACCTCGGCCACCGTCACCTTCACCGGCCAAGTTGGTAACCGCGGGACCAACCGGGTTGCCCTGGCCGCCGGCTGGAACCTGGTCAGCGTATCGGAAGGCAAAAACCTCCCGCTCGCCTCGGCGTTTGAAGCGGCCAATCCGGTGGGCGGGGCGCGCGAAGAGGACGCCGACCTGGTGGTGGTGCAGACGGCGACCGGCGCCTGGCGCCGGTTCATGCGGATACAAGGTTGGGGCGCGCCCTACGACGGAAAGTGGTTCGACCTGTCCACCTTCCAGGTCACCACCCTGCAACTTACACCGGGACAGGCATACTACTATTACCGGCAGCCGGGCGGGGGGGCGACCCAGGTGTCGTATTAACATCAGGCTTCGCATGGCTACGCCCTGGCATGTCTGCGCTTCCGGCTACTGAATACGGGATTACGACCTTTCCGCAGTGCCGCCGGTGTCGGATGGCGGGGACAGATGACGTGTGCGTCGCGGCATCATCGATACCCTTTAGGCTGCATAAGGAAAATCCCAGTATGGAGACGAGGGGGGTCCCAATGGTTGACCTCTCGGCCGCGTTCTACATTTCTAACCGACACAACAGATCGGTGTTGTGAGGAGGGTGATTCATGCGTGACCATGCGAAAAGACGGCTGCGGGTGTGGGGGACCATCTTGCTCGTGGGGCTTGCCGCGCGGGAATCGTCGCGTGCGGATGACGAGTTGTCCATCGGTCCGGCCGACAGCCGAGGTTTTTACACCATCCTCGCCAACATCAACGACGAAAACGGGAATGGCGTTCCCGATTATGCCGATTTGGAGAATCCGGATGAGCAGAATATCCGGGCCATCAAGATTGCGTTTCGAGACTATCGTGGCAACGATACATGGGAGTACCGTTGTCTATACCCGGAAAAGGTCGGATTTTTCATTTTAAACGGGGCGTCCTACCAGGTGCCGGCGGCCAACGCCTGGGCCGGGAAAGTCGTTGGTAACCGAGGGTACCGGGATTATCGCGCGATCCGCTCCAACGCCACGGTTCGGATCTGGAGGAAGCATCCGCGTTTATCGCGATCCCCTTCCGATATCCTGAAGGTCGAGCTCGCCGATGATTCGCCGCCGGGTGGCGTCGACCATACCGCGTATGTGCTGAATTCCACCAACTTGTATACGATGGCGGAGCTTGGGCTGGCCAATACCGGTGGCGTGTTGACGTTATGGGTTGAAGGGCTCAACCGCGGCGATGTCGATCTGAATGTGGTGAGTTTTCACCAGGACCGGGGTTGCGATGGCGCAGTTTGGATTCCCGGCTGGTGGTCAGGATATAATCCAGCGGGTGGCGGGGCGGGGAACAGCTATTTCAGTTTTGTCACGACGGGACGACAGCATCGCATCCATGTCGCGGAGGTCGATCTCGGCATCAATTGCAACGACGACATGGATGACGCCGACGGATTGCGGGTCGGCGTGCCCGATGTGCCGTGGGTCATCAATGACGACGACGAGGCGATCGAGGAGCAGAAACCAGGCATGCCGTTCTGGATAACGCCTACCTTCAGGGGAGAACAAACCCTGTATGGCCTGATCGATTGCATGCCGGTATTTGTCAACGACCGGTCCGACCTTCGCAACCGTGGTGTGTTGTTCTATGCGCGTGAACGGTCGGGCGGCAAGCCGCTGCGCATGCATCCGTATGCCAACTGGCAGTCTCCCGGCGCCGATCCGCTTCTGTATCTGAAATCCGATGCCGTGGCGAAAGCCCAGTTCAGCCGGTGGGAGGATACCGAGTTCGATGTCGGCCGCGATCCGGTTCAGCTTCCGGTTAATCATTTTCATAACCGATTCCTGCTTCGTGCGCATGCCGATTCGAGAGGCGAGAATACCGTGGACCTGTTGGTCAAATTCCCGCATTCCGACGAGATGCAGGTGGCGGATACGGTGAAAATCCATTACCGCGGCGAGCATGATCTCATGACGATCAACAGTCTTTGGGATGTGGGCTCGCAACCCTACGAGTATCCCCTCGATGGCGCCCGTTCACAAACCATCGATGCGTTTCGTGATTCCAGAGTGATTCAGAACCGAAATGGAGGCGTGGACACCACGAGGCGCAATTACCAGGTTTTTATTCACGGCTATGCCACGGATTATACGAATGGCATCGGCCAGTCATTTACCACATATCGATGCATGTATTGGACCGGATATCGCGGTAACTTTATCGGCTTCTTGTGGCCAGGCGACCAGGGTTCGGGACTGAAAAACTTTGATATTCCGGTGCGGGATGCCCTCCGTGCGGCGCCGTCCCTCAAGCGGGTGCTGAAAGAGTCGATGGCGGCGTACGGAACCAATCCGCAACGCGTGAACCTCATGGCGCACAGTCTCGGCAATCTGGTCTCCATCGAGGCGCTTCGTCTCCTCCAACACGAGACACCTGGCCAGGTTTATCTGCGCTCATTCACGGCTGTTGAACCGGCCGTCAGCGAATCCATGTTCTGGCCGGTGGAAGATCTGTCGATCCGGTATTTCCCGCACGGCATCATTGCCGAAGAGCCGCGAACGGTCACCGTCGATCAACTGATGCGGGTATCCCGAGCATTCTGGGTGAATGAGCCTGGGCGGGAGTCATATCGCTCGGCCGGTACATGGATTCATAGTTGGAATCAATGGGACTATGCTCTGCTGGCTTTTGCCGTCAACGATTTGGCCCGGCGGGAGTTCTACCGGAACGCGCTGGGTGATGGATTGAGACCCGAGAATCCCCAATGGCCCGACCAACTGCGGGTCGCCTCCTGTGGAACGGACATCTGTCCAAGCAACGTTGTTGATTTTGTCTTTCGCGCCTTACCCCTGCCCATGCCGGGGTCAAAAGTCAGGCTGCAGGAACGATCGGGAGCCATCAACTATAATGCTGAAATTGCGCAGGGACGAAAACCGATGCCGTCCGGAGGAACCTATGCGCAAGCGGTTAATGTCAGAGCCAAGGATTATGGCTGGCACCCGAAATCGCATAGCGGTTTTATTCTGGGTGATGGAATCGCAACATGGCTAAGCGGCCCTACCGACGCCTCACTCGGCCAAGTATGGCGTTGGTATGAACATATTCAGCGACTTGGCGCCTACAAGATCGGGGAGGAGTAAACGGCCATGAGAAAGCATTCCATCATGAAATGGCAGTCGATCCTCTTGTTGTCCCTGGCCTTTGCCGCTTCCGTCATGGCCGATCCGGTCGATCCGGCCGACGATGCGGTGAACGGAGCCACCGTGCTTTCATTCGGTCCCAACTCAAAATGGATCAACGATCGAACCCTGGGTCCGGACGATCAGGCCGACTGGTTCCGGGCCGAGATGCTGGCCGGTAATACCTACTACCTCGCCGCATGCATGCCCGGCATGGCCTGCGATATCTATTCCGACGCGGCCGGCGAGAACCGGGTCGGCGGCGACAACGCTTGGTGCGACTCGGGATTCTACACGTTTTTCAGCCCATCCGAAAGCGGCACCTACTACATCCGTGTTCGCAACGATTACTGGCCGGATGCCGTCGACTACTACATGGAATACCGCGGGGACGGCGTGTTTCCAACGACGCCAGATGAGTGGGATCCGGCGGACGATGCCGCCGAAGGCGCGACGGAACTCGTATTCGCCGCTGAAACCAAACAGCACGGCGAACACATGTTGAGCGCCACCGATGCCGCCGACTGGTACCGCATCGAGATGCGCGCCGGAAATTCCTATAACTTCGAGGCCTGCTGGCAGGCTTCGGGCGGCTATTTACAGTTCACCTTGTTCGCCGATGCCGAAGGCCAGCAACCAATCGCCGTCGACAACTGGTGCTGGAATTACGGCTTTTCGTTCCAGTATGCCTGCCAGGAAAGCGGCACGTACTACCTGAAGGTGGAGTGCCAGTCGTGGGACGAATCGTGTTTTCCACGTTATACCATCAATTATTATGGCGAAGGCGTTTTCCCGCTGGGGCCGGACGAATGGGATCCGGCGGACGATACGTCGGCTGGCGCGAGCGCCGTGGAGATACTGGAGGACGGAACCGGTTGGCATGGAGAACACACCTTGACCGAGGGCGATGGGGCGGATTGGTTTTATGTCGATCTGCTGGCCGGCCATCTCTACAGCATCAACACCTGCGGGGGCATCGGGGACACGATGGTCGACATCTTCTCCGATGCGAATGGCGCGAATCTGGTCGTTTCCGACAACGATGGGTGCGGGGATGCAAACGCTGACGCGATGTTTCAGGCGCCGACCGAAGGTCGATATTACGTTCGGGTCACCAAGCTGGACGAGTACGCACAATATTACCTCACGGTGGTGGATTACGGTCCCCCGCAATTCGACGAGTGGGATCCCGGCGACGATACCCCGGCCGGGGCCACGGCGCTGGCCGCCTCCTTCACCGAGCAAGCGCATGGTCCGCACTTTCTGAATGCCCAGGATGTTCGCGACTGGTATCGCATCGAACTGGAGACCGGTGAATGGTACAGCTTCGCCGTTAATGAGGGTGCAGTGTATCGGTTGTATCGCGATCCGCTGGCGGATCCTTTGCTGGAGGCAACGGGGGCTCAGCCTTACACGCCCGTCACCCCGGGCGTATATTACATTGAGGTGGGGCATGCCGGGGATCTCTCTGGAAAATCCTATAGCCTGCTTTATAGGAAGATGACGAACGATCCGTGGGATCCGGCGGACGATGTTTCCAGTGGAGCAACCTACATGTATACCGGTTCATCGCACGGGCCGCATAACCTGCGGGGGGCGGATATCGTTGATTGGTATGAGATGTACTTCTATGGCGCGAGCGTTCAGCACTATCAGGGATGCGGTGGAGTCGGATCCGCCACGATCGCCGTATATCGGGCTTCCAATGTGACGCAGCCGTTGCCCGCCCAAAACAGCGTCTGTGGCGATGGTATGTTTTCATCCGTTGTTCAGATTCCCGGCTGGGACAGGTATGTCATCGGCGTGTACCGTGCGGCCGAATACACGGGCGATGTCCGGTATGTGCTGACCCATGGTGCTTGGATTAGCGATGCATGGGATCCGCTGGATGACAGCCCGGCCGGAGCCACGATCCTCACCAATTCCCTCGTGCTTCGGACCAACGGACTGCATCAGGTCGGTCGAAATGATACGGCCGATTGGTACCGGTTCAACCTGGAGGCGGGCAAGTCCTATCAATTCAGCGCCACCGGCGCCGGTGATTCGTACGCCGAGTTGTTCGGTGGAGCGGACGCCGCGATCCTGTTGGCCTCGGATGACAACAACGGCGGAAACTGGCAGTTCATGATCTTTTACACCGCCAGCAATAGCGGACCCCATTACCTCCGGGTCCGTTGCGGGCCGGCCAGCGAGAATATGTCGTATACGTTGCGTTACATGGAGCAGCCCTACGATCAATGGGATCCGGTCGACGACACACGGGGTGGCGCCACGGGGACGACCGCCGGCGAGTGGCATGGGCCGCACCGGATCGGGTCACAGGATGTATATGATTGGTTCTCGCTTGGATACCACTATGGCGGCGCCCAGAAGGTGCGTATCCGCACCTCGGGTAGCGGCGTTCCCCTGTACGGCAGCATCTACCGCGACCAGTTCCCGGTGCTTGATTTCCAACCCGTAAGCAACGATCTGGATTATGTCTACAGTCCATCATCCGAGGGATCGTATTCTGTTCGGATCATGCAGGGACAAAGCGTGACCTCGACGTATTCGTTCCGGGTCGATTGGATCATGGCCGATGCGTGGGACTTCGGTGATGACGCATCCGAAGGCGCGACGCCATTGACCTTTGCGCGGGATGACCAAATCACACCCGAGCATCGCATCGGACAGGGCGACGATGCCGACTGGTATGTCTTCGACTTGCTTGCCGGCTCGACCAATCTGATTTACACCACGGATGAAGTCGGCGATTTCGCGCAGATCGACACCTACGGCACCTTGTATGCCGAACAGGGCGGTTCCTTGGTGGTGGTCGCGGAAGACGACAACGGCATGGGCAACCGGCATTTTCGACTGACTTATGTTGCCCCCGTTTCCGGTCGCTACTACCTCCGCATCCACACGCCGAACCCATCGGTTAGTCAACCTTATCGGATTACCTACCGGATGATGATGGCCCCGACCGATGCATGGCATGGGATAGACGACGCGCCGATGATATGGAGCGATGAGCGCCAAGGTTACCTTTTTGCCCCGGTGTGGAATCTTGTGGAATCCAGCCAGCAGCATGGCCCGCACATGCTGTGGGATGATGACCACCGGGACTTCCTGTGGGTTTATCTTGCTGAAGGGGCGGAGTACAGCTTCCAAGCCTGCGGACAAAACGGGATGTTCACCCTGGCCTTGCGAGGTTTCGATTTGAGCGGACAGCCTTTTGACTACAGCCTG
>ERZ761603.2887-NODE-2887-length-11394-cov-7.884293_pt1 | contig 11394 bp, 13 predicted proteins | sample MGYA00511879_ERZ761603 | MGnify/ENA primary metagenome ERZ761603 (study PRJEB28899, sample SAMN02850040) | bioreactor sludge metagenome | biome: EBPR Sludge; feature: EBPR Bioreactor; material: flocular biomat | place: Australia: Thorneside Wastwater Treatment... | reverse complement strand
CCTTCAGCCCCCGAAGTCGACCCTGAGCCAACCCCAACTCGTACAGGGACTCAAAAGCCTTCGAGCCCAGGGCCTCCAATACCTCCGACTCACTCTCTCGAAGCGACATCAGGAGGCTATTGAAGACCTGGTCTTGAATCACTTCTTCTTCCCTTTCTTGACCATTCCGCCACAACCGCAGCCGCCGTTGTCCACGGACTTCTTCTTGGTCGGGGCCTTCTCCTGCTGAGTCTTCTTGCCCATCGCCAGTTCCTTGTGCTGATTGATCATGATTTTACCCCTTATCGAGTGAGTTGTCACTAGCCAGTTTCGCCTGGATCACGCTTTCTACCAATTTTCGATCACCCTCCTGAGATTTGATGATAAGCTGAGTGTCATTGTCATCCTTGTTCTTCAGGAGCTCCGTCAGCTGTTTCTGGCGGTTGTCGGCATCATTCTTCATGATCTCGACCTGCTGAGCCAGATGCTTGAGCTGAAGCTCTTGTTGAGCCATGAACTGGTCAAACTGGGCCTGTTGTTGTTTCAGGGTCATCTCGACTTGAGACTCCTGTTGATCCGCCTGCATCTGAGCCTGACGAAGCTGCGCCGCCACCTGATCCGCCTGAGCCTTCCGTTGCGTGTCCATTTGAGCGATCTGGACACTGGCCTGAACCTCCGGAGGAAGCTGAGGCGGGGGCATACGCTGCTGCAGAGCTTGCTGAGCCTGTTGCATCTGCTGAAGCAGGGGCATAATCTGCTGCTGCCACATTGGACCCAGTTGCTGAGTAGCCATCATCATGGCTTGATCCGGAGGCAGCCCCTGAGCCGAGAGCTCCCCAATGGCCGTTGCCAACTGACCGGAGTAGAAATACATCAAATGCTCATTGATGTGTCCCAGAATGGAGAGCAGTGGCTGAGGCGGGACGAACGGATTCTGAAGCACCCATGGAGCCAGAATATGACTCAAGTGCATCTGAGCGTGAGACAGGTGATCCTGGTCCGGACCTACCTTGATAGCTTGCCCCTCTTGAATGGCCAGGAAATTCTCCACCAGGGGCTCTTCAGTGATGGGGTCTTTGGCAGATGGCAGCAACTCATCGATTGCCTCGACGCGCATCTGCTTCAGGGCTCGGCGATAGATGTTGACCTTATTCCAGGGCACCGAAGGGTCCTGAGCCATCTGCACGATGGACTGAACCTGAGCGAATCGTTGAGCTTCAGAGAAGATCGTGGGGTCGCTTACCGGAAGAACGTCCAGAGACCCCTGGAAGTCCTCGACGGTGACAAGCGCCTCCCCCAAATCCTCCGCCACCTGATCGGGGTTCAGGAAATCCTCGTTGATGCGATGAAGGATCTCCAGGGTCTTTCGCTGACTCTCGTGCAGGCGAGCATGAATGGCCGAATAGGTCGGCGCCCCCTGCTCGATGAGCGCCATGGTGGTGCCTACTGGAGTCCGGTCACCCACATTCTGCAGCGCATCGTTACTGGAGGCGACCACTCCCTTGGCCAAACCGTAGATCTGACCCATCAACTCCAGGAGTACAGGACTCGGCGGGTTGAAGGGCATGGGCATTGCCAGCTTCCGGATGTCGTCGATTCCGGCCGGACCCTCGATCTCGGTGACCTGAGTCACATTGACCTGAGTATTCTGACCCACCACTCGGCCCGACTTCAGCTTCAGCATCGAAGCCGCGTTGTTGATGTGAGCGGAGTCCAGGAGGGCTCGAAGACTGCCGGTGAGTGCCGCCGAGAGCCCCCCAATCAGGTGGGGAAGGCCGATGGCGTAAGCCCCCCGCCAGGGAATGAACTTCCACTCCACGATCCAATGGAGCTTCCGAAAACGGGCATCGGACTCCTTCCAGTTGCGGTAGATACTCAGTACCTTATGAGTATCCTCGTCGATGGTCAGGATGTAAGGGGCGGATTCGCCCGCCGAAAAGGTGTCTTCCTCGAAGGCCCAATCAACCTGGACCTCCCAGACTTCTCGGAGCCCGTCTTCATTGTAGCCGTCCTCCTCACGACCCTCAATCTTGTCGTTGGCCTGCTCGGAAGCCGAGGGCTCCGGCAGGTTGTTGGAGTCGGGGATGAAGACATCGCGATAGAGTCCGGACTTCACTCGGCTCTGGAACTCAGACCGGCTGATCAGTTGCCGATGAGTCAAACGGGGCGTGGTGTAGAAATCCGAGGCCGAGTAGGGAAGGTAAATATCGTCGATGGGAACGAATTCAGTACGAGGACGGCCCAGCCTCTCATCATACCAGAACTTCTGATACTGGCTGCCGCCCATCGGGAGTTGAGTCAACAACTGCTCCAACTCCGCTCGGTATTCCTCAATTTGGGAGGTGAGCTGCCAATTCATGAAGCGCTTTTTGCGCTCCGCGCGTTCCAGCTTCTGGGGAGTAGCTTCCCCGATTACGGAAGTTTTGACCGGTCCCTGCGCCGGGAAGAGTTCACGAATGGCACGACTTGAAAAATCCACGCAGGCTTCTGCCAGCACAGGGTGAACCACGCGAGAGGCGCCATCAAATTCCGCCCCGCCCGGAGCATCATCCCCAAGACCTGTCCGACGAAGACCCTCTTCATATTGTTCATCCCTTTTCTTGCGGGACTCCTTGTCCCGAGTGACCGATTCGTACAGTTCTTCAGCTACCTGAATCATGAGCGTTTCAGGGAGCTTCTCGGCCAGGTTCTCGTAGAAGTCGGTCTCGTCGACTTCCACGCTCATCATGTCTTCGATGATGACCGAGCCATCCTCTTCCAGAATCAGATCATCTTCGTCCATCATTTCTTCCCTTTCTTCTTAGCCCGACGTTGAACTTCCAAAGCGATAGCCACCGCTTGCTTCTGAGGCTTTCCAGCCCCCTTACTTGCAGATTTCTTGAGCGGCATGGTCATCTCCTCAGAAAAGCGTCCAGATCGTCGAAATAGCCGGGTTGAGCCACAAGGCCCCCTTCAGCAAAGTCGGGTTCCCAGAAACCCGCATCGAAAGCTTCATCGAACCAATCCCGGAGGTCGGGACGCTCATCATAGAGCCTCTTCGTCTCCCCAGGACCGATAAACCTGGGAACCCCCTCAGGAACGCTTCCATACAGTTCACTCAGGTCCCGTAGTTGGGCGTTCCCTAGATCCCCAACACTGCCCCATCCACCACCCAACGGTGAATTACGCACGAAATCCTGCACGAACGGCAGGTATTCGTCCTTGGGAGCTAGGTTTTGTTTGCCTTTGATTTGGACGATGTCGGGTTCGATGACCGTGTCCTCCACGCCCTCGGGAATCCATGAACTTGGACCGTGTCCTGGCGGTGCGACTTCAATCGTCACATGCGGCTCGCCCCGGGCGTCGCGCAGGCTGAATATTCGGGAGCGGCCTTCAAGCACCTCGTCGCAGTCTCCGCCGACGCAATGGCCCATCGTGTCGCCTTCGTACTTGAGCTGCCTCTCGAGCTCTTCTTTGGCGGCTTTTCGGTCCTGTTTGGGAGTCCAAGGTTGAGACGCCTCGTCCCAGGGGCTGATGTACATCCCCGTTCTTTTGTCGTACTCATATCCCTCTGGGGGATTTACATCTTTGACCTTCAGTTCCATCCACCGCAACCCTTTCGGGTTGGGCATCTCGGGAGTGTCGGGATATTCTCGCAGGACCATCGCACTATTGGCGAGTTCGGCGTTTGCTGCCGCCTGTTGCGCAGCACGCCATTTGTTGATGGCGTCCACATGGCGGACAGCTTTCTCCATGCCCATCTGCTGCATCTGCTCGGGGCGAAGCAACAAATTGCGCGGCAGGCCGGATTCGGGGCTCAGCGCATTACTAAGCTCATCGATGAGGTGGTCGAACCCCAACCCCCGTTCAATGCTGGACGACATGCTATAAACCGTCGATTCCGGATCCAACTTCTGCATCCATGGATTCTCGGCCATCATCTTGGGTTCTTCCTGCAAGTACTTCGCGGGACCCGAATTGATGACTCGGTCTGACAAATTCTCCCAAAGAGAACCTCCAGGAGTGATGCTCAAACCCCCCTCCGGAAAGCCGGCGAGTTTCCGGGCCGCCTGAATGCCCCGAGAGGGAGCTCCGAGGGTTTGCGGAATGCCCATGTGCAATATGCCCTGGTCAGCCAGACGGCGCACAGGGTCTTCAGGCGTGGCCATATCACGCTTGATGTACTTCGTGAGCGGACCTTCGATCCAACGACCCAAAGCTTCCCCCGTCCGACCGAGTTCAGGATTTCCCGTCTGCTCTCGTAGCACGGAGAGGCGAGCCGGATCCGTTTCTCCCAACCGTTCAAATAGGTTGCTGATTGAACTCTCAACGTCTCCAGGAATCCAATTGCCGCCTCTCGGCTTGATTACGCCAGCCAGCGCAGCCCCGAGTGCGCCTTTGGCCAATGAGGCTCCAGGGATGAGCATTTCTGCCATACCGGCGAGCTCGCCCGCTTCATAGCCCCGCTGAGTTCCAGGATACATGACAGAAGCCTGGCTTGGGGCGCCAACGTATCCTCGCATCGCTTCCAGAGCTGATCGGCCTCTGGATGATTCAGCTTCCGGATTGATGAAGCGAGCATTTTTCTTTGGAATGCGTGGAGCCATGAGTTAATCCCTCATCCACAGGGGAGAGAGCTCTACGGGGCGCCCTCCGAATTGAATCTCTCTCCTTAGCAACTCCAACGGAGAGCTTGAAAGACGATCTTGGTAAATGCGTTCCATCTCTCCGGGATACCATTGAGAAGGCTTGAGATCGTAACGATCGCCCTGAATCAGGTTGATGGGAACGGGCTCATCACCATACAAGTCCAGGAGGGTTCGCATTCGATGACGACCCTCATACCCCGCTTCTAGTGAGTCGGGGTACTCATCAATCCAGAGTACCGGAGCGTCTCGAAGCTTGTCCTTCTGAATGGAGGGACGCAGGCCTTCCAGAATGCGTTGATCGTGAGCGGTGCTCAGTGGAGGAGTACGCTCCAGGAACTCCGAAGGCCGCATCAATGTGGTGGCGAAAGGTGCCCGAGTTGGGACCAGTCCTTCAGAGAAACCCCTTTGAGCCGCTGGCTGGAGTGAGGTGGAGCGTGCCACCAGTGAGGGGGAGTATCGCTCCAGAGGAGTGTGCTCTGCCAGGAGTTCAGCTCGCTCCATCGCCCGGTCCACATCTTGAGGATCCAAGTTGAGCTTCTTGAGGGCTTTCAGAATAGCGGTGAGAGCGCCCGCTCCCTCAGCATCTGTTGGCTGCGCTGCTAGGAAGGCGGCACCCGCGGCTCTGAGCGGCCGAGCGGGACCGAATAGAGCGCTCAGCGCAACGTCCTGTGGCGTGGTGGGAACGAGTGATGAGATGACTTCCTTGAATTCCGCCGCGTGGGGCTCATCCAGAAAGCGAGGGAGCTCTTCTCGAATGATCTGAAGGGGAGAGGGAGTGGCCACGAGAAGGCTCCTAAGGAGGTTATTCTATTATAACCCCAGTGGGGAGCCTTGTCCAGTGGAGGCTAGCGTGCGTAAGGGTTTCCAGCCCTGCGCTCGGGTACGTAGTCATCATCCTCCTCTTCAGGGGGATCGATAACCAACCAACCCTGATCCTTCAGGTACTGCAGGGCTTGACTGAAGGTGTCCACGATGTCATCATTCTCGACCAGTGGGAACGAGCACACCTGGTCGATGACTAGGTCAGCCCAGTCGGTAGGCTTGCCCTTGGTGTGTTTGGACTCCGGTACGAAGATGACACCCTGACAGGGCAGGTTCGAGACTGCATGCAGTCGTTGCACCTTGTCCGCCCGGCCAGGGTTGTAGGGACGCACCGGGACCGCCAAAGCGAGGTCTTGTCTCAAGGAGATACCCGACCCCTTATCCTCAATCAGAACGACGTCCGCTCGGCGCTCATCACCCTTAGGTCCATAGTAGGAGTCTCGGTACTCTTTCTGAACCTTTTCTCTCAGGTTGGGGTAAGACAGGTGGTCCGTCCAAGCGTCCAGGAGAAGCGCGCCGTACTGAATGTGGTTGGGGATGCTGTAAAGAAGGCGGATAGCCATGGGGATGAGAAAGACGCCCCAGGTAGTCTGAGCGCTGGGGTCTGGGTCTTTGGTCTTGCGGTCCTGAGTCTTTTCCGTGAACGCCGTGTCGTAGCTCTGAAGGATGATCTCGAATTTAGGCAGAGGGAAGGAGCTGGGAAAGAGGCGGATCCAAGCGGGGCGAATGATGCCGCTCTCTCTTGGATCAATGATTTTCGCATGTAGCTCTTGATCGCCCAGGCGAGTGCCTTCATACTGAGCCACCTGCGTGAAGAAGGTCGAGGCCAGGTTGGCCCTGTTCTCATACGTCGATCCGGTGGTCAGAACAACCTTCTCCGGCTCCTTCTGCGACCGGAGGATCAGAGAGCGGATCAGGGGAATGGGCTTCGGCGTGGTCGAGATAAAGACCTGAGGATGCTGTCCCAAGCGCAGGCCAAACATGGCCATGTCCCACGTCTCTTGCGGGTACTGCCAACCTGCCATCTCATCACAGTTGTGAACCAGCACACCATTGGCAAAGAATACCCCTCCCTCTACCCCGAGGTCATACACTGGTTGATTCAGAGATCTTTCTACGCTTAGGACTTGATCGCTGGTAAGGGTCAGACCTTCCAATTCGGTTAGCTTTTCCGTTGCACTTCTTGCTACAGTATTTCTGGAATGGTCGAGTAGCTTGATAAGGGGACTTGCAAACTTCGCAAAGGCGCTCTTCAGGAATGAACTTGATCTTCCTCCAGTCTTCCAAGCACTTTCTTGAGCAGAACTTGGACTGGTTCCCTCCACCGCCCCATTTCTTAGCCATGAACTTGGACTGGCACTGGATGCAGATGCATTCAACTTCCTCTGCCTCAAGATACCGAGATCGGGACTGTTGACTGCGAGAGAGAGAATGTACTTTAGCGTGTTCAGCTTGAGGTAATGCTTCCAGATTCTCCACTGAATCATTCGACCGGTGGAAGTCTTTATGATGAACTTCATACCCGGGAGGTATCGGGCCAACCTCAGTTTCATAGACCACGTGAGCCAGGTAGAGCTGCCCTCTCTTGTATCTTCCATTCGGCCTAAGGTGGTAAATGACTCCTCTATACTCTTTACACTGGTCGCACATCGCAAGTCCCCCAACTGAGTAAAGGACCCCCGCTCATAGCATAGGTGATCAGGAGTACCAGTGATCATTTTACCCGATTGGAGCGACAAAGTCCACGTTGGTTTACAAGGATGCGTTCGAAGCTGACCATAAATGCGTCGGTAGCCCCAGGGAGTCCATGCTCTGTGAATAGACGGAACTATAAGCGAGATAGGGACTAGGCCCAGTTGAGTATGGACTAAGGAGTCTCCCGCTAAGCACCAGAGGGCATCATGCTGTGGGCCTCGCAGACGTTCAGGTTCCTCAGCTGAGAACAGGGTGGCTATGGCCCCGTTCGGGAACGTCAAGCGGCGTTTCGAGGGCTCATACAGGGGACGTTCTTTGGGGTGAGCGACAGTGAGGATCCCCGATTCGCCTTCTGTAGCGACGTCTCGAGTGTCGGCTGAGGTGGGAGCGATGATCCCGATGCGCCGGTACCCATTCCGTACCCAGCGTAGGACTTGCTCCGCGCCCGTGCGAGTCTTACCCCAACCACGACCTGCGAGTGCTAGCCAGTACTCCCAGTGTGGGTTAGGTCCGTGGTCCTTGGAGTAATTAGAGGAGCGTGGGTCGTCTGGAGGAAGCTGAGCCGCGCGTGCCCAGATGGACCAGTCGTGTAGGAGGGCCCTGAGCTCCGCTGGGGACAGGTCAGTGAGGTCGTCGGGATCAACCAGCTTCACGGGTGTTGTCTCGACTTCGGTTGATCAGCTTCAGGAGCTTCTGACGAGTGGCTTCGACGTCGACGTCGTCTTCCTCTTGTGTAGAGGTGGCGGTGTCGGTCCAGCGAGCTCTCATCTTCATCCAGGCGAGAGTCATCTGTGGATGCTCTTTTGAGGTGGCCATTTCGAAGAAGGCCTGAGCGACTCTCAGGTTGGCTTCTTCCTCACCCATGCGCAGAGAGCGAGCGTAGTGTTGCTCGAGTTCAGGGACGGTGAGAGAGAGGTGATGAGCGATATACTCTCTTGTGGCGCCCATACCCGTGAGCACCTCTACTTGAGAAGAGTCGATGTTATTTGGGTGAGGGCGGACGATTTTGGGCTTGCTCATGATAGTGGAATTATAAGCTCGGGGCTCGGGAAAGTAAAACCTTTTTCACTGTTTTCCTATTGATTCCAGTTTCTTTGGAGATACGTAAGCAATTTGGGTGTCCATTGAACTTGAATTGAGTTGAAAGAAAGAGGATGTGTTCGATCTGGTCTGGTGTAAGTGGAACTCGTTTTTCATAGCATCCATCTCTGATGTCCGCCACTCGCTTCTTTGAGATATGGTACTTCTTAGCTAGCTCTTTAATAGACCCTTGATCAGCCCGAATCGCTTCGATGTCCAAAGCTTGCATACGAATTGGGCCCTGCCCGGATTGGATAGTCCTGACCCGTTGTGGTGAGATATTGAATTGTTGAGCTAAACGCCCAGGGCGGTCTGAGGATGCCTGAATGAGTTGAATCTCTTCAAGAGTCAACCTAACTTCTGGTCGATGAGACCCCTTCTCTGACCTTAATCCACGCTCATAGGCCTCTTTCAGATTTTGAGAGTAAGTACCCAGTTTTAGGTGTTCTGGATTGACGCAGAGCTTGTTGTCACAACTATGTCTAACTACCATCCCTTTGGGGATCTCTCCGAAATGAAGCTCATATGAGAGCCTATGAGCTTTATGCTTGGCTAATCGGCCGTACCCATTCCATTGCCTATCCCCCTTCCAAACCCAACAAGTGGGGGTCTTCTCTACTTGGTCCCAGAACGCTTTCATGCGAGGTGTCTCCAAAATTATATTTTAGGTTATTTAGGGGATGTTGACCATGTTGTAAAACTTCTGTAGTGCCGAGGTGCTATGCAGGCTTTAATAATCTAAGGCTTGGGGGGCTCCCCACCCCCTTGTCATATAAACACCGGCCCGCCCTCCTGTTACAATTTCCTGGGCTAAACCCATTTACTTGTCGCGCGGATGGAATATAATGAACCCATCAACACACCGAACCACCCACCTCCGGGAGACTGACATGAAACCCTGCCCGAACCTGCACACTGCCACCCTCGCCGAACTCGTCGCCTGGTATAACGAGCACAGTGGTAAGGATCCGATCAAGGCCTTCCGTAACCGTGCCCAAGCTCAGGAACGTTGCATGGCTCTCCTGGGCGAACAGGAAACCCCCGAGGAACGCGGGGTCGCTCACTCCGATCTGGCCGCCCAGGTCGAGGCCGCGAACAAGCCCGCCGTCAAGGCTGACGCCGCCGACTCGAACCTGGTTCACCTGAAACAACTCTGCTTCGACCTGGACCTGGAACCCCGTATCGCCCGCCGCCGACTCCGCAAGGCCCTGGGTAACGTGGGCACTGGCCAACGTTGGGCCTGGGAACCGGACAGCCCCGAACTGGCCAAGGTCCGCACTGTCCTGGCCGGGACCATGCCCGCCGCCGACCCCGAGGCCCTGTCCGCCGAGGACCAGGAAGCCCCGGCTGAAGAATAAACCCACCGATCCGGGGCGAATCCTGGTATAATGGATTCGTCCCACTCACCCCCTGGAGCACACCATGGCCCACACTATCATCGTCACCGACAGCACTCCTGGTGCCGTCCCGCGGACCTATACCGCCCCCACACTGCCCGGCCTGATTCGCGAGGTCCTCATGTGCGAGTTCGATATCGCGCCCATCGACCTGGACCTGGCCCCTGATGAGTTCCCCTACGAGATCACCGAGTGCTGGCGGGTTCCCACGATCCCTGCCCTGCGGATCGCCCTGGACCCCTTCGCCACCCTGGAACACACGTACTGAGGAGCCGACCATGGACATCCATCAAATCATCGAGACCCTGCACACCCTGCAGGCCCAGGTGGAATCGGACTGCGAACTGATTCCTGCCCATGAGCTCGGCCTGGACCCCCGCTGCGGGTTCGTATACGTCGGCGAGGACTTCGTGGCCTCGGCCCTTCCAGGTCCCCTCGACTACTACGGCGGGTTCGAATACGTCGACTCCGAATATACCCTCTGCCTGGGCGAGTGGAAACTCTACTTCAAGGGCGACAGTCGGATCGACAACTTGCCCTGCTGGGACGAGGTTGAATCGTGATTACTATCACTGTAATCCTGGTCCTCATCATGTGCCTGGGCTATATCATCGGCTCGATCTCCAATTACCTGGGCCGCCGTCCCACCTACCGCGACGTGGAGTCCTGGGGATGGGGCGAGCACGGCAAGGACTGGGAGTACGACCGCAATAACCGCCCTCGTCGAATCAACCGTTGGAGCAACCATCATGAAGGATAAAATCCGTGCCCTCCTGGCCCTGGCGGCCGATCCCAGCGCAGCCCCTCAGGAGGCCGAGAGCGCCGGTCGCATGGCGGCCAAGCTCATGGCCAAACACCAGATCGACTTAGGTGACCTGGAGGAAGAAGCCCTCAAGGAAGAATTCGACCTGACCGTGATGTCGGCCCGCGCCTGTCGCCCCGGCAAGAAGAACCCGAAGGTTATCCCACCCTGGATCGGGATCATCGCCTGGGGCGTCAAGCTTTATACTCGAACTCGAATCCGTACGGCCCCTGGCCAGATCTGGTTCCAGGGACCTCGAGAGGACGTGGAGCTGGCCGTATGGCTTCACGAACTTCTCCTGGAGAACGCCTATAAGGCATCCAACGGATCCTCCAGCCCGAACTCCTTCCGCAACGGGTACGCCGGCGCCATCCAATCTCGACTCAAGGCCATGTGCCGCCAGCGAGAGCAGGTGGATAAGGAGGAATCCACTGGCACCGCTCTGGTCCTGGTCCAGGGGAAGCGAGAGGCCCTGATGACCGAGGCCTTCGGTCCTGACACGCGGGGCAAGAGTAGTAAGGTATCCCAGTCCATGGAGGGGCGAGCCGCCGGGATGGCCGCGCATATCCCCATGGGCCGCCCCCTGACTGGCCGCTCTGGAGCCCTGCTGAACTAATCCCCTCCCACTCACTCCACTCATGGCCCCGCGTAGGGGCCTTTCGCTCATGAACATCACTAATCTACACCGAGTTGTAATATATGATCCTGAACTGGGGCATTTCTACTGGATACAGGAGAGCGGATCCTCCGACTCCGGTTCAGGATAGGCCCGCGCTTATACTCCGCCCACCGTCTGGCCCGGCTATACATGACGGGTTCCTGGCCCGCATCCCATATAGATCATATCAATGGAGACCGTCGGGACAACCGGTTCTGTAACCTTCGCGAGGCCACCCCCGCAGAGAATGCTCAGAACAAGTCCCTTTACTCCAATAACACCAGCGGCTATCCTGGAGTCCACTGGGATCGCAAGGCTCAGTTGTGGAGGGCT
>ERZ761603.2886-NODE-2886-length-11397-cov-5.266884_pt1 | contig 11397 bp, 3 predicted proteins | sample MGYA00511879_ERZ761603 | MGnify/ENA primary metagenome ERZ761603 (study PRJEB28899, sample SAMN02850040) | bioreactor sludge metagenome | biome: EBPR Sludge; feature: EBPR Bioreactor; material: flocular biomat | place: Australia: Thorneside Wastwater Treatment... | reverse complement strand
TACGAGATTACAAGGTGACTGGAGTTCAGACGTGTGCTCTTCCGATCTACGGCAGTCTGTCTGAGGTCGAGACCGACCCCTACGGTATGGATTTTGACGGCGGCGATGATGAGATTGTCGCGCTCGATGGCGACAACGTCGTGTTCGGGGGCCATGGCAGCGATGCCATTACCCTGGGTCATGGGCGCAATGTGGTGTTCGGCGATGTCGGTCGCGTGTCGCTCGACACCGTGACCCGTCGCGTCATCATGGCCGAAACGCTTGACAGCGGCGAGGGTGATGGTGACGTCATCACGATCGGTAGTGGCAGCAATCTGGTACTTGGCGGTGCGGGTGCCGATCTCATTACCATCGACGACGCGGTCGATAGTCTCAACATCGTGCTTGGCGACCATGGCAAGGTCAGCTACTCGCTGACTGACGAGGATGATCACCGCCTGGCCCGAATCGAGTCGCAGGTCAACGTGGCCAGTGGCGGCAATGACACGATCAGCTTGCAGAGTGGCAATGCGATCGTGATCGGCGGCCGCGGCGCGGATACGATCGATATCGCTGCCGTCTTGTCGACAGTCGCCAACTATCGCTATGTGGCGGGTGACCATGCGACGCTGGATTTCGACGTGTTTGGCGGACTGGTGCGCATGGTCAGTACCGATACTTTGGATGGGACGGGGGGCAATGACCTGATCCGAATCGGCGCGGACCGCAACAGCGGCCATATCGGCATGAACTACGTCATCGGTGGCATGGGTAGCGACCAGGTCTTGCTGGCCGGTGCCAGCCGTAATCCGGTGACCGGCCAGATCACGATGGGCTTGGCCCGGAGCGAAGACATCGTGATCGGCGACAACGGCGAGATCATGCGAGCTGCGGCGACGGCCAAGGGTGGGCCTAACCATTTGCTGCACGTGCGTTCGCTGGTCAACGACAAGGGCGGCAACGACATCATTGCGGCTGGAAATGGCGGCAAGGTGGTGATCGGGGGGACTGGCAACGACACGGTTGTCGCCCGCGACGGTGATCACCTGGTGATCGGTGACGCCGGTCAGTTCGACTACGATACCGCGGCACAGAACGGCATCCTCCGGCGCATGCAGGCCAATGACCTGGTGCTGGGTGGCAATGACAACATCGTGCTGCGCGAAGGTTTCAAGGTCGTCATGGGCGGCTTTGGCAGCGACACCATCGACATCCAGGCCACCGGGTTGGGTGCTGCGACCGGGCCGATCACGGTAATCGGCATCCTGTCGGTGCTGGGGGTCGGTGCAACCGAAGCGCGAGGGCGCAGTGGCCGCTATGTGGTTGGCGACAACGCCACGATTGCTTTTGACAGCCTGGGTGGCTTGTACGAAATCCTGTCTACCGATGCGATTGCTGCGACCGGCGGGGCCGACCACATTACGCTTGGTGCGCGCGATACCACCGCAGACCTCGGCTACCAGGTCGTTGTCGGCGGTATGGATGCCGACACCATCCTGGTGCGTGAAGGCAGCCGCAGCGAGGACGTCCTGATTGGCGACAATGTGCATTACCTGCGCAAGGCTCTGGGCTACGGCGAAATGTCCATCGCCAGCATCAACGCCGACAAGGGCGGGGATGATCTGATCACCACCGGCCGCGGTATCAAGACCGTGATCGGTGGTGCCGGTGCGGACACCTTGCGGCTCAACACCGTCCACGAGGCCGGCAAGACCGAGCGCAGTGTGGTGCTGGGCGACTCCGGCACCCTGACCTACGATCTTGGCGGTGCCGGACATCTGACCCGCATCGAAAGCACCAGTACCGGATTTGGAGGCAACGACAGCTTGACGATTGGCGATGGCGGCCTGATCTATGTGGGGGGCTATGGCCGTGATGCGCTGGCGGTCAACTCCACCCGCGCCGAGTTCCGTGTGGCGGTTGGCGACAACGCGCTGCTGCAGTTCGGTGGCGAGGGCCGGGCGGAAGACCTCGTCTTCCTGCAAACGCTCGATCAGGGCAGTGTCACGGGCGACAACGATACCTTCCAGATCGGCGTGGCTGGCGATACCGTCAGCAACATGGGTACCGCGATCCTGGTGGGCGGCATGGGGGCGGATACCCTGCGTGTCGCCGGCGAGCGGGCCGATGTGGTCATCGCGGGCGATAACGCAGAGCTCACGCGTAATCGTGACAGCGGCCATATCGTCTCGCTGACCAGTCTTGCGCTGGGTCAGGGGGCGGGCGACATCATCCAGACTGTCAACGGCAGCTACCTGCTGGTCGGTGGCGCGGGTGGCGATGTGATCGCGGCAGGCAAAGGCTTTGGTGTTGTCCTGGGTGACTCGGGCAGTGTTGCGTTTGCTGCGCCTTCGTCTCCCGCCCTGCTGGGGCGTTTGCAGGCCGTGACCAGTCTGGGGCTGGCGCAGGGCGGTGGCGATCAGATCTCTCTGGGTGCGGGCACGGCCGGCTTTGACGGCGACAAGGTCGTCATTGGCGGCTTGGGTGATGACCGCATCGAGGTTCTGGCATTGGCCGGGTACGAGCGCCATATCGCTGGCGACAACGCCGACGTGCGCTTCGACACGCATGGCCGGATGATCAGTTTTGCGACCCTGGATGCAGGTACTGCCACCGGCGGCAACGACATCATCAGTGTCGCGATCAGTGGTGAAGACGCTGCCTTCGCGGGTGATGCCAATGTGATCGCAGGGGGCGTCGGCAACGACAGTATCAGCATCTTCGCGGCGGGCGCCACGCGTGATGTGCTGGCCGGTGACAACCTCGACTACCGTCGTGGTCGCGATGGCAATGGCGAATATCAGTCCCTGTTCGTTGATGTGCCGGTTCCGTCAGTGGGCGGCAACGACAGCATCGTGACCGGCGCGGGCGACAAGATCGTGTTGGGTGGTGCCGGTGACGATGTGCTGGAGACGCGCACCTCGGGCGCGGCGGGCGAGCGTACGATCATGTTCGGTGACGCCGGCACGCTGGTGTTCGATGTCGCGCTGAGCGGGCGTCTGGTACGTGCCTTCACCACGGCAGAGTCGTTTGGCGGTAATGATCGCCTGACCATCGGCGGGGGCGATGCCTGGATGTTCGGCGGGCGTGGCAATGATGTGTTCACCACGCTGGGTGTTGGCGGAGAACGCGTGTTCATCGGCGACAACGGCCAGATCGACTGGGCGGCAGACGGTAGTCTGTCGATGATCCAGACCACGGGCAGCGACGCACTCGATCCGGCAACCGTGGCGGATACCTTCAATCTGCTGGGTGCCGGTCGCAACTACGTGCTGGGCGGACCGGGGCTGGATCAGTTGAGTGGCGTACTGACCCCCGCTGGCGAGGGGGTCTCGGCCGGTGAGGTGGATGTGGCCCTCCCCGGGTCGGGCTCCATCCGCTTCCCTGGCTCTCCGGCACAGATCATCAGTATGGTGGTGCTGGGCGAGTTTGGTGAGTTCGGCCCGGACTGGGCGGCTTACGCTCAGCCGGATCCGGATGGTGGCGGTGACGGTTCGGGGGGCGACATCGTGCCGAGCCTGGTCGGCAGCGGCGAGATCGTCGAAGGGGGCGGCAATGTCGTGGTCGGCAAGCTGGCCTACCCGGCACTGGATGGTGGCAGCGCTGACTTTGTGGCGTCCACCCAGACGGGTGCCTACGGTACGCTGGTCCTGGGCAGCGATGGGTTGTGGTCCTACACGGTCGATCCGGCCAAGGTTGCGCCGCTCAAGACGGGCGATGAACGTATCGAGACCTTCCTGGTGTTTACGACCGATGGCAGCGTCACTGTCATCACCGTCACCATCAACGGCAAGGATTCGCCCGCCGTCATCGGTGGCGAGCAGCTTGGCCGGGTGGTCGAGGACAGCGTGCTGCAGACCGGCGGGCAGTTGAGCATTGTCGACCCCGACCTGGGTGAGGCCGTGTTCGTGGCGATGGATACCGCAGGCCTGTATGGCCACTTCGTGCTGGATGCCAGCGGCAGCTGGTCGTATGTCCTGGCGAACGATGTGCTGGCGGTGCAGGCATTGGCCGAGGGTCAGGAGGTCGAGGATCGCTTCCTGGTGCGGAGTGCCGATGGCACCCAAGCCGAGATTACGGTAATCGTCGAGGGCAGCAATGACGCGGCCGTGATCGGCGGCGTGCTGACGGGCGTGGTGGTGGGTGAGACCGCAATCACTGCCGAGGGTCTGCTGACCTCGATCGACGTTGATGGTCCGGACAATGTGTTCCTCCCCACCGTCGAGGCGCCCAGCCTGCTTGGATTCGGTCGTTTCGAACTGAGTGCCGACGGGCGTTGGCGCTACCAGCTGGATGAAAGCCATCCCGTGGTGGCGGGCCTGCGCAGCGGCCAGACGCTGAACGATGCCTTTGTTGTCCGGGCGCTCGATGGTACCGAACAACAGATTTCCATCACCATCCAGGGGCATGCCTCGGGCGAGACGCCGGATGACGGCGGAAATGGCGGTGAGACGCCGCTGCCGCCCGATGGTGGCCTGTTGCCGCCGGCAACGGGCGGTGGCGGTACGGGAACGGGGCAGGGTGGCTTTGGTGGCGATTCGGGCTTTGGCATGCCAGGTGCGGGTCAGGCTGGCGAAGCAGGCGAGGACACCGACGCCGCTCAGGGGCAGCCGGTCGTCAGCCTGCAGCCCATCGGCAGCACCCAGTTCTTCAGTACTGGCGCCACGCCGCCGAGTGATGCGGACGCCACGCTCGAGCGGGTGGGTGACATGCTGTCCGGCGCGGGTGTCGACAGTCAGTCCTTGCTTGACGACATGCCACCCGAAGCACCGTTTGCGCAGCCGGATCCGACCCGTGCCGGAAGCGAAGCCGAGTCGGATTCCGAATCCTCCGATGCAGCGTCCGACGCTGAACAGGAAGAGGAGGAGGGAGGCGATGCCGGGGTGGAGGCTGCAGATGCACCGACCGTGGGCGGTAACGACCTGCCTGCCAGCGACGAGGCCGGAGCCGAGGTCGCGCCGGCCGGTGAAGCGGGCGAGAACCGTGGCAACCGCCGCCCGCCTGTCCAGGCACCGTCCGATGGAGATGCAGGGGTGCAGCCCGCAGACGGTGCATCCCTGCCGCTGAACGAGCTTGGCATCGCCAGCCTTGCCGCAGTGACGGCACGCAGCCGGATCTGCTGGGACCGTGGTGTCGGCAGCAAGCCGGCACCGTCCGCCGACAAAAGAAAGGACACGGCCGACAGCCTGTCCTGATAATGAAGTTTTCAACCAAGGAGTAGTTAGATGAGCGATATCAACCAGGCACATCCGCAACCCACCATGGCCGACGGCGCAATGCCCAAGATCGTCTGGGACGACAGCAAGATGGCAACCACCTATGCCAACGTCTGCAATGTGCTCGGCACCAAGGAAGAGATCATGGTGCTGTTTGGTGCAAACCAGGCCTGGCAGGCCGACCAGAAGGAAGTCACGGTCAGCCTGTCGAACCGCATCGTGCTCAACCCCTATGCCGCCAAGCGTCTGCTGACGATGCTGGAAATGGGCCTGCGCGAATACGAGAATCGCTACGGCGAACTCAAGCTCTGATCGTCTTCAAGGCTTGTCGATGTCTGCCCGCCCCGAACTGAACGCACCCGAGCACGCGGTGCGTGATCTGCTGACCCTGCTCGCCGCTGGCGAACAGGGCGAAGCCTTTCACGCGCAGTGGCTGGCCTGCGTATTGCGTCGGGTGCCGGGAGTCGAGCAGGCCGTGCTGGTGATGGGCGAAGTGCCCAACAGCGGACCTTTTGTGCCGGCAGCCCTGTGGCCGCAAGGGCGAGCCTGCGCGGCCGACCTGGCCGCCGCGTGTGAGCGCGCGCTCGACATGCGGCTGGCAGTCAGTTCGCGCGGGGAGGGCCGCATGCTGCTGGCCGTTCCGCTGGTGCTCGACAAGGATTTGCACGGTGTGGTTGCCATTGCCGCGCCAACCATCGATGCTGGCGCGCGTGACTGGTTGCAATGGGGGCTGGGCTGGCTGTTGGTCTCGGTGGCACGGTCGCAAGGCGAGGCGGCAGGCCAGTTGCGCGAACGTCTGATGCTCACCCTGGACCTGACCATGGGGGTGCTGGAGGAGACGGATTTTGTTGCTGCAGCTCAGACGGTGGCGACCGATGCTGCCGTACGTCTGGGCTGCGACCGCGTGGTCATCGGTGTGGGCGACGGTGGATTGGTCCGGGTGGTGGCAATGTCGCACTCGGCCGATTTCACCCGTCGCATCGATCTTACCCAGGCCCTGGAGGCCGCACTCAACGAGACGGCCGAGCAGGGTGGGCGGATACTGATTGAACAAGGCGAACTGGTCGAGGAGGACGGTGGCGGCTTTCTCGCCGCTCGCGAGCACCTCCGGCTGGTACGCGATTACGGCGCGGGAACCTTGTTGTCCGTGCCTTTCGCTCGCGACGAGCGCCGCCATGGGGTGTTCCTGTTCGAGTGGGCGGGCGACACCGTGGCGCCTGTGCTCAGGCATCAGGCCGAGGGGCTGGCGCCGATTCTGGGGCGGGTGTTGCTCGATCGCCGTCATGGCGAGCGCGGGGTGTGGCGGCGCCTGGTCGATGGTGTGCGCGCCGAAACCCAGCGCTTGCTCGGCCCCATGCATACCGCCCGCAAGCTGGCCGCGATCGGTGTGCTGGCCTTGGTGGCGTTCTTCACGTTTGCCAAAGGTGAGTACCGGATTTCGGCCAATGCCACGCTGGAGGGTTCGGTGCGCCGGGCGGTGGTCGCCCCGTTCGACGGCTTTGTTGCCGAGGCCGGGGCGCGGGCGGGGCAGGAGGTCCGCGCGGGTGAGTTGCTGGCACGGCTCGATGATCGCGATCTGCAACTGGAAACCCAGCGCTGGAACAGTCAGGAGGAGCAGTACCGGCGGCAGGCGCGGGATGCAGAGGCGCAGTCCAATCTGGCCCAGATCCAGATCGCGCTGGCGCAGACGCGTCAGGCCGCGGCGCAACGTGAGCTTTCGGAAGCCCAGCTGACCCGCTCGCGGGTCACCGCTCCCTTTGATGCCCTGGTGGTGTCCGGGGACTTGTCTCAGCATCTGGGCGGTGCTGTGCGCAAGGGGCAGACCTTGTTCGAGCTGGCGCCGCTCGAGGGGTACCGCATTGTCTTCGAAGTGGAAGAGTCCGATATCGCCCGGATCGAACAGGGGCAGTCCGGTGAGCTGGTGGTGACGGCATTGCCTGATGCCCGTTTCCCCTTCGTCGTCAGTCTGGTCACGCCGGTCGCCACCGCGCGAGAGGGGCGCAACTTCTTCCGTGTCGAGGCAACGGTGGAGGCGCCCTCGGCGCAGTTGCGGCCGGGCATGGAGGGCATTGGCAAGATCCGTATCGACGAGCGTCGCCTGATCTGGATCTGGACCCACCGCATGTTCGACTGGCTGCGCCTGCAGGCCTGGATCTGGTTGGGGCTGTAGCGATGGCAAGTTCGCTGTTCTCCGCCTCGTGGTACCGGATTGCCGCACTGCGCCCCAAGCTTCGGGTGCAGGCGCGCATCGTGCGCCATCTTTACCGGGGCGAGCGCTGGCATGTGCTGCAGGACATGGGTAGTGGCCGCTTCCTGCGTCTGGACCCGACCGCTTACCGCATCGTTGCGCTGATGGACGGTGTCCGCACCGTCGATGAGATCTGGCAGATTGCCTGTGCCGAACTGGCCGACGCAGCGCCAACGCAGGACGAGGTGCTTGGGCTGCTGGCCCAGTTGCACCAGGCAAACGTGCTGCTGACCGATCGTCCACCCGACTTCCAGGAGCTGGACGAGCGTCGCAAACGTTCGCGGCGGATGCGTCTCAAGCAGTACATCGGCAATCCGCTGTCGATCCGTGTGCCGCTGCTTGACCCGGACCGCTTCCTGACCCGTCTGGTGAGCCTGATTCCGGCCGGTTTTGGACCTTGGTTGCTGCCCTTGTGGATGATGCTGGTCGGGAGCGGCGTGTTCGTGGCCATCACGCATTGGAGCGAGCTGACCGGCGACCTGACCGCACGCGTGTTCACCGCCGAGAACATGCTGCTGTTATGGCTCGCCTTTCCGTTGTTGAAGGGGATACACGAGCTCGGGCACGGCCTGGCAATCAAGGCGTTTGGCGGAAGCTGCCGGGAAATGGGCTTGATGTTCCTGCTGTTCGTACCCATCCCCTATGTCGATGCCTCGTCAGCCACTGCGTTCGAGAGCAAGCACCGGCGCATGGTGGTGGGGCTGGCAGGCATGATGATCGAGCTGGGTGTCGCGGCACTGGCGATCTGGTTGTGGACCTGGGCAAGCCCCGGGGTGGGCAAGGCCTTCCTGCATCAGATCGTGGTACTCGCCAGCATCACCACGCTGATGTTCAATGCCAATCCCTTGCTGCGTTTCGATGGCTATTACGTGCTGGCCGACTGGCTGGAGATTCCCAATCTGGGGCAGAAGGCCAATCGCTACTTCGGCCACCAGCTGCTGCGCCATCTGTTCCGCGTCGGTGACCGCCTGACCCCGCTGCGGCTGACGCCTCGTGAGGCGCCGTGGCTATTGTTCTACTCGGTCGGCTCCTTCATCTATCGCATGTTCGTTGCGGTGCTGATCGTGATGACGGTGGCTGCGCACTATTTCTTCATTGGCGTATTGCTGGCGGCGTGGGCGGTCTACACCATGCTGCTGGCACCGCTTGGCCGGCAGTTGCGCTTCCTGTTCAGCGACGCGATCCTCGACGGCCACCGGGGGCGGGCAGTGGGGCTCAGCGTGGCCCTGACCGGCGGGCTGCTGGCCTTGCTGACCCTGGTGCCGGCGCCATCATGGACGCATACCGAAGGGGTCATCTGGATGTCGGAGCAGGCCCGGGTACGGGCACCCTTGTCCTGTTTTGCGGCAGAGGTGTTGGTCGCACCGGGAAGCCGGGTCGAGCAGGGCGAGCCACTGCTGCGCTGTGACGATCCTGAACTTGACGCCCGGCGGCGGCAGATCGCCGCACGGGTGGAGGAGTTGCAGGCCCGCCTGGCGCTGGCCGCTACCGAAGGCCGCGTGCAGACCGGTATCGTCTCCGCCGAGCTGGACTATTTCCGCGGCCTGCTGTCCGACATCGATACCCGCTTTGCACTGATGACCATGCGTAGCCCGCACGCCGGGGTATTTGTCATGGATGCGCCGGGGGATTACCCCGGGCGTTACCTGGAGCGTGGTGATGTGCTGGGATATGTGCTCGACCCCGCGGCCTTCTCGCTGATCGCCGTGGTGCCGCAGGGCGAGGTTGACCTGGTGCGTCGGCGCACGGTTGCTGTTGAGCTGCGCTCGGTGGATCGCATCGAGCAGCGCCTGCCGGCCAGCATTGTCCGTGAGGTGCCTGCGGCGACGCGCGATCTGCCCAGTCTGGCCCTGTCGCTGCAGGGCGGTGGTCGCATCGGCCTCGATCCGACCGACAGTGGTCAGTCGCCACGTGCCCTGGTCCCCCTGTTCCAGTTCGAGATCCGTTTTTCCGGCCCATCCATTCCACAGACGCTGGGTAATCGCGTCCACGTCCGTTTCGTGCATGCGGCCGAACCGCTGGCCAGCCAGTGGTATCGCAGCGTGCGTCAGGTCTTCCTCAAGCGGTTTGCGGTATGAGTCCGGACATCCTTCCCCTGCTTGCCGATACCTACCCTCAGCGCCGCGACTGGCGTGAGGTCAGCTGGCTCGACCGTCTGGGCGAGCGCGTCCGTACCGCCATCGGTGCCCGGCTGAAGGTCACGCCATGGCGTTTGTCCCGCTTCGTCGCCGCGGTTGAACGTGCCAGTGTCAAGGTCGATGCGCAGGACGCGGCGCAGCGCCGTGCCGAGCTTGCCGACTTGCGGCGTACCTTGCGGCGCGACGGATTGCAGGATCGCACGGTGGCGCGCGCCTTTGCGCAGGTGCGCGTCGCTGCCGGCGAGATCCTGGGCATGCGTCATTTCCCGTCGCAACTGCGGGGGGGCTACGTGATGCTGCGCGGCTGCCTGGCGGAGATGAATACCGGCGAGGGCAAGACGCTGACGGCGACGCTCGCGGCCGCCACCATGGCGCTGGCCGGACGCAAGGTGCATGTGATCACGGTCAATGATTACCTCGCGGAACGCGATGCGGCGCAGATGCGCCCCCTGTTTGCAGCGCTGGGCCTCGGTACGGGCCTGGTGCTGGAACGCATGGACGCAGCCGAAAAGCGCCAGCAGTATTGCGCCGATATTGTCTATACGACCAGCAAGATCCTGACCTTCGACTATCTGCGTGATCGTATCGAACTGGGCAACCGCATGACGCCACTGAAGATGGCTCTCGACCGTCTGGCTGATGGAGCGGGCAGCGGCACCCTGCTGCATGGCCTGCATTACGCGATCGTGGATGAGGCCGACAGTGTGTTCGTGGATGAGGCGCGCACGCCGCTGATCATCTCCTCTGCGCGCAGGGATGGTGCGCTGGAGGCGTATTACCGGCAAGCGAGTGAGCTGGCGCAGTCGCTCGAGGCCGACACCCACTACACGCTGACGCAGCATGGTCGCCACGCGGAACTGACCGATGCGGGCCGCGAACGGCTGGCGGCCGATGGCGAGCGCCTTGGGGGGCTGTGGCGGGCAACGCTGCGCCGTGAGGAGGTGGTGTGTCAGGCCCTGGTTGCGCACAACGGCTTCCGTCGTGACGTCGACTACATCGTGCGTGATGGCAAGGTCATGATCGTCGACGAGAACACCGGCCGGGTCATGCCGGATCGCTCGTGGGAGCGGGGGCTGCAACAGCTGATCGAGGTCAAGGAGGGCGTCGAGCCCAGCGCCGAGAAGGAGACCCTGGCCCGCATCAGTTTCCAGCTGTTCTTCCGCCGCTATCTCACGCTTGCCGGCATGAGTGGTACCTGCCGTGAGGTGGCCGGCGAAATTGGCGAGGTGTACGGCGTACCGACCGTGCGTGTCCGTCCGCACCGGCCCTCCAGGAGAGTGTGTCTGCCGCCGCGCGTGTTTGCGACGTCGGCGGCACGCTGGGAGGCGGTCGTCGAGTCGATTCGTGACTGTCAGCAGCGTGGCCGGCCGGTGCTGGTCGGGACGCGTTCCATCCTGGCCTCGGAGCGGCTGGCAGGTCTGCTTGCTGAGCGTGGGGTCGCGCATCAGATGCTCAATGCCAAGCAGGACGGGGAGGAAGCCGCGATCGTGGCGGCTGCAGGCCGTCCAGGCCGGGTCACGATCGCCACCAATATGGCTGGCCGTGGAACCGACATCAAGCTGGCACCCGAGGTCGAGGCCCTGGGAGGGCTGCATGTCATCCTGACCGAGGGCCACGACAACGCCCGTGTCGACCGGCAACTGATGGGACGCTGTGCCCGTCAGGGAGATCCGGGCAGCTGGCAGGAAATGGTCTCGCTCGAGGATGAGGTGCTACGTGGCTTCCTGACCGGCGCTGTCGGCGGGATACGTGCGGCCTTGGCGCGTCGTCCGCAGTCGCGTGCTTTGCAGCGCGTGGCTCGCGCACTTTACCGTCT
>ERZ761603.2885-NODE-2885-length-11397-cov-9.681538_pt1 | contig 11397 bp, 12 predicted proteins | sample MGYA00511879_ERZ761603 | MGnify/ENA primary metagenome ERZ761603 (study PRJEB28899, sample SAMN02850040) | bioreactor sludge metagenome | biome: EBPR Sludge; feature: EBPR Bioreactor; material: flocular biomat | place: Australia: Thorneside Wastwater Treatment... | reverse complement strand
GTCCGGTCAATTCGTGATGCCTTTTCCCGGGCAGGATCAGCGTTTGCAGTGCTGAGCCCGTCTCACCCTGCCTCGGCCGGTGTCGGGGCATGCCTTTGTCCTGTTGGTCCGCCCGCGCCACCCGAGAAATCGTGGCCTGCGGGAGAGGCGCGTGCCTAAACTTCAGGGCCCTGAAGATCTCCCAAAAATCTGATGGGCAATGCTATTATTGTGTACAGTCGTCCTACTGACGTTCGTCAATACACTGCTGCGGGCCATGTCAATCAGCTTGTCCAAGAAGTCAGACCAAGCGGCACTCACAGAGATCGGCTCGGGTGGCACCGTCAAGGGCGATCCGGTAGAGTTGCTACGTCAGAGAGTCGCCCAGCGTGTGTACGAGGCATACTGCGACTGCGCGCTGCGGATCGAGCTCATCCGACATGGCGTAAGAGAGTTCGCCCTCGACCCGTCGACCGCTGGCCATGTAATCGACATGGAACTGGATTCCCTCGGATACGCAAACGAGGCAAGACTCTTGGACGAGCTTGACAGCCTTCTGAGGCGGTTCACCGACAACGATAAGAAGCTCGACCAGAAGGAACGCGCAGACGCAATCCAAATTGTTTGCCGACCAAAACCTGGCTTTGCCAAGGGACTGGCATTCGACATCGCCGAGAAGCGCGTTGTAGAGTTTTGCAGGGCAAATCGCGTCAAGGTGAAAGTCGGGTTCCTACGCTGGGAAGTACCATGACCCCACTAACCACTCGATCGATGAAACGGGAGAAGAAATGAATCCGAACGACCAGGCATGGTTGAAGAATCGCGTGCACGCTGCCGTGGACGACGACTCTTATCTCGACCGCGACGAAGAGAAGCGTATCAAGGAAGAGGCGGCTGCCCGGAGCATATCGGTCAAAGATGCCGATTTGGTCCTTCGTACGGAGTTGGATCAGACGGGCGCCGTTTGTGAGCGCGTTTTGATCGATGAACTGGATCGTCTTTTGCACCAGTTTACCGACAATGACAAGCGGCTTGACGGGAAGGAAGAACGAGACGCTCTGGACAAAGTGCTGACACCAGCCCCTCAGAAACGCAAGGGGCTCGATCCGCGCGTGGCTGAGGAGTATGTGAATTCGTTTTGCAAAGTGAACGGCGTTCGCCGTGACACCGAGACCAATCGGTGGTTCGTACCGCTAGCCGCCTTTGCCGCCGTAGCTGCCCTCGCGGTTGTTGCACTAATTTGGACCCGCGGCGAGAAAACTGTCGTCCAAACGAAGGTCGAGACTAAGGTCGTTGACTCCGCCGCTGTCATCCTCACCGACAAAGATAAGAGTGAGATCGATGAACAACTCCGCCGTGCCGCACAGTTCGTCGAGAAAGCGCAGTACACCGATCCTCCGGAAAAGTCGGCGAAGGCGTGTCTGGACGCTATCCACCAAATCGATCCTAAAGGCCAGTATCGCGGCGACGACGTGAAATCCGTGTCCACCAAGATCGTAGACCATTATCTGGCCCTTGCCGACAAGAGCCACGCAGCCAAGGATATCCCTGGCGTGACCCGCTGGCTGGAACGGGCTAAGCTCATGGGAGCCGCAAGCGAAGTCATCCGCGAGAAGCAACGCTCCTTGGGGATGGTCGCTAGCGAGCGCTGAGAAAGGGGAGGATGAGAAGGCGATCAGTGCGACAGGCGCTCACGCCCCCGGCTGCAGTAGAAGATGGGCGTTGCCGGAGCTAAAAGACTCGCCAGTTCGGGTGGTTTGCTGCGCTCAGCATCTCATGGTCTCCCGCGGAATCGCCGTACGCATAAAGTTCGCATTGCGATAGATCGCCCAGGAGTCCAGTCAGCTGTCTCAGCTTCTCGGGGCCGCGACAGTTGTGTCTTTGCAGTCGGCCATCAAAAACCAGGTAATTGACCGAAGGACGCGTGCAAAGCAAGTCGTCAAAACCAAGCTCCCGACAGACCGGTTCAAGGTAGAGATCAAGAGACGCGCTAACCATTACTAGCCTGTGCCCCCGCGTTTTGTGCCACGCGACTTTCGCGCGCGCGGCAGGCCTTATACATCTCACAATATCGGCCGCGTACCTACGACCCTCCTCGCGAAGCCTTGCAACACACTCGCCGGAAAACAGCTCGCGAACCAGCAGTTCCTTAAGTCGATCTCTATCCGATAAACCGACGACAAACTTGCATGCTTCCGGAACCAAACGCAGACACGCCCGGATGACCCTGGCCCTGCCGAAGGCCCTGTTGAGGAAGGGAAAGAAAGTGTCGCGTGTCGTCATGGTAACATCGAAATCGAAAGCGGCGACGACGGGCAGATCCCCCCTTCGTCGAAGAACCTCCACCTGCCCAGCGGAGGGAACTACTTGCCTACAGCCCACGCTATACCCAGGCCAACAGGCAGGTCGGCGCCAAGCTCCGAGCCCGCCGCGTCGCCCCATGCGGACAGCAGAATGTCGATGATCTCTGCCCCAACTCGCCCTGATCCGTCCAACTAGCGAGTCTGCAATACACCATGACTCGACTGTCGAGCAAGACCCAGCTCGAAGGCGCGAAGGCAGCTGTCAACTCTCGACCATCTGAACGACCGCCAAGCGGCCGCCTTCACTCTTAGCGAAAAGGAGTTGCTGGCGGTCCTTGAGTTCTACCTTGCTGCCGACCGGGACAGATGTTTTTTTCGCGCCGTCGATCTCTGTCAACTCGGGCAACCCCTCGTTGACCAGCCACCACACGTCTTTGTGCAGGACGAAGTAGCCAACGCGCTTTTTCTGAGAGTCGGTGAGCCTCTCGTTTGGCGCGATGAGGTTGTTCGCATGCCACAGGTACAAGGACTGCCCTGTCCAAACCATCAATCTGTGGTTATCAGGCCGGAATTGGCCTTCCTTCCTCGACGAATACAGGTTGAGGATCGGCAGCTTACCCTTGTGTGGTGTCCCGCAGAACGGGCAACGGGGTTTCGTGGAATTGTCAAAGACGTACCATTTCTGGGTACATGCCGCATTCTGACACGGCTGAATCAGATCGACAGTCTTCACCAGCGCTGTCTCCCAGTCGTTGGCCGATGGGCGCGAAGCGGGATCGTGGAGACCTATCACGAACGCCTGCAGGAACAGGGGTGCCAAGTAGGGTCCCGTCAGGGTGTATGGCATCCTGTCCGTGTCTGCCCAGGGAAGTTCTGTCGGCTTTGCATCCGCGACCTTGATGCGGTTACTTCTGTCGTTCGGATGTTCGACGAAGAGAGCCCTTTCTCCCATCGTCAGTGACTCGTCGCGCTGCTCGTCGTCGACGTCGTGGACCTTGCCGCCTCGCAGCGGGTGACGGTAGAGAAGATACATGTAGATGAGGACGGCAAGCGCGTGCTGGTCGGTCTCCCGTCGCGGAAGCCTCCTGTTCGGGTTGTCTTTCGCCAGATGGTTCGTCATCACGACCTCGGGAGCAATGAAGTCGGGCGTGCCGACGACGTCGGGCGGGTACTTTCCGGGAACAACCAAACCGTCGATATCGATCACACAGGCCAAGCCCTTCGATGGGTCGACGAGAACGTTCTTATACGAGAGGTCCGAGTGGGCCAGCCCCATCATGTGCATTTTCTTCACCGCCCTCGACAGAAGAACGCACATTTTGATGTGGTTTAGCCAATCGCCCAACTCTCGCGGATCCATGAATCGATTGCGCAGATTCGGCGCCGCGAACCACTTGCCTTCCTTTTCCTTCCCCTTAATGCCGAGAATGTCGTTGTTCTTTGATCCGTGCTCGAAAAAAAAGTGACTGGGATATGCTGGCGCCACCAGACCAAGCTTGCCTTGATGATCAAGCGCGGCCGTCGGCCAGCAGAACAATGTCCTCCAGTAGTCGCCACCGACTTGGTTAAGCAGCGCCTCCCGGTATTTCCCCGTGATCATTTGCAGACGGTCACGCGCCTGGAAGTCCTGTTTCACCTTGTAGAACGCAACCACATAGGACCTGTCTGGAGAGAAATACACGTCCTTCGTTGCACCCGATCCGATGACATCATCGACGAATTCGATGCTCTGGCCTTCGAGGGTCTTGCATTTCACAACCTTCGCCATCAAGCTCTCCTAGAATACGCGTGCGACGACCACCAAGGCGACCAGCCAAAGGGTTACCATCTCAGCCGTTTCGATCGCACGCAACGGCGACCAGCCTTCCGGACGGACTGCTGCGAACAAAGCGAACAGGACCAACAGAGACAAGGAGCCAAGAGCCGCCGCCATGCCTAATGTGTCAGCCAAGGGACCGGGCCGGCTGCCAACGAATGGGAATGCGATCAGCGAAGCAGCGATCGGCGCAGCTTTTGTCCCAATAAGCACAAAGCCTCCTCAGAAGAGAACAGCAACCGTGCGGTCGTCATGGTGTCCTGGAGAGAAGAACTCAAGCCAGTCCGTCAAGACCCTCTCCCTGGCTGCATCCCCCGCAGACCCATCAATTAACGGACGGATCTCATCCCAGAATGCATCCCACTTCGCGGCATCGGCGAGACCGCTGTCGGTTTCGAACTTCGGATCCGAAACGCCATCTGTCATTAATATCAGTGCGGCAACGTCTTCGAAGCGCCCAATCCTCACACGCTTCGCGAAATCTTGACCAAATAGGAAAGCCTTGTTAAGGAAAAGCGTTTCCCCAGCAAACTCGCCGCCCTCAGGCATCCCCATGAGCCTCACCTGGCCACGAGGACCATAGGCAGCGATAGCTCCATCTCCTTTCCAGAAGGTGGCCACAAAGACCCCTCCCTGGTCGTACCGGGCCACTGCGGCCAGGAGCGTGGTCGAATAATCCTTTGCTGTCGCTCCCTTGGCCTGAGCCTCAGCCTCGATCGCCTCGACGGCGACCTTCGCTGCTCGGTGGAACAGGTAATGGAAGTCCGTTCCAAGCCGTGCCTGGGTAGCATCCGAATCCGATGACCACATGCTCAGAGCGGTTGTAACGCCAGCGCCGAAGTCGCTGCTCAGTTCCGTCCTCAGGAGACCACCGAAAGCCTCGGTGGCCAGCTTCGATCCCCAGCGGGAGCTCTTTGCGCTACCCGCGCCATCGGCTACCACCAGCACGCTCCAGCCCGATGTTGGGTTATGGTCAACAAAGAAATCGTCGTCACGGCATGTTCCAGAATGCTCGTGGGAACGACCACGTCGGCTGGCGGCTACGATGCGGTGTCCGGAGAATTCCAGGACCGCACCATCGACGTTGGACTTGAAATAGGGATCATCAGGAGAAGGATCCTTTTTCTGCCAAAGGCTCCTCGGTTCCGGATTGACGATCAGAAGACACTCATCGGACGACCAACTACGATCATCTGACGACCATTGCAGAGGTATCCGGTATTCTCCGGCAACGAGCGGCCTGCCCCGCAGTTCGCCAGACCCCTCTTGGCAATCGAGCCCCAAGCCATCCGGCAGCCGCACGTTCTTCACGCGGAGCGACGTACCGACTGCATCGGCCCCGCTGATCTTCCCGACGTAATCTTCCCCCACCTTGGCGTTCGGCACCCGAAAGGTTGGTCTACGCTCCGCCGGCCGTCCCAGATCCGCCCTCGCCGCCGGAGTGTGACCTGCTCTTGCCGCGGGGTTCAAACTGGCCCCAACAGAAGGTTGGGAATCGCGCGGTGCCTGCGCCAGGTCCTGCTTGCTATCGTCGTTGATCGAAGCCGTCGCCGCGACCGATGGTGGAGTGTGCATAGTGTCGGTAGTTTGTAGAAGATTTGGAAAGTCTTCCGCTGCCTCGGGCTCGGCACACGAACTCCGTGTGCTCGATGCCGGTACTCGATGGAGCTTCAGCGGTTTGCCGGGGTAGCGCTGTGCCCAGATCTGCTGCAAGGCTGTGGCAAACACGACCGCCCGGTCGAAGACCTCGTCGTTTGCTAAGAACTCGTCGAGAAGCGGCAGCGGTACCGCGCCGGAGTCAAAGAACGGCTGTTTATTGCGCCCGAACAGCCCCAGGATCAGGTTTTCGATGTGCGGTGCCAACCAGGCACGCTGCTCCGGGGTCAGCTTCGGCGTCGTCTGCATAAGTTTCACCCCCGTCCACGACCTACGTCGAACCCGCCTTCTTCCTTAGGAGCAGGGGCGAAGATGACAGGCTTCTCGCACCAGGGACAAACTGCCTCGTGCGGGCCGTTGATGCACATGAGCTTGCCGCATCCGCACACCGCGAAGGCGGAGATATTGCCGCAATGCGGACACCCTGGCGAACCCACCAATTCAGACGTGTTAACCGTCAGCTTACCTGAACGTGGATCCGACCAGGCAAAGTAGTCCTCGTCAAGCGGGTAACAACCTGAAAGCTCATAACGTGCGACCAGTAGGGTAAAATCCCTGGTAGTCACGTCCTGCATCGCCCGTTCATACTTGATGATGTAGGGCTTGCGGTTCTTCTGGCAGCGCCCGACCAGCGTGACGCAAGCCTCGTCCGCCACCGGCGTGCCTTCTTTTGACAAGCTCAAGATGCTCTCATCGATTTTCGGCAAGGCTTGTGCTTCGGTACCCTCGCCGACACTCTTGCTCTGTGCAACCACCGAGGCAGTAACCCAGTTGATGAACTTCCTAAAGTCCCCCTCATGCGAGTCCTCAAAGACGAGTACATGCGGCGTGAGGCTGCGAAGCGACGAAAAACCGGCGGACTTGCCTAGCCCGATGGCGACCATTGTGGCCTTTCCGGCGTACTTCGCATTCCACTCGTCGATGGTGGGTTTCGGATCGTCCGTCGGCCGGCCGTCTGTCAGTAGGTACACAACAGGCTTCCAGTCCCCCTTGCGCTCGGCTGTCGTGCGCACGACAGACTTGTCAATTTCACGCATCAAGGCACCAAGTGCTGCTCCTAGGTTCGTTCCCCCACCGAGAGGGAGTCTAGGCGGATAGAAGGAGACCAGTTCAACCAGTGGAGCGATTGTCTTGGCGACGCCTGCGAAAGCGACGACCGAAACATAAACCGTCTCGAGTGCATGTGGGTCGGCCCGCAAGGCGCGCACGATGGCTTGTAGGCCATCCTGCACCTTCTTGAGGTTGTCGCCGACCATGGACTCCGAGCAGTCCAAGACAAAAAACACTGGGAGTCTGCGCATTGACATCTCCTATGGTTGTAGATCAGTTCGGACTGAACGCAACGGCAGCAGCCACCACTCGCGCCGCCAACGACCAAGCCCTTGCAACCATGCATGGTGCGCTGCGCACATCAGTAAAACGTGGCGCTCACCCATTGTGCGGCTTACTCCGAAGGATGTCTTTGCAGGGCCCCTTCAAAGTGCCCTCGCTTTCCGCCCGGCACGTCAGAGCACCAACTGAACCTCGGGTGGCGGGGGGGGAAGCGACGCCTGCCCGGTCGCCCCAGCACCGCCACTCCCCGCCGCCACGCTTGCGGAAAGCATTTGGAAGAAACGCAAGAAAGACGCTTCGTCCATGGTGGCCATCGTCTCAACGTTGTCCGTCAATTCCCGGAGGTATTCCTCCTTCGCGTAGGGTCCCACTCCGCATGCGACAATATGGCCGAAATTACGTTGCTTGATCTCGGGAATCGTCTGACGGAAGTCGTGCACATCGCTTGGCTTCCCGTCGGTCATCAGGAAAAGTAGCGGCCGCCAGTCTCCTTTCATGTCCCTCGTGGATTTCCTGACATCTTTGTCCACGCGAGCGACCAGGAGTTGAAGTGCGGCCCCCATGAAGGTGGCTCCCGATTCCGGCACTGCCAAGTCGGTGAACTGCACCTGGTGGAGTGGTGTAAGGGGCAAGTAGACCTTCGCTTCCAGGTCAAACGTGATGATGCATAGATGTGCGCTCTCCAGAGCGTAGGGATCCTTGCGCAAGGCACTCAACATCGCCCGCATGCCGACGTTGACCGAATGAATCGCCTCGCCGCGCATTGACCCCGATGTGTCAAGGAGAATGTAGACAGGCAGTCTTCTGTCGCTCATCCCAGGCTCACACGTACTGTTTCAGGAACTCCACGAAGGTATCCGACTCGGACGGTGCACCGATGGCATTGAATTTCCAACCGTCGCGTTCGCGGACGATCTCGGCAAAAAGCACGGATCGGCACTCCGCGTATTGTGCTCCACCCGAAAGATCAAAACGCGTCATTTCGCGGCCTTTGGCGTCCACCGCCCGAATGAATGCATTTCGAACCCTTCCGAAACTCTGACCGTTCTCGATGCCCTTGTAGATCTGGACGACGAAGACGACTCTTGCGTACTTCTCCGGCAATTCGTTGAGCTTGACTATGATCTGCTCATCGTCCCCCTCACCGGTTCCTGTACGGTTGTCGCCCGTCAGCCAAACGTGCCCGGAATGGTGACGCATGTTGTTGAAGAACACCACGTCACCGTTTACCAACGAAGGACGGTTGTTTTCCATCTTGCCGAGATCGTGGACCTTCCCGTCCGTGCCGCAGAGGAACGCCACCACATCAAGATCGTACTCGGCCGGTTTCTTGGCGAAGAGGCCCCCAAAGAATCCAGGCTTCTCTTCCATGATGTCCCAGCCAAGGCCTATGGTGACCATGGAAAAATCGTTCTCGCTCTTCTTGAGGCTTACGCCTTGGCCCTTCTTCAGACTGATAGCCACCCTCTTGTCTGCCTCAAAGAACCACGTTGACTTCTGGTGGCGGCGGAGGCAAATCGCCAAGCCCGGTAACCTCCTTTTGGCCCTGGTCTACCTTCTGGCTGCCAGTTGAGACGCTGGCCGAGACCCACTTGAAGAAAGCTCTGATCGTGTTCTGGTCAGCCGTATCGAGTTGCACAACGACCTCGGTCAGTTCCTTGAGAACTGTGGTGTCCGCCCCGGGGCCCGCAGCGCAAGCAATGACCATTCCAGTGCGCACTTTGCGAAGTCTGTCGACGCCGCGCTTCCAGTCGTCAGTTGGCGAGCCGTCTGTCATCAAGAATACCAAAGGCTTCCAGTCGCCTTTTGCGTCCGCTGCGGTCTTCGCGACTTCTGCCTCGATCCGGTCAGCCAGCAAGCTCAGCGCCGCTCCCAGTTCCGTGCTGCCGCTGGCGGCGATGTGAGGCGTCTGAAATGTTGCTAGCTCGGTCAGAGGGACAACCTGTCTTGCAGCGCTATCAAAGGTAATAACTGACAGGAACACAGTCTCCAAAGCGTACGGATCTTGGCGCAGGGTCGAAACAAGAACCTGAACACCGTTCTTCACAGCCTCAATCGGCTCTCCGCTCATTGAACCAGAAGTGTCGAGCAACAGGTACACGGGCAATCTTCTCATGGCTTTTCCTCACTTGTCGTTTTCGCAATTCTCTCGGGAGCTTGGGCTAGTTGACGGTGACACCGAACTGTGCACACATCGCAGCCAGGCCGCCGCTGAACCCCTGACCAACGGCCTTGAATTTCCACTCAGCACCGTAACGGTAAACCTCACCAAAAACCATCGCTGTCTCCGTGCTATAGTCTTCGGAAAGGTCAAATCGCACGATCTCCACATCGTTATCCATATTTACAATCCGTATATACGCCTGCGACACCTGCCCAAAGTTTTGCCCGCGAGCCTCCGCATCATAGATGGTCACGGAAATTACCAAGCGTTTGACGTAGTCCGGTACCCTTTGGAGGTCAATCTCTAACGCCTCTGCATCGCCTTCTCCGCCGCCAGATGTGTTGTCGCCTAGTGCACTCCTGACCGAGCCGCACGATGAAACCTGTTGATGGTAAAAGACAAAATCCTCGTCCCGTCGCACTCTCCCAGTTTCCGTGAGCAAGAAAGCGCTTGCATCGAGGTCGAAGTCGGCACCATCTGAGCAACGTGCGCCCCAGCCTAGACCAACAAGGATGTGTTTCAGACTCGGCACCGTTCTCGACAACGAAACGTTGCCACCCTTACTGAGCGAAACAGTCATTTCAGTCTCCCTAAGCTAGTCTGCTGGCGAATTTTGCGGCTCGCGCCGCTTGTAGCGAACTGAGGACACCAGCGCCAATGCGATGAACGTCACACCGATCAAACCTGTAACGACTTCGTTAACATGGACAATTATACCGGAAAGCATGATAACGGCGAGCGCGCCAATCGCGTAGTGTGCGCCGTGCTCAAGGAAAACGTACTCGTCAAGCGTACCTCTCCTGACCAGGTGCACGGTGAGAGAACGAACAAACATCGCACCGATGGCCAGCCCCAACATGATTATCACCACATCGCGGGTGACCGCAAAAGCGCCAATCACTCCGTCGAACGAGAACGATGCATCCAGGACCTCAAGGTAGAGAAAACCCGCAACACCGTTGCGCTTAGCTGTCGAAACAGCCCCTTCTCCCACACTCTCGCTTTCAAACAGACTATCCAAACTACTGACAGCCACGAACAGAATCACTCCTCCAAGCCCAGCCACCACCACCTTCAACCGGGTTGCCTGATCCAGTGGTAACCACATCTGCAAGCAAAAGAGAACGACCAACGCGGTCATCACCGCGATTGAGTCCAGCTTTCCGAGACTAGCGAGTCGTTCCTCTGCCGCTCCAAGCCAATGAAGCTCCTTCCCTTCGTCGAATAGAAACGACAGAAACACGAGCAAAAGGAACAAGCCGCCGAACGCAGCGATACCAGCATGGCTAGCGGAGAGGTGGTTGGCATAATCCTCAGGGCGTTCCAGCGCCATGGTCGCTACATCCGCCATCCCGAAGCCAGTGGCCACAGACACGATGACAATGGGGAAAAGAAGGCGCATGCCGAATACAGCGATCAATATGCCAATGGTCAGGAACACCTGCTGCCACTTCGTGTCCATATCCTTGAGCACGGACGCATTCACAACAGCGTTGTCAAAGGACAGACTGACCTCCATGACTCCGAGCATCGCCGCCAGAACCACTGCCTGCATCATCCCCATTCCGCTCTTTGCACCCCAGAACGCTGCGCCGCAAAGACAGGCGATGGTTATCACAAAAGAAACTCGGAAATCCTTCATCGGAACGTGCCGTGGAAAGGTCTACAATCTCCGCGAAGCCGAGGTATCGCCTCAAACGGAGAACAAGAAGGACAGATCTCTAAGGTTGCTCGCACTGTGTGTCCGTGTGTCTCTTCAGCCATCAAACCAGTCGCTCCGCAGGCAAACGGAGAGCTTCATCGGTCAGATGGGTGTTGTGTTGGATAGCTGAGGTACTCCTGCTGGAACCAAGTCAGTAACGCCCGACACAAGAGCTACCTTGCCGTATCATTGAGGGATGGGACGACTCCGTCGTCTGGTCCTCAGGCAAGGAATCGTGTAATTATAGGAGGCAATTTTGCTCCTTGCAAATACATTCAGGGCACGGGGTGCAATTGGAAGTGCGACTGTGGGTTAGGCCGCCTGCTGACCTCTGGACTGCCAATAGCTGTCCCACTCCTGGTTGGCACGGCAGACACGCAGGGCCAGCATCAATGCTCTCAACGTATCAGAACAAAGTCATACACCGTTCTTGTAAGCATGTGAT
>ERZ761603.2884-NODE-2884-length-11398-cov-299.107291_pt1 | contig 11398 bp, 10 predicted proteins | sample MGYA00511879_ERZ761603 | MGnify/ENA primary metagenome ERZ761603 (study PRJEB28899, sample SAMN02850040) | bioreactor sludge metagenome | biome: EBPR Sludge; feature: EBPR Bioreactor; material: flocular biomat | place: Australia: Thorneside Wastwater Treatment... | reverse complement strand
CATGGGCCACGGCTCGACAACCACCCTGCCGCCACCGGCTATGATGTGGCGCTGGCCAGGCAACAGCCAGACGTCGCGAGCGCCGTTTTCCTCGGTCAACCAGATGCGGTCGCTGACCGCGGTCAGGGTCCAGCCGGCGAGCCGTTCGAGCGACATCGCCTCGGCAGCACCGACTGCGAATTCGATTGATGGTGTGCGGATTGCCATGAGCTTCTCCTTTCCTTTTCCCGATGCCGGCGCAGGCGGCACCGGCGACGCCATTTTCAGCCGCCAGCGGCGCCGTTACAATCGAAATGTTTTCACCTGACATGTGAGGAAAATTGGCGGATCACAGACGCACACCAGCACTCGGCAGCCTGCGCGTCTTCGTTGCTGCGGCGCGCAGCCAGAGCGTCACCGGCGCCGCCGTAGAACTCCATTTGACGCATGGTGCCGTCAGCCACCAGTTGCGCCAGTTGCAGGATCATCTCGGCATCGCCCTTTTTGAGCGCCATGGCCGCGGCCTGCGGCTGACGGCGCACGGCGCTGCCTATGCCGAGGAACTGGCTCGCGCTTTCGCCGACATCGACCAGGCAACGGACCGCTTGCTTGCGAGTCGCGCATACCGCCGCCTGCGGGTCAGTTGCATGCCCTCCTTCGCTGCCCGCTGGCTCTTGCCACGGCTCGGCAACTTCATTGCCCACCATCCCGAATACGACGTCGAGGTGCAGTCGAGCGCCCGCCTGGCCAACATCAAGGGGGGTGAAGCGGACGTTGCGCTGCGCTTCGGTGACGGTCGCTACCCCAGCTTGAACTGCCGGTTGCTGATGAAGGACTGGTACTACCCGGTCTGTTCGCCCGAGTTCCACCATCGCCATGCGCTGAGCAGCCCAACGCAACTGACCGCACTGCCCCTCCTGCGATCGCCGGACGAGCATTGGCAACCGTGGTTCAGTGCCGCCGGGCTGGTCATCGAAGAACCGCAGCGTGGTGCCATCTTCGATGATTCGAGCCTGATGCTGATGGCCGCCGCTTCCGGACAGGGTGTAGCGCTGGCGCGGCACACGCTGGCGGTGGACGATCTCGCGAGCGGCCGTCTGCTGCGCCCGTTCGCGACCATCATCGAGTCGCCACTCTCGTACTACTTTCTATCGCGCCCCGCCGACGAGCAGCAGCCGGCGGTCGTCTCGTTCCGTGACTGGCTCTTCCAGGAGGCTGCATCGTACCGGCCGCCGACAGCTGGGGACACGTCCCCCGCGGGAAACTGAACCCGCCGGCCGCCCCGCCACTCAGCCTTTTCTCGGTTGCGCCAGCGTCGGCAGCACCAGCCGAAAGCGGATCGCCGCCAGGCGCAGGCCGAGGACGATCGCCATGCCGGCCCAGGAGGCGTGGACCGGTGCGATGCCCGTTTCCTGCAGTGCAATCATCGCCAGTGCCCCCGCCCAAGCCGCCGAGGCGTAAAGTTCACCCTGCAGGAAGATCAACGGCACGTCGTTGCACAGGATGTCGCGCAGGACGCCGCCGACGGCGCCGGTGATCACCCCCATCAGGCTCGCCACCAGCCAGGGGGCGTGCCATTGCAGCGCCACCTGCGTGCCGACGATGGTGAACAGCGCCAGACCGACGGCGTCAGGGATCAGGAACAGGCGCGGCGGCACGCGGCAGGCACGGGCAACGAAGAAGGTGACGACGGCAGTGCCGAGGGCGGCGGCGAGGTAGGCCTGGTCGACGACCCAGAAGACGTTGCGGTCGAGCAGGAGGTCGCGCACCGTGCCGCCGCCGAGCGCCGTCGCCACCGCCACCAGCAGCGCGCCGATGAGATCCATCTGCTTGCGGCCGGAATCGAGAACACCCGTCAGGGCATTGACCGCCACCGCTGCCATGCCGACCCAGTAGAGCAGCGCCTCGATGCTCATCGCTCGCCGACCGGCAGCGCCGTCTTGTCCACCACGCGCCGCAGGACGAAGCTCGAGTGCACCCCCGTCACCCCCTTGATGCCGGTAATCCGGTTGAGCAGCAGGTCCTGGTAGGCATCCATGTCCTGCACCACCACCTTCAGCTGATAGTCGGCGGCCTGGCCGGTGATCAGCAGGCATTCGATGATCTCCGGGATCTCGCGAATCGCCGCTTCGAGCTGGCTGAAGCGCTCCGGCGTGTGCTGGTCCATCGAGATGTGGATCAGCGCCATCAGCGACAATCCGAGCGCACGCGGGTCGACGAGCGCCCGATAGCCGATGATCAGACCCGCTTCCTCGAGCGCGCGCACGCGCCGCAGGCAGGGAGAGGGTGACAGGCCAATGCGCTCGGCGAGATCCTGGTTGCTGATCCGCCCGTCCTCCTGCAGCACCTGCAGAATTCGGCGGTCGAAGCGATCGAGTTGCATCTGATTGCCTGCGGAAAATTCTGAGAGGCATGAATACTATCACTTGGTCCAGATCGCGCAATGATCTGCCAATTCGCCGCGATCCGCGTGGCAACAACGCAAGCACCTGCCGGCGCACTGCAGGTAGCATTCACCTGGTCCGAAGACATCCGCAGAGCACTCGAGGAGCCACAACATGTTGCAGAATCCCGCCAGCAAATACACCCCGTTCCCGCCGGTCAGGCTCAGTGACCGGCAATGGCCCAACCACACGATCGACAGGGCACCGATCTGGATGAGCACCGATCTGCGCGACGGCAACCAGGCGCTCTTCGAGCCGATGAACATCGAGCGCAAGATGCGCATGTTCCATACGCTTTGCGACATCGGCTTCAAGGAGATCGAGGTCGCGTTCCCGTCTGCCTCGCTGACCGACTTCGATTTCGTCCGCAGCCTCATCGAGGGAGGGCACATCCCCGACGACGTGACCATCGAAGTCCTGACGCAGGCGCGCGAGCACCTCATCCGGCGGACCATCGACTCGCTTGCCGGCGCGCGGCGGGCGATCGTCCACGTCTACACCGCCACCTCGAAGCCGTTTCGCGACAACGTCTTCGGCATGAGCCGGGCGGAAGTGGTCGACATGGCGGTCAGCGCCGTACGGCTGATCCGCCAGCTGACCGTCGAGCGGCCGCAGACCCAATGGGTGCTCGAATACAGTCCGGAGACCTTCACCGCCACCGAACTCGATTTCGCCCTCGAGATCTGCGATGCCGTCACTGCCGCCTGGGGCGCGACCCCGGACGACAAGGTGATCCTCAACCTGCCGACCACCGTCGAGATGGCGACGCCGAACGTCTATGCCGACCAGATCGAGTGGATGCACCGCCATCTCGCGCGTCGTGACAGCGTCATTCTCAGCGTGCACCCGCACAACGACCGCGGGACGGCGGTGGCTGCGGCCGAGCTGGCGATGATGGCAGGCGCCGAGCGTGTCGAGGGTTGCCTGTTCGGCAACGGCGAGCGTACCGGCAACGTCGACATCGTCACGCTGGCGCTGAACCTCTACACGCAGGGGATCTCGCCGCAACTCGACTTCTCGGACATCAACGCCGTTGCGCGCACCGTCGAGCATTGCAGCCGTCTGCCCATCCACCCGCGTCACCCCTACGTCGGCGACCTCGTGTTCACCGCCTTTTCCGGCTCGCACCAGGATGCGATCCGCAAGGGGTTCGGCGTCCAGCGCGCCGATGGCCAGTGGCGCGTTCCCTATCTGCCGATCGATCCGGCCGACGTCGGCCGCAGTTACGACTCGGTGATCCGCGTCAACAGCCAGTCGGGCAAGGGTGGCATCGCCTACCTGCTCGAGGCCGAGTACGGCGTCGTCCTGCCGCGTCGGCTGCAGGTCGAATTCTCGCGCGTCGTCCAGGCACACACCGACAGCCACGGTGGCGAAATGAGCGCAGCCGCGATCTGGCTGCTTTTCGCCAGCACCTACCTCGCTGGCGAGACGCCGATGCGTTACGTCGAGCATCACCTGGTCGAGCACGGTGAGGCGCAGGGAATCCGCCTGACGATCGAGATCGACGGCCAGATCCACCTGCTCGCGGGCGAAGGGAACGGGCCGATCGACGCCGCCGTGCATGCCCTGCGCAGCATCGGCGTCAGCGTCCAGGTGCGCAGCTACGAGGAGCGTTCGATGGCCGGCAAGGGCAGCGATGCCAGCGCCTGCGCCTTCCTCGAACTGGCGCGTGCCGGCAGCAGCGGTGAGTGCTATGGGGTCGGCATCGACGGCAACATCGTCACCGCGTCCATCAGGGCACTGGTGAACGGCGTCAATCGTCTGGCGGCGAGCGCCTCCGACAGCAGCGGCGAGACGCGTGCTGCCTGAGCAGGGGCCGACGGTGCCGGCGGGCAACGGCGCGCTGCATCCGCGCCGCGGGTTTCTCGCCGCGCCTCCCGGCTTCTTGCCGAGCGCAATCGCACGATCGTGGCGCATGCCCGTCGCGGCGAGCGCCGGAACCAACCCCCCCGCGCAATGGAGGCTCAGATGTCACTGGTTGCTGCTTCGCCGGCTCGACCGATCGCGGCGCCCGTCTGGCTGCTGGGATCGATCTTTGGTCGTGAATGTTTCCGCAGCCGGTGTCCCGACACAGATTGAAAGGAGCACAGCATGGGACTTCACATTGGCGACGAAGCGCCGGACTTCAACGCCCCAACGACCGAGGGCATGATCAGCTTCCATGAGTGGATCGGCGACAGCTGGGCGATCCTCTTCTCGCACCCGAAGGACTTCACACCGGTTTGCACCACCGAGTTGGGCTACCTGGCGCGCCTCAAACCCGAGTTCGACAAGCGCAACACCAAGGTCATCGGCCTCTCGATCGACAGCGTGGACGACCACCAGCGCTGGGCCGGCGACATTGCCGAAACGCAGGGAGCGGAGCTCAATTACCCGCTGATCGGCGATACCGACCTGGTCGTCGCCAAGCTGTACGACATGATTCATCCCAATGCCAGCGGCAACGCCGCCGGTCGCACGGCGGTCGATAACGCGACGGTGCGCTCGGTGTTCCTGATCGGCCCGGACAAGAGGATCAAGCTGACGATGACCTACCCGATGAGCGCCGGGCGCAACTTCGACGAGGTGCTGCGCGCGCTCGACGCGGTCCAGCTCAACGCCAGGCATACCGTTGCCACGCCGGTGAACTGGAGGCCGGGCGAGGACGTGATCATTCCGCCGACGGTGTCCGATGAAGCGGCCAAGGCCAAGTACCCGGGCGGCTGGAAAACGCTGAAGCCCTATCTGCGCGTGGCGCCGCAGCCCGCATAGCCGGCGCTGCCGCCCGGATGCCATGGCCGGTCATCCTGGGCGGCGCAGAATCGCCGGCTCTTCACCGCGGTGTCTGCCGCTCTTCACCGGCCGACCACCGATCCGCCCGTATCTGACGGCACAGTCATCGGCTTCGCGCTCGATCGGTGGCCGTTCGTCAGCACCTGCTCGCCGTTGCGGCCGTTGCTGGCGCCCTTCAGGCGGCGCGCGCAACCTCGCCCCCGGTGGCAAGCCCGCGGCGCCACTTCTCGACCTCCTGCAACAACTCGTCCGGCCGCACCCCGACCACTTCCGGCCTGCCGGCATGGATGTGACCGGCGTTGCCATCGAGGCACAGCCAGTCGCCCTCGCCGAGTTCGTGGCCGCCGATCCGGCAGCGGCGCGCCTGCAGGTCAAGCACGAGTTCGCGGCAACCGACCAGGCAGACCTTGCCGAGCTGTCTCGCCACCACCGCGGCATGTGAGGTGCGGCCGCCGACGGCGGTCAGGATGCCGGCGCTGATCGCGATCCCGGCGATGTCCGCCGTCGCCGTTTCGTGGCGCAGCAGCAGCACGGGGTCGCCGGCCGCTGCCAGCCGCTCCGCGGCTTCGACGTCGAGAACCAGGCGCCCAACGGCGATGCCGATCCCCGCCGGGGTTGCGCTGGCCAGGAGCTGCAGTTCGTCCGGCAGTGCCAGCCTGAGCTCCTCGACGGTGGCGAGATCGATGCCCTGCAGCTGCGCCAGCGCTGCCGCGGGATCGATCAGTCCGGCGGCCACCAGGTCGACGGCGATGCGCAGCGCCGCCAGTGGCGTCCGCTTGGCGGCGCGCGTCTGCAGCATGAACAGCTTGCCGTCCTCGACGGTGAACTCGAACTCCTGCGCGTCGCCGAACTCCGTCTCGAGCTTGGCGGCGATCGCCTCGATCTCGCGCCGGGTGTCGGGCAACAGGGTCGCCAGCGGCACTTCGTCCGCCAGCGCGTGCCGGCCCGAGACCACGTCCTCACCCTGCGCATTGAAGAGAAAATCCATGTAGAGCTCGTTGGCGCCGGTGGACGGGTCACGCGTGAAGGCCACACCAGCCCCGGACATGCCCCCGGCGTTGCCGAAGACCATGCGCTGCACCGTCACTGCCGTCCCCGGCGAGTCACCGATGTTGCGCGCCCGGCGATAGGTGACGGCCTTCTCTGAATGCCACGAACGAACCACCGCCACCGCCGCCTGCTCGAGCTGCAGCATCGGATCCTGCGGAAACGGCTCGCCGGTGAGTTCCTCGAAGAGTGCCAGGTAGTCGCGCGTCAGCGCGGTGAGACTGCGAAAATCGATCTCGCGCGGGCTGCTGGCGCCGCAGGCGCGCATGCACTCCTCGAGACCGCTGGCGAAGGCGTTCGCTGGGCAATCGTGCACCACCTCGGCGAAGCCCTGCACCAGGCGGCGGTAGCAGTCCCAGGCGAGCCGCGGATTGCCGGTGCTGCGGATGATCGCATCGACCGTCAGATCGTTGACGCCGACGTCGAGCAGCGTTTCCATCATCCCGGGCATCGATACCGGCGCGCCGCTGCGCACCGAGACGAGCAGCGGCCGCCGCCGCGCGCCGAAGCCGAGCCCGCTCTCGCGCTCGATGTGGCGAACCCCGTCGGCGAGTGCAGCACGCAGTTCGCTCGTTGCCCTGCCTGCGCCGGTGACGGCCTGCCTGGCGAAACCGGTGGTGAGGACGAAGCCCGGCGGTACCGGTAGTCCGGCAGCGGTCATCGCCATCAGGTTGAAGGCCTTGAAACCGATTTCGTCGATGCTGCCGGGTCGCGACGCGGCCACCTTGCCACCGAACAGGAACAGCGGTCGCGGCGATACGGATGCTGCTGCCATGATCTTTCTCCTAGTGTGCAGCGACTTCGCTCAGTGCGTGGTCGCGGAATTTCAGGGCGACGCGCATCAGCTCGTCCGCTGCCTGTTCGAGGTTCTTGCCGGTCTCGGCGAGCACGTAGAGCTCGCGGAAGTTGCCGGCACGGGCGACCAGCGCGGCTTCCGCCGCGCGCTCGGCGTCGTCGCACTGATGCTCGAGGGCGACGATGCGGTGCACGCCGGCAAGCAGGTCCTGCATGTCCTCGCGCGACGCGGGGTCGCGGCCGCTGCGGGCAGTGGCGACGACCTTGACGTACTCCTGCGCAGCGGCCAGCACCAGCCGCGCCAGCGTTTCGAGCTGCCGGCAGAGTTCGCCGTTGCTTTCCACCGGCAGCGTCGTCAGGAGGAAGGCCGCATCCTCCAGGCAGTCGACCACTTCGTCCGCCGCCTCGATGAGCTGTGCGATGAACGCCGCCGGCTCGCTGCGGTGCATCGCCAGTCGCGCCGCCTGGACCAGTTCGTCCGCCTGCGATTCCCATGCCTTGGCGCGCTCGGCGTTGTGGCCGAAATGGTGTTGCCAGTCCGACAGGCGGGCACGCAGCAGACAATCGCGCAGGCCGGCAGCCACCTCCCAGGTCAGCGCAGCGTGCTCGGCCGCCATGTCCAGCAGCCGCTCCTCGGCACCGCGAAAGAAGCGCGACAACTCGACCACGACCTCGTCCTCGATGAGCAGGATCTGCTTGCCTTCGCGCAGTCCGAGTGAAGCGGCGCGGAAGACGAACTGCATGAACTGCCGCGCCAGATTGCGCGGCAGCACGTCGTGCAGGAAGAGGCCCGGCCGGTAGTCGCCCTTCGCGGCCAGTGCCAGTCCGCGATAGATCAGCTCGTCACCACCACACTTGAGAAATCCCATGTGTCCGATGTCCTCGTCGGCCGCCCACTTCAGCAGATCGGCCGCGTCGGCCTTGCCGAGCAGGCTGCGCAGGCGCTTGCGCGCCTTGTTCCAGTCGATCAGGAAGACCAGCCGGGAACCGAGAAAGGAGAGAAAGTCGAGCAGCCCGTCGCGGTCGCCGGCCTCGTGGCGGGCGACGGAAAGGTGGTAGAGGCCATCGTCCATGGCACCGTCGCGGCGCGACAGGATGTCGTCCCAGCGCACCCTCCAGCGCGAGAACAGCGAGGCAAAGAAGTTCAGCCGCTGCAGGTGAACGTCCGAATAGAGCGTCGTCACCGTCAGGTTGTTGACGCGGATCACCACGACATGCGCGTCGGTCGTGCCGATGTCGTTCTGGATCACCACCACCCCGCCCGAACGGGCGGCAGTCGTGCCGAGTCCCGGATGATCGAACTTCAGCGGTGCCGTGCGCCTGACCCCTTGCATGAAGGCCGCGACGAGTTCGCGATCGTCGTCCGCCAGACCGTAGGTCATCGCACCATCTACCGATTCCGTTGCCAGCGCCGCCTGCAGGACATTGAGTTCCTTGTGCAGGTCCATCACCAGCAGGTGCAGGCTGTCGCCGCGGTGGCGGTCGGCACGCGTCATGGCGTCGATGCAGTCCGCTTCGATCATGTCATCTTCAGCGATCGCGGCTGCCGCGACCAGCGCCAGGCGTTCGCCGAAGCCACCGGCCTCACCGCCGTCGGCGACTGCCGCCAGCGGTGCGATCATCTCGCGTACCGCGGCCAGCAGCTGGTGAACGATCTGCTCCGAGTGGGGAATCAGGTAGGGGCCTTCCGGACTGCGCCGCGCCGCGGCCACCACCTGGTCGAGTTCCGGCCGGTCGACGGACGACGCGATGCGCTCGTCGCGCAGGGTGGAGAAGGGGCGCTCGAGGTTGTCGGCGCGCACGCGTGCGCTCTGCAGCAGCGAGAAGTAGTACTTGGCACGGTCGTTGGCGGTCAGCGCGTCGTTGACCAGCGCCGGCAGCAGGAGTGCGTCCTCGCCCAGCGCGCCGACGATCTTGAGCTTTTCTGTCATGTTGGGAGTGCCTGGTGATCGGAGCGGCGAAGGATGCACCGCCCGTGTTGCGGCACGGTGTCGGTGCGGTTGCGAAACGATGACGATCGCGTCACCGGCGGGCGCCGTCGCGTCACGAATCGCTGCCGGAGCGTCGGCGGGATGCTGCGGCGACGACGAGCGCGGGTTCGCCGACCCGTCCAGCCGTCATGCCGCCATCTGGCGTCGATGGCCGATGATGTCCGCTTGCTGTCCGCGTCCGGTATCGTCAATCCGGCTGGCTGGCGTTAAGCTGGGGGTGTTCGCATCAACCGGAGTCCACAAATGTCCACAGCCGAAGCTTCGCGTGAGCGCCGTGCAGCGCTCGTCGTCATCGACGTCCAGGAGTCGTTCCGGCACATGCCGTACTGGTCGGACGTCGACCTGCCGTCGTTCAGGGCGGCGCTGCTGCGGCTCGAAGCGGGTTGCCGGCAACGCGGCGTGCCGGTGGTGCACGTCTTTCATGTCGAGCCGAGCGGTCCGTTCAGCACCGCCTCGGGACACGTGCACGCACTCGACTGGCTGCCGGGACCGCCCGACGCGTGCTTCTTCAAGCACGCGCACAACGCGTTCTCCGATACCGGCCTCGATCTGCACTTGCGTCGCCTGCGCGTCGACCGCCTGCTGATCGCCGGCATCCGTACCGAGCAATGCTGCGAGACGACGGCGCGTGTCGCCTCCGACATCGGCTACGAGGTTGATTTCGTCAGCGAGGCGACGCTCACCTTTGCCATGACGCATCCGCGCACCGGCCGGAGCTTCTCGCCGGCCGAAATCAAGGAACGATGCGAACTGGTGCTCGCCGGGCGCTTTGCGCGCGTGGTCGGTGTCGATGAGTGCCTGCGGGACCTCGGAGAAGCCGATGCTTGAACTGCGCCCGAACTGCGAGGCCTGCGATCGCGACCTGCCCCCCGATTCGACCGAAGCGATGATCTGTTCGTTCGAATGCACCTTCTGTGCCGCCTGCGCGCATTCACGACTGGCCGGTCGCTGCCCCAATTGCGGTGGCGAACTCGTCCGCCGCCCGCGGCGACCGGCGGACGCGCTGGCGCGCCATCCGGCGTCGACGCGGCGCGTCGGCAAGCCGGCGGCCGACGCTGGCAGCGGTGGTGGCGAGTCCGGGAACGATGCAGCCACGTGACTTGGCTCTGGCGCTGCTGGTGGTCACCGTCTGGGGACTCAATTTTGCCGTCATCAGGAGCGGGGTCGCCGAGGTTCCGCCGCTGTTGCTGGGCGCCCTGCGTTTCCTGCTCGCGGCTTTCCCGGCGGTGTTCTTCCTGCGCGCCCCGAAGGTGCCGTGGCGCCTCTATCTGGCATACGGAATGACCATCTCGGTCGGGCAGTTCGCCTTCCTGTTCTCGGCGATCCACCTCGGCATGCCCTCTGGCCTGGCTTCGCTGGTGCTGCAGTCGCAAGCCTTCGTGACGATGATCCTCGCCGCCGTGTGGTTGCACGAGCGCTGGCGCGGCCACCAGATCGGCGGCCTGCTGCTGGCGGCGGCTGGTCTGGCGCTGATCGGCTCGGCACACGGACTCGAGATGCCACTGACGGGCTTCCTGCTGACGCTCGCCGCCGCCTCGATGTGGGCGACGGGCAACATCGTCACGCGGGCCGTCAGCCGCCACGGGCCGATCAACCAACTGGCCTTCGTCGTCTGGGCAAGCCTCGTGCCACCACTGCCCTTCCTCGCCCTGTCGCTGCTGATCGAAGGCTGGCCAGCGATCGACGTGGCGATCGGCGCCTTCAGCCTGCGCTCATTCGCGGCAGTGGCCTATCTCGCGTGGGCGGCGACGCTGCTCGGCTACGGCCTCTGGACGCGCCTGCTCGGCCGTTACCCGGTCAATCAGGTGGCGCCGTTCAGCCTGCTGGTGCCGCTGGTCGGGCTGACGACCGGCTGGCTGGCATTCGGCGAGGCGCTGCAGCCGGTACATTTCGCCGGCGCCGCGCTGCTGCTGCTCGGCCTGGTGATCAATCTCTTCGGCGCCCGCCTGCTGCCGTGGATGAGGGCGCGACGATGAGCGTCCCGGTATGGTTCGTCCTCACTCCGAACGTCCTGCTGCTCGACTACGCGGGACCGGCCGAGGCCCTGCGCATGGCTGCCGAGATGGGCGGCGACCTGCTGCTGCACCACTGCGCGCCGACGCCACGACTCGGCACCTCGCTGACGGTCGAGCTGGGCGGACTGTCCGCGCTGCCGCCCGAACTGCCGCCGAACAGCCTGGTGATCGTCACCGGCAATGCCTGTGAAGCGCAGGACTACGCGCGGCCGGAAGCACACGCCGTCGTCAACTGGCTGCGCTGCGCGCCGCGCGCCGACACGTGCACGGCCAGCATCTGTTCCGGCGCGCTGCTGCTGGCTGCGGCCGGGCTGCTCGACCATCGCCGGTGCACGACCCACCACAGCCTGATCGA
>ERZ761603.2882-NODE-2882-length-11402-cov-50.627655_pt1 | contig 11402 bp, 10 predicted proteins | sample MGYA00511879_ERZ761603 | MGnify/ENA primary metagenome ERZ761603 (study PRJEB28899, sample SAMN02850040) | bioreactor sludge metagenome | biome: EBPR Sludge; feature: EBPR Bioreactor; material: flocular biomat | place: Australia: Thorneside Wastwater Treatment... | reverse complement strand
GAGATTACAAGGTGACTGGAGTTCAGACGTGTGCTCTTCCGATCTCCTGCCGTTGCGCCTTGGCCGCGCTCGCCGCTGGAGCCGCCGGCAACTCGTCCGCTGCCGGTTCGGCGACGGCCGGCGCCGCCTTGAGCTGCGCGGCGGCAGGCTCCTGTTGCGGTTGCGCCCTTTCCTTTACCGCCGGCATTTCCGGCGGATTACGATCCACGGTCAGCGCGAGCATGGTGACCAGCACGGCCGACAAGGCCAGCTGCAACGGCAGGGCAAAGCGCAACCACCATGGCTTCCGAACCTTCCGGGCGGGCGCGACGCTCTCCCTGGCGGCCTTGAGGATGACGCGGTCGAGCGCCGCTGGCGGCTCGTCGGCAGCGCCATCGCGATACAGCTTCGCGACATCATCGTCGGGTCCGGCGGTCATGGTCTGCACTCCGTCAATTGGGCTCGCAGCCGCGCCACGGCATAACGCAGGCGACTCTTGACCGTTTCGTGGCCGACCTCCGTCAGCACGGCAATTTCGTCGATCGTCAGGCCACCCTCCTCGTGCAGCAGGAAGGCTTCGCGCTGCGCGTCCGGCAGGGATTCGACGGCGCCAACCACCAGGCGCACCCGGTCCTTTCTCTCCATGATCCTCTCCGGCTGCAGCTCTGCCGATGCCGCAACGGCGTCAACAGGGTCGGTCTCGCAGTCGTCCGCCAGCGGCGTCTCGATTACCGGCTTCCTGCTCTCCGCTCGCCAGTGGTCGATGAGCCGGTTGCGGGCAATGCGAAACAGCCACGTCGAGAACTTTGCCGCCACCGTGTACTGGCGGCGGGCATTGACCACCCGCAGCCAGACATCCTGGTACAGTTCGTCGGCCGTGCCGGCGCCATCGCACTGGCGAATCAGAAAGCGATAGATCCGGCGCCGCCAGCGGCCGTACAGGATCTCGAAAGCCGCAGCGCTGCCCTCGCCGTAGGCCAGCATCAACTGTTCGTCGCTCCGGCTGTCCTCTTCCATCAAACGACGGCTTCCGGCAAAGGGGGCTTTCCGCGTTGACCGCAGACCGTCATCCTGGTGCCACCCGCCGCAAACCCGCGCAACTCACTCGCCCAGATAGGCGGCACGCACCTTCGGGTCGTCGAGCAGTTGCGCCGCTTCGCCGTTCACCGTGATCTCGCCGCTCTCCATGACATACCCACGCTGGCTGGTCTGCAGCGCCAGTCTGGCATTCTGCTCGATGAGCAGGATGGTCATGCCCTGGGCGGCGACGGCACGGATGACTTCGAAAATCTTGTTGACCATGAGCGGCGCCAGCCCCATCGACGGTTCGTCGAGCAGCAGCAGCCTCGGCCGGCTCATCAGGGCGCGGCCGATGGCGAGCATCTGCTGCTCACCGCCGGAGAGCGTCCCGGCAAGCTGGGCAGCCCGCTCGAGGAGGCGCGGAAAATGGCCATAGACCTGTGCGAGATCGTTGGCGACGCCCGCCTTGTCATCGCGCACGAAGGCGCCCATGGCCAGGTTCTCGGCAACGGTCAGGCGCGGAAAGACGCCGCGCCCCTCTGGCACCAGCGCAATGCCCTTGTGGATGACGTCGTGCGCAGCGATGCGCGTGATCTTCTCGCCGCAGAAATGGACGTCGCCGCCGACGGCGTCGATCGCCCGCGCGATGGCCTTCAGCGTGCTGGTCTTGCCGGCGCCGTTGGCACCGATCAGCGCCACCGTCTCGCCTTCGTTGACGTGGAACGTGATGCTGCGCACCGCCTCGATGCCGCCGTAGGCGACGTGGAGTCCGGTTACCTCAAGCACCGAGATAGGCCTCGATCACGCGCTGATCCTTCTGCACGACGGCCGGCACGTCCTCGACCAGCAGCGCCCCGTAGTCGAGGACCGCGACGCGGTCGCACAGCCCCATCACCAGTTTGACGTCGTGCTCGATCAGCAGCACCGTGGTCCCGTCGCGCCGGATGCCGTCGATCAGGCGCCGCAGCTCCGCGGTCTCGGTGGCGCTCATGCCAGCCGCCGGCTCGTCGAGGCAGAGCAGGCCGGGCTCGGTCGCCAGCGCCCGGGCGATTTCCAGCCGGCGCTGGTCGCCATAGGACAGGTTCTTGGCGAGGTCATCGGCGCGATCGGCGATATCCACGTAATGCAGCAGTTCGACGGCGCGCTGACGGATGGCGGCCTCCTCGTCGCGCGTCGCGGCATTCAGCAGCATCGCGCCGAAGACGCCGGCACGCGTCCGCACATGACGGCCGACCATGACGTTCTCGAGCGCGGTCATGTCGGCGAACAGGCGGATGTTCTGGAAAGTCCGGGCAATCCCGCGTTCGGCGGCCTGGTGCGGCGCATCGGCGCGCAGCGGCGCGCCGGCGAAGGTGAAGCCGCCGCCATCCGGGACGTAAAGCCCCGTCATGCAGTTGAAGAACGTCGTCTTGCCGGCGCCGTTGGGCCCGATCAGCCCGTAGATCTCGCCCATGCGGATGCTCAGCGAGACGTCGCGCAGCGCCTTGACGCCACCGAAGTGCTTGGCCACCGCCTTCGCCTCGAGCAGCACGTCGGCCATCAGGCATCACCCTGAAGTTCGCGCTTGCGCTCCGGCGAAGGCCACAGGCCGGCCGGCTTGAACCGCATGACCAGCACCAGCGCGAGACCGAAAATCAGCATGCGCAGGCTCTCCGGATCGATCAGCATCTTGCCGAAGACGGCGACCTGGAGCGGCCCGACGCCGTAGCGCAGGACTTCCGGCAGGATCGTCAGCAACACCGCCCCGAGAATGACGCCGGGGATGTGTCCCATGCCGCCGAGGACCACCATCGCCAGGATCATGATCGACTCGATCAGCGAAAAGCTCTCCGGGGAAACGAAGCCCTGCATCGCCGCGAAGATGCCGCCGGCAATGCCGCCAAAGCTGGCGCCCATGGCGAAGGCGAGGAGCTTGATGTTTCGCGTGTTGATGCCGACCGCCTTGGCGGCGATCTCATCCTCGCGGATCGCCTGCCAGGCACGGCCGATGCGCGAATGCTGCAGCCTCAGGTTGATGATGATGACGAAAACCGCCAGCGCGACCAGCAGGAAGTAGTACTTCTGCGGTCCACTCAGTGAAATGCCGAGAATCTCGCTGCTGCCGGAAAAGCGGAAACTCCCGATCGCCACCGGATCGATCAGGGTGATCCCCTGCGGCCCGTTGGTGACATTGATCGGCGCGTTGAGATTGTTGAGGAAGATGCGAACGATTTCGCCGAAGCCGAGGGTCACGATCGCCAGATAGTCGCCGCGCAGCTTGAGCGTCGGCGACCCGAGCAGCACGCCGAAGAAGCAGGCAATGACGGCGCCGATCGGCAGGATCGCCCAGAACGGCCAGTGCACGCCGAAGTGCGGACTCGCCAGCAGCGCCCAGGTGTAGGCGCCGACCGCGTAGAAGGCGATGTAGCCGAGGTCGAGCAGTCCGGCGTAGCCGACGACAATGTTGAGCCCGAGCGCCAGGAAGATGTAGAGGATGGCGAAGTTGACGATGCGCACCCAGGCCTGGCCGCCCAGTGCGGCGACGAAGGGCAAGGCGATCAACGCAGCGGTGATCAACACGATGCCGAGCGCCGAACGCGGAGCAAGCCACTTCATCATGCGCGATCCCCCGTTTTTTCGCCGAACAGGCCGGAGGGCTTGAACATCAGCACGACGATCAGCACGATGAAGGCGAAGATGTCCTGGTAATGGCTGCCGAGGAAGCCGCCGCTCAGGTCGCCGATATAGCCCGCCCCCAGCGCCTCGATGATGCCGAGCAGGATGCCGCCGGCCATCGCGCCGGCGAGGTTGCCGATACCGCCGAGCACGGCGGCGGTAAACGCCTTGAGGCCGAGCATGAAGCCCATCTGGTAATGCGCGATCTCATAGTAGGTGCCGACCATGACGCCGGCCAGCGCGCCGAGCGCTGAGCCGATGACGAAGGCGGCGGAGATGACACGATTGCTGTTGACCCCCATCAGATTCGCCACCTGCGGGTTCTGCGCCGTCGCGCGCATCGCCATGCCCAGTTTGGTGCGGTAGACGAGCAGGACGAGGCCGGCCATGGTCAGCCCCGAAACGACGACGATCATCACCTGGATGGCAGTGAAGTGGGCGCCGGCGACCTCGAAATTGATCTTCGGCAGCAGGGCCGGGAACGTCAGGTAATTGCGTCCCCAGACGATCATCGCGACATTCTGCAGGACGATCGACATGCCGATCGCCGTGATCAGCGGCGTCAGCCGCGGCGCATTGCGCAACGGGCGATAGGCGACGCGCTCGAGGAACCAGCCGAGCGTCATGCAGACCAGGACCGCGGCAACCAGGCCGGCCAGACCCGCGACCGCCAGCGGCAGCCCGGCCTTGATCAGCAGGCTGGCAACGGTGATGGTGACCAGCGTGCCGATCATCACCACCTCGCCATGGGCGAAGTTGATCAGGCCCATGATCCCGTACACCATCGTGTAGCCGAGGGCGACGAGCGAATAGATGCTGCCCTGTACCAGCCCGTTGATGATCTGCTGGAAGAAGATATCCATTGGCGTGTTCTCGGCAGGGAGACGCGGAAACGGCACCTTGCGGTGCCGTTTCGCTCAGTCCGCGCCGGGCTTACTTCTTCTCGACGGCGGATTTGGTAGCGTCGGCCGCCTCCTTGACCGCCTCGGCGCCGGCTTTGACAGCCTCCTTGCCGGCCTCGGTGCCGGCCTTCACCGCGTCCTTGGTCGCGTCGGCGGCTGCACTGGCGACCGCCTTGGCGGCGTCACCGGTCGCCTGGGCCGCCTCCTTGACCGCCTCGGCGACGCCGCCACCCAGCGTCTCGAGGTACTCGAGCTTGCCGCCCTTGTACTGGTAGACCGAGATCGCACCACCCTTGAGGTCGCCAAACTGGTCGAACTGGATCAGGGCGGTCACGCCGTCATAACTGGTCTTGCCGACTTCCGGGAGGAACCTGGCCGGCTCGACCGAATTGGCGCGCTTCATCGAATCGGCCATCACCATCACGGCATCGTAAACGTACGGCGCGTACAACTGGATCTCGGTACCGAACTTCTTGGTGAACTTGTCCTTGAATTCCGGACCCTTGGCCAGCTTCTCCAGCGGCATGCCCGGCAGCGAGCAGTAGTTGCCTTCGCTCGCCTCGCCACCCAGCTTGATGAACTCCGGCGTGCACACGCCGTCGCCGCCGAGGAACCTGGCCTTGATGCCGAGTTCCTTCATCTGCTTGGCCATCGGGCCGCCCTGCGCGTCCATGCCGCCGTAGAAGACGAGATCGGGCTTCTTGGACTTGATCTTGGTCAGGATGGCCTTGAAGTCGGTGGCCTTGTCGTTGGTGTATTCGGTGGCAACCACCTTGATGCCGGCGGCCTCGGCCGCCTTCCTGAACTCGTCGGCGAGGCCCTGGCCGTAGGCGGTGCGGTCATCGACGATGGCGACTGTCTTGAAGCCCTGCTTGGCGGCGAATTCGCCGAGCGCCTTGCCCTGCTGGACATCGTTGGCCATGACGCGGAAGGCGGTGGCGAAGCCCTGCTGGGTGTACTTCGGATTGGTCGCCGAACCCGAGATCTGCGGGATGCCGGCATCGGAATAGAGCTTCGACGCCGGGATGGTGGTCCCGGAATTCAGGTGACCAACGACACCCTGAACCTTGGCGTCGACCAGCTTCTGGGCGACGATGGCGCCCTGTTTGGGATCGGCGGCATCATCCTCGGCCAGAAGCTCGAACTTGGCCGTGGCGCCACCGATTTCCAGGCCCTGGGCGTTCAGTTCCTCGACCGCCAGGCGCGCTCCGTATTCGTTGTCCTTGCCCAGGTGGGCCTGCGGGCCGGTCATCGGCGCCACATGACCGAGCTTGACGACGATCACCGGCTTGGCGACGGGCGCCGGCGCCGCCGGGGCGGCCACCGGCTTCGGCTCTTCCTTCTTGCCGCAGGCACCGAGGGCGAGGACGGCAGCAACGGAGAGGGCAATTGCAGAAAGCTTTGCTTGCATCGATAGGACTCCTGACTTGATGTTGATACGGTAAATGATCGTGACGAACGATTGTCCGGGGCCGCCGAAGCGGTGTCAATAACAAGGTGCTATCATGATGGCAGGGAAGGACAACATTCTGGCATTCGCGATGCGGCCCATCCGGCTCCTGAAGGACATGACCGACCGCGCGCTTCGGCAGCTTCTTCTGCCGCTTCCGCGCCGGAAGAGATATCGCGTCCTGCGCTTCTTCGCGCATTACGATCCCGCGCCGAGCCCGCGACTGGTCTTCAAGATCGCCGAAACCCGCGAGGAACTCGAGGCCTGTTTCCGGTTGCTGCACGATGCCTATGTCAGGCACGGCTATATGGAGCCCCACCCTTCCGGGATGCGGGTGACCATCTATAACGCCCTTCCGACGACGACCACGCTGTGCGCGCTGTTCGACAACAAGGTCGTCGGAACGCTGTCGCTGATCCGGGAAAGCGCCATCGGCCTGCCCCTGCAGCGGATCTTTGACCTGACCTCGGTGCGCGCCAAGCGCGGCAACATTGCCGAGGTGTCCGGCCTGGCCATCCATCCTGCCTTCCAGCAGCAGGGCGGGCTGATTCTCATGCCGCTGATGAAGTGCCTTTACGAATACTGCACGAGCTTTTTCGACACGCGGCACCTTGTCATCGCGGTCAATCCGCGCCATATCGAGACCTACGAATCACTGTTCTTCTTCCGCCGCCTGTCGGCGAATGTCGTACCGAGCTACGACTTCGTCAATGGCGCGCCTGCGGTGGGCGCCACGCTCGATCTCAAGCACGCCCCGGAAATCCTGCGCAAGTGCTATGGCGCGAGGCCGGTGCGCCGGGATCTTCACCACTATTTCGTCGCCATGCGCCTGCCGAACATCGAGATGCCCCACCGCCGCTTCTTCACGACCAACGATCCGGTCATGACCCCGGATCTGATCGACCATTTCTTCAACCGGAAGACCGCTGTCTTCGCCACCCTGAGCGACCGCAAGAAGGCGCTGCTGCACACCATCTACGATCTGCCGGACTACCGGCAGGTCTTGCCACCGCTGCCGCCGGCCGCCGACACCTCGATGGTCCGCCAGCATCGGCGCTTTTCGGTCAAGTGTCCCGGACGCCTTTCCTCGCCGGACGGCAAGGAAGCGGCGATCCAGATGGAAGTCAGCGAGGTTTCGCGCTACGGATTCCGCGCCCGCACCGACCAGCCGCTGCAGGTCGACACCTGGCTCACCGCCCTGATCCAGCTTGGCCGTCTGGAGACATCGGTGCTGCTGGTGCGCAGCGTCCAGGATGTGGAATTCGAGGGTGGCCACCGCTACGGATTTCAGATCGGCGAGCCCGACCTCGTCTGGCGGAAGTTTGTCAACGCGCTTTACGATGGCCGCACGCAAAGCGACCTCGACAACGCCAGCCGTTTTCTTTCCCCCTAGTCAGGCGATGCACGCTTTGTCGTTGCCGGAAGACGTCCGGCAATCGCTTTCCCGACATTTCGGGCCGCGCTTCTCCCGCGGCGACTCGATCCGCCTGCAGCACGGCCGCGACGAGTCGATCCACGAGCCCGCGCCGCCCGATGCCGTGGTGATGGCGGAAAGCACCGAAGAAGTCGCGCTGGTGGTCGCGCTCTGTGCCCGCCATGGCGTTCCGGTGATTCCCTACGGCGTCGGCAGTTCGGTCGAGGGTCACGTGCTGGCGCCGGCCGGCGGCGTCTCGCTCGACCTCTCAGGAATGAACCGCATCGTCGCCATCCATGCCGAGGATGGCGACGCCGTGGTCGAAGCCGGCGTCACGCGCAAGCAACTGAACGACGCGCTGAAGGGAACGGGCCTGTTCTTCCCGATCGACCCCGGCGCCGACGCGACGCTGGGCGGCATGGCGGCGACTCGCGCGTCCGGAACCAACGCGGTGCGCTACGGCACGATGAAGGACAACGTGCTGGCGACGACGACTGTCCTCGCCGACGGCCGCGTCATGGAGACCGGCGGCCGTGCCCGCAAGTCGTCGGCCGGCTACGACCTGACCCGCCTGCTGGTCGGCTCGGAAGGCACGCTCGGGATCATGACCGAGCTGACGGTGAAGCTGTATCCGATCCCCGAGGCGATCTCGGCCGCCGTGTGCACCTTCCCGGACATCGACTCGGCCGTGCGGACGGTGATCCAGACCATCCAGCTCGGCGTCCCGGTGGCGCGCATCGAACTGCTCGACGCGCTGTCGCTGCAGGCGATCAACCGTTTCAGCAAGACCGCGCTGGCCGAGGCGCCGACCCTGTTCTTCGAGTTCCACGGCAGCCCGACCGCAGTCGCCGAACAGGCGGAGACCGTGCAGGCGATCGCCTCCGGGCTGGACGGCGCCGGTTTCGCGTGGGCGACGCGGCCGGAAGACCGCAACCGCCTGTGGCAGGCGCGCCACGATGCCTACTTCGCCTGCCTGCAGCTGAAGCCCGGCTGCCGCTGCTTCCCGACCGACGTCTGCGTGCCGATCTCGCGTCTCGCCGAATGCATCGCCAAGACGCAGGCCGACATCGCGCAGGTGCGCATCCCGATCGCGCTGTTCGGCCACGTCGGCGACGGCAATTTCCACCTCGTCGTGCTGGTCGACCGCGACAACCCGCGCGACATGGAAGAAGCCGCCTGGATCAGCGAGCGCGTGGTCGAACGCGCCATCGCCATGGAAGGAACGTGCACTGGCGAGCACGGCATCGGCCTCGGCAAGCGCAAGTATCTCGTGCCCGAGCACGGCGCCGTTGCGGTCGACGCCATGCGCGCGCTGAAAACCGCACTCGATCCACACAACGTGCTCAATCCGGGAAAGGTTCTGCCCGAGCGCTGATGGCATAGAATCCCGTCATGCCACCAACCCCGTATCGCCAACTGGCCCTGCAAGGGGCGGCCATCATCCTCGTGCTGTCGCTGGCGTGGCCGTACTTCGGCTGGTCCGCCAGGGCCATGCCGTGGCGGGAAACCTGTCTCGCGATCGGCGGCGTCGCTTTCGCCTTCGCCACGCTGTCGCGGCAGCCGTGGCCGTGGCGCATCGTGCACGCCGCCGTGATGCCGCTGGCGTGGTATTTCTACCCGTCGCCCGGATGATCTTTCGCCGCCCCGACCTGCAGGTCCTGATCGTCGCGCTGGCCGGCGCTCTCGCCATGGTCGCCTTCGTTCTCGGCGACGTGCTCCTGTCGCGTAAAAGCGAACTCGAGCTCGGCATGGCACGGACCAGCGCATTCGCGACGATGCTCGGCGAACACACGGCGCGTACCCACGAAGCTCTGGACATCCTGCTGCGCGAGATCGCCAGCGACCTGTCGAGCAACCATCAGGAATGGCCAACCTGGGAAGCCAGCCGCGGCTGGACTTACATTGCCGCGCGCCACACCCGCTCCCTGCCCCAGTTGCGCGACCTGGTCATCTTCGACCGCGACGGCGAGCAACGCTTCATCTCGACCTACTTCCCTCCGCCGCGCGTCAATGTGCGCGACCGGCCCTATTTCGTCGCGCTCGAACAGGGAACTTCCGCGATCACCTTCGGCCCCTTCATCGGCCGCAATTCGGGCCGCTACACCTACGCCCTGGCGCGGCGCATCGAGGATGGCGGACGCAATTTCGCCGGCATCGTCATCGCCGCCATCGAGCCGGCCTATTTTTCCGCCCACTGCTGGTCCGGCCGTCTGGCCGAGGATTTCGAATCGGTCATCATCAACGCCCGCGGGCAGGTTGTCGCCTCCTGCCGGCCGACCGAGCTCGGCCAGCGCTCGCCGCTTCTCGGCGCCCTCGCGGTCGATGTTCTCTATGCCGGCCGATTGCGCGACTGGTTGCCGGCAGCCGGCGTCGCCCGCGGCAACGGACTGATCGCTTCGGTGGCGTCGGTTCCGGACTTCCCAGACCTGCGCGTGCTCACCGTCCTTCCCGAATCCAGCGTGCTGGCTTCGTGGGGCAGCCGTGCGACGCAGACGGGATTACTCGCCACCATCGTCATCCTGATCCTGCTGGGCGGCGGGCTGCTGCTGCGCCGGCAGGTTCGCGACATGCAGGCACTGAGTGAGGAACTGGCGGCCAGCCATGACCGGCTCGAGAAGCGGGTGCAGGCCGCAACCGCCGAGCTGGCGCTGCAGAAGGACCAGGCCGAACAGTCCAGCCATGCCAAGAGCCGCTTCCTGGCGGCGGCCAGCCACGACCTGCGGCAGCCCCTGCATGCGCTGACGCTGTTCGCCGCCGATCTGCAGCGCCAGGTCGAGGCGGGCAAGGGCAGCGAATTGCCGCGCCTCTCCAGGCAGATATCGACCTCGGCAGACATGCTGCGCGAGTTGTTCGATTCGCTGCTCGACATTTCGCGTCTGGACGTTGCCGGAATCGGAACCGAGATCCGCGCCTTCGCCGTGAACTCCCTCCTCGAGCGCCTGGCTTCATCGTTCCGGAATGTTGCGGTCGACCGCCGGCAAACACTTGTTTTCCGGCCGACCGGACTCTGGGTTGAATCCGATCCGGCGCTGCTCGAACGCATCCTCTCCAACCTGATCGCCAACGCGCTGCGCTATACCGCTCCCGGCGGCCGCATCCTTGTCGCTGTCCGCCGGCGAGGCGCGAATGCGCTGATCGAAGTGCGCGACAATGGCTGCGGCATCGCCAGCGACCAGCACGAGGTCATCTTCGGCGAGTTCTACCAGGTCGGCAACCGGGCGCGCCAGCCGCAACAGGGACTGGGCCTCGGTCTCGCCATCGTCGCCCGCCTGGCGCGGGCCTTGGGCATCACCGTAAGCGTGCGCTCGGCAATCGGCCGCGGCAGCACCTTCGGCCTGCTGCTCAGGAGGGCTCTGCCCACGGTCGCGGCCACGTCTGGCGAGCCGGCGCAAAGCGGCGCGACCATCAATTTCTTCGGCGACAGCGGCGACCTGCGGGCGTGCATGGAACTAGCCAGGAACTGGCGCCATGAGATCAGCCACGATGCAACGGCCGGCAGCACGGCTCCGCAAAGCCGCCGACCGCGGATCGTCGTCACGCTGGCCAGCCTGGCGGCCCGGGTGCGGGCGGCTGATCCGACGGGCGCGCCGATCATCGCGCTCGACGATGGGCACGAGTCTCCCCTGCCGGACGATTCCCACCTGCTTTCGCTTCCGGTCCGGCCCGCGAAGTTCCGGGCGCTGCTCCTCGGCCAGCTTCAGAATGGCGTGCCGAGATCGATGCCGTAGCGCGTCACGGCGACCAGCGCCTGGGTGCGGCTGGCGACGCCGAGCGCCTTGAGGATCGCCGTCACGTGGATCTTGACGGTACCCTCCGAAAGCTCGAGACGTGCTGCGATCTCGCGATTCGAAAGGCCGCGCGTCAGCAGCGCCAGTACCTCCGCCTGGCGCTCGGTCAGTCCGAACTCCGCCGGGCCGATCCCGCTGCCGCCGCTGCCCGCCGGCGGCCGCGCCACGGCGCCGTTGAGGTACCCCCCCTTGCC
>ERZ761603.2877-NODE-2877-length-11415-cov-6.933275_pt1 | contig 11415 bp, 17 predicted proteins | sample MGYA00511879_ERZ761603 | MGnify/ENA primary metagenome ERZ761603 (study PRJEB28899, sample SAMN02850040) | bioreactor sludge metagenome | biome: EBPR Sludge; feature: EBPR Bioreactor; material: flocular biomat | place: Australia: Thorneside Wastwater Treatment... | reverse complement strand
TAATCGTATTCATCAAATCAACTTTTATTGCCGCAGAGAGCGCAGAGGCCGTTGAGACTTTCTCTATCTCCTCTGTGCCCTCTGTGGCCAACTATTTCACCCGCCCGCCATTGCGCCGATGATGCGGAACGGCTCGGTGCCGTTGGCTACCGTCTCTGGCAAAGGTTTGTCGGGTGACTCGTGTGACCAATCCTGCCCGGCCGCAAAAAAGCGGATGAAGTCCCGCCGCTTGTGCGTCTTTTGGTCACGCACGGTGCCGCGCAGAACGGGATACATCTCTTCCAGCCGGTCCAGGATGGCCTGTTGGGTAACCGGGCCGTCCAGCTCCAACTGCACCTCTTTGCCCACGTCGGCCAGATTACGCAGATGGAACGGTAACGTCACGCGAATCATGGCAGGGTTTGCACCTCCACAGACAAGACGGCGGGCAAATCGCGTACGATCGCCGTCCAGCTGTCGCCTGAATCGGCCGAAGCGTACACCTGACCGCCCGTGGTGCCAAAGTAGATGCCGCAGGAATCGAGCGAATCAACGGCCATCGCATCACGCAGGACATTGACATAACAATTTTCTTGCGGTAAGCCGTTGGTCAGCGCTTCCCACTCGTTGCCACCGCTGCGGCTGCGGTAAACCCGCAGTTTGCCTTCCGGCGGGTAATGTTCCGAATCACTTTTAATCGGCACCACGTAAACCGTTTCTGGCTCGTGGGCATGCACAGCGATGGGGAAGCCAAAGTCAGTGGGCAGGTTACCGCTGATCTCGTGCCAGTGGCCACCGGCGTTGTCGCTGCGCATCACGTCCCAATGTTTTTGCATAAACAGCACATTGGGCCGCGAGGGGTGCAGGGCAATATTGTGCACGCAGTGGCCCACTTCGGCCTCCGAGTCTGGCAATTCGTAAGGGGAGATCAGCCCTTCGTTGATAGGTTGCCATGTTTCGCCGCCGTCATCGGTGCGGAAGGTGCCCGCCGCCGAAATGGCGACATACATGCGGTTGGGATTGCCGGGGTCCAACACGATGGTGTGCAAGCACATACCACCCGCGCCGGGCTGCCACAAATGGCCTTTCACCTCGCGCAGGCCTGGCAGCTCCTGCCAGCTCCGCCCCCCATCATCGGAGCGGAACAGGGCGGCATCTTCCACGCCAGCATAAACGGTGTCTGGCTCGGTGAGCGACGGCTCCAGGTGCCAGACGCGCTTGAACTCCCACGGGTGCTGCGTACCGTCGTAAAATTGGTGCGTACCCGGATCGCCGTCGTAGGCAAACTCGTTGTTGACGGCTTCCCACGTCTGGCCGCCATCATCGGAACGCTGGATGAGTTGGCCAAACCAACCGGTGGACTGCGAGGCATAGATGCGGTTGGGATTTACGCGGGAGCCTTTCATGTGATAAATCTCCCAACCGGCAAAATGCGGTCCACTTACAGCCCAATTTTGCCGCTTTTCATCGGACGTCAAAATAAACGCGCCTTTGCGCGTACCTACAAGAACTCTTACACCGCTCATCGTTAAGTCTCCTTATGTTTGGGGCTGCTACTTTCTCTTTTTTGCTGCTGCTTTTTCCAGATTCTCAGTGACTCTAAATTTGACAATCTTGGTAATCAACTCGTAAGGCATGGGCTGGTTGAAGGGGAATTGCACGGAGCCTTTGCCGCTTTTGAACTGGGCCAATTCTGCCTGGAACTGGTCCATCCCCGAGGGAATGGGGTAGAAGCCGAGGTGAGTTTTGAAGGCACCAAAGTGCACCAGGTTGCCGTGGAGTTTAAAGGTAGGCATACCATAGCTGATCGCTTCAGTGGCCTGGGGAGCGGCCGTTTTTATCGTTTCTCGTACCTTTTGCAAAATTTCCTGGACGTCCGCCGGGTGGGCGGCAATGTACTCATCAATCGTTGTCGGTTTTTCCATGATATTTCCGTTTGTCAGGCGCGCGATGAGCGCATGGCTTTGGTCTTCTCGATGGCCTGGTTGGCCACCATGTCCTGGTAAGCTTCACTTTCCATGCCAAACAGGGCGATTTTGCCCTCGTCGTTGCTGTGCACGCCCCAGCCGTAGCGCTTGGTCAGCGGCGAAGCGCGCAAGCAGGGCTGCCCTTTGGCGAAAAACAGCTCCCGCTGCGCAGGCCACTCTGCCTCAGGGATCCCATTTTTTGTGGCATAGACGGCAAACAAAACGTCGTCGGAGGTGTATTGATAGGGACGGCCGTTTACCATTTCATACTGCAAAGTGGCCACCGATTTGCTGCCCTTCACCGGCGGCACTTCGCTGTGGGTGTTGGGGCAATCTTCGGCAACTTCGATGAGGGTGTTGAAGTAATTGGTTGATTTCATGGCCTACTCCATTCCGTAAGCGCGGGAAATTTCAAACTCGTATACCAACCGCTTTTGTTCGGCCATTTTTTGCAGAAACGCCTCGGTCTCCAATTCCTGGCCGAACCAATTTAGCGGACCGGTGGGTTTGTTTTGCATCAGCCGCATGAGGCGCAAATTCAACTCGGGGGCGTTGTCGCCATCCAGAATGTTTACCGTTGTTTCCAACGTGAGGTAGGCATACTGCTTGTCGAACACAAACAGAGTGCAGCGCGGGTCGCGGCGCAGCCGGGCGGTGCGCACGCGGTCCTGAGTGCCGCTGCTCCACAGCTTGCCATCCACCACGGCCACGCCCACACGAACGGCGCGCGGCATGCCATCCTGAGCAATGGTGATCATGGCGGCAGAGCGGTTGTTTTCCAGGAAGGCTATTTGACTTTCAGTCAGGAACATAACTTCTCCTTAATCCAAATTGGCCAGACTGGCGCTAAAATTCTGCACTCTGGGGTTCTTGCCTTCCTCGACGACAAATCCCTCAGCCGTTAAACGAGCGGCTTGAGCGGCGGCGCCGCCAGGATAGATGGTGATCAGGCCGCCATTTTGGTTCACCACGCGCCAATAAGGCACGTTGTAGCTGGCATCGTGAGCAATTGTCTTCAATGCCTTGCGGGTTGTTACCGGGCAAGTGCCCTGAACGGTAAACTGTTTGGTTAGGCTTTGGCGTAGTTGATTGGTTGTCACCAGCCTGGCTGCGGGAATATTTTCCAGCAGTGCCGCCACAGTTGCCGCTGAGGGCAGCAGCATTTTGCCGGTAGTGCCAAAAAACTTGACGCGCTCTGGCGGAATATCCACGATTACATCTTCTAGCAGGGTCATGTTAGCCTCTGGGTGGGTAAACGGCCGTTACGATTTTATGGTACACAATGCCTGGCGAATTTCGCCCAGGTGGTAGGCAGTGTGCACAATCATGCCAATCGCCCCGCCAATTTCGCGCTCATTTTGCCACTCGGCCTGGTTAGCCACGAGCTGCTTGATGCGATTATAGCTCTGGCGCAGTTCGTCCTGGATGGTTTGCCACTCTTGGGGAGAAACGGCCGTTACCTCCCGCCATATTTTGCCCCAATCTACCGGCTCAAACGTCTGGGTCCGCACATTTTCTTCTAACACATCCAGGTAAAACGCGGTGTGCTTCACCTGCGCTGCCAGCGTGGCACAGTGGCCACCCACCGGGATCGAGGCCTCTTCGGCGGAAATGGTGGCCAGGGTCTCAAAAAAAGAGGTGCCCTTGTCCAGGTAAATGCCGTGCACCTGGTCAAACGTTTCGTCCAACAACATATACAGAGCCTGCGTAAAATGCTCACGGTTAATTTGGTTTGACATAACAATTCCTAATTGAAGGTAAGATGATGCCCTTGGCGAGAAAAAAAGCTGCGTTAAGCAGTGGCAGCGGCATAGTTGAAGCTGCGGCGGCCAAAAGCGACCCAAGTTTGCACCAGGCTGGTAATTTCGGTGGCGTGATCATGCAGGAAACGGCCGTCTGCCACCTTCAGCACAAATCGTTTGTCAGCCACCCACTCGACCAGCTCCGACGCATCCTCAAACAGCCGCTGGCCGGTTTTGGTGTCTTTGCCTTTGGGGCCGGTGTGAAAAATCAGCGCAACGGTACCGTAGTTGCGGAAGTTGAAGGTGATGATGTCGTTGCCATCCAGTGCGTAGCTCGGCGCGTTCCACTTTACCCCTTCTACGAGAGCTGGCTCAGCGTGCTTGATGACGGCACGGACCTCGTTGATCAGGTCAACTTGTGAATGTTCAAGCAAGGTCAATAACTGCTCCACGGTCTGGGCCTTCATGGCGGCTGCCTCCAATGCGCAAAGTCTGGTAGTTTATCGTTTTGGTTGCCCGGATGTTGTTGAGAAGGTGTGAAAAATCAGCGAGTTTTTTGGGCAAGGTGCCGCATTATAGAACAGATTTTCTATTCTGTCCAGATTTATTTTGTCGTGGCGCGGAGTGGGAAACGGCCGCTCCCCCATGCGCAGCAAGATGATACATTTCGACTAACGAACAGGCGTTCTGTTACTTTATAGTGACGCCTGTACTTACCAATCGAGAGCGCAAGGAGTTGCCGTTTGCCGCCAGGTGCCGCGCCATTCTGCTATACTTGGGCCACTATGGCTGTAAAAACAGACACCCGGCAGCAAAACCATGAACAAATGGAAACTGTAACCCGGTATATCCGCCAGCATATTGACGAGCCGCTCAACCGTGAAACGTTGGCCGCCGTGGCCGATTTTTCCGTGCCGCACTTCCATCGCCTGTTCAGCGACTGCATGGGCGAGAGTGTTGGCAGCTACGTGCGCCGGCTGCGGCTGGAGCGGGCCGGGCGCAAGCTGCGCCTGGGCGCGGTGAACATCGCCGAGGTGGCCCTGGCCGCTGGCTACGAAAGCCACACCGCCTTTGGCAAAGCGTTTAAGCAGCAGTTTGGGCTGTGTCCCAGCGCCTTTCGCGCCTTAAGCTGCCAGGCGGCGACGCAGCTTTTGCTGCGCTCTCAAGCAAAACGCAAATTAGCAAAGGAGAAAACCCCGTGAGAATTGAATTGACCAGCCTCTTTGTAAACGATCAGGAAAAGGCGCTGCGGTTTTATACGGCCGTTCTCGGCTTCATCGAAAAGCAAAATTTCTCGGTGGGCGAATTCCGGTGGCTCACCGTCGTATCGCCCGATGCGCCCAATGGCCCCCAGCTGCTGCTGGAGCCCAATAACAACCCGGCCGCCCTGGCTTACCAGCAAGCCATCTTCGAGCAAGGCATAGCCATAGCCGCCTTTGGCGTCGATAACGTGTACGACGAACATGAGCGCCTGAAAAACCACGGCGTTGTCTTTAACACAGATCCCACCGACGTAGGTACCGCAATCATAGCGGTCTTCGAAGACACCTGCGGCAACCTCATCCAGATCTACCAGGCCAAGGTCTGATCCTGCCAGCGGTGACAGTCACTTTTGGAAGTGACTGTCACCGGGCAGGCGTGGCGGCAAAAGACCAGCCTTTTTCAGCCAGCGCTTCACGCAGCAGCTGCATCGCCTTTGGCCCCATGCCGTGCAGCGCCAGAATCTCCGGTTCGCTAACGCGGGTCAGCTGCTCCAGGTGGCTGAAACCTGCTCCAGCCAGCGCCCTTTGGGCCGGTTGAGACAGGCCAGTTGGTAGATTGCTTTCTGATTGACTCATTTTTGCTCCTTAAGATAGCCCAGGTAAACCACGCCGGAGTGGCGTCGGCTTGCCAGGCGACATGACCATCTCCGAATCAACGCGCGCGTCGGTAATGCATGGCGACCGCGCCGCAGCGAAGCGGTTTCGCCGAGATCAGATCGAGCCGTCGCGTGCTTAGGAGCCCGCTCTGGTACAGGGTCGGGCCGTGGCCGACAATCCTGGGGTGGACGAGGAACTTGTACTCGTCGATCAGATCCAGCCGATCCAGCTCGGTCGCAAGCATACCGCTGCCGAGCAGCACGCCCGCCGGTGTCGCGTCTTTGAGCTTCTGCACGCCCGTGCGCAGGTCGTCGGCGATGTGGTGGCTGTTGGTCCAGGGGAACTCCTTTCGCGTCGAGGAAACCACATACTTCGGCTTGGCCTCCAGCTTAACTGCCCACTCGCGTATCGCTGGCGGGGCTGCCACGTCGCCGCGGGCGACCGCTGGCCAGTAGCTCTCCATCATCTCGTAGGTAACACGGCCCCACAGCATCGCCCCGCCCTCGTCCATGAGGTGGGTGAAGAAGGCGTGCGTCTCGTCGTCAACGATTCCTTCCTGGTGGTCGACGCAGCCGTCCAGGGTGATGTTAATACTAAAGGTCAAGAGTCCCATGATATTCTCCATTCGCGATACGCGACGCACCGCTTGCCATCTGGCGCCAAGGGCACAAACCTAGTTCGCGGCGCAATACTAGAAACAACTTGCTGTTTTCTAGATTGGGCCAATCTCAGTATTCATCAACCACCGGTGGGGATTGCCCCGGCACGCTCGTAATTCACAACAATGACGCCCCCTGGTGTGACCTCGCTTTCCGTCACCTTAAACGACGCCGGGATCGTGCCATCGGCAAACAACCGTTTGCCACCGCCCAGCGTTACCGGATAAATCATCAGCCAGAACACATCGACCAAGTCATGGCTGATAAGCGTCTGAAGCAGATCACCACTGCCCCACACGTGCAAATCTGGCCCTGGCTGCTGCTTGATTTCGGCGACTTTTGCGGCAACGTCGCCGCTTAAAAAGACGGTGGGCTGCCATTTGCTGGCAGTTATCGTATTTGAGGCCACGTATTTGGTCGCCGTGTTGGCACCAGGCCAAATGTTGTCGTGGTGCGGCCAGTACGGTTCCCAAATAGCGAAGGTTTTGCGCCCCAACAGCAGGTCAAACGGCAGGTTCATCTGCCGCCTCAACAGCCTGCCCAAAGATTCGTCAGAATATGGCCCTACCCACCCGCCATGGGCAAAGCCGCCGCTGGTATCTTCGTCCGGCCCACCGGGGGCCTGGATGACACCGTCTAGGGAGATATGTTCAAGCACCATCACTTTTCTCATCATTTAGTTCCTCCAGTCTCCAACTGGTTGTCTGGTTACCTCTTTTTTAGGTTGGCGCGTCGTGTGGCTGTGGCCTAACTCATGTCACAACGCGAAACTGAAGCTGCGTGACGTCCGGCGTGTCGATGACCCTGATTTTTCCCAGGTCAATGCCGCAGCAGCGTCACCACCCGCACAGCCAACCCGATCCATGCGCGGCGGCCAGCCAGGGGCAGGGTGTCTTGCTTATCAACGCTGCTTTTCGAGGAATCAGCCATAACAGCTCCTTATTAAAAACCAAAATTTAGCACAAACGTTCGATCAGTATAGCCAATCCACTTCAAAAAGTCAAGTTAAACTATTATTTATTGAACTTTAAGCTTTTTGCTATATACTTAATCTTATGAGTGACCGCACGTACAACCAATATTGCGGTCTGGCCTATGCCCTGGATCGGGTGGGCGAGCGCTGGACCATCCTCATCATTCGCGAACTGATTGCCGGGCCGCGCCGCTACAAGGATTTGCTCGATGGCCTGCCGGGCATCAGCACCAACCTGCTGGCGTCGCGGCTAAAAAGTCTGGAGCAAGACGGCCTGCTCCAGCGCCGCGTGCTGCCCCCACCCGCCGGGTCCACCGTCTATGAGCTGACGCCGCTGGGCCAGGGGCTGGAAACGGCGCTGCTGGAGCTGGGCAAGTGGGGCAGCCAGTTTGTGCCACCCAGCGCCGGTGAAGCGGATTTGCTGAACGTGGGGTCGTATGCCCTGACGCTCAAAACGTTCTTTCAGCCCGAGCTAGCCCAGGGTGTGCATGAGGTCTACGAGCTGCATGTGGACGATGAGGTGCTGCACGTGCAAATTGACGACGGCGAGATTGCAGTGCACCAGGGCACGGCGTTCCAGGCGGACGCGGCATTTTACACGGACATTGCCACCTACCTGGGGCTGTTGACGGGGCAAATTGGGGCGGAAACGGCCGTTGCCAACCACCTCATCCAAATCGAAGGTGAACCAGGCTCACTCCAGCGCTTCCTCAACCTGTGCGGCCTGCCTGCTGCCGCCGTGCTTTAAACTTCTCAAATCATGGCGTAAGGGCGAGGCAGGTGGTGACGAGGCAATCTGCTAAACAAACGCGCTGCCACCTGCCTCGCCCCTACTTTTCACTTTTTACTTCTCACTTTTCACTCGGCATTACCCGCGTAACGCCGTTTCCATTCGTACAGCTTGTTGATCGCTTCGAGGGGGGACATGCTGTTGACGTCCAGCGCTTGCAGCTCATCCAGCAGGGGACTGGATTCGGGGAAGAGGGCCATTTGTTGGGCGGTGTTGAGGCGGCTGGGTTCAACGGCCGTTGTCGGCGCATGTTCCTCTAACTCCTGCAAAATCTCGTTGGCCCGATTGATCACATCACGCGGCAGGCCCGCCAGCTGGCCCACGTGGATGCCGTAGCTCTGGTCCGCCCCACCAGGCACAATCTGGTGCAAAAAGATTACCTTGTCCCCTTCCTCCGCCACGGCGACGTTGTAGTTGCTCACTAGCGGCAGCAAATCGGCCAGGCCGACCAGTTCGTGGTAGTGGGTGGCAAAGAGGGTGCGCGGCTTGAGGCGGGGGTGGTTGTGCAGGTACTCCACGATGGCCCAGGCGATGGCCAGGCCGTCGTAGGTGCTGGTGCCCCGGCCAATTTCGTCGAGGATGAGCAGGGAACGGTGGGTGGCGTGGTTGAGGATTTCGGCCGTTTCCACCATTTCCACCATGAAGGTGCTGCGACCGGCGTGCAGCTCATCGTGCGCGCCGATGCGGGTGAAGATACGGTCCACCAGCCCAATTTCGGCGCTGGCGGCGGGCACAAAGCTGCCAATTTGGGCCATCAGCACAATCAGGGCAAGCTGCCTGAGGTAGGTCGACTTCCCAGACATGTTCGGGCCGGTGATGATTTGGATACGCTCTTTGTCATCCATCTGCACGTTGTTGGGCACAAAACGCTCCATTTTTAGCGTTTGCTCAACGACGGGGTGACGGCCGTTCACAATCCCGATTCGGTTGTCGTTTGTTAATACGGGGCGGACATACCCCTGCATCGCCGCCGCTTCGGCCAGGGCCGCGGCCACGTCCAGCTGGGCCAGAATATTAGCCGTTTTGAGCAGCCGCTGGGCGTACTGGGCCACCTGCTGGCACACCTCAGTAAAGACACGCCGCTCAATCTCCAAAATGCGCTCCTCGGCGTTGAGGATGAGCGTTTCGTACTCTTTCAGCTCCGGGGTGATGTAGCGCTCGGCGTTGGTCAGCGTTTGTTTGCGAATGTAATCGTCCGGCACGCGGTCGCTGTGGGTGCGGGTAACTTCGATGTAGTAGCCAAACACCTTGTTAAAGCCCACCTTCAGCGAGGCAATGCCGCTGCGCTCCCGCTCGTGTGGTTCCAAATTAGCCACCCATTTTCGGGCATGGGCCGACGAGGTCATCACCCCATCCAGCTCCGCCGAAAAGCCAGGGCGAATCACGCCCATCTTGTTCAGGTTCGATGGGGCATCCTGGGCGATGGCCTGCTCGATGACGTGGGCGGCTTCGCTGCACCGGTCGAGATTGGCGATTAGAGATTGGAGACTGGAGATTGGCGACCGCTCACCGTTTACCGATAACCGTTTACCGTTCGCCGCTACCTGCGTACCGATCTCCGGCACGGCCGTTAGCGCCACACCGATGTATTCCAAATCACGCGGGGTGGCCTTGCCGCTGAGCACGCGGTTGGTCAGCCGCTCCAGGTCGGGCAGCCCTTTAAGCGTGGCCCGCAGATCGGCGCGGAGGAGGGCGTTGTTGAAAAAGGTATCGACCTGGTCGAGACGGCCGTTCAGCGACTCCACATCCAGCAAAGGGCGCGAAATTCGGTCGCGCAGCAGCCGTGCCCCCATCGGCGTGACCGTTTTGTTCAGCACCCGCAGCAGCGAGCCGCTGCGCTCGCCGCCCAGCGACTCGGTGAGTTCCAGGTTGCGCCGCGTGGCTGTGTCCAGGGCCATAAACCCTTCCACGCTGTACGTCGCCAGCCGCTGAATCTGGCCCACGGCTCCTTTTTGTGTCTCTTGCAGGTAATACAAAATCGCCCCGGCCACCCGCGTAGCCAACGATTTGCCCTCGCAGCCAAACGCCGAGAGCGAATCGACGCCAAAGTGGCGCAGCAGGGTTTGCCGGGCATTGCCTTCCTCAAAACGCCAATCGGGTAGGCGGCTGATAGCTCTGGCGGTCCCCTCTCCCTGGTAAGCCAATTCGCTGTCCGGCAGCAGCAGTTCGGCAGGGTCCAGGCGGGCCAGCTCTTCGGTGAGGCGGCGACGGCCGTTAAACTGCGTCGTGGCAAATTCACCGGTGGTCACATCGGCGTAGGCCAGCCCCACACGATCACCATCGAGGAGAACGGCCGTCAGGTAATTGTTGCGCCCCGCGTCCAGCATGCCTGGCTCAATGACCGTGCCTGCCGTAAAGACGCGCACCACCTCACGCGGCATCAGCCCCTTGATCTGCGAGGCGTCGCCAATTTGCTCGCACAGGGCCACCTTGTACCCCTTGGCAATCAGCCGGGCAATATAACTTTCGGCGGCGTGGTAGGGCACGCCAGCCATCGGCGTGCGCTGGTTTTTGCCCTGCGGGCGGCTGGTGAGGACCAAATCCAACACCTCGGCGGCCAATTTGGCATCATCGTCAAAGGTCTCGTAAAAGTCACCCAGGCGAAAGAAAACAATCGCATCCTGGTGCTGCGCTTTAACGTCCAGATATTGCTGACGGCTGGGGGTGACGCTGCTGTTGGCCATGCCTGCTCCTTCGGGAAAGTTGCTGGTGGTTAGTGGCTTGTAAAACTAGCAACCAGCCACTAACGACTACGCTTTTTGCAGTTGGTAAGCATAGCCAGGAAGCAGGCAAAAGGCAAAGCAAATTGTTGTAATTCAAGATGACAGGGTCATGGCGCATGGTACAATTGCGGTTTGTGCTGCGGCACCGTGTATTACTCTACGAGGACTTATTCATTGAAACGAATTTACTTTGGGATCGGCGTTGCGATCAGCGCCGTTTTTCTTTGGTGGGCCTTGCGCGGCCTCGATTTAGCGGAAGTATGGCTGGATGTGCAGTCGGCCAATTACTGGTGGCTGCTGCCCGGCGTGGCGGTTTATTTTGTGGCGGTGTGGGCGCGGACGTGGCGTTGGGATTACATGTTACGGCCGTTAAAACACATCCCCCTGCGCAATCTCTTTCCCGTGGTTGTCATTGGCTACATGGGCAACAACATCTACCCGTTCCGCGCCGGGGAAGTGCTGCGCTCCTACGTGCTGCGCCAGCGGGAAGGTGTGCCAATGGGTGCCAGCCTGGCCACGGTCATCGTCGAGCGCGTTTTTGACGGGCTGGTGATGCTGGTTTTTGTGTTTGTCGCCCTGCCTTTCACCCCCATTCCCGGTGATGATGGCTCCATTCGCACCATTGTCATCACCGCCAGCGTCGTTTTTTTTGTGGCGATGGTTGTCTTTTTTGCCCTAGATCGGAAGAGCGTCGTGTAGGGAAAGAGTGTAGATCTCGGTGGT
>ERZ761603.2874-NODE-2874-length-11419-cov-8.043735_pt1 | contig 11419 bp, 12 predicted proteins | sample MGYA00511879_ERZ761603 | MGnify/ENA primary metagenome ERZ761603 (study PRJEB28899, sample SAMN02850040) | bioreactor sludge metagenome | biome: EBPR Sludge; feature: EBPR Bioreactor; material: flocular biomat | place: Australia: Thorneside Wastwater Treatment... | reverse complement strand
GAGATTACAAGGTGACTGGAGTTCAGACGTGTGCTCTTCCGATCTGCCTTGGCGGCGTCGGTCGTGGGCTGGCGGTCCCAACCCCGGTCGAAGCAGGCGACCTCGGTGTGCGTGAAATGTTCCTGCAACCAGAGCTTCGAGATGCGGCTGTCGTCCATCTCGAACGCGGCGTCGGTGGCGTGCTCGGGGAAGACCAGCGCCTCGAAGGCGTGGCCCGCGATGTTGCCCTTCACCCATGTCCCGCCGGTCGGCCGCCCGGTCTTCTTGGTGATCTCCAGCGTGTCGAGCATCTCGCCCGGGTCGGCGGGGTCGAACTTGAACGGGGCTGGGGCTCCGCTGCCTGCGGCGAATCCGGCCTCGAAGGCGAGGGCGATCGCGTCGCGGATGCTCGCCACCGAAATGTCGTGGAAGTCGAGAGCGTCGCGCTTGCGGTCCTCGAGCGTTTCCAATCCGAGGCGGTTGCGGACCGCTTCCGTCGCCGCCGCCATGTGCAGGGCCTTGGCCTTCTCCGTCGTCGTGGTCTTCTTCTTTGCATTCATCGTCGTGTTCTCCGTCGCGGGGTTCCGGCCCGCGTTGTGACACATGAAGCCATGACATCCGCGCACCGGCAAGGCGAATGCGCGAGGATTCGCCGTGAATCTCGCTCTTCTGGATACCTACGCAAAACATGTGGGCAAATGGCGGGACATGTGAGTACGGGAGGTCCGCGATGACTCCCGAACACGCGCCTAGTCCCGGGCCACCACAGGGAACATCCCGGCTCAACCCCGCCGCGCTGCCCGTGGCCGATGCGGCCCATGTCCTGACGCGACTGGGCGCGAAGCCCGTGACGGAAGCGATGCTGCGCGACGACATCGCGGCGGGCGCGCCCACGAACACGGACGGGAGCATCAACCTCGTGCACTACGCCGCCTGGCTCGTGAAGGAGTTGTCCGCCGGTGGCGATTGACCCGCGCAAACTCAAGCCCGGCGAACTCGCCCGGCTGCTCAACAGCACACCGCTCGGAGACGTGATCACCGAGCGGCAGCTGCATCGTCACCGCACGAGCGCGGGGTTTCGCGTCGCAGCGGACGGCGACCCGGGGAGGGTCGATCTGTTCCGGTACGTCGCGTGGCTGGTCACCACCCGGCGCGAGGCCATCGCCGAAGCAGAGAAGGATGCGGGCGGACTTACCGGCTACGAGGCGCTGAAGGAGCGTGCGCGCCAGCGCAACGCCATGCTGTCGGTCTCGGGCCGGGACATCGGGGTGGTGCCCGAGGTCGCGGATGCGGCGCGTCGAACCCGGGCCGAGCGTGATTTCCGGTTCTTCTGCGAGGTGTACTTCCCGCTGACGTTTCACCTGAAGTGGTCCGACGACCACCTCAAGGTCATCGCCAAGATCGAGCAGGCGGTGCTGGAGGGCGGGTTGTTTGCGATGGCCATGCCGCGCGGTTCGGGTAAGACCTCGCTCTGCGAGACGGCGTGCCTGTGGGCGCTGTTGTACGGCCACCGGGAGTTCGTCGCACTCATCGGGTCCGATGAGGAGCACGCGTCCAGCATGCTCGACAGCATCAAGGCCGAGTTGGAGAACAGCGAGATGCTCGGGGCTGACTTCCCGGAGGTCTGCCACCCGATCCGGGCGCTCGAAGGCATCCACCAGCGTGCCGCCGGGCAGTTGCACCTGGGCGAACAGACGCACATCGGCTGGACGGCCAAGGAGATCGTGCTGCCAACCATCGCCGGCTCGCTCGCGTCCGGCGCGATCATCCGCGTGGCGGGCATTACCGGGCGCATTCGCGGCATGAAGCACAAGCGGGCCGACGGCGCGAGCGTGCGGCCATCCCTCGTGCTCATCGACGACCCGCAGACCGACGAGTCGGCGCGGTCTCCGTCGCAGTGCGCAACGCGGGAGCGCATCTTGGCGGGAGCGATCCTCGGCCTGGGTGGCCCCGGCAAGAAGATCGCGGGTTTGATGACCCTCACCGTGGTGCGGCCCGACGACATGGCCGATCGCATCCTCGACCGTGACAAGCACCCGCAGTGGCAAGGCGAGCGGACGAAGATGGTGTACTCGTTCCCAGTGCGGGATGCGCTGTGGGCGAAGTACGCGGAGATCAGGGCCGACGGGCTCCGCAACGACCGGGGCATCGGCGAGGCCACGGCGTTCTACTCCCAGCACCGTATGGCGATGGACGAGGGGGCGCGGGTCGCCTGGCCGGAGCGCTTCCACCACGATGAGGTGTCGGCGGTCCAGCACGCGATGAACCTGCGGCTCCAGGACGAACACGCGTTCTTCGCCGAGTACCAGAACGAGCCGCTCCCCGAGATCGCCGCGGATGACGACCTGCTCACCGCCGACCAGATCGCCGCGAAGGTGAACGGGCACGCGCGAGGGGCGGTCCCCATCGGTTGCACGCGGCTGACCATGTTCGTGGACGTTCAGGGGAAGGCGCTGTTCTACGTCATCGCCGCGTGGGAGGACGACTTCACGGGGTACGTCATCGACTACGGCACGGAGCCGGATCAGAAGGCACCGTACTTCACGCTGCGCGACATGCGAAGGACGCTCGGCGCGGCGGCTCCCCGCGCGGGCGTAGAAGGAGCAATCTACGCCGGGCTGGAGCGCCTCATGGAGGCGACGATCGCTCACGAGTGGCGGCGGGACGACGGAGCGATGCTCCGCATCGACCGCTGCCTCGTCGATGCCAACTGGGGTTCGTCCACCGATGTGGTCTACCAGTTCTGTCGCCAGTCCTCGCATGCCAGCGTGCTCATGCCGAGCCACGGCAGGTATGTCGGGGCGTCGAGCATTCCCTTCTCTGAGTACAAGCGCAAGCGCGGCGACCGCGTCGGGCTCAACTGGCGCATCCCCATCGTCACCGGCAAGCGGGCGGTGCGGCACGTCCTCTTCGACACGAACTACTGGAAGTCCTTCGCGCACGCCCGGTTGGCGGTGCCGATGGGCGATCCCGGCTGCCTCTCGCTCTTCGGTCCGAAACCCGATCCGCACCGGCTCTTGTCCGAGCACCTCGCCAGCGAGTACCGCGTCAAGACCGAGGGACGAGGCCGCACGGTGGACGAATGGAAACTCCGGGTGGACGGGCTCGACAACCACTGGCTCGACTGCCTCGTCGGAGCAACGGTGGCCGCCTCGATGCACGGAGCGGTCCTGTTCGGCACCGACCAACGCGCCCTCGCCCATCGTCCTCGCGTGCGCCTTTCGGACATCCGCAGGGAGAAGCGATGATCGCGCCCAAGCGACCTCCGTCCGACGAGCCCAAGGGCATCCGGTGCAGCGGATGCGGGTGTGGCCACTTCCGAGTGGTCTACACGCGCCAGATCCGGAGCGGGCGGGTTGTGCGGCGTCGGGAATGTCGTCACTGCGGTCGTCGCGTCACCACGATCGAGCGCCCGATCTGAGGCGAATGTCTACCGGTAGACCCGATTCGCGCCACGACCATCGTCGCGCGCGCAAGCACATGGCGCGTCGGCGTAGGTATCCAGTAGACGACCAGTCCGGGCGACCGCCTCTGAAGATGCACGCGGCGTCGGGCTGCATACCTGCGCGGCGTGCTAGAGGTGTCGCCCGAACTGGCCGTCGCTGGAGTTCGCTTGCCCGACGACCTTGAACAACCCATCCGCGACAGCGCCGCTGGTCCGAAGCGCGCCCAGGGTGATTCGGGTAGCGTCGAGCAGCACCCGCTCCCGGACCAGATCGCGGCGGATCGGTATCTCGCGTCCAAGCAGGCGGCAGCGGCTCCGGCCAAGGCGCTTCGCCTGACCCGCCTTATTCCTCCCGGCGCGGAGGGAGGCTGATGTTCGAGCGTCTGCGTGGCATCCTGGGATCGACGCGAGCGGCGACGAAGGGCGCGCCCGTTGTGAAGGGCGGGCTTCTTCGTCGCATCGCTGGCATGGCAATCCGCGCGGGGTATGACTCGGCTGTCACCAACGACGCCAACCGACGCCACTGGGCAAACGCAGACGGGATGAGCGCGGACGCGGCCGCGTCGCCCGAGGTCCGGCGCGTTCTCCGTAACCGCGCCCGATACGAAGCCGCGAACAACTCCTACGCGAAGGGCATCGTGCTGACCCTCGCCAACGACGTGGTCGGCACCGGCCCGCGCCTGCAACTCCTCAGCGACGATGACGCCGGGAACGAGGTCATCGAGCAGGCGTTCATGGCGTGGGGGAAGGCCATCGGCCTTCCCGAGAAGCTCCGCACCATGCGTGCCGCTCGCGCCACCGACGGTGAGGTCTTCGGCGTCCTCGTGAGCAATCCGCGCCTCCCGACGCCCGTCAAACTCGATATTCGACTCGTCGAGGCCGACCAGGTCTCCACCCCGGACCTGTCGCTGCTGGACGAGAGCGCGGTTGACGGCATCGTGTTCGACGAGGCGGGCAACCCGTCGGAGTACCACATCCTCAAGGGGCACCCCGGCGACACGCGGACCGGGTTCCTCGGGCTGGAGTACGACCGGCTTCCTGCTGAGTCCGTCATCCACTATTTCCGCACCGAGCGGCCCGGTCAGAGCCGGGGCGTACCGGACATCACGCCGGCGCTCCCGCTCTTCGCCCAACTTCGCAGGTTCACCCTCGCGGTGCTCGGGGCGGCGGAGACCGCAGCCGACTTCGCGGGCATCCTCTACACCGACGCCCCGGCCAACGGCGAGGCCGAGAGCGTGGAGCCGATGGACGCCATCGAACTCGAGGCCCGCTCGCTCCTGACCATGCCCGGCGGCTGGAAGATGGCGCAGGTCCAGGCCGAGCAGCCCGCGACCACCTACGCCGAGTTCAAGCGCGAGATCCTCAACGAGATCGCACGCTGCCTGAACATGCCGTTCAACGTCGCGGCGTGCAACTCCTCGGGGTACAACTACGCCTCTGGCCGCCTTGACCACCAGACCTATTTCAAGAGCATCCGCGTCGAGCAGGACCACCTCGCGTGCGTCGTGCTGGACCGCCTGCTCGGCGCGTGGCTCCGCGAGGCCGTGCTCATCTCTGACCTGCTCCCGCTGCCGCTCCGCACGCTCGTCTCGACGGGCGCGTCGCTGCCGCACCAGTGGTTCTGGGATGGCAACGAGCATGTGGACCCCGCGAAGGAAGCGACCGCGCAGCAGACGCGGCTGGCCTCGCACACCACGACGCTCGCGGCGGAGTACGCCAGGCAGGGGCGCGACTGGGAATCGGAACTCCGGCAGCGGGCCAAGGAGGTCGCGCTGATGAAGGAACTCGGCCTGGAGGCCGAGCAGGCACGACCGCTCGCGCCCGCGGGCAAGGAGGCCGACGATGGCGAAGGCGAGTAGCGCGAAGCGCGAACTGCGACTGCGCGCCCCCGTGGACGGCTGGATCGAGGCCGCAGCGGGTGAGGCAGGTTCCGGTGCCGATGGCAAGCCTGACGCATCTGTGCTGCGGCGTTTCTCGATGACGGCCTACACCGGCGGGCCGATGGACCTGCCGGGCTGGGCACACCCCGTCGTGGTGGACCTCGCCGGGCTCAACGTCAGCGCCAAGAGCCGACCCATCCTGAAGGATCACAACCGTTCGCTGATCGTGGGTCACACAGACTCGATCGGCGTCCAGGACTCCCGTCTCGTGGTCTCGGGCGTCATCTCCGGCGCGGGGGCAGTTGCTCGCGAGATTGTGGACAGCAGCCGGAACGGCTTTCCGTGGCAGGCGTCGCTCGGCGCGGCGGCAAGGCAGACGGAGTTCGTAGCCAAGGGCCGAACCGCCTCGGCGAACGGTCGGACCTTCGAGGGGCCGGTCTACATCGCGCGGCAGGCCGTGCTCGGCGAGGTCTCGTTCGTCGCCCTCGGCGCGGACGACAACACGAGCGCGAGCGTCGCCGCGACGCGGGCAGGGTCAGACAAGGAGTTCGACATGACGTTCGACCAGTGGATCACGGCCAAGGGATTTGACCCGAGCACCCTCACCGAGGCGCAGCGGGCCAGTCTCCAGGCGCTGCATGAAACAGAGACGGCCGAGCCGACTCAGCCCAGCGCCGACACCAGCGTGGTCGCGCAGCTCCGCGCCGAAGCCTCGACCGAGACCAAGCGGATCAACGACGTGCGTCGCATCTGCGCGGGCAAGCACGCGGACCTCGAAGCCAAGGCCATCGGCGAGGGATGGGACACGACCCGAACCGAACTGGAGGTGCTCCGCGCCGAGCGTCCGTCGCTGAACGGCGGCGGGGTCCGGCGGGACTCCGATCCCTCCGTGGCGGGCAAGGCCATCGAAGCCGCGCTCTGCCTGTCCGCCGGGCTTCCCGAGAAGCAGGTCGGCGAGTGGTACGACGACAAGACCATGAACGCGGCGCTCGCCCCCGACCTGCGTGGGGCGGGGCTGCACACCCTCATGTACGAGACCATCCGGGCCGGCGGGGAGCATGTCCGTCCCGGCCGGGTGGACAACGAAACCATCCGCGCAGCGTTCAACGTAGATCGTCGCCTCATCCAGGCGGCGGGCGGGTTTTCGACCATCTCGCTGTCGGGCATCCTGTCCAACGTCGCCAACAAGTCCATGCTCGCGGCCTACACCGCCGTCGAGAGCGTGGTCGGGATGTTCTGCGCCGAGACGGACGTGAACGACTTCAAGGAGGTCACCCGCTACCGCCTCACCGGCAACGGCGTCTTCGAGAAGGTCGGCCCTGATGGTGAGTTGAAGCACGCGGGCCTGAGCGAGCAGGCGTACACGAACAAGGTCGAGACCTACGGCCGCATGATCGCGCTCACGCGGCAGATGATGATCAACGACGACCTGGGCGCATTCCTCCAGATTCCCCGCATCATCGGCCGCATGTCGGCGCTCAAGCGGGAGGAGGCGGTGTTCGAACTGCTTCTGTCGAACCCCGCGACATTCTTCAGCGTCGGCAACAAGAACTTCATCTCCGGCGCGGCCACCAATCTCGGCATCGACGCCCTGACGCAGGGCGAGCAGTTGTTCCTCGATCAGACCGACTCGGACGGCAAGCCGATCCTGCTCTCGCCCGCGGTGCTGCTCGTGCCCTCGGCGCTCAAGGTCACGGCGCAGGTGCTGATGACCGAGACGCGGATCAACGAGACCACGACGACCGACAAGGGGAAGCCCTCGGCCAACCCGCACGCGGGCAAATGGAAGCCGATCGCCACGCCGTACCTCAACGCCCAGGGCTTCAGCGGCTCCAGCGCCAAGGCGTGGTATCTGTTCGCCAATCCCGCCGACGTGGCCGCAATGGAGATCGCGTACCTGCGTGGCAAGCGCACTCCCACCATCGAGAGCGGCGAGACGGACTTCAACACGCTCGGCATGCAGTGGCGCGGCTACTTCGACTTCGGCGTTGCCATGCAGGACTTCCGGGCGGCGATCAAGAGCAAGGGTGAGGTCTGATGGCGGACGACGTGCCGATCGGCGGCGGGACCGGCGGCGAGATCGAACCGGATGGTCCCGCAGGAGGCTCATTCATGCCAGCGAAGTTCATTCAGGAAGGTTCGGCACTCGACTACACCCCGGGCGCAGACATCGTCGCGGGCACGGTTGTCGTGCAGGCCGAGATGGTCGGCGTCACCCGCGTGGACCTCAAGGCGGCCCAACTCGGCTCGCTGGCGGTCACCGGCGTCTTCGAGTTCCCCAAGGCCCTCGGCGTCAGCAGCGCCATCCCAGTCGGGACGCTGACGTACTGGGATGCAGGGGGCCAGGTCGCCACGAAGAACGCGGCGGCCGGGGCCAACAAGCTCATCGGCAAGTGCATCAAGACCACCGTGGACGCGGACACCGTCGTCCGCGTGCGCCTGTCGCAGTGACTTACATGGAGTGCCCGTGGCAGACCTGCTCGAACAAGGCTCGGCGTTCCTGGAGGGCCAGCGCCATCGTCACATGACGCGGTTGGTGACGTACCGCCGCGGCACCGACGAAGCGACGCTGTCCGCCACGATCGGCCGCACCGTGTTCGAGCAGGCCGACGACCGGGGGCTCGTCAGCCGGATCGAGTCGCGGGACTTCCTCGTGCGGGCTGAAGACCTCGTGCTGGCAGGCTCTGCTGTGCTGCCCAAGGCGGGCGACATCATCCGCGAGAGCCAGGACGGTCGGACCTTCATCTATGAGGTCATGGCACCGGGCGGCGAGCCGCCCTTCCGGTTCAGCGATCCCTACCGCCGGACGCTTCGCATCCACACCAAGCACGTCGGCACGGAGGTGCCATGAGCACGATCATCGCCATCGCCGACGCCGTGGCCGCGCACCTGAACGCGGGCACCTTCAGCCAGCCGATCAGCGCCGAGCGGGTGTACCAGCCCGCGTTCACGCTGGAGGAGCTGAAGGACCTGCGGGTCTCAGTGGTGCCCCGGTCCACGGCGATCACGACCGCTAGCCGCGACAGCAGCACGTTCGAGTGCGCTGTGGATGTCGGCGTTCAGAAGAAGATCGGCGACGAGAGCGAGATCAACGGCCTCCTCGATCTTGTGGAGGAGATCGCCGACCACCTGCGCCTCAAACGACTGCCCGGCGCTCCGGAAGCCGCGTGGGTAGCGATTACGCATGAGCCAGTCGCTTCCACAGATGCGCTCGTTGAGCATCGTGCGTTCACAAGCGTGCTCACAGTGACCTACCGGGTGCGGAGATAGACATGCGCAATTCGGTCCTGCTGAAAGTCGAACTGTCCGAGGAGTTCAAGCCGCTCTCCGAGCAACTCCTCGTGGCGACATTCGCGCTCGTGGCCTCCGAGAAGAACACGCAGGATGCCATTCTGACAGACAACAACGGTGCGGAGATAGACCTTCCCGCTGGTACGCAGTTCCGATTCGAGCGAGTCAATCTCAACGAGTTGCAGGTTCGCAGCAAGGCGGGTGAGGTTGTGTTTGTCGTTGGACACACCGCTGGCTGATGCAGCCCAAGGAGTTCGCAGATGGCAATCAAACTCGGCATGGAGGCCAAGCTCCTCTACAAGGTTGGCGGTCAGGCCGGTGGTGGAGCATGGGTGGTGCTCGGCAACACGCGCGATGTGACGCTCAACCTCGAGGCGGGCGAGGCGGACGTGACCACCCGCGCCAACAGCGGCTGGCGGGCCACGGTCGCCACGCTCAAAGAGGCCAGCGTTGAGTTCGAGATGGTGTGGGACACGGCGGACGCCGGGTTCACCGCCATCAAGAACGCGTTCTTCGGCAACGACCCCATCGGTTTCCAGATCCTCGACGAGACCAGCGGGCAGGGACTGCAGGCGGACTTCTCCATCACGAACTTCTCGCGGAACGAGGCGCTTGAGGAGGCGATCACGGTGTCGGTCACGGCGAAGGTGACCTACTCGGCCACAGCGCCTTCATGGATCGGCGGCTGAGTCGGTCGGGTCAGGAATCACGGAGGCGAGCATGCGGGCGTTCAAGGACAACCAAGGGCGGCAGTGGTCGATCGAGATCAACGTCACCGCAATCAAGCGCGTGCGCGGTCTCACCGGCGAAGACCTCATGCAGGTCATCGAGGGGACGCTGATCGAGAAGCTCATCCGCGATCCCGTCCTGCTCTGCGACGTGGTCTACGCGATCTGCAAGCCCCAGTCCGACGCCCAGGGCATTTCTGACGAGGAGTTTGGCAGGGCGATGGCAGGCGACGCGATCGAATCTGCGACCGCGGCAGTGCTGGAGGAACTCGTGGGTTTCTGCCCGAGCCCGAGGGACCGGGCCAACCTCGGGCGGGTACTCCAGGCCACTCGGAGGGTTATGGACAGGGCACGCGACCTTGTGGAGAAGAAGCTCGACAGCGGGGAACTGGATCGGCTGGCGGATCGCCTGCTGTCCGAGGCAGCGACTGCTGGAAGCTCGTCCACCAGTGCGCCGGAGTTCTCGGCATTGACCCCGGCCCCCTAACGCTCCGCGATCTCGTGGCGATGCTGGACGGCAAACAGCGCCACGACTGGTCCATCGCATCCGCCGTCATGGCGGTCATGGCGAATCTGCACCGCGATCCGCGTCGGTCCAGACGCCTCCATCCGAGCGACTTCGACCCGTTCGCCAAGCGGTCGCGGCCCATCAAGGCAGACATCACCGTGCTCAAGGACGTGTTCATCAATCAACGCATGCCACCGATCGTCACGGAGAACACTCCATGATCACCATGCGGATCAAGGACATGTTCTTCGACCGCGCGGCGGTGGTCCGTGCGGTCGATGGGGCGAAGCGCAAGGTGCTCAGCAAGGCCGGCGCATTCATCCGCACGGCGGCCCGCACGAGCATCCGCAAGCGCAAGGGCTCCGCGCCCGCGGGCAAGCCGCCCCACTCGCACGAGGGAAGCCTTCGTCGCCTGATCCTCTTTGGGTACGACAAGGCCGCCGACTCCGTGGTCGTCGGCCCGGTGGGGTTCAAGAACAGCGTCGCGCCCAACGTGCTGGAGTACGGCGGTGGCACGGTCGTCCTGCGGCGCAGGGGGGGAAGGCTTACATCGCAGAAGGTCAAGGTTGCCGCGCGGCCGTACATGGCCCCGGCGCTGGAGAGGGAGCGGCCGAAGTTGCCGCTGTTGTGGCAGAACTCCATTCGGAAGGGAGCCTGATCGGTGGCCGACACGCGGGGCATCCGGGCTGGACGGGCGTTCGTCGAACTCGGCGTGAGCGACAAGCTCACGGCCGGACTTCGTCGCGCCCAGAAGCAGCTCGAAGCCTTCGGGGCTGGCCTCAGGTCGGTGGGCACCCGGCTCGCGGGAATCGGCGCGGCGGCGGTTGCGGCGCTGCTCGGCACCGCGAAGGCCTTCTCCGACACGGGCGACATGCTCGACAAGATGAGCCAAAGGACCGGCGTGAGCGTGGAGGCCCTGTCCGAGTTGGGATTCGCGGCCGACCTCTCCGGCACCGATCTGGAGACCCTCGAAGCCGGAATCCGCAACATGCAGCGGACGCTTGCGGGCGCAGCGCAGGGATCGGCATCCGCGGGCGACGCGCTCGGCCGGCTCGGGCTCAGTGCCGCCCAACTGGCCAGCCTCTCTCCGGACGAACAGTTCAAAGTCCTCGCGGAGCGCATCTCCCAGGTGCGCGACCCCGCCCTCCGCGCTGCGCTGGCGATGGAGGTTTTCGGCAAGGCCGGGACCAAGCTGCTGCCGCTCATGGCCGACGGCGCTGCGGGCATCGAGGCGATGCAGGAGGAGGCCCGGCGCCTCGGCCTCACGGTCAGCACCGAGACCGCCCGCGATGCTGCCGCCCTCAACGACGCCCTCGGCACGCTCTGGAAGGTGCTCAAGCAGGGCGTGTTTACCATCGGCGGGGCGCTCGCGCCCACGCTCAAGGAACTCGCCGAGCGGATCACCCGCATCGTCGTGAGCGTCACCACCTGGATCAAGGCGAACAGGGAAACGGTCGTTTGGGCGCTCAAGATCGCCGCCGCCGTCGCCGTGGCAGGGATCGCCATCGTTGCGCTCGGCTACATCGTCTCCGGCATCGGCGCGACCCTCGGCATCGTCGCCGGGGTCATCGGCGGCATCGGAGCCGCC
>ERZ761603.2872-NODE-2872-length-11420-cov-38.943071_pt1 | contig 11420 bp, 10 predicted proteins | sample MGYA00511879_ERZ761603 | MGnify/ENA primary metagenome ERZ761603 (study PRJEB28899, sample SAMN02850040) | bioreactor sludge metagenome | biome: EBPR Sludge; feature: EBPR Bioreactor; material: flocular biomat | place: Australia: Thorneside Wastwater Treatment... | reverse complement strand
CCCGGCGCTTGATTCTCAAGCGCCAATCCGTCCACCGAAAGGGGGCAACTCCAATAACGAGAAAGGATGGCTGGCTGGTGATGCAACAGCAAGGTTTCCCGCCTTGGCAGACGCAACTGGCTATAATTTGGATCAAAGGTCGGGGGCAGAAACCACTGCAGAATTCCAAGACCCCTGTCTAAAGTTGTTGGGGCCGGTTGCCTTGGACCTTACCGATATGATGGCTCGAAACTCGTGAAAAGCCTTCGGTCATTCGGCTTTGCTACCCGCTGGCGAATCGGCACACTTCTTCTGTGGCTGGTTCTTGCCTGCCTCATGCCGGGGATACTGGGCGTCGTGGTCCTGTTCGCGCGGGAATACCGGAACGGACGTGCCCAACTCGAACGGGACTTGATGGCCACGGCACGTGCTATGGCCCAAGCCGTTGATAGCCAGTTGCTCAGGGCGCGGACCGTCGGGGAGGTACTGGCCACGTCGGGCGCCCTGAACCGGCAGGATCTGGAGGGCTTCCACCGACGGGCGCGAGAGGTCATCGCAACGACGAAAGTGGGCATGAACGTAGTGCTCAGCGATGAGAGCGGCCAGCAGATCGTCAATACGCTACGGGAATACGGCGAGCCCCTGCCGCGGCATGGCCATCCGGGGATACTCCGTCATGTCTTTGAGACCGCACAGCCGGTAGTCTCGGAAATCTACATCGGCGGAGTGCTCCGCAAGCCCGTGGTCAGCATCGACCTGCCGGTGATCTTCGACGCAAAGGTGGCCTATGTTCTAAGCGTTGGTTTGTCGCCGTATGACTTCAACGCCATTCTCGTCACACAAAACTTCCCAGCGGGTTGGGTTTCGGCAATCTTCGACCACACGGGCACCATAGCCGCGCGGACCCAGTCCCCTGAAGAATTCGTTGGCCAGAAGGGAACGGCCGAGTACATCCAGCGCATCAGCGAATCCACGGAGGGGGTCATGGAGACAGTCACGCGCGAGGGGATTCCGACGCTTTCGGCCTGGAGCCGCTCGTCGGTTACTGGCTGGAGCGTCGGTATCGGCATTCCACGACAATTGTTGGAACGGGGTCTGAGGCACACCATGACCTGGATAGCCTTGGGTCTGGCAACTTTGCTCGTCATCGGGCTGGGTTTGGCCTGGATGGCGGGGCGGATCATAGCCGCTTCAGTGCGTGCGCTGACCGAGCCGGCCATCGCCTTGGGAAAGGGGCAGTTGGTGCCCATTCCAGAGGTATCGATCCAGGAATCGGCCGAGGTCGCTAGTGCACTTCGTCAGACCGGAGAGCTGTTGGCGGAACGTTCTGCCGCCTTGGTGGCCGCCAATCGGGAACTGGAGCAGCTTGCGCGGCGGGATACGCTCACCGGTCTGCAAAACCGGAAGTCTGCCAATGAGAGGCTGCGCATGGAGTTCCTCCGCTTGAAGCGGTCGGGTCATCCCTATGCCGTTCTGTTCATGGATGTCGACTGGTTCAAGGAGGTCAACGACACCTTCGGCCACGAAGCCGGTGACCAGGTCCTGCGACACATGGCGACTGTCCTCACGAGTTCCTTGCGAGCGACGGACTTCGTTGCTCGTTACGGTGGGGAAGAGTTTTTGGCCCTCCTCTCGGAGACGACTCGCGAAGGCGCATTGCGGATCGCTGAGGTCGTTCGTCGCACAGTTGCCGACCAATCTTTCCCCGTGGTTGGGCAAGTCACGGTAAGTATTGGTGTCGCAATGGCCGGTAGCGAGGATGAGGATGAGGAAGGAGCGGTGCGCCGGGCTGATACGGCCCTTTATCAGGCCAAGGAAGATGGCCGCAACGCGGTCCGGTCCCGCTAGCCCAATAGCCGCATGGGCTATGCGCAACAAATGAATAACTCCACTCTCAAGAAACACACCGCAAGTGACTGGTTTTGAATGATGTTTTCAAGAGTGACATTCGGTAGCGACGAGTTCCATTCCCATTTTTTCAGCGCGCTGGGCGAGCTGGCGCAGGACGCGTTGGCGGTAGCGCTCCTCATGGTAGTCCTGTCCCTGGTCGGGGTATTCCTCGCCCTTGGTGAGCATGGTGTAGATCAGGCGCGCCAGTTTGTGAGCGGCGGCGGTCACCGCCTTGGGCTTGTCCATGTGCGACCATCCGCCTGAAGTAGGCGCCCAGTGCCGACTGGCTGGTGCGCAAGGCGGCCGCGGCAGGCCGCAGCGCCTGTGCCGCTCATCACCTTGCCGCCGGTGATCTTGAATCGCCCCGAGTTTCGTAGAGGTCCCGTGGTTTGAGTGCAGACGTGTTTGGCCTGAACAGTGAGTTGCAAAGGATACCGATCCTCCGCCTCGGCAGGCGGAATGTATCCGAGAGGCTCAAGCAGGCGCTGGGGGTTGAACCAGGTTCCCCATTCGAGGGTGGCCAGTTCCAGGGACTCCCCCATTTTCCGGGGGGGCCGGCGGTGGATCAGTTCGGCCTGGTCGAGACCGTTGATGGTTTCAGCCAGGGCGTTGTCGCAGGAATCCCCTGTGCTGCCAACGGAAGGCTCAATACCGGCCTCGGCCCGGCGCCCGGGGTAGCGGATGGAAACGTCTTGCGATCCGTGATCCGGAGGAGGGATCAGGCTGGCATCCCGCTCGGGCTGGCGGGCGTGGAGCGCTTGTTCCGGCGCATCAGCCGTTCGACGGGGCAGCGGGCGACCGGGATGCCTTCGCGCGGCCACTGCCGCCAGACCTTGTCGGCATCATGGACCTGAAAGTTGGCTTGCCAAACCCGTTGAAGGTGGGGGATCAGAAATTCATCTCGGCGCGCCCGGGCGCTGCGCCATGCGGGATCGCGTTGCCGGGCAGCAGGGCGCCCGTAGCCGGACGGGACAAGCTGCAACAATTTGCCGATCGGCTCGACCCCCCCCAACCGCTCGCGGTGTTGGTCAATGGACGACCTCACTTCTTCTTGAGGCGGTCGGGCTTCGCCGGTGCGAAAAACGCACTGGCCAATCGCAGAATCTCGTTGGCCTGGCGCAATTCCTTCACTGCTCGTTCCCGTGCCTTGAGGCGTTCCCGCTCGGCAGTTGTCACGCCGTCGCGCATGCCCGCATCGAGCTCCTGGCGTTTGACCCGGTTATGCCGCGTGGCGCCGGCACAGCCAGTCTTCGGTGCAATCGATTCGACCACCGCCCACAGCGAGGGGTCATCCTTGCCCGCCTCCTGACCCATGCGGACAGCACGTTCTTTGACTTCCGGTGAATATTGCTTCGGCTTGCTCATCGTGGCTCCATTTTCTCGGGTAATGGAGCCTTCTCAATTCACGGGGCGATTCACATAGCGCTCGAACACGTCGACCATCCTGGAGAAGTCCGAGAAACTGCGCGTCAGGCGGTCGATCTTGTAGACGACCACGATGTCAATCTGGCCACGCTCGATGTCGGTCATCAGACGCCGGAGCGCTGGCCGCTCATGTGACCACCAGAAAACGCCGGGTCGTCTAGTCATCGGTCACCGGAATCCAGCCCTCGGCACGCTGGTTGGCGATATAGGCCTGGCCGGTATCGCTGGGGGGTGACGGCTGATATCGTGACTGCTGCGCTGACCCTGACCTGGTTCCGGAAGCGGCCGGCGCCGGGACTGTTGTATCACTCTGACCTGGGCAGCCGGTATGCGAGCCACATTGTCGAGCAGGGTGACCAGTGGGTGCCGGTGATTGCACGGGCTGCTGCCGACGGTCTCTTGTAGTGCTGACCATCGCGTTCGTACAAACCGTCCGACGTGACAATGACGCGGTACGCGCGGTCGTCCCGTTCGCGAATCAGGACCGATCCGGGCATCAGGCGCACCTCGGGGTCGCGCCCAATCCTGATCCTGGAGTGCTGCTCGCCGCAGTCGACCAGATGCACCTTGACCTCCTTCGGCAGGCCGCCGTAGGCAACCTCCTGCAGCCGATAGACGAGGCAGCCTTCGAGGTGGTGAGGTAACGTGCCTCGGCCGGCTGGCAGACTGGAATGTGTCCAGAGCCGCCCTGCACCGTCCCGGCACGCAAGCGTCGGCTTTTCAGGGAGGAGGAGACGGTCGGCAGGATTGATAGACGGTCCGGTCGTCGGCCCGGGCCGACCATGAGCTTCAGTTCCGCCGAAGTCCGCAATGCATTGGTTACCTGCCCACGGTAGAAAACCTTCCTGAGCCGCAGTCTTTGATTCCGACGAATGCGTGCTGTCCGCCCAGAACAGAGGGTCAGGTTGTCAATGACATCGGACAGCCGAAGATTGACAACAGCCAGTCGATTCAAGCTGAGTACGATTCTGGCGTCCTTACTGTTACGGGCAGGAGGGCAAACTCAGCAGATTGTTTGGTTTGTCTCCATCGGCTACGGTCCGCAGAAATCGCTTGCCACGCAAGGTTTGATCCACCATTACCTCCACACGATCCCCGGTGGGCTCCTCGACATAAAAACTTTGGCCGCGCTCGATCTCCTCCAGCGCCTGGCGCACCGTTAGATACCAACGCCTTCCCGAGGGCATCAAGCCACCCACGCCCGCCAGACCAGCGAGCACTCCGCGCGGCGGGCGGCGCACGCATTGAATGCGTTGCCCATGCCAATGAATTTTGCATGCCACGGTGTCGGCGATGCCCACGCCGCGCGCCAGCAACGTGGCGCGGAATTCATAGTGGCCGTTGTGGGTGCCGTGGTCTGTGCGGTCGGTAGGTCCCCTCCAAAACACCACGTGCCGCTGCAATGAATTACTGTGTAGCGGTACACCGCTCACCGGACCATTGATGGTGCCGGGGAGCGGCAGACTAGCACCGTGTACCAGTTCCCACGGCCCGCCGTCCAGCCGCACAGTAAGTGTAAGCTGCGCTGGAATGGCCTGAAACGAAGGTCCCGTCAGCGTGGGCACCGCGCCGTAGACAATTTCGACGCGCGGCGGGAATAGATCCCAATCACGTGCGACCAGATCTACAAAATGGATGGGCGAGGTCGCCGGCGCCTTCCAGATGCGCAGGCGTGCCCGAAACGCGCCACTGGCGCCGATCAACTGCGGGTCAGGTTGATTGACGCGCAAATACAGGCGACGGCGACCGCTTGCCGGTTGATCTCGCTGCAGGTACTGCCAGCGACGCGTGCCCGTGCCCTGCCCTACCATGAACCAACCGTTAAGCCTTGCCGCCAACGCGTACTGGCGTGCATTGGGGTCCATGCCGGTGTGCACTGGCCACTCCGGGTCAAGCGGCGCAGGCCAGCTCAAACCCGCCACGCCGATGCTTGCTTGCGGCGCACCGAAGATGCTCACCGTGCCGCTGCCATCCAGGCTAAAGCTGTCGCCATACTCGATGTCGATGCCGGTGTCCACCTCTTTCACCGTGGGTGGCACGGTAATGTTTCTCTCCAGCGTGGGTGGCAACGTAGTGTCGGGCGCCACCTCGAGGTCAGGTGCGACCACCGGTGCGCGCGCTGGAGCACTGGCTCCGGGCGGGTACAGTTCGCTCTGGCGGTCGCGCGACAGGGGCTTGCGCCAGTTGTTGAAGTCAGTCGGCGGGGCGGGGAACGGCGCGTAGGTATTGGCGCCGCGTCGCTGTCGATGCCACCACGCCAGGGCCAGGGCGCCCATGTAGTCGATGGCCGGCGCAGGCAACTCTGCCAGCGTGGTGCCGCCGCCGACGCCATCGTGGGCGACGACGCCCAGAGGCAAATCGCTGTGATGCACGCTGGCGAGTTTCACGCGTGCCGTGTCCAGACGATCGGCAAGTTCTTCTTCGTAGCGACCATCACCCGCCAACAGGCAAGCCACAGCGAGCGAAAACAACGGCGTGTTTTGTGTGGCTTGCGCGCGGCGCGCGTCAAACCAAATAAAGTAGCGATCACGAATCAGGGGGCTCCGGTCCAGACCGAACAGGCTCTGAAAGGGAACAAAGTTGGTCACCGGATATTCGACCGGGGAACTGTGGATCAGATCACAATACAGTTCGTAGCGAAAGGATGCGGGGTGCTGGTGCAGGAAGAATGAGAGCGCCGGGTCGCCACGCCCTTCTTCCTGATAGGGATCGAAGAGTTCGCTGCGGCTGCAGATGGCGAGCATCTGGCCCAGGTGGGCACCAAACAGCGGATGCGCCATGGCGAGGCCCATGTGCGGGCGAACCACCGTAGCAGTCAACATGGCACCCACCAAAGGCACCGTAGCCAGCAGCGGCGCTGCCCAGCCCAGCGGCAATCCGGCAATCGCGCCCGCGGTGAGCGCCGGTTCCAGTTGCGGCGCGTAACCCGCCGCACGCATGGCGCCCAACCAGTCGGTGGCGGCGGCAAAGCGTGCGCCCAGTACGCTGTCAAAGGCCTCTTGCAGGGCCAGCTCCGCCCCGACCAGTGATTCACCATGGCCGCGCGGCACGAGACCGCCTCGCGGGCGCACCAGCAAATACCCGTGGGCGGATAAATAGGAAGCCATGGGACGCAACAGCGCGGCGGCGCGTGCGCGCAGGCCCGGGTCAGCAGTAATCGTGGCGATGGCCCAGAGCACGGTCACCATGCCAAAAAACTCGTCTTGCGACACTTCCCACTGACGACATTGGCGCTTGAAATCGTATTGGTCTTGCCGTTCGCGTTCGAGCGAGGCCTGATCGTTACGCAGCATCAGCTGCGACATCAGCGCCGGTGAGCGGCGGTGGTGCTGGCGGAAGTCCGAGGGGGGATTGGCATAACCGTAGCCATTACCATCGGGCAAAAACTCGGTGCTGCGATTTTTGGTGTCCTGGTCGAACCAGATGTGCTTGCCGATGGGGCTAAAGGCGGGATCCCAGCGTATGGGGTAGCCGGCAAACGCCCCGCCAAAGCGAAACATCCCCGCCAACGACTGCAGCACTGAATCGAGCACCACTGTAGCCTGAGCATGCCCCAGGCGCTGCTCCACCGCCAGCGCCACAACCATGGGCGCAAAGTGTAGCCACGGATTCTCTTCGTAGATGTCTTCATCAGTCCAGCGTGCCGCTTCGCGCTCAGCGGGGGTGAGCGCTGCAAAGTGCGCGCGTGGCCGTTCCAACAAGGCAGCTTTCTCGTGCTCGCTCAGCAGCTTGAATTGTACGGAGCGCGGATCGGGCGATACCGTGAAGTCATGCCCGTCGAGCCGGATCACCGCACCACCGGTGTACATATAGACGCGCCGTTGCAGCGCGTGGACAAAGCGGCGCTCCAATAGTGCTGCGCGCAGGTTTTGATAGAGATCCTGGTGGCTCATGTGCGTCGGTACCCGTCGATCAAGATGGGCGCAATGCCAGGATGGGCGTAGTAGCCCATACCCGCGGGTTTGCGCGTTTGCCAGCAGAAGTCTGTTTGACACACAGCGCCTGTGCGCCTCGTATCATGCGTGTGAAGCATTCGCGTCTTCGTTTCACTCATCGCTTCTTGCTCCTGATCGAGTCCGTAAACTGCGGCAAATCGGGTGACTGGTCAATCACCGCTTCGGTCCGGCAAAATGATGTTGTCAAAGCGTTGATCGACCGAAGGAGAGAAGCGATGGCTGATGGAGAGGGTGGTCGAGCGAGCCGACGCGCAGCGACAACGGAAAGACCTGCACCTGATTCTCCTCGCGGGTCAGCAGGTGGACTTCCTCCAGCCAGGAGACGGCGGTGTGCACGCGCGTGTCGTTGGTGGCGCTGTCGCGCTCGACATCGGCTTCTTCGTCCTCGGAGAGGATTTCGCCGCGCGCTGGTCGTGGAACAGGTCGAAACAGGTCGAGCGTGAGTTAATACTTGACCAGGTGGTGGTAGGGGTGGCGCGGGAAGGCGAGCGGATTGAGCCACAGGGTGTCGATCACCGGCAGGGCAAGCAGCCGCAGCCGTGGAGCGACCGCGGCCAAGTGTGGCCGGTCGAAGTGGATGAAGTTGTGGCCGAGCACGAAGCGCCAAGTGATGCCGTTGTCGCCGCGTACCGCCGCAAGCTGGCGGATGTGGCGGCTTTTCAGCGAGGTCGGGCATCGGGAATCATACCTGCTGACGGCCAGCGCATTGCCGTCAGCAGGGCGCGAGAAGCCCTGGCGCGGCCAGGGGGTTACTGTATTCGGGAGCTACAGCAAACCGGGTTCGATCTTGGTTCGGGATGCCGGGGGCGGCGCTTCGGTCGCCGGCAGACAGACCAGGCGCAAACCCACGTCATAGGTGCGGGTGCTTGGGACGAGATGGCCGCGGACGATACAGCGTGCGAAGTCGCGGGCAAGATTCCAGGAGCCGCCGCGCACGACACGCCGGGCATCGCCCGCTGTCACCGCGTTGCGGGGCCTGTCATACTCATTGAGGCACCATTCGCCAACATTGCCGGCGAGGTCGAGTACGCCGTGGGCCGACTTGTCAACCGGATACGCTCCGACCGCCGTCGTTCGACTCAGCCGATTTTCGCTCGTGTTCGAGCAGGCTTCGACCCATTGGCCGCCCCACGGATACTCGTTGCCTGCTCGGCCACCGGTCGCGGCCTGCTGCCACTCCCATTCAGTCGGCAGCCGCACCTCGTAACCCAATCGCGCGCTCGCCCAGCGGCAGTAAGCGACCGCGTCGTACCATGAGACGTTTTCGGCCGGGCAATTGGCGATCTGCCGGTACTGCTCGCCCGGATCTCGTTCATGGTGGAGTCCCCGCCACCAGCGCTTCTGGTTGCCGTAGCCTCCAGGGTCGTCGACAAAGGCCTGGTACTGCCGCCAAGTCAGTGGATACCTGGCGATGAAGAAGCGCGCGACCGGGAACTCTCCGGCATGGTTCTTCAGTCTCACCGTGCCCGTCGGGATCTCGCACCAGTCGAGATCGGGATCGCCATTGGGACGCAGCCCGATTCCCCGCCGCGGATCGCCGATGATCGCCAGCCGGTCACCGATCTCGGCACGCCGGTAGTGCGTCGTCACCGGGCGCATGATCTCCTCCAGCAGACGATCGGCCTCGGGGCGCAGGAATGACTTCGCCGGTTCCGGCAGCTCGTCGCGCTCCATCCTCAGCCGCGATAGCGCTTCATAAACCGGTGACAGACGCTCGTGCTGCCAGCGGTGGCTCGCTCTGCCGCCACTGCGCTGCCACTCGTCTGCCGCCGCCTCAGCCTGCCGCAGTGTCCGGATGTCGCCGGCCCGCTCGACGATCCAGTCGTGCAGCCGCGGCCACTCGCGGAACAGTGCTTCGTGCGCGACTTCGACCACTGCCTCTTCCGTCGCGCGCTGGTTGCTGACCAGGAGTCGCGCGTCGACGAAGCCGTCGATCAACTCGTCGGTTTCGCGTGACGACGCCAACTGCCAGCGCGGCACCCGCCGGCGAGTGGCGATGCCGCGCTCGTCGGCGTCAACGAGATCGCCGAACACCTTGTGCAGCAAACCCTGTGAAGCCGGCGGCAGGCCGCTGAAGGTCTTTTCGGCGCGCCGGCTGATCGCCCCCCTGACGCCGCCAAAGCCGTCGTAGGCGGCATGTGTCAGACAGCCGGACTCGGTGCGCGCCGCGTAAAGTTCGTGCAGGGCAAAGGCGAGCAACGCCAGTGCGCCGCAATCGCTGCCGGTGTCTTCGAGGATGCGTGCCGCCAGACCTTCTTCAAGTTCGAGACCGGCACGTGCCGCCGGGCCGGTGATCATCTGAAACAGTGCAGCGAGACCGGGCGCGGCCACCGGTGCAGGCGCCGCCCGCAGGATCTCCGGTAGGCGCGGCCAAGCGAGCCAGCGGTGGTAAAAGTCCCCGCGCATGGTGACTACGACGCGCAAGCGCGGGCTGCCGGCGGCGATCGCCAGCAGTTCGATGAAAGCGGCCTGCCGGCTCTCGGCAACGACGTTGAACAGCTCTTCGAACTGGTCGATAAAGATCAGCATTTCCGCCCAGGCCGGTAGTGCGGCGAGTGCCGCACCGGCCTGGGCGATGATGCTGCCCGGATTGTCGGCGAGCAGCGTGGCGAGCTGGCGTGGCGCAATCTCCTCCGGCAGCAGTGGCGCGAATCTGGCGGCCAGTGCGAGGAAGGGGTCATCGCCCAGTTCGCCGGGTGTGAAACGCAGCCCGACCCATTGTTTGCGGTGCCCCGTGCCGGCTGGCAGGACCTGCGGCAACAGCCAGTCCTTGGCTCCCTCGACGCCGTTGGCGCGTAGCCGTGGCAGGAGCCCGGCGGCAACCAGCGACGATTTTCCCGAACCCGAAGCGCCGACCACGGCGAGGAAGCGACAGCCGACGGCGAGGCGGCGGACGAGTTCGTCGGTCTCGCGAGCGCGGCCGAAAAAGATCGGCGCATCGTCGGGAGTGAAGGCGCGCAAGCCCGGGAAGGGTGAGCCGTTCCACGCTGGCGCGGACGGCAGCATGGCCGGAGCCGGGGCCGCCCGGACTGTCTCGGCCGCCCGGGCGGCTGCCGCCGAACGGCGTTGCAACAGGCGCGCGATGACCGCGCGCAGGTGCAGGTCAAGATCGCGACCAAATGCTTCCGGCGCTGGATACTCGTTACAGCCGGCGCGGATCGAACCGTCCGGGTTGCGGAAGGTCGCGAAGAAGGCGCCAACCGTCCGCCATTGAAGTGTATTCTCCTCGAACTGGTCGTCATCGGGGTCGAGCAGGCATCTTTCGGTGCGGCGGTAAACCAGGATTTCCGGTCGCCCGCAGCTTTGTGCAGCCGCGAGCGCGTCGAGGTATTCCCATTCCGTCCCGGAGAGGTAGGCGCTGCCGTCGGCCTTGTGGTACTCGTCTACCGGCAACGGCGTTCCCATTTTTGACCAGACGATCACGATGACGATGTCGCACGCGGAAGGCTTGGGTAGCCCGGCGGCGATCGCTGCCTGCGGCGTCATCGTCGCCAGCATCGGTGTCCCGGCTCCGCTCTTGTCCCAGGCAACCGTCTCGATTGTCACCCGACCGCGCAGCAGCGGGTCGTAGGGGAGTTGCTCGAGGACCTGCAGCGCCAGTCCGCGTTCCTGGCTGACGTCACCCGGTGAAGCGAGAAAAACGCGCAAGGGCAGTGGGCCAGCCTCAGCCGCAACCCTGCTGTCGACACGGCCCGCTGCCGCAGCGGGCCGATCGAGGATCGCCGCAAGCGCATCGATCCGTGGTTGCAGATCGGCTGCCACCCGCTCGCGCGCGAACTGCAGCAACTGCCACAGAGACTGTCTGCCGGGTTCGATCTCGCCGGACTCGGCGAGTACGCTGATCAGCCGCAGGACGAAAGGCTCGGCCTCTCCATTCCATGCGAATTGCCGCAGCACCGGGCAAGCGTCGCCAAGCGCCTGGTCGAGCAGCGCTCTTCGCCCGCTCTCGCGCACGAAGAGAGGCGAGAGCAAGGACATCAGTTCGAGCTGGGTGGCGTTGTCGAGAACGGGCATCGGTACAGGGGGATACGTCGTGTCTCGTGCAGGGGGAGCGCTGCCCGACGAGTGTCGGGAAAACGCATCAGTATACCCTCGCTGTGCCATTCCCACAATTTCCGCCTTACCACCTATCATGTTTCGGCCCCCTGAAAGAACTTGGGAAGAGGCAGT
>ERZ761603.2869-NODE-2869-length-11427-cov-8.376715_pt1 | contig 11427 bp, 8 predicted proteins | sample MGYA00511879_ERZ761603 | MGnify/ENA primary metagenome ERZ761603 (study PRJEB28899, sample SAMN02850040) | bioreactor sludge metagenome | biome: EBPR Sludge; feature: EBPR Bioreactor; material: flocular biomat | place: Australia: Thorneside Wastwater Treatment... | reverse complement strand
GGTGACGCCGCCCATCTTGCGCGAGGTCGGATCATGCACCACGCCGCGCAGCATGACGCCGGTCTCATCCTTCTCCGTGGGCGCGATGCGCGCGCGCCACTCCTCAGGCGGGGCAAAGCGGGTGGATGTCATTTTGAGCGGTTCGAAGACACGCTCCCGCGCCAGCACATCAAGCGGCCGGCCTGAAACCCGCCGCGCCACCTCGCCCAGCAGGATGAAATTGATGTCGCTGTAGCGGAAAACCGTGTCCGGCGGCGCGTCGGGCAGGCTTTCACAGGCCAGGCGCACGCCCTCGGCGTAACCCGTCCATGCGGGTTCCTTCGGAATGCCGGGTTTCATGCCGGAGGTGTGCGTGAGCAGATGGCGCAGCCGCACCCGTTCGCGCCCGTCACCAGTGAACTCAGGCAGATGCCGGCACACTGGGTCGTCCAGGTGCAGTGCGCCGCTCTCCGCCAGCAGCAGGATGCATGGCAGTGTGGCGACGACCTTGGTGAGCGAGGCGGCATCGAAGACTGTGTCAGGCGTCATCTCCTCGCGCGCGGGGACTAGGGCGCGCGCGCCTTTGACCAGGGTGTGGCTGGAACCGCCGTGCTCCAGCCGGAGCACGGCACCAGCGGGGTTTCTCACTGCCACGGCTTTGTCGAGCAAGGCCTCCAGCTCGCGCAGGCCTTCGGCTTTGAACGACTGCGCCATCATCGGCGGCGGAAACATGATGAGGGCGGGAAAAAGAAAGAAGCGCATGATCACAGACAACCAGACCGGTGTTGCGGAGTCAATCTTGGGCCCGGAAAGGCGCGGGTTCTTTCCATTCTGCTCGTCAGCCAGCCAGGCAGACATCCTGACTGGGAGATGGATCCAGAAATATAAAGCTCGCTTTGGTGAGGCGGGATGGGTATTTTTTCAATTATGAAAACCAGGCCCTGGTTGCACTCAAATGCGTGCTGTCCCGACGCGTTTCGTGATGCTGTTGCAGAAGCCTGGGATCGCCGGACGCCGGCATGACCGGCGCTCACAACCCCTGATCCGCACAAGCCATGCACCCTCATTTTATCCTCCCGCCGCTTCGCCGCTTTCTCTTGGCCGCCGTTGTCATGTACCAGGCAACCGCCGCGCTGGCCTTTTTTCCTGAACCGGATCCGCTGGTGATTGAGGTTGGCAAAACGGGCGTGGTGAAGGTGAAGGGGCAGCCTGCTTCAGCGGATGTGGTTTTGGAGCAGGTGCTGATCGCCGACCCTTCAGTCGCCAGTTCGGACTTCACAGGAACACCACTCACCGGCAAAGGCTTTGTGAATGTGACTTTCACTGGACTGAAAGGCGGCGAAACGCTGGTTTCATTCATTGGCACGAACAATGGCGAGCCGGTCTTCGGAACCACCCTCGTGAAAGTCATCCAATCGCCAGGCACCTCCGCCCAGACCCCGCAGGTGGGGCTGGCGGGTGACCCTGTGAACACGGCCACCGGAGAATATTTCGGCCTGGAAGCGGCGGACTTGAATCTCGGTGGGCCGATGCCGCTTTCCTTCACGCGATACGCAGCCTCCAATCTGGCCGATGACGCTCTCGCGGACAGCCCCCTGGGCGCGAACAGGCTGCACAACTTCGCCTCGAAAATGGTGACTCCTGACACTGCTTTCAAACAAGTGGTGCTGCCTGACGGGCGGACGGCCTTGTTCCGCAAGACCTCTGGAAAATGGGTTCTCTCCAGCCCGCTGGATGTGCCCTACCAGCTGCTGGAGGCGGGCGCTGAGTTCCGGTTCGGCGATCCTCATACCAAGCAAATCTGGACCTACGACAACAATGGCCGCCTCACCAAGATCGAAGACGGAAAAGGCAACACACATACTTTAAATTACATCGCCGGAAAGCTAGACACTGTCAGCGATGGACTTGGCCGCGTCATCGAGATCAGCCAGCCGGGCAGCCTCATAGAAAGCGTGAAAGGAATGACTGAAGCAGAAGAAAGAGAAGTCACTTACAGCTACACAAGCGGCGTGCTCACCTCTGTCACTGACCATGGGGGACACGTCACCACCTACGGCAACGCGGCCGGCCGCCCCACTTCCGTCACGCGCCCCGAGGGCAACGAACTGTTCACCCAAATCTACACCGGCGACAAGGTGACCAGCCAGACTGAGCGTGGCACGGACACCAGCACCCTGGATTACAATGGAGCGCAAACCACCTTCACCGACCCGACTGGCGAAACGATCGTGGACACCTACAACGCCGAAGGCCGCCTGATCAGCCACGCGGACGAGGCCGGCAAGGCCATCACCATGGCCTACGACAGCGCGGGCCGACGCACCAGCGTCACGGACCGGCTGGGCCGCACCACGACCACACTTTACCACGCCCCCAGCGGCCTGCCGGCGGCGATCACCAACGCCGAGGGGAGAAAAACCCTCTTCACCTACAAAGCGCGCACGCTTTCCGGTCTGGTCTTTCACGATCTGGTCAAGATCACCTACCCCGACGGGGCCTCGCGCAGCTTTGTCTATGACGCCAAAGGCAATGTGACGCAGATCAAAGATGAAACAGGCAAGACCTGGAAGTACACCTACAACGCGCGCGGGCAAGTGCTCACCAGCATCAACCCTCTCGGCGGCGTGACCACCAGCCAGTATGATGCCAACGGCAATCTCACCGAAGTCCAGCCGCCCGACGAGGGCGCCACGCAGTTCACTTATGACCCGCGCTTCCGCCTCCTGGAGGTCATCCACCCCGGAGGTGACAAGATCGTTTATGCCTACGACACCAAGGACCGGATTACCTCCGTGACCGATGAGCGTGGCAAAGTTTACGCGTTTGGCCATGACGACAACAACCGCACCACCGGCCTGACGGATCCCGATGGCGAGCAGACCGCCGTGGCCTTCGATGTGCTGGATCGCGTCCAGTCCATCACCGACCGCCTCGGACAGACCGCGTCCCTCACATACGATTCGCGGCAGTTGGTGTCCTCCGTCACCGATCAAAATGGCAACATGGTCAGCTTTGCTTACGACGAGCGCCAGCGTCTCACCGCTTTCAATGACGCGGCAGGGCAGGCCTGGACCTTCCAATACGACGACGAGGACCGCCTCATCGGCATCAGCAACCCCGTGGACCTGCCGGGCACACTGCGGCGGAATCTCATGGGGTTTGCCACGGAGGCGAGCGATCCTCTGGGCAACACCCTGCGCGTGCTGCGTGACCCCATGCAACGGGTCACTCAGGCCTTCGATCCTCTCGGTCGCCAGACGACTCGTGCTTATGACAAGATGGGCAGGCTGGTCAGCGTGACCGAGCAGAGCACCGGCACCGCCAAGTACACCCGCGATGCGCTTGGCAATGTGACCAAGATCACCGACCCCAACGGCGGCTCCTGGAGTTACGCCTACCTGAAATCAGGCAGGCTGTCCAAGATCACGGATCCGCTCGGGAAAAACTGGGCCTTCACCTACGACAACCGCGGCCGTCCCTCCTTGCTCAACCTGCCAGACGGTACCCTGTGCAACTACAGCTACGACGAAGCAGGCAACCTCACCGGCCAGCAGTTCAGCAGCAACAATCCCAACCTCGTTTATGCTTATGACGATCTTGGCAGGCTCTCCTCCGCCAACGGGGTAACACTCCAGTATGACAAAGAAGGGCGGCTGACCCAGTGCCCGCAAAACGGCAAAGCCTTCTCCGCCACTTATGACAACGGAGGCAGGCTGGCCACCGTGAGCTATCACGACAGCGCGCTCACCGTCACCTACACCTACGACAGCCGCAACCGGCTCACCGGCGTCTCCGACAGCGAGGGCACCACACTCGCCATGACCTATGACAACGCGGGCCGCCTCACCAGCCTCACCCGCACTCCGGGCATTGACTCCACCTTCACCTATGACGGCGCGGGCAGGCTGAAAGGCATTCAGGAGGGCACCATCATCAATCTGGACTACACGCTCAATGCGGCGTCTGAAGTGACGGAGGTGGATTTCACGGCTCCAGTGACGCCTTCCGTGACTCCCGGCTCGCAGCTGTTGAAATTTGGCAAAGCCGGGGAAATTGTCACCCCCGGCCACACCTACGACATACGCGGCAGACTCACCTCCTCACCCGGCAGAACCTATGGCTGGGATGGCGCCTCACGCCTCACCAATGCCAACGGGGTCATGCTGACCTACAACGGCTTTGGTGACGTGGAGACCCGTGTCGAATCCGGCCAGACCAGCCTCTTTTACCATCACTACGCCCTCGGCATGGCCCCCATTGTCTATGAAGACACACCTTCCGGCTCCGACCGTGCTTATGTCTGGACGCCGGACGGTCATCTTCTTTACAACGTGGACATCGCCACAGGAGACCCCATTTTTTATCACTTCGACCGCATGGGCAGCACCCTGGCGCTGACGGACAAAAATGAAACGGTGACTGACAGCTACGCCTATGGTCCCTATGGCGAGCCGCTCTCACCACCGGCGGCCAGCACGCAACCCTTCACCTACATCGGTAAATACGGGGTGCGCAAAGAGGGCGCGCTTTACCAGATGCGTGCCCGCTACTATGACCCGCAGACCGCGCGCTTCCTCTCCCGCGACCCCCTCCCCCCGCGCCTGGATGATCCGAAGTCGCTCAACCTCTATGAATACGCGGCGGAGAATCCCATGAAGTTCCTCGACCCAAGTGGCGAAGATCATGCCACCGCTCGTCCCTTTCGTGACTTTAATCGCTATGAACCTACAAGATTTGGGCAGTTGCCTTTGTGTGAATTTTTTCTCGGAGCATTTGGGTTGGCTGATAGTCCCAACAAAATAGAAAGCCCGGCCGAAAAGGAGAATAAAAAGGTGTTTGTGCGGGGGCAGGCTAATATGGCCTTAGAAGCCTGGAAAAGACGCGCGGCATCCGGACCTGGTGCGGCATCAGGGGCCAGTGTCTCCGGTCCCCTAGGCAGCGGGCACAGCGGCGCGGGATTGTTTATTTGTGACGGACCATTTCCAGGGGGAACCTCCGTGGCAGTGGGTGATTTCGATGGCAGCGGAAGACCCCAGATCATCCCCATGCGCACGGACACCAAGACCGGCATCTTCAGCGCAGGGAACTATCAATCTTCCGGTGCTCCCGCCCCCAAAAAACCTGATCCAGCCGGGCAGGGCGGCGGCCTATGGACTGGGACTGGAAGCATCACCATCACCAACAGCACCATCTCCAGCAACACCTCCGGTCCGAACGCCGCCCAGGCCATGGTGCTGGATTTCATGATCAACGTCTATATGTCCCTGCAGGCAGCTGGCAGCGAGCTGCTGAAAAAATTCCAGGACTCCGGCTACAAGAGCAAAGAAATCCGCGACAAGATGAGCGCGGTGAACAAGGCCCTCGAGAACGTCGGCAAGGTCATTGAGTCCCTCGGCGGCACCCGCCCGCCGCCTCCGATGTGAATCTTCATTCCTCCACTCTCATGAAAACTCTTCTGACCTTCCTCGCAGCGCTGATCCTGCTGCCGCTTTCCGCCAGGGCTGTGAAAATCAGCTACGCTTACGACGCAGCCGGGCGCATGATGGCGGTGAACTATGACGGCGCCAGCCGCACCGCCTACGGCTACGACAAAAACGGCAGCCTGCTCGCCCGCGTGAGCACCGTCACACCCGCGCTCACACCACCGCCGCATCTGGCCGCCACCTTCAACGGTCTCATCACCAACGCGGCCCCCGAGGCCGCCAACACCGGCGTCATCACCCTCAAGCTCCTGGCCAACGGAGCCTACAGCGGCAAGCTCACCGTGGGCGCGGTCACTGTCTCCTTCGCAGGCGCTTTCGCCGCCGATGGAGGCACGGCGGTCATCCCCATCACCGGCAAGCCGCCGCTGACCTCGCTGGACATCACGCTCGATGTGCTCGGGGCCGTGCCGCGCATCACCGGCACGCTCAACGGCACCGGCTTCAGCTCCGACATCGCGATGGAGGCCGTGCTTTACAACAGCAAGACCCTGCCTTTGCCCGCCGGCCTCGTCGGCGCCTACACCGCCGTTTTCCTGCCCACGGAAAACACCGCCGGCATCCCGCAAGGCGATGGTTATGCCACGGTGACAGTGAAAAACACAGGCGCCGTGTCCCTGGCCGGCAAACTGGCGGACAACTCCAAGCTCACCCACGGCAGCCTGATTCACGGCGTCAATATCTGGCAGCTTTATATCCCGATGCACAAAAACGCGGGCTTCCTCTCCGGGCGCGTCCTCTTCGCGCCTGACCCCGGATACAGCGACTTCGGCGGCTTCATCTCGTGGGTGAAACCCCTCACAGCGGGCCTGCACTCGGGTGAGTTTGTCACCGGAGTGGATATCGTCGGCGCGCGCTACCGGCCGCCCTTGAAAGACCAGCGCGCGCTGGGCCTCATGAATTCCGCGCCCAACGCCGTCTTCGCCGCCAGCGGCGGCGGGCTCGTCACCGATCCGTTCACGCGCAATGTGACACTCGACACGAAAAACAAGTTCGTCATCCCCGTGGATGCCGGCGCGCTGAAGCTCACCCTGATGCCGGGCACGGGGCTTTTCACCGGCAGCTTCAAGGACGGCGCCGCCACCCGCGCCGTCGGCGGCGTCATCCTGCAGACCCTCAACAGCGGCTCCGGCTTCTTCCCCGGCGCCACCGAGAGCGGCCTCGTCGAACTCACCCCCGCGCCCTGACCTGGCGATCAGCGGTTGAGATTTCGCAGCCTGGCGCCAAGGATGCGCGCGCATGCACGCCGCCGCCAAAGACCAGCCCCATCCGCTCTTTGATCTTCTCCTCACCGTCATTCTACCCTCCCTGGTGCTGGAGACGATGAGCAAGCCGGAACGGCTCGGCCCCGCCTGGGCGCTTGTCGTCGCGCTGCTCATGCCGCTGGGATTCGGCGTCTGGTGCTTCATCAACAAGCGCGGGCTGAATTTTTTCTCCATCCTCGGCCTTGCCGCCGTGATTTTCACCGGCGGACTCGGCCTGTTGAACCTGAGCGCCGTCTGGTTTGCCGTGAAGGAGGCCGCCTTCCCGGTCTTTCTAGGCATCGCCTTCCCCTTAAGCCTGGCCTGGGGCAGGCCTCTCGTCACAGAAATGCTGCTCAATCCGCAGGTCATCAATCATCCGCTTCTGGAACGCTCCCTGGACACACAGGAAAAACGCGCCGGCTTTCAAAAACTCCTGCGCCAATCCTCCTGGGCACTGGCCGGCACCATGCTGCTCTCCGCTTTGGCAAACGCCTGGCTTGTGCTCTGGTTTTTGAATGACGTCCAGCCAGGCAGCGAAGCCTACACCCGCGCCATCGGCAGGCAAAACTGGGTCGGCTTCATCGTCATCGGCATCCCTCTCACCGCTGTCACAGCCTGCCTGTTGTTCTGGCTTCTTGGCCGCGTGCAAAAACTCACCGGCCTGGACAGGCACGATCTCATGAACGCCGGTCAGACCGTGCGCCGCCAGGTAGGCTGACTGGCGGGGAAGTGGCGGACAGAGAGGGATTCGAACCCTCGGATTGTCCAATGGGGGTTTGGAATGCTTGAACCCTTGTAAAATCAAGGGTTCCACGTCACTAAAAATGACAAAAGCGCCAATGTCATTCTTAGCTGGATTCTTACACGGTGATGATGCAGGATGAAAAATCAATATGGCTTCACTCTGGAAACATCCGCAAAGCAGGTTTTGGGTGGCGTGCTACACCGATGGCAACGGACGCCAGCGCAAGGCTTCCACCAAAATTCCCGCGTCTGAAAAAAACCGGGCCAGGGCGCTGCGCATGGCGGATGAACTGGAGGCCGCGCACAAGCGGAGGATGACAGCCTCCCAAATCGTGACGCTGTGCGGGAATCTGGTGAAGGACATCACCGGCGAGGACATGCAAACGGCCACGGTGCGCGGCTATGTGGCGGAATACCTGAAGCGGAAGGAAGGCGAAGTCTCCAAAGGAACCTTGGCAGCTTATTTGCAGGTGACACGGGAGTTTGTGGAATGGCTTGGGCCTGCTGCGGATGGGTAGATTTTCAGGATCGAACAAAAGCACATTCTTTCCTTCCGGGATCATCTGCGCCAGCGGGTGAAAGCAATCACTGTGAACAAACTCCTCAAGCAGTTGAAGGTGATGTTCAGGGAAGCGCGGGCGGCGCGGGTGATCTTCGAGAACCCCTTCGACGGGCTGGCTTCCCTGAAACGTGACACTGACACGGGAAAGCGGCGGGGCTTCACGCTGGATGAGCTGCGCGTGGTGATGCGTGAGATTGAGGGAACCGAGTGGGAAAGCCTGGTGCGCCTGGGGCTCTACACGGGGCAGCGGCTTGGCGACCTGGTGACGCTGCGCTGGGGCCAGGTGGATTTGCAGGCGGATGAAATCCGCTGGACGACGCGGAAAACGGGGCGCGTGGTGATCGTGCCCATCTGCGCGCCGCTGCGGGAACATCTGCTTTCTCTGGCGGGCGGTGATGATGCCAACGGCCTGCTGCATCCACGGGCGGGCGCGCTGGGGGTGAATCATCTGAGCCGGGAGTTTGGGGAGATTTTGGCGCGCTGCGGCTTCCGCGCCAAGGCCAGTCATGGCAAGCTGGAGAACCGGGATGCGGAGCGCCGGAGGGTGAATGAATTGACCTTCCATTCCTTGAGGCATAGCGCGGTGAGCATGATGAAGAACGCGGGCATTTCCCCGGCCATCGTGCAAGACCTGGTGGGGCATGAGAGCGCGGAGATTTCGGCGCATTACACGCACATCGAGAGCGAGGCGAAGCGGAAGGCGCTGGGGGCGCTGCCGGTGATCTGAGCCGGGCAGCAAACGAGAGACGGCCCGAAAGGAAAAAGATGATTCTCTCCCCCTCTCCGCCCTGCATCCATGCGCCGCCGCGCCGGGGCGGTTTTTTCCCCGGACTGGATTTTCCCTTTTGCCATTATCAACGCCAAGGCTTCCATCCAGCCATGCACGCTTATGGAAAGCTGGACTGGACGGGGCGCGGAAAGGGCCGGGGCTTCCCCTCCTTGAAGCCCGGTGATGCGGAGCGTTCCAGCCTCCCCCGGCGCGGATGGAATCAACCTCAACCTTTGATGATATGAGCTTGAACTACGAGGACTTGAAACGAATCACCGGCATGACACCGGAAGCCGCGCGCTTTGAATGCTACTGGTGGAGCGCAAAGCGCAGCGAACTGGACTGGCCGGAACGCGAAGCGGAAGACCGCGAGGCTTGCGCCATGTCAGAGGCGGGAGCGAAATGGGCGAATGATGAGCTTCGTGAAAAGTCTGCTGATCTGAATGCCAAAAGACAAAGGGGCCATGATGAAAGCGAATTGAAGAAGCTGGAGGATGAGCGCGAGAGTTTGCAGAATCGGTGTAGTGCATGGAAAATTGGCGAGAGCATCCGCCAGCGGCGCTTGTGGATGGAGGCGGCGGAAGACTGGGCAAAGGCACGCATCAAGGGACGCTGGGAAGGCAATGAAAACGCGGGCTTTGATCCTGCCGCGTATTCAGTTGATGGATTGGAGACAGTAACCTGTGACGGCGAGGAAGCGCGGAAGCGTCTGGAGCACGCGGCACTTTGGCTGCCGGTGTATTACGAGTATGCGCGGCAATCTCCGCGTTGGCTGACCTGGGCGCGGATGATCCAAACCAAAAGCAGCCATGATCCATTCTGGGATGCCGAAATCCATGACTGCGGGAGCGCATTGAAAAGCAGCTTGGGCGGCGGCTGGATTTCGGCTCTGGGCACGCTTGCGGAATGGCTGGGGAATGATCTTCCATTCTCTGAGGTGCCAGCCAAGCGCCGTCTGGATATAGCCTGTTTCGCAGCCAACGCCACCTTGTCGCATGTCGAAGTTGATCCTGACACTTTCACACTTCTGGATGCCGGGCGGCCTGCCTGCCCGATGGAAGCGAAATGGGCGGGCCGCCGACTTTTGCGGCTTGCCTCCTTTGAGGAATCCACAAAGACGCGTGTGGAAGGTGTTCATGATGCGAGGTTGAAAGAGACATGGAATCATCATTGCAGAGGCGTCTTGAATGCGACGGTGCAAGAGGGCTTTTATCTTCGATCCGTAAACCCGAAGGGTGCTGAAAAATGCGAGATCAAGAGATGCGGAAATGATGATCTGCGCGGGCGGGCTGTGCGCGAAAATGGAGCCGAGGTTCTTGTCCTTCATGTGAACTGGCGCGAGACGAGCAACAAAGACTTGGGCAAGGCATTTGAGGCGTTTTGCAAAAGCATCCGCCCGACGAAATGGCCGGAGCATATTGAAAAGCCGGGGGATCAAGATCAAGCCGCAGACAAGGCTTTGCGGGTGCTGCTTTACTGGCGCATGACTGCGGCAATCAAAGCGCCGATTCACCGCCAGGAAGGCAAGGGAGATGCCAGGGAGTTTTTGAAGGCGCGGCAGGCATTCAAAAAGAACTTGGAGAAGCAGAGGAAGGCATTGGGGGCGCGCATTCTGCGAGACAAGGCACAGGCGGAAGACAGGTTTAATGAAATCACCGGAGACACAGAAAAGCCCTGGTGGGCTGTAAAGCCTGACACCATTTGAAATCCGATTGGTGACACGACTTCTGCGGTTTTGCGAAGCCTGGGCATCTACTCTGTTCGCAAAGCCTGCGGCAGGTGATTCATGTCATAGCGACCGGCGAGGATGCCGGGTGACGCTATGAACAAGAACAAAATCAAAGATGACGGCCCGCCGACTCTGGCGGGGAAACCACCCAAAGGCCAGGAAACAAAGTTCCAGACTGCCAGCCTTGAATCGGCGGAATGGGCAAGACTTCCCTCCCCTCGCGGGCGATGTCCGATTTCCGGGCTTAGCCGTTCTGCGGTGCTGGATTTGGGGGTGACGGTGCCGGGGCTGATTGTGAGGCTGCGCCGTCCCGGAGCAATACGCGGGGCTGTGCTGGTGCATCTGCCGACACTGCGCGCCTATCTGCGGAAGGTGCGGGAGGAACAGCTTGGGAAGGGGGTGGCGGAGTGAACGCGGAGACACTTCACGTTGCGGCCTTTTCCCCTGTGCAAGGCTGCTGGCATGTCGAAAGCCTGGCCGAGCATCTGCGGAGCAATGCCAGGAACTTTGCCAGTGGGACTTTGGGAGACACGGCCTTTTGCGCTGTGGCTTTGACCGGCTGCCACGAATCAGCCTGTGATGCCATCGTAAAAATCGAGGCGGCCTTGCAGCGAGGAAAGGAGGGCGAACATGAAGGCCGATGAAATCAGCATCGAGGAAATCAAGGCACGGCTGGACATCCCGACGGTATGGCGGCTGCTGAGTCTGCCGGGGGAGCCTAACAAATCATGCACTTCCCCCTTCCGGCAGGACCGGCATCCTTCCTTCTCTGTCTTTGACGGCGGGCGGCGCTTCCGGGATCATGCGAGCGGGGAGGCGGGGATGGTGATTGATTTCATCTGTCTGGCGCTGGACGCGGCCTTGCCGGAGGCGCTGGCCTGGGCGCGGGAGAAGTGCGGCGGGCCGCTGCCGGTGAC
>ERZ761603.2868-NODE-2868-length-11428-cov-7.459773_pt1 | contig 11428 bp, 11 predicted proteins | sample MGYA00511879_ERZ761603 | MGnify/ENA primary metagenome ERZ761603 (study PRJEB28899, sample SAMN02850040) | bioreactor sludge metagenome | biome: EBPR Sludge; feature: EBPR Bioreactor; material: flocular biomat | place: Australia: Thorneside Wastwater Treatment... | reverse complement strand
CGTAGGGCGCGTGGCTCCCAGCAAAGCCATTGCCGATGTGCTGCGCATTTTTGCCATCTATAAACACAACATCAACCCCAATGCCGAACTTTTTATCGTTGGCTCATTAAACGTCACGACCTATGTGGAGGCCTTAAAATCGCTTATAAACGACCTTTCATTGGTCAATTCAGCCCACCTGGTTGGACTGGTGCCAGATTCCCAGCTAGAAGCTTATTACAGGCAGGCAGATCTTTACCTGACAACCAGCCACCATGAGGGGTTTTGTGTGCCGCTGCTGGAAAGCATGGTGCATGGCGTCCCTATTTTGGCTCGCCAAAGCAGCGCAATCCCCGAAACGTTGGGGGAGGCGGGGGTAATGTTTCAGGAATTGGGTTATGAAGCGGTGGCGGAAATGGCCCATCTTTTGCTAAGCGATGCAGTGATTCGGCAGCAAGTGATTCAGAAGCAGCAGCAAAGAGCAGCAGACTTTAACACAACCCGGGCCGCAGCCCGTTTACGAGCTGTGCTAACTCGGCTAGAGGGTACCGCAGGTGAATGATGGATAATTTAGCCCAAAATATTCAGCAAGCCGCCCAACTGATTGAGCAAGTGCGCCAGCAGGTTTGGGAGCAACAGGCACAACTTTTTGCCAATGATCCGGGCAAACGGCCGTCCATCCAAAATATGGAACAAGTCGTTTGGATCAACAGTCATCAACCCCTGGCCTGGCCTACATGGCCGCCAGGCATTGCGGCAAAGCTAAAAGCATTGGTGCAAAAATTAATCCGACGCGCCTTGCAGTGGTATATTGACCCCATTGTGCGGCAGCAAAACCAGTTTAATCAAGCGACCTTGCAAGCTGTTTCCGCCGTGGCCCAAGAAATTGCAAGGTTACAAACGCAACAAAACCAAGCCACAACAAAGGAGCGTTGAAAAGCTTCATGCACCTCGCTTTTTTTACGCCACTGCCTCCCATACAGTCCGCTTTAGCCGATTTTGCGGAAGGGCTAATTGAAGCGCTTATTATGCTGCCAGAAGTAACGGCGCTGGACATCTTCATCAGCGGAGAATATACCGTAGAAACCAGCTTCTCTGACGGCCGTATTGCTGTTTTCACCCATACCGCCTACCCCGACCGACAGCCACATTATGACGTCACGTTTTACTCTTTGGGGGATAACGGCCGTTTCCACGGCTACATGCTCAACTATGTGCATCGCTTTCCTGGCATTATTATCCTCAACGACTCTACGCTGCACCGCTGCATTTTGGCCGCCACGGTAGGCCAAAATAACCCTCAAGCCTACATTAATGAACTGATCTATGCCTATCAGGATGATGCCCCCCACATTGCCCAGCAAATCAGCTCGGGATTAGGCAACGAAGTATTGCTGCGCTTCCCCCTTATAGAGCATATCATCGACAGCAGTCTGGGCATCATTGTGCAAAACCAGTTTGCACAGTCACAAGTTTTGGCGTTACGGCCGTCTGCCCGTACCAAAATAATCCCTTACCCATATTTTCTGCCCAAAGCGATTGGCGATGTAGATCCGGTGGCCCTAAAAGCGCAGCAGCGCTCGACCCTGGGATTTACGACAGACAGCTTTTTAGTCGGTTCTTTTGGGATATTTGTGCCCAACAAACATTTGCGAGCCTGTCTGGCAGCATTTAAGGAAGTCACCCGCTATGTCCCAAATGCCCATTATTTGTTAGGAGGTTTTGCAGCAGAAGGGTATGATCTCGCGGCAGAAATCAAGCAAATGGGTTTAGGCAATCGGGTTCACATGACTGGCTGGCAGCCCCCAGCTACCTTTGTCAAACAGATGTTTGCCCTGGATGTAGGAATTCACCTGCGCCACCCCCACATTGGAGGAACACCCTATACACCCATTCGGCTTATGGGACTGGGCATTGCCACCATCACGTCAGATATTGAACCGCTGCAAGAATTACCCCAAGGCACCTGTATCAAGCTTGCCCCCGATGATTATGCCGAGGCAATGCTTGTGGAACTGCTGGGCAAACTCGCTACAAACATCTCTTTTCGCCAACTCATTGCGGAAAACGGCCGTACTTTCATTCAACAGCACCACCAACTAAATACCATTGCTCAACAATATCTTCAGTTTTTCCAAAGCCTCTAAAGCAACCTGTCAGCCAGCGCCCATGCTGGCCTTTTTACCCGCTGCCCGATTGCCCAATATGGGTGGAAAAAAGATGAATTCCTTCTTAAAAGGACAAAAAAACCATTGAATCCAGGCCTCATTCCTGCCTTAATTACTGTCTACCGAACTGAATTTGTGAAGCAATGGGCGTAGGCGGAACAGCTAAACCCAGGTGTTTTTCGTCCAAACGTCCCATTGTAAACTACCCACAGCTTGCTTCGGCATCAGGCTGTTTCGTATTGAAAATGAAGTATTGTAAGGTTAAATCATGATCCAACGAAAAAATAAACATCGGCTCCTATCCATTTTGTTTCTTTTCATGTTACCAGCCATTTTGGTGGTAATGAGTGCAAGCACGTACAGGCAGGCTCTGGCGGTAACCCGAACCGTTATCTCTTTGGGTGGCATGCCCATTCGCCATGCTTCCCCAGCGGCTGCCGACTTTAACGGGGATGGGAATCTGGAAATTGTGGTGGGAAGTTACGACGGCCGTTTGCTCCTCCTTTCTTTCAATGGCAGCAGTTGGACAACAGCTGACTCTGTGCAAACAGCCAATGCCCTAAACACCAAACTCCCAACCAACGAACACCAGGCAACCGGACGAATAGAATCGGCCCCAGCCATCGGTGATGTGGACAACGATGGCAGTTTGGAAATTGTGGTTACTACCGGTGGGTACCCAAACTCGGCAAATCCCGCAGATAACAAACACGGCGGCATTATCGTTTATGAAGTCAGCAGCGGACTATCGCTTACTCTAAAGTCCGGTTGGCCCTATTTAACTATTGATGCAGGTGGTCAGGGAGCTGGTGGTTCAATACCCGATGGTATTCGCGATGGCATTTGGGCCGCGCCTGCCCTGGGCGACCTCAACGGCGATGGCGATCTGGAAATTGTCACGTTGGGCCTGGACCGCCGGATTTACGCGGTAGAGCATGACGGTACGGCCGTTCCCGGCTGGCCGCTCTCCCGCGATAACGCCCCCCTGCTGCGCGGCGGTTGGTCCTCCCCTGCCCTGGCAGACATTGACAACGATGGTCTGGCAGAAATTATTGTCGGCACCGACAGCCCGCCCTGGAACGGTGACGATGGCAGCGGCCCTTTCCCCAGCCAATACAATAATCCTGACTACACCAAAGCCACCGTCTGGGCTGTCAATGGTGACGGCAGCTTCGTCCCGGGCTGGCCCACGATAACCCAACAACAGGTACAATCTTCCCCAGCTGTTGGCGATATTGATGGGGATGGCGACCTGGAAATTGTGGTGGGCACGGGCCTGGGCATTGCCGGTACCGACGGCTACAAAGTGTATGCCTGGCATCACAACGGAACACCCGTATCTGGATGGCCACGAACCACGGGCGGCAACATGCCCGCCCCACCGGCCCTGGCCGATCTAAACGGCGATAATATCTTGGATGTTATCATTGGTTGTGGTGCAGAATCTGAACAGGCATGCAAAAATCTTTACGCCTGGCAAGGTAATGGCAGCAATTTGCCAGGGTTCCCCCTACAGCCCCAAAATGGTGTCAATGGGCAAAGCGCTCAGCCTTATTCCTCAATTGTGGCCGACATTGACGATGACGATCAGCCAGAAATCATTCAAGTCATGGCCAATACAACCGCGTTGCGGGTCATTCAGCACAACGGCAGCCAAAGCAGCGATCTGACACGGGCCTTGCTGTCTAACAGCAATACCATCCTGGCCGCCCCGCTCATTGCCGATGTAGACAACGATGGTTTGCTAGAGACAGTTTTTGGTGCAGAAAATAACGGGCAAGCGGCCGTTTACATCTTTGAAGAAGTCGGTGCCGCCGATAACAACAGTCTGCCGTGGCCCACCTTTCAACAAAATATGGCGCGAACTGGCATCTATGAACCACCATTTTTGGCCTTCACCGATGAACTGCGTTTTTTTCACCAGCAAGCCGCAGGGAATACGGCCGTTCTCCAAGCAACCATACAAAACACCGGCAGTGGCGAAATTGATTGGACCCTCAATGAAAGCATCGCCTCACTATCGGCCAGCAGTACCTCGGGCAAAATCAACAACAGCACCACGCTCACGTTTACAATCAATACAAGCGGCTTTGCCCAAGACCAATGGCATACCCTGGGCACCGTCACCGTCACCGGCACCAACAACAGCGTGCCGGTTCAAGGCAGTCCACAAAGCGCTACGGTCTATCTGTATGTGGGCAATGTCACCGACCTTTACCTACCGATGATCACAAAATAGATTGCCCCTCGCTCTTTTTACTTATAAAATCATCCGCATCCTCTCACCTATGGGGATGCGGATGATTTATGTCAAGTAATTCAACCATGCCAGCCCAAAACCTCATGAGCCTGGCCGTTCTTATCCTCAACTGGAATCGGGCAGAAGACACCATTCACTGCGTTCACTCTGTACAAAAGTGGCTTCCTCCAGGAGATTCTATCTGGATCATAGATAACAACTCCGTAGCAGAAGACCGCGCCAGGTTGCAGCAAATCTTGTCAGACAAGGTCAACTTCATCTTCAGTGATACCAATTTGGGTTTTGCCGGGGGCAATAATTTGGGCCTACAAGCGGTACTCACGAGCGGCTATGAAGCAGTTCTGCTGCTTAACAATGATGCCATTGTAGAGGGCACGGCCGTTTTCAAGCTCCTAAGCCTGCTGCAAAATAATCCCCACCTGGGTATGGTTGGCCCGGAACTGTGGGATGGCAGCCAGCTGCTCTCCGCTGGTGGCGGCGACATTGGGCTGGCACTCAACACCCACCTGCAAAAACCGCTCGCTGCCAGTGAGGTCCGCCCGGTGGTCTATGTGCCAGGCACCTGTATTTTGATTCGCACGACCGTTTTACAACAAATTGGCGTACTGGATGAGGCGTACTTTTTTGGCGGCGAGGTGGCTGACTTGTGTGCTCGGGCCCAGCAAGCAGGCTACCAGACGGCCGTTTTAGGCGGCACCCGCGCCCAGCATCACGTAGAACGCTCGGCCGGGCAGCGACACCAGCTGCACATTTATTACGTGCTGCGCAACCGCTTTTTGTACGTGCAAAAGTTCCACACCCCCCAGCGCCTAAAACTTTTTGTTTACTGGAGCCTGACTGGGGGCCGTATCTGGCTCGAAGCCGTTATACAGCGCAACTGGCCCAGAGCGCGGGCCGCAGCATTGGCCGTGTGGGATGGCTGGAACGGCCGTTTCGGAGGGCAAAACACACGGGTTACACGAGGGCAACTTCCGTGAGCGTGCTCTTTCACCTCACCATGCCTGATGGCCCGATGGCCGCTCTGGAAGCGGTGATGCAAGATGTCCAAACCCTGCAAAACCAGATTGTCGGCAGCCAGATCAATCATTTTTATCCGGGTAATCGTCCCGGCAGCCGCCTGCCGCGCCAGCTGTGGGGCGTAGCCCAACTGCCCCGTCTGCGCCGCACCGAAAAACAGGTACAGCTGCATCACATCTTTAACCCTGACCTGTTCCCCTTCCCGGCGCTGCGCTGGTTAAAGAAGCCAATTGTGTATACGGCCGTTACCGGTCTTGGCCACACCTCTCAGGCAGTGGTGCAAAAACTGGCCCACCAGGTACATACCCTGATCCTGCCCACCCTCAATGACCAGCAACAGCTAAAAGCGTGGGGCATCACCAACACGGCCGTTATCCGCCCCGGCATCAACACGCGCCACTTTCATTACCAGCCACCGCCAGCAGAGGCACCGTTTACCCTCATGATGGCCTCGGCCCCCTGGACCAGCGCCCAGTTCCGCAGCAAAGGAGTAGATGCCCTGCTGACCGTAGCTCAGGAACGACAGGATTTACATTTAATATTTTTGTGGCGTGGCCTGTTGGCCGACGAAATGCGCCAGCGCATTGCCCAGGCCAACCTGGGCCAGCGCGTCATCCTGCTCAATGAACGAGTAGACGTCAACGACATCCTGCGCCGCGTCCACGCCAGCATCCTCCTGGCCGATGATCCGGCACTGGTAAAGGCGTTTCCCCATTCGCTGCTAGAATCGCTGGTGGCGGGCAAGCCAGTGCTGGTAAGCCCTACCATGGCCCTGGCCGAATACGTCATGGCAAATCAATGTGGTGTGGTGGTAACGGCCGTTTCCCCCCCAGCCATCCACCACGCCCTCAATCAGCTGCAAAACCAGTACACCATTTACCAGCAAAATGCCCAGGCAGTGGGCGTACGCGACTTTAGTCAGCAGCACTTTATCGACACTACCCTGGCGCTTTACAAAACGGTAATGGCCCAATGAAATTCCTGCACGTGGTCCACGGCTACCCGCCCAACATGGGCGGCACCCAGCGGCTCTTTCAAGAGCTTTCACAGCGTCTGGTACAAACCTACGGCGACCAGGTAACTGTTTTCACCACCAACGCTTACAGCAACTACCACTTCTGGCAAGAAGATGCGCGCACCCTGCCTTCTGGCACCGAGCAGATGAACGGCGTCACCGTGCGCCGCTTTCCCGTTTTCAATCGGTTTAGCACCACGCGGCTCACCGTGGCTCGCATTCTGTACAAACTGCGGCTGCCTGGCCACGACTGGGCACGCACCTGGTACAACGGCCCCATCGTGCCGGGCCTCACCCAGGCCATCGCCCGCCACCCGGCCGACGTGGTGACCGCCGCCGCCTTCCCCCTGCTGCACATGCAAAACGCACGACGCGGCGCACAAAAAAGCAGCAAACCGCTGCTCTATTTTGGGGCTCTTCACCCGGAGGATGTGTGGGGCTTTGAGCGGGCACTCATCTACCAGTCCATTGCCCAGGCGGATGGCTTTTTGGCAGCCACCTCTTTTGAGAAGGCATTTTTAACCAAACAGGGCATTGATCCGGGCAAGATTACCATTTTAGGGGCAGGGGTAGATGTGGCTGAATTGGCTGGCGCAGACGGCCGTTCCTGGCGCAAAACCCATCAATTAACCGACGAACCGCTCATCGCTTTTGTGGGCCAGCAGGTTGCCCACAAAGGGATAGATACGTTGATCGAAGCCATGCCCCGCGTCTGGCAGCAGCTGCCTTCAGCGAGAGTGGTCATTGCGGGTAAACCGACGGGCTACAGCCCAACCATCCGCACGATGGTGACAAAACTCCCTCCGGCCCAACAGCAGCAGGTTTTACAGCTCGATTCCCTTACAGATGCCGAGAAAAATGGCTTGCTGGCCGCCTGCGACGTGCTGGCACTGCCATCGCGGCATGAATCGTTTGGCATAGTGCTGGTGGAAGCATGGGCCTGCGGCAAGCCGGTGGTGAGCTGCCGCGTGGGTGGCGTGGCCGCGTTATTAGATGAGGGTCAGGACGGTCTGCTGGTCCCCGTAGGCGATGCCGAGGCCTTGGGTCAAGCGCTGCTGCGCTTGCTGCAAGATCCTGCTCTACGGGCAGAAATGGGTTCGGCGGGCCAAAAGAAGGTGAAATCACGCTATACTTGGGAGACAGTCACGGCCGTTTACCGGGAAGCCTGTCTTGCGGCCATTAACCGTTTTCAGCAGGAGCACAGAGAATGAACCTGGATGAGTTAATTCAGCTCGACGAAACACGCCTTGATAAAACGGCCGTCCTACAACAAATTGAGCAAAATTTGGCAAAACGCCAGTTCAACCACCCCACCAGCTTCCCCACATTTCAGTTACAGGCCGATGGGCTGGCGAACAACACGCTCTCTGCGGAACTGCGGCAAACATTGGCCCAGCTAAACGAACAGGTGGGGCAGCTTTGGCTCGACCCACAGCTGCCCCCAGCCCACACAATCACACAACAATTTTCGAACTGGTTGAAACGGCCGTTCCACCAACTTGTGGTTTTTTATGTCAACAAATTAGGCGAGCAGCAAAATGAAATTAACGACCAGATGCGGCATATCCTTCGCCGACTCATCGCCGAAATAGACCGACCAGACCACCCGACAACCAGTTAACATGGCCACTATTCACCAATTTGTCACTGGCGCAATGCCCGGCAACGCCATTTACAACGAGGCGCTCATCATGCAGCAAGCGCTGCGCAGTTGGGGCCTGCGCTCAGACATATTCGCCGAGCGCATTCATCCTGGCCTGCAAAAAGACGTGGTTCTTTACAGCCAATACCATCCCCAGGCAGAAGATGTGCTGTTGTTTCATTACAGCCTGGGCTCTGCACTCTCGGATTATCTGCTGGCGCTGCCGCAAAAGCTGCTGCTGCGCTACCACAACGTCACGCCACCACACTTTTTAGTGGGGGCAAATCCCTGGCTGCGCACCGGGGCCGCCAAAGGGCGGCACGATTTACCGCTTTTTGCCAACCGCACGGCACTCGCCCTGGCAGATTCCTCCTTTAACGAGCAAGACCTGGTGGCGGCTGGTTTTCCGCAAACGGCGGTTCTGCCCCTGGTGCAGCCCGATGAATTATTCCACATACAGCCAGACAGCGCGCTGCTTAACCAGCTCAGTGACGGCCGTACCAATTTGCTGTTTGTCGGGCGCATTGCCCCCAACAAGCGGCAGGAAGATTTGCTCAAGACACTCTATTTTTACCGGCAAATCGATCCGACGGCGCGGCTGCATCTGGTAGGTTCAGAGGATGGAGCGGGTGGTTACGGCCGTTTTCTCCGCACATTTGCACAAGAGGTAGGGTTAGAAGCGCAGGTGCAGTTCAGTGGGCATGTTTCGCTGACCCAGTTGGCCGCTTACTACCGCACCGCCTCTGTTTATATTTGTCTCAGTGAACACGAAGGATTTTGCCAGCCGTTGGTGGAGAGCATGCGCTTTGAGCTGCCCATCATAGCCTATGCCAGTACGGCCGTTCCTGGCACTCTGGGTGGCACGGGCATCCTCATCCAGCAGAAACATTACCCGGTCCTGGCGGAACTCATCCACTTGCTGGTTACAGACCGGGCCATGCGCGAAAGCATCATTGCGGGCCAAACCGAGCGAGCTGCGGCCTTTGCCACCGACAAATTGTTGGCAGAGTTTGAGGGGTGGATGACGGCCGTTCTTAACAACTAGCAACCGTTAGCGGCACAAAAAGTAGCTCGAACCCCGGTCGCACAAGCGCGGGTTGCCCGTCAATTCATTCCGGCCCTCTTGCACAATCTCCCAACCCAGCTCCGTCAGCCACTGCCTCAGCGCCGCATGGGTAAAGCGGCTGCCATGTTTCCACCCTGGCGCGGGTGATACAAAGTAATCGGCCGCTTCTGTTTCTAAGGTAACGGCACTTTGAATTACCAGATAACCTTTGGTAATAGGACGCAACGCCGCCAGCAAATCTCGCGGCCTGGTGAGGTGGTAAAGCCCCCCGGCACACATCACCAGATCATACGCTTCAGCTGACGCCACTGCCTGCCAAATATCCTGTACCCTGAAAACAGCATTTTCAATACCCAGCACCGCCGCCGCCAGGCGGGCACGCTCTATCTCCTGCGCATCCAAATCCACACCTGTAATTTGGGCATCCAGGCGTGTGTGGCCAATCCAGCAGCTGTAATACCCATCAGCGCAGAACAAGTCCAAACAGTGCGGTGCGGCGGGCAAATCGGCTAGCGCCTGTTGAAGGAAAGGTACCAGGAATTCTTCTTTGTGCCGCTGGTTAATCTGGTGCGAGTTGGGACGGGCTTTGAATAACGTTTTCAGCGACAGCTTCTCCCCTTTTTCCACAAATCCAGTTGGTTTAATGGGTGACAACAGGAGTAACAGACGGCGCAGCTGCTCGGTGCGGCTCATGGCCATATCACCAAAATCGGTCTGCAAGCCCAGTTTGTTGAAGTTGTGGTACCAGGGACGAAGCGCATACACGTCTGGGTCAAATTGGGCTGTTTTTTTCATAAGGCCTCTTGTAGATTTACTGCTTGTATGTCACAATCTGGGTCGTGTTTGCCTCTGTCTCAATTATCGTGGTCAACTGGAACGGCCGTCATCATTTACAGTTGTGCCTTTCCTCTATATTTGCCCAAACCTACCCCAACTTTGAAATCATCCTGGTAGACAATGGTTCCACCGACGGGTCACAAGCGTTGGTGCGCGAACAGTTTCCCGATGTAAGGCTGATTGCGCTGCGCGAAAATGTGGGCTTTGCCCGTGGCAATAACGTGGGCATTAGTGCCTCCACAGCAGACTACATCGCCACCATCAACAATGATACAAAGGTTGACCCCAACTGGCTAACGGCGCTGGTAGAAACGGCCGAAGCCAACCCCCAGGTGGGCATGTGTGCCGCCAAGCTGCTGTTCTGGGACCGACCCGATATCATCAACTCGGCGGGCATTTGCCTGGACCGGGCAGGCATCGCGTGGGATCGGTTGGGGGGGCAGCCAGACACCCCCGCTCAGATCAACCCAATCCCTGTGTTTGGAGCCAGCGGTGGTGCGGCGCTTTACCGGCGTACCATGCTCAACGAAATAGGTCTATTTGATGAAGATTTTTTTGCTTACCTGGAGGATGTTGACCTGGCATGGCGGGCCCAGTTAGCGGGCTGGGATTGTTTGTATGTGGATACGGCCGTTATCCTTCACCGTCACTCCGCCACCGCTGTCGAAGGGTCGCCTTTTAAAAACAAGCTGTTGGGACGTAACAAAGTTTGGACCATCCTGAAAAATTACCCGTGGCCCCTGCTCCTGCTCTATCTACCCGTCATCTTGCTGTATGATCTTGGCTCGGTGGCCATTGCTTTGCTGGTCAGGCGAGACTTTTCCCCACTGCACGGCCGTTTGCAAGCTATCTCCAAATTACCCGTCATCTGGCAAAAGAGACGCAAAATCCAGCAATCCCGTACACGTACGCTCAAAGAAATGCGTACCCTCATGGAACCAATCGCCGCGCCAATGCAGGTGTGGCAGCGTTACCATCACCTGGTGCCACCCAACAAACAGCACCATTGAAAAAGCAGCACAACTCGCTAAAATAAACCGCTATGTCAGCAAAAATTCAGCCACCGCAGCCGCTTAGCTCCATTCCCGACCGCTTCGACTCAGACGAAATCCACTCCCAACGGGACAAAATTCGTGAGATTTTCGCTTACCGCAATCTGCTCAAGAACCTGGTTATCCGAGATTTAAAGGCACGCTACAAAAATTCTGTCCTTGGCATTGTTTGGAGCCTGCTCAACCCCCTGCTTATGATGACCGTCTACACGGTCTTGTTTACCATCCTCATCCCCAATGACGACATTGAAAAATACCCCATCTTCATTTTGGTAGCGCTAATCCCCTGGCAGTTTCATACCGGCACCATGATGAACAGCACGGGATCTATCGTCAACAACTCGGCAGATCGGAAGAGCGTCGTGTAGGGAAAGAGTGTAGATCTCGGTGGT
>ERZ761603.2866-NODE-2866-length-11431-cov-12.798084_pt1 | contig 11431 bp, 10 predicted proteins | sample MGYA00511879_ERZ761603 | MGnify/ENA primary metagenome ERZ761603 (study PRJEB28899, sample SAMN02850040) | bioreactor sludge metagenome | biome: EBPR Sludge; feature: EBPR Bioreactor; material: flocular biomat | place: Australia: Thorneside Wastwater Treatment... | reverse complement strand
AGGGCCCATCTAGCGTGGCAATGGCCCGGATCGCCAGCAACGGCGCGGGGTTGACAGGCAAGGCTGCCGCCTCAGGTACCCCGACTGGGATGGCACCGGCCCTTCCAGGCCGTATGAGGCACCGGCATGCGGCCCGATCGACGGGGTTGACGAGTGACTTTGCAGTGTGACCGTGGTGACACCACGCGGCCGACTTGTCCGTTCGGTGTCATCCGAGGGTCAGTGCAGTGATTCTGCAGTGCCAGCGCACTGACACCGGGACGGATCCGACGTCGAAATCGCGCCTGCAGAGGTCGGTATCCGCGTGGAGGAACAGGGTCGATCTGTCGATCCTGAGCACTCTTTCGTTCACTCGGAGAACACCATGAACCTGATCGTGAGGGCGGTGGATGTCGGTTCAGGCAACACCAAGTTCGTCACCGGCACGGCCGACAGCGAGATCCGCTGCGCAAGCTTTCCGTCGCTGGCCTACCCGTCCAGCAACGGACAACCACTCTGGCCCGGCGGCGATGGGGCCAAGACGATGTTCATCCCGGTCGGGTCGCTCTTCTATGAAGTCGGTCCGGAGGTCAGGCTCGCGGCCGACACCTTCCGGGCGACGCAGCTGCACGACGACTACATCGAGTCGCCGGAGTACATGGCGCTGCTGCGCGGTGCGCTGCGCTCGATGCGGCAGAGCCAGATCGACCTTCTGGTCGTCGGGCTTCCGGTGGCGCTGTTCGCTGTGAAGAAGGCGGCGCTGGAGCGGGTCATGACGGGCGAGCACGATGTCGGCGGCGGCAAGAAGGTCAGTGTGGTGCGCACGCTGGCTGTTGCCCAGCCTCAAGGCGCGCTGGCCTTCTACGCGCACGCCCACGGCAAGCTCGCCGAGATCGCCAAGGAGCGCAGCCTGATCATCGATCCCGGTGCGAGGACCTTCGACTGGCTCGTCGCCCAGGGCATGCGACTGGTGCAGAAGCAGAGCCACTCCGTGAATCGGGGTGTCGCCGACGTGCTGAAGCTGCTCGCCGCCGAGATCACCAAGGACATCGGCACACCCTTCCGCGATCTGGACGCAATCGACATGGCGTTGCGCACCGGGAAGCCCCCGGTGATCTTCCAGAAGCCATACGACCTCAAGCGGCTGCTGCCGCTGGCCGAGAGCGTGACGGAGCAGGCTGTGTCGAGCATGAAGGAGTGGATCGAATCGCCGCACAGCCTGCAGAACATCATCCTCGTGGGCGGAGGCGCCTTCCTGTTCCGCAAGGCCGTGAAGTCGGCGTTTCCGCGCCACCGGATCCTCGAGATCAAGGAGCCTGTGTTCGCCAACGTGAGGGGGTTTCAGCTGGCCGGGATGACCTATGCGCGAACCGTGCTGGCGGCCGATCGCGACAGGTCGACCACGGCCGAGCGCGCTGCAGGAGATGCCGCATGACCAGCCCCATCAAGACCTCGGAGCCGCCGCGCATCCGGCTCGTGTTCCAGCTCGAGAGGGCGGAACTGCCTCGTCTCTATGACGAGCTCGCACGGTTCCACAAGGGCGTGAAGCGTGTCGGCAGACTGCGCACGCTGGCCTACGAGGGACTGCTGGTCCAGCAGGGCGTGCTGAAGCTCCCCGGGCAGGCATCCAGCGAGGCGAGCGGCTCGATCGGCTTCGATGGCGACGGGGCGGAGATCACGAACGGACTCTTCGAGCCAGCCGTAGATGCGCAGGGTGGGTCATGAGACGCCGCAGCGGGCGGGGCCCAGACTGCACCGTGACACGGGCTTCCGATCTGGCGCAGATGGGCAGGTGCGAGCGCCTGGTGGTTCTGGAGGCCATGCATGGCACGAAGAGGGACGCTGTCCAGGAGGCGGCGCGCAAGAGAGGTATCGCCGCCCACGCGCGCTTCCAGACCTTGGGACGACAGGCGGCTTCCGTGTCTGGCAGATGTGCGAGGCGCCAGGGCGATCGGTGCTTCATTGCAACGCTGGCGTTCGGGGACGCATGGCAGACCGATGTCCTGCGCGACTTCAGGGACGCGGTCCTGCGCCGGCGGCACTGCGGCCGGTGGATGGTCGCGTACTACTACCGCCACGGCCCCCGCATCTGCCGCGTGCTTCGACGAAGCCCGACGTTGCTGCGGATGACGCGGTGCATCCTGGGCTGGGCAGCGCATGGCTGGCTTCGATGGTCGTCGGGTCGCCGTCGATGAAGTTCGAATCGATGTTGCTATGGATGCCAGGGCTGGCCATCGCGCTGGCCGTCTTGGCCGTCCTGGGGCGGCTCCTGTGGCGTCGTCGCGCCCGCTTGGCGGAGTGGCGCCAGCGACCGGATGCCCTGCGTGATGCTCAACTGCTCAGCGTGGAGGCGGAGTACCGGTCGAAGGGCGCGCGACCCATCGTGGCCAGGGTGGACAGAGCCTACCGCCTGCCGAGCGGTCGAGTGACGCTGATGGAGCTGAAGACGCGGTCGACAGTGGCGGTGCTGCCTTCGGATGTGATCCAGTTGTCGGCGCAACGCATCGCGCTGGAGGATGAGTTGGGGCTGCCGGTGACGGACGAGGCGTTCGTGCTGATCCCTGCCCGCGCCCCCGCGCCATTTGCCGTGCGAGCAGTCCAATTGATGTCTCGCACCGCGATCGACGCTCTCGTCGAGCGGCGTTGGCGACTGATGGATGGACTGGAGGTTCCGCGCTGGCCCGAGAGAGAGAACGTCTGCCACCGCTGTGGACAGAGGGCTGCTTGCCGTGACGCCGGCGAGCTATTGGTAGGGGCAGTCCGAAGGCCGCGGAAGTTCTAGCGAGCGCTTCGGCTGTTTCGGGGCCTCCGGTAGGAAGGGTCCCTTGGGTCCATCCTCGCTGTTTCGAAGCTTCGTCCCTGTAGCTAGCGCGCGAGCAATCTCGTGATCGGACCGTTGACCGATGTAAACGCGCCAATGACACCATCGAACACGAAGTCAAGCGCTCTCCCATAGCCTTGGTTCACCGTGGCGGTGTCGAAGCCCAGTGCCTGCAGCGTCGCCAGGGCTCGACCGAACGACTCATGTGCATCGGCAATCCGCAGATCGTTCGTGAGGAACAGCGGCGCCATGCGGTCGTTCCGGTTCGCCCAGGTCTCTGGTTCGGTTGTGCGAACGAACGCTTCAACTGCTTCCTGTTGCGCGTCCAAATGCTCCACGATGTTGAGAAGACCCTGGAGCAGCTTGAGACTGCCCAGATCCTTCACGCTCTGCGCCGGGCAGCCGGCCTTGCGCAACAGCTGGCGCATGAAGCCGTCCGGCACTCGCTGCCAGAGTTCGTGCAGGCCCTTGCATCGCGCAAGGAAGGCCTGCTGTGTCATGTTCAACGGCGCCACCTGCGCCAGCCGGGAAAGCTGTGGGTAGCTGGTCCACCAGTTGGCTTCGATCTCGGCGCGCGAGAACCCGACCAGTTCGGCTGGCTCTCTCGGGATTCCAACGGCCTCGCTGAGCCTGGAGAGGTTGTCGCCGAAATCGAGGATCTGGTCCAGCAGGCGCATCGTCTTGGAAACGACGTGCTCCTCATGGAGGTCCGCACCGGCAACGCGCCCCTCGTCGACGACGAAACGATGGGCATGGACGATTTCCCGATCGGGCTTGGGCTTGTAGAGTTCCCGAATGGGAACTTGGATGAGGTTGCGACCGACACGCACGCAGTCCGAGAACGCCCACTGCCCTCGGTAAGAGGGATTCGTGCCGCCGTGGCGGTTGGGCATGCTCTCGTAGAAAGAACTCTGCTCATACCGCTCGAGGAACCGGTCATCGAGGTAGATCCGGCCGCCGTGGAGTAGGGCGTTGGCACGTGCGCGTGTCATCGGGCCGTCGAGGCCCGGCCACTGGAGGCCTTCGGCCGTCTGCTCAGGGCAAAGCTCGCAACTCACCGCCGCTACGGTGGCCCAGACCTGAAGGAGCAGACCATGCTCGTCCTTGCGGATGTCACCATCGCACCACTTGCCTTCGCTCTTCAGGTCGATGTGGTCCTGGCCCGCCATCAACGCGAGAAGCTCGGGCGTGTCCGGCAGCAGCGCTGAGTAGTAGAACGAACGGACACCGACAGCGCCCCGCATCCACAGGTACTTGCGGAGGTACTCGTTGGACATCCGCCAGCAGACGTTGCGCGAGACCTCCCAGTGGTAGTTGGCCGAGACCTCGCCTTCTGCAACGCCGAACTCTGGAAGACCGAGGTCGTCATAGACCAGGCGCTGCTTGTCGTTCCCGAGGCATGTGGCGGTGAGGCCGAGGGCCATCCAGACCTTCTCGGCCAGACTGTAGGTATAGAAGGCGCCGTCACCCCAGGAGGCCACGATGTAGTCGTAGCCGGACACGGAAGGTGCGAACTCGGCACAGTTCCCCTTCTCACGAAGCGAGGGCACCGAGTACGACACGACGCCATTGCTGCCGGCCTCAAGCACCTCGAGATTGTCGACATCGGCTTCCGGCACGGCGGCCATGACAAGGTGCACCGCCTCATCGCGGTTTCCGCTCGCGTCCTTCTCCTCGGACAAGGCGCTGACCTCGACGCGCTCCTGCGGGTCGAGGCCGATCGGGGAGAGCAGGCGGCGCAGCTTCTCCGGCAGGAGATGGTACGGAACAGGGAATGTGGCCAGGTAGTCGATCGGCATGATCGAGTGTAAGCAGCCATAGCCGGCCGATTGAGGTGCGACCGCATCGCTGATGCTCGTGCTGACTAGGGCGCCGGGCCACCACCCAGCTGATCGGTCAGACCGATGTCGCGGGAGCGGGTCTCGGTCGCTTTGGCGCCGGTCCCAGAGGGAACTTTTCCAGCCCGGCCTATTCGGTCGGCGGAGATGCCGGTGCCGCGCTGACTGCGGGACCGACGCGAAGCTGATCCAGGACCGCTTGCAGGCGCGCCAACAGGTCGTCGTAGGTCACGATGTCGACGACGCCCTTGGAGTCGCGGCGCAGCACTTCGAACTCACGCCGCTGAGCATCGGACAGCGCGTTGCTGCGCCCCGTGATCACGATGCCGGTGGGGTTGGTGATGCGGATCTTGAAGCCCGCAGGCAACTGGGGTCCGAGCAATTGGGTGAGATAGGTCTCGCCAGTCGGCCCCCATCTGTTCAGGTGCCTGAGGTAGTGCGTGACCTGGCCCATGGCGCCGATCAGATCGCGCATTGGGAGGTGGTGGTCGCGATAGCGAGCCGGCAGCATGATCGGTTTGCCCATCGGCTTCTTGATCTCGATGACATCGACGTTGCCCGACGCATCGACCAGGAGGATGTCGATGCGCCGCCAGGTGGCGGCGTCTGCGTCCCAGAGCCTGACCTCGGTAAAGGCCTTGATGTACCTGGGATGCAGCAGCAGGATGATCTCCACGATCTCCAGTTGCCACTGCGCCTCCGATGTCCCCGCCTCGTTGGCCAGCATGGCCTGAAGCCGTTGCAACGCCGAGGCGTACTTGGCGACATCGAACTGACGAAAGGGTGCTTCGAGGTCGGGGGCGATCGCCGTCGTCCGCCTGTCGACGTACGCATTCAGCAGCGCTTCAGCGTCGACCGCTGGCTCGGTGTACTGGCGAACCACGGTGCCGACCCGCGCCTGGACATAGCGGCGCAGTTCGTGCGGCGTGGGGAACTGGCTGATCAGCCGCTCGTACTCCTGGGTCGGGATGGCGTCCGGTTCTGGTCCGCCGATGACGATGCGCTCGAGACCGAGGCTTTCGACGACGCCGAGTATGGACACCTTGCGTTCGGCGCTGAACCATTTCCAGTCGGGCCGCGCATCCCGGTGCAGAAGGACCGGCGTCTCGAATCCAAGAACTTCCGGCTTGAACCGGAAGTACTCGCCGTCAGCAATGGCGACGGCAAACACCAATCGATCGTCGTCGACCCACGGGATCTCGTCATCGTCGTCCCCGCTGGGCGCTGCTTCGACGGCTTCTTCGACGAGGTCCTGCGGGGTGAGGTGGAAGGTACCTTTCACCACCAGTCCATCGCCGCGCTCGAACCTCTCGCGGACCCAGCTGGTGTCATCGCGCGGTCGGTAGACGAGGCGAAGCTCGTTGGCTGAGAGCTCGAACTCAACGGCGGGTTTGGTCATGATCGATCCTCGACGGCCGGACCTCCATCGCGGCCGACGGGCTGTTGATCAACCGCGGGTCGGATGAAATGCGCGTTGCCGGGCGGTTGGGCGGTAGCGGCCGGCGCACGTGGCCGGCTGCTCAAGGCCCGGCAGCCGCGTTGGCTCTTGATGCCACTTCCTCGCAGGCCGCCATGAGATCCTGGAAGGGCAGCGCGTCGCCCACCATCACCTGGTCCTCGAGCATGCTGGCGTAGTCTGCCGCCAGTGCTTCGCGCGCAGCTCCCTCGGGCACCAGCTGCAAGGAGCCGGCGACGGCAGCAAGGTAGTCAACCGGACGGCCGGTGGCGTCCTTCTCGCTGAAGAAGTGCGATTTGTGTTCGGCCACGGCACGCGCGACTTTGCGGTCCTTGACGGCGGTGTCGAAGTGAGAGCTTCGCATGATGGCCGCCAGGTCATGCCAGTGCCTCGCATACCGCTCGCCACGGATCCGGCCTTGGGCGCAGTAGACATGCGCGGCAGTTGCCTTCTCCCAGAAGGTCCGCGTGACGCTCATCACCATGGGCGACGCCACCGGAAACGACACGCCCTCGACCTGACCCTCGATGTCGCACGTCACCGGCGTGATCGAGTGGGGCTCGCCCGTCGCCCGGCCGCCGAACTCCATGGTGACGACGGGTGCGACGTACCCGGTCCCTCGCTTGACTGCCGGGTAGTGCAGCAGCAGCTTGTCCTTGTCTGCGCCGGATAGTTCCAGCTTGGCACCCAAACTCGCCTGGTCGAGTGCTGCCTGAATGACAGGCTGCACTGTGTGAGCGATCCACTCGGGGAGGCGGTCGCGAACGGCCCTTGTCCACTTGCTGGCCTGGCTGCGGCTTGTCGGCAGAAACTCTTCGCCACCTGTCAGGTCGGCGATCAGCCTGCGGATGTCGTAGGTCAGGTCGAGGTCTTCCGAGAATCGGTCGATGATCCGGTACGCCTTGGAGAGCGACGTCCCGCCCTTGAACGTCAGGTCAGCGCCAACCGGGGATCCGAACAGGGCACCCAACGTCCACACGACCCAGACGTCCTTCTCCAACAGATGGGCTGGGCGGCCGGTGCGCTCCCGGCCCAGTTCGAGGACTTCGGCCCGGTCCTCGTCGCTCAGAGAGAAGTAGGGCTCAGCCACGGGTCTCTTGTTCAACGATCGCTTCGCCGATCGCCCTGGCCATCCAGGAGGGAAGGCCGGCGCGGCCTGCCGTCAGCGCCTGCCATTCCATGGATGGCAGTGTTCGCCGCAAGGCGGCCAGCGACTCGCGCACATGCGTCGGCCCCATCCAGGCCAGCGCTCGAACGGCAGCACCGGCCTGGCCGCCGCCCAGCGCCAGCATCCAGCGAGGGGCGTGCTTGACGGTCACCTCGTAGCGGCCCAGGCTGAGCTTGCGGCTGCGCCCCGACGTCAGATAGACCTCGCGGATCGGCACCTGCTGTGTGAGGCCGAGCGCATTGGCTGCGTTGGCGCCGTGCGGCGTCACCACCTCGCCACTTTGCATGGCCAGGGACTGGACGACCTTCTCAGGCGCCGGAGCGCGCGTTCCGAATCGGCTCGAGACCGGCGTGACATAGATGCCTCGGCCCACCCGAAGCAACTTGCCTTCCTTGGTGAGCCTGGAGAACGCCTGATCCACCGCGGCTCGGCTCCCGAGGTGCAGGAATTCCTTGGGCGATACCAGCCCGCCCTCGGGCAGGGACTCGGCATGCGAAAGGATGGAGCGGGGGATCGTGCTCATGACTGCGCCGTTGAGGTCAGAATGGTACTAGAGTTTCTGACATAGCACCTCGGCAACGGCTTGGGAGGGAGAGAGCAGGTTGACGAAAGTCGGAATTCGCACCAAACTCCGGTTGACGTTCTTTCGGATTTGCACAAATGACCCTGCCGCTGCCTGCCGTCTTCAATCCCGCGCTGTCTTCTGACCGACTCCAGGAGGTTGCGACGTGGTTGCTGGACGAGCTCTACGCGACCGAGGATGACCTGTCCCGCTCGACCGACAACGGTTACACGCGGGGCTGCACGACGTTCGGGCGCCAGCGCAGCCGCATCGTGGCCGAGGCTGCGTCCGGCCGGCACGACTGGCTTGGACTTCGCAATGGCAACAACGACGTCGTCTTCACGATCGGCGGCGTGCCGTGCCGCTTCAGCAATGACGACCCGGCGAACCCGTCCAAGGACGCAGTACTCACCGCGAACCGCTACCAGACCGAGTTCCTCGAGTTCGCCAGCCCGGGTGAGCCCGGCCGGTTCTGCTTCATCATCGATCGCGGCCAGGACGGCGCATCCGAGCCGCGCGTCGAGTTCCTGGGATTTACCCCGAGTGGCGAAGTTGCCTGCCGCTGGGTCTCCGATGCGGTGCGCTTGCTGCGGGTAGAAGGCGATCAGCCGCTGGCGCCTACGGTGCCTGTCGGCAAGCCGCAGATCGGGCCCAAGCGCCGGGACGAAGGGGACGCAGCCGCAGAAGCAGTTCGATGAACACCGGGTTCATCGGGAGCAATCTGCGACTGGCCCGCCTGTTCCACGACCTGTCGCTCACCGAGTTGGGCGACAAGGTCGGCGTCTCCAAGCAGTTCCTGAGCCGCATCGAGACCGGAGCGGAGCCCGCCTCGGGGCAGCTCCAAGTGAGCCTGGCAGAGGAACTGCAGGTCCTGCCGGAGTTCTTCCACCGCGTCGACACCCACCCGATCGCCGACGAGCAGTGCCACTTCCGCCGGCAGCTCACGACCAAGGTCGCGTTGCGCCAGGTCGCCCGTGCCCGTGGAGAGATGCTCAAGCGCCTGATCGGCGTGCTCGATGAGCATGTTGAACTGCCGTCGTATCAGGTGAAGGAGGCAGACGCGGAGACGACCGAGGCCATCGAGCGTGCTGCCGAGATCTTCCGGTCGCTGTTCGGCCTGGGCATGGGGCCGCTGAGCAGCGTGACCCGGATCGCCGAGAACGCGGGGGCCGTCGTGATGCGCGTGAGCGGACTGGCGCCTGAGATCGATGCGATCTCCTTTGCCACCAAGCGACCTCTTATCGCCTTGAACGGCGACGGTCGGTCTGCTTGTCGCGAGCGCTTCGGGATTGCCCATGAACTCGGACACTTCTCCCTGCACATCGGCGTCCTCACCGGTGATCGCCTGACCGAGACGCAGGCCAACCGATTCGCGAGTGCGCTGCTGCTGCCGCGCAGCACGTTCGCCACCGAGTGCCGGCTGGCACTTCGAGGCACACGCCTGAACTGGGCGGGACTCTCGGAGCTGAAGATGCGCTGGGGGGTGTCCAAGGCCGCGATCATCTTTCGGGCCCGCCAACTCGGCCTGTTCACGGAAGAACAGGCCCGGGCGGGCTACGTCGGCCTGAACCGGCATGGCGAAGCCCTTCGCGAGACCGAGGATCACCTGATCCCGAGCGAGGAGCCCGAAGTGATCGTCGAGAGCCTGAAGGTCATGAGGGAGCACTTCGGTGTGCCCGAAGCGGCTGTAGCGCGCGAGATGCGGGTGCAGCCCCAACTCCTGCAGGCGCTGCTGGGTCGCTCCGATGCAGCGACATCGGCCAATGTCGTCCGGCTCGCGTCTCCCAGGTCGGCGGCCTGAAGGTCATCGCTGCCGGCGTCGTCGCGGACTCGACAGGGCGTTGCCGATGATCGGCGGTATGGACACAATCAAACTGTTGTTGGTCTCAAGACATCCCGGTCGGGGTAGGGGAACAGGTGGGGGAACGGATCAATTGCTCCCGCCGCGTTTCCCAATGAGATCAACAGCTTAGGTCGCCGTTTTGTATCCCATCAGCCACCCCACCTGATCCAGCACGCACGACGGCCCCGCGGGGCCGTCGTGCATTTGGGGGCCGCGCTGCTGCTCGTTCAGCCCAGCCCCAGCAGCCGCACCGCGTTGTCCTTCAGGATCAGCGGCTTGACCTCGGGCTTGAAGCCGGCCTCGTCGAAGTCCTTCATCCAGCGCTCGGGGGTGATGAGCGGGAAGTCGCTGCCGAACAGCATGCGGTCCTTGAGCAGCGTGTTGGCGTACTGCACCAACTGGGGCGGGAAATACTTCGGGCTCCAGCCCGAGAGGTCGATCCAGATGTTGGGCTTGTGCAGCGCCAGGCTCAGCGCCTCGTCCTGCCAGGGCCAGCTCGGGTGGGCGACGACGATCTGCATGTCCGGGAAGTCGATCGCCACGTCCTCCAGCAGCATGGGGTTGCTGTTCTGCAGGCGCAGGCCGCCGCCGCAGCGCATGCCCGAGCCGATGCCGCTGTGGCCGCTGTGGAAGATGGCCGGCAGCTTGTGCTCGGCGATCACCTCGTACAGCGGCCAGGCCATGCGGTCGTAGGGCAGGAAGCCCTGCACCGTGGGGTGGAACTTGAAGCCCTTGACGCCGTGCTCGGCGATCAGCCGGCGCGCCTCGCGCGCGCCCATCTTGCCCTTGTGCGGGTCGATGCTCGCGAAGGCGATCATCATGTCGGCATTCTTCTGCGCCGCCTCGGCGATCTCCTCGTTCGGGATGCGGCGGCGGCCGAGCTGGCTCTCGCTGTCCACCGTGAACATCACGAGGCCGACCTTGCGCTCGCGGTAGTAGGCGATCGTCTCGTCGATCGTCGGCCGGCGGTTGGAGCGGAAGTACTTGTCGGCCGCGCGGTCGTACTCCTCGCCGTAGTTGTCGAAGGGGTTCCAGCACGACACCTCGGCATGGGTGTGGGTGTCGATCGCGATCAGCTCGGCGATGTTCATGCGCACGCGGGCGGGGCCCGTCCGTAAAGTTAACGAAGGAAATCAAAAGGCGCAGCGCGGACGGAGTCACCCGCCAACACCTTCGCGTTCTCAGCCATCATTGGCCAGCGACGGGCCTGATGACAGAGGGTTTACCCTGTGTTCGGGATCGTTCATTTAGTTTCCAATCATAAATAAATCAGGAGCGCCCGATGACCCTCTCCTTCACCCCCGCCGGCGGCGTGCTGGCATCGCTGGACCTGCTGCGCATCGAGCTTGCCGGTGCCGTCGCGCACCTGCGGCTGATGCGTCCGTCCAAGCGCAACGCGATCAACGACACGCTGGTGCAGCAGCTGCACACGGCCTTCGTCAACTGGCCGGCCAGCGTGCGCGCCATCGTGGTCAGCGGCGAGGGCGCGCAGTTCTGCGCCGGGCTGGACCTCTCGGAGCTGTCCGAGCGCAGCACCTTCGAGGGCGTGGCGCATTCGCGCATGTGGCATGCGGCGATGGACGCGATCCAGTTCGGGCCCGCGCCGGTGGTTGCGGTGCTGCACGGCGCGGTGGTCGGTGGCGGGCTGGAACTGGCCAGCGCCTGCCACCTGCGCGTCGCCGAGGCGAGCACCTTCTACGGGCTGCCGGAAGGGCAGCGGGGCCTCTTCGTCGGCGGTGGCGGCTCGGCACGCGTGCCGCGGCT
>ERZ761603.2865-NODE-2865-length-11432-cov-16.305441_pt1 | contig 11432 bp, 8 predicted proteins | sample MGYA00511879_ERZ761603 | MGnify/ENA primary metagenome ERZ761603 (study PRJEB28899, sample SAMN02850040) | bioreactor sludge metagenome | biome: EBPR Sludge; feature: EBPR Bioreactor; material: flocular biomat | place: Australia: Thorneside Wastwater Treatment... | reverse complement strand
GCGACCACCGAGATCTACACTCTTCCCCTACACGACGCTCTTCCGATCTGGCCGCGCCGAATCCGGCGATCGAGGCGTACGTGCGCACGCCGCGGGCCTTCGCCGCGCCGGCCTCTTCGAGGATGAGAATGCCGCCGCCTTCGCCAGGAATGACACCGGCCGATGCCGGATCAAAGGGCCGGACCCGGGCGGCCTCGGCGGGGTTCTTCGCGGGGGCGAGACGCTCGAGCAGCGTCTGACGCATCATGCCCATCAGGTTCACCTTGCTCTCGGCCCCGCCGCTGAAGCAGGCCTCGGCGGCATCGCGCTCGATCACGCGGCAGGACTCGCCCAGCGAGAGCAGCCCGCTGGCTTCGGAGCAGGTGAGCGTGTTGCTCGGCCCTTCCGCCCCGTGCAGGATCGTGACGTGGCATGCCAGCATGTTCGGCAGGTACTTGAGGAGCCACAGGGGGGGAAGATTGTTCATCCCCCCGCCGGATCCCTCGCCGACCGTGCCCCACGCTCGGACGGAAAAGCCGTTGGCTTGTTCCAGTTCCTCGGGGGTGGGGGCGGGGCTTTTTGCGGTCACAAACGCCGCGGCGAGTTCGGGCACCTCCGCCGGGATCAGCCCGGCCCCGATCTGGCACCCCAGCCGCTCGGAGGGGAAAGTGGGGGGAGTGCCCTCGGCCTCGCTGTGGATGCGGGTCGAGAGCGAGGCATCCTTGACGGCGACCGCGGCGGCGATGACGGCCAGTTCGGTATCGCGGGCCATGACCTTTACAGCCTTGCGGTACGCCTTTGGGACGTAGTCTTTGGCGCCAACGGCCGCATCGACTTCGTACGCCACGCGGCAGGGGAAACTTTCGGGTGCGAAGCGCGAAATGAGTTTGGGCGGGCGTGGCCCATTTCGGAGCGCCTCCCAGAAGACCTCCGGCCCGACCCCGCAGCCCGACACCACCCCCAACCCCGTAATGACCACACGACGCGACATGGGGTCAAGGGTAGGAAGCGGATCGGTGGGGGCACCGCGGCATGCCGGAATGGTTTGTCCAAGGGCAACCCCTTTCGCTGCGGGGCTTCTCCCTCTATCCTTGCGGCCCATGCCCGCCCCTCGAACCAAACTCACCTACGCCGGCGCCGGTGTGGACATCGACCGGAAAGACGCCTTCACCGAGTCGCTGGACTCGATGCTCCGCAAGACGTTCACGGATCGTGTGATCCCCAACCCCGGCGGGTTCGCGGGCCTTTTCCGGCTTGATTTCAACCATCGGCTCTTCGCGCGCAACTACAAGGACCCGGTGCTGGTGGCCTGCTGCGACGGGGTGGGCACGAAGATCAAACTCGCGGCGGAACTGGGTGTCTACGACACCGTGGGCATCGACCTGGTGGCGATGAACGTGAACGACCTGGTGGTGCAGGGGGCCGAGCCGCTGTTTTTTCTTGACTACATCGCCACCCCCGTGGTGGACACGGCGATGCTCAACGGGCTGGTGAGCGGCATCGCCGAGGCCTGCCGCCGCAGCGGGTGCGCCCTCTTGGGGGGCGAGACGGCCAACATGCCCGATGTCTACGCGAAGGGTGATTTCGACCTCGCCGGGTTCTGCGTGGGTGTGGTGGAGTTGAAGCGCGTGCAGAAGCCGACGCGCGTGCGCGCGGGGGATGTGATCCTGGGCCTGGCCAGCGACGGGGTTCACAGCAACGGTTACACCCTCGTGCGCGATGTGGTGAAGAAAGCCGGGCTGGACCTGTCGCGGGTCTACCCGGAACTCAACCCGCCGGTCAAGAAAGGGCGGGGACGATCGGAGCCGTCCCGCGAACTCACGCTCGGCGAGGTGCTGCTCACCCCGACGCGACTCTACGCGGACCCGATCGTGCGGCTGCTGCGGGGCTACCGCGTGAAGAACGTGGTTTCGGGCATGGCGCACATCACCGGCAGCGGGATCGGCGGGAATCTCTGCCGCGCCCTGCCCCCGACGCTGGACGCGAAGATCGACCCGAACGCGTGGGAGCGGCCCCCGGTCTTCGGGTTCCTGCAGAAGCACGGCCGGATCGACGATGAGGAGATGTACCGCGTCTTCAACCTCGGCATCGGGTACTGTGTGATCGTGGCCCCCGCCTTCGCCGATTCGGTGGCCGAGCAGCTCACGAAGTTCGGGGAACGGGTCTGCCGCATCGGCGAAGTGGTGAAGGGGAACGGAGAAGTGCGGATCAAGTAGAGTTCAGCCGGTACGAGACGAGTGAGCGGAGGAGTTCGCGTGAAAGAGAACCCGTGACCGTTCTGAGGTGCGCAGCGGCCCCCGAGACCCGAGTGATGTTCCCGTGATTCTCCTCATCGACAACTACGACAGTTTCACCTGGAACCTCGTGCAGCGGCTGGGGGAGATCGATCCCTCACTCTCGGTGGAGCGCGACCTGCGGGTGGTGCGCAACGACCGCATCACGCCGGAAGAGGCCGAAACGATGAACGCGGGCCGCCCGCCCGACCGCATCATCATCTCGCCCGGCCCGTGCACGCCGAAGGAGGCGGGCGTTTCGGGCGCGGTTCTGGAGCGGTTCGCCGGCCGTGTGCCCATTCTCGGCGTCTGCCTCGGGCACCAGTGCATGGCGGCTGGGGCGGGGATGACGGTCACGCGGCACACGATCCCCATGCACGGCAAGACCAGCCCCATCCACCACGACAACACCGGGATCTTCACGGGGTTGTCGAACCCCTTTGTCGCCACCCGCTACCACTCGCTGGTGGTGCTGCCCGAGACCATTCCGACGCGTGCGCCGGGCGGGGACGGCTGGCTGGTCTCGGCCTGGGCCGTCGAGCGCGATGAACAGACCGGCGCGGAGCGGCGCGTGGTCATGGGCCTGCGACGCGCCTTCGCCGATCCGAAGGCGAAGATGATGGAGGGCGTGCAGTTCCATCCCGAGAGTTTCCTGACCATCGAAGGGCCGAAACTGCTGAAGAACTTCCTCGACGCGTGAGGTCGTGATCGGGTCATGCGTGAGAGCGGCTCTCCCGGTCGAGCCTCTCAGCCGGTGCCTTAGAAGTTCATGCAATCCGTTCTAACCGACACCGCTGCGCGGCGACATGGACTGTCTCGGGAGTGATTGGGCGAATAGTGTTATTCGTTGATCGATTGGCCGCGATCTCCGAGTGCGGTCGTTCAGATCCAGCCGAGGTTGACCTATCCATCTCACCGGTTCGTGAGTGAGCGCCGCCCGATAGAATCCGGTCAAGGGCACGACCATCATGAAAGCAGCAAAGACCAAAGCGCCGCAACGACAGATTCCTAAGCCCTGCATACACGATGCTCCGCGCAACTCCATCCTGCACGCGGATGCACTCAAGGCTCTCATCGAGTTCCCCGCCGGACACATTGACCTCACAGTCTTCAGCCCGCCCTACGACGGGATCAGGGATTATGGCAAGAACTGGACGCTCGATTACAAAACCCTTGGCTCGGAGCTGTTCCGCGTCACGACGGACGGCGGGGTGTGCGCGGTGGTCATCGGCGACGGCACCAGGGACTTCGCCAAGTCTCTGACCACGTTCCGCTGGGCTGTGGATTGGGTGGACCGAGCGGGTTGGCGGCTGTTTGAGTGCTGCATTTATCAGCGACACGGAAACCCGGGTGCATGGTGGAGCCGGCGGTTCCGAGTCGATCACGAGTACATCCTGATCTTCTTCAAAGGGGAGCGCCCGCGTCAGTTCGACAAATCGACGCTGATGGTCCCGTCAAAGCACGCCGGCAAGATCTACTCGGGCACAGATCGCCTGACCAACGGAGGTTTCAAGAAGATCGACCCCAAGGCCGTCAACGACATGAAGTGCCGCGGTACCCTCTGGGAGTACGCCACGAGCAACACGGAAGGCAACCGGACCAAGCTGGAGCATCCGGCGACTTATCCGGACAGGCTCGCGGAGGATCTCATCCTGTGCTTCTCGAAGCCCGGCGACCTCGTTCTTGATCCGATGTGCGGCAGCGGCACCACCTGCGTCATAGCGGCGAGAAACAAGCGTGACTATCTCGGCATCGAGATCAACGAGGAGTACCACCGCATCGCCATGAAGCGCATGCGGGAGGAGGTAGCGAATGACATCCGACTTTTCTGAAGACGCCGAAAAGGCCAAACAAGCGTTGGTCGACCTTCCTCGCGTATGGGAGGGCAAGAAATCGATCCTCGAGCTGAAGGCTGCCGATTACAACTGGCGTCAGATGGAATGGTGGGCGTTCTACTTCGAGCACCTTTGTCGGATGAGGCTTAAAGGGGTATTCCAGATCCCAGGCGAGCGGTTCGGCACGGTAGGGTTCGATCTCAAAGGCTCCGTGAACTGGGATTTGAAGGCGAAGGCCATCAAGTCCGACGCCCATACCTGCATATTGAACGATTGCCAGGCGATCGACAAGACCATAAGGAAGTACGGAGAGCACGGCGTGCTGATCGCGTTATGCGATGTTGAGTACAACGACGTCAACCGCACGTTTCAGATGTGGCACAGCAAGCTCAAGGGCGGCCTGTCGGCCTACGAGAAAGCACGGCGATCCCGAACATCGGTCTCGCGGTATCGCAAGACCAGGGCCGAACTCGTTGAACTCCTGTTTCTACGATTCGATCAATCATCGATCGGGCGCTTGGGCCGAATGAACCAGGGCCGCAACTCGAACGGCAAGCCGAGACCGCCGAAGTACATGATCGAGCTCGAAGACCTGCGTGGCATTGTCGTGGATCGAGTCAGGTTCTGACGATCCTTTGCCACAAGTGGGTTCGTCCGTTCGCGTTGTGTGAGACCGATGATGCAAGACGCGGCCGCGTGTGATCGGACGTGCCATAGGCCGTGGGTTCATTCAACATCAAACGGTGAACGCACACCCGCAGCGCTAGGCTACTATTTCACGGGCAAGAAAGGCAGTTTGGGCATGGTCCGACGTCACGGGCAACCCCACGATGGTCAACCCGCCGCGCCGCACAGCGCGGAAGGTGTCCTGCCCGCTCACCTGAGTTCGCAGATCGCCGCGTACGCCGGCCAGGACCACAGCGAGGGGCTGGAGTCCAAGGTGCTGGTGCTGAACAAGGGGTACGCCGCGATGCGCGTGGTGACCGCCCGGCGGGCCTTCTGCCTGGTGGCCCGCAGCATCGCCGAGATCATCCACGTCGAGAGTCAGGACTCGGGCGCGATCATCAGTTACGACCTCGACAGCTGGATCGAGGTTTCGGCCCTGCAGCGAGAGTTCGAGCGCGAGCGGCACGACTGGGTGCGGACGGTGCGCTTCGAGATCGCCGTGCCGCGGATCATCCGGCTGCTGGGCTACGACCGCATCCCGGACCAGACGGTGAAACTCAACCGTCGCAACCTCTTCGCGCGCGACCGCAACCAGTGCCAGTACTGCGGGCGGCACTTCCCCACGGCGGACCTGTCGATCGACCACGTCAAGCCCCGCTCGCAGGGCGGGCTTGACTCGTGGGACAACCTCGTGTGCGCGTGCATCCGTTGCAACGCCCGCAAGGGAGGCCGCACGCCCGACCAGGCGAGCATGAAACTGGTGCGCAGGCCGGTCCGGCCGGCCCGCAACCCGGTGATCGCTCTGCGCCTGGGCAGCGACAAGTACCGATCGTGGAAGGCCTTCCTCGACAACGCCTACTGGTCGGTCGAGCTGGGCTGAGCCGTCCCCGGCCCTCGAATCAGCAGAAGCCGCGCTCCCACGCGATGAAAAAGGTCTCGACATCGCCGCCGTCGATGCCCCCGTCCTCGTTCACGTCGGCCGACGCGTCGCCCGCCTCCCACGCCGTGTAGAAGGCCTCGACGTCGCCGCCGTCGATGCCCCCGTCCTGATTGAAGTCGGCGTAGCAGGGCGGCTCGCACTCGTCGGGGATGCCGTTGCCGTTGGCGTCGGCGCTCGTGCCCCGCGCGAGGTCGCACGAATCGGGGCGGGAGTTGTTGTTGCAGTCCGGCTGCGATGGCACGGCCTCGACGATCTTGAGAACCTTGCCCGTGCTGCCGATGCGGTCGATGATGTACATCTCGCCCAGCGCATCCTCGGCGAAGGAGATGATGTTCCCCAGCGTCGGCGAGCCGGGCGGGTCGAACTGGATGGTGCGCTCGGTGAACTCGGCGTTGCTCCCGCCCGAGCGGCGGAAACTCCAGACCTGGTTCGAGCAGTAATCCCCGAAGAAGTAGGTGCCCCGCAGCGAGGGGATGGCGCAGCCCCGGTAGACGTAGCCCCCCGTGACCGAGCAGGTGGCCCCGTCGTGGTCGTAGGTGTAAATGGGCAGGACCAGGGATGCGGCGTTGCAGGTGCAGCCCGAGAGGCCGGTGCAGCGGGTGCCCTCCATGCAGCGCCAGCCGTAGTTGAGGCCGGGCGGGTTGCCCACGGCGAGGTTGATCTCCTCGCGGATGCCCTGCCCCACATCGGCGATCCAGAGGTCGCCGGTCTGTCGGTCGAAGGAGTTCCGCCAGTGGTTGCGCAGCCCGTAGGCCCAGATCTCGCGGTCCCCGTTGGTCCCGTTGAACGGGTTGCCCGCGGGGATCCGGTAGGCCAGGCCCAGCGTGGTGTCGGCATCGTCGGCGTTGCCGGGGATGTTGTCCGGGCCGTCCACATCGATGCGGAGCATCTTGCCCAGCAGGTTGGCGGTGATGTCCTGGGCGTTGCCCGTGCCGGCGGTGTGGCCGGGGGGGTTCACGCTCGGCGGGTTGGTGCAGTTCTGGTCGTTGCCGCAGCCGCCGTCGCCGCTGGCGATGTACAGGTTCCCGTCCGGCCCGAAACCGATCCAGCCGCCGTTGTGGTTGGCATCGGGCTGGCGGATCTCGAGCAGAATCGCGGCGCTCCCCGAATCGGCGGTCGTCGCCAGGGGATTGCCGCCGCTGGCGCGGTACCGCACGATGCGCGATGAGCCGGCGCTGATACCCGATTCGGCCGTGCGGGTGTAATACACGTAGAAGTAGCCGTTGGTCATGAAGTCGGGATGAAACGCCAACCCCAGCAGCCCCTGCTCGCTGCCCGCGGAGAGGCCCGGGACCGACAAGTAAATCGTGGGGGAGACGGTGTTGGTATTGAGATTGATGACCTTGATCTGCCCCGTGGCGGGGCTGCTGGTCCCGGTACGCTGCTCAACCACGAAGAGTCGGTTGAAGTCCCCGCGCGGCGAGGTGGCATAGACCGGGCGCGTCAGGCCGCTGGCGATGACCTGCGTCGCCAGAGTCTGGGCGTGGGCGGCGAACGGCGCGGCGACAGCCAGCGCGGCGATGACCAGGGGATTCCTCATGCTGCGATCCTCTCTCAAAAGAATGCCCACGGAACAGCGGGCGTGCGGACGAGAGTATCGTCCGAGTCGGATGGATACGAATCGAGCAAAGCGGGGGATGCAGTCAAAGGCGCAAAAATACCCCGGAAGTTCGGGGTGTGGCAGGGTTCGGGCGGGATTATCGCTTAGTGACCTTGCCCCGCTTTGCCGGCGCGGACATCATCGATCGCCTTGACGATCGCCTCGGGGGTCAGGCACTCGTGCAGGGTCTCATCGACGAGCGCGGCGGGGGCTGTGCCGCAGGAGCCGAGGCACTCGAGCTCGATGAGCGTGAACATGCCGTCGTCGGTCGTCTCGCCCACGTCGATCCCGAGTTTGTCCTTCACGGCCTGGGTGACGGCCTCGTGCCCGCAGAACTCGCAGGCGATGCTGCGGCAGACCTGGATCAGGTGCTTGCCCTTGGGCTTGAGCCAGTACTCTTCGTAGAAACTCGCGGTGTCGATGACGTCCGCGGGCTTGATCTTCAGGAACTCGGCGACCTCCATCATGGCCTGCGGCGGGACCCACCCGTACTCGTGCTGCACCGCGTGCAGCGTGGGCAGCAGCGCGGCGTGGGTGGTTTCGTAGCGGGGCAGGATGGTGCGCGATAACTCGTCCTTCATCGCGGCGGTGAGGTACGGCTCATCGCGCTTCTCGATGCGGCGCGTCGCGGAGGGTTTGGTGATCCAGGCCATGGACGGAGCGGGTGAGAGGCTCAGCGCAGACGGGCGGGGGTTTTGCCGATGAGGGTGTACAGACGGTTCTCGTTCAGCACGGGGATGCCGGTGCTGGTGGCGTTCTTGAAGAGGTTGTCGTAGCGCTCGACCTCGCGTTGGCGGCGGATGAACTCCTGCACGACTTCGAGAGGAGCATCGGCGCCCGGGCGCGGGGGAAGCACGGGCCGCTCGCCCAGCACGAGGAAGTCCACATCGCCCGAGAGGTCGGGGACGATCAGGCCGCCCCAGGCGGTGATCATGGTCTCGGCGTCCTGGCGTTCGAGTGCGGTGGCGATGCGGTCCCGGTCGGTGTCGAAGTTGCCGAAGACCACGAACTTGTAGACCTTGGCCGGGTCGTAGAGGGCGTTGGCGATCACGTCGCCGCGGACCACGGGGTTGCCCTTCACCTCGCTGGTGATGCGGGCGGTGGAACTGGTCGGCTCCACGCTGATGACCTCGAGCGTGGCCTTGCCGGGGGCGTAGCGTCCGTTGGCATCGGGCTTGATCGAGTTGGCATCGGCGTAGACGGCGAAGGTCATGCCCAGGGCGACCTTGTTGCGGGCCCCGATGCTGAGGGCGACGGTGCCGTCGGCGCTGTTGAGGCCGATGACCTCGCCGTCAACCAGGCTCTCCTCGGGCCGGCCCCGGAAAGTTTCGAGATTCTTCTGGCCGCGGAGGATGGCCAGTTGGTTCTCCAGGATGAGTTTTTCATCGGTGAGTTTGGCGAGCTGGGTTTCCAGGCTCTTCTTGGTCTCGGCGAACTCGGTGGCCATGCGCGAGGCCTGGGCGTCGATCTGCTTCTTGTAATCGTCCGCGCCGCTGCGGTACGTCTCGACCTCGTCACGGTACTGACCCACCTCGGCGGAGAGGGCATCGACAGTGCGCTGGTGGTTCTCCTCGATCGACCGGATGCGGTCCACGGCGTTCTTCTGGTCCGCCTGGGCGGTGGTGCGGGCTGCATCGGCCCGGGCGTACTCATCGCGGAGGCGGGCCACCTCGGCATCACGGGCGGAGAGGATGCTCAGGAGCGAGCCGGTTTCGCTGCCCTCGACATTCTTGAGACGGTTCTGGAAGGCGGCGAAGGTGTCGCGCCGGTTGCCGGTCACGGCCTGCATCGTGTCCTGCTGGCTCTTGAGCAGGTAGCCCACCAGGCTGCGGCCGCCCGACTTACGGGCTTCGTCTTTCAGCAGGCGCACATCGTCGCTGTTGCGCTCACCCTCGGCGATGATCTCCGCCTGGCTGGAGGTCAGCGAATCGACATTGCGCTTGGCATCGTTGTACTTCCCGAAGAAGACCGCCGACACCACGAAGAGCGCCAAACTGAGAATGCCGAGGATGGTGATCGTCGCGGCGACGCCGAAACTCGTACTGGTCCGACCGGCCATGCGTACCTACTCCAATCTGGTGTGCCCACGAACCCCACGTCCGCGTACCTCCGCGCCGGGCGCGAAGGGGACAAGCATACCCCGCCGGAGGCACGCGGGGCGGGTCGAGTCCATACGCACCGGGTTCCGGGGTGGAGCCTTCGAGTTTTACGTTTCGGCGACTCGCTGGTACTTCAACCGAAATCGTCGGTTTTGTTAGGGATGCGGAAGGAACCGGAGCGATTCGCGGATCGGGACGGAAGCCATGAACGCACGCCGCCATGAAAACCACGAGAGTGGGCCTTCGATCGCGTCCATGACTTCAAAGATTCGGTCGGCGAGCGGCCTGTTTTCTGGCTCGACTGGACCAGCCCCGAACCCGCCGATCGATGATCGTTGGCTGAACGTCCCGAACGCGCCCAGCCCGCCCACGATCGGCGCGAACCGGCCGTAGTTCCCCGTGGCGGTGCCCAGGTTCACCAGCAGGGACGGATCAGAGACCTGTTCCATCGTCAGAGTGTCATCCTTGCGCCACGCGACGGAAAAAGCGGGCCGCACCGAGGCGGCGAGTGTCGCGTACGGCGGAACAACCATCCCCGGATCGCGCTGCGCATCGTCGGGAGAACGCACCCCATTGGCGAGAGCCGAACCCAGCAGCGTCAGGAAGGGGTAGCCATCCCGCAACAGCCGGGCGCTGTCGCCGAAGGACCAACTGAGCGTCTCGCGCTTGTCGAGGTCGGTGAAGAGCAGGTCCTTGCGGGTCAGGATACCCGGGCCGCTCTTTCCGGCGGCCATCTCGACCGCCGCGGCGACGGCCTGCGGGGTCAGGCCCACCACGAACCATTGCTCGGTCAACGCCCAGGAGAGTTCGATGGGGATGGGCACGCCGCGGAAGATGAGGCTGAAGGCGGGCTGTCCGGACGCCGTCCAGGCGCGGGTGCCGATGTACTTCGCGGGTTGGCCGTCGGGCTCGTGGGTGAGTTGCTCGAGTTGCGCGGCGGCGAAGGCCCGGAGTTTGTCGTGGGCCGCGCTGAGAGTGGCCCGGTCCTTGACGCCCACGAGCGCGACGTACGACAGAAGCCCGCCGCCGCCGGTGGTGTCGGATGAATAAAGAATGCTCGCGCCGCCGAAGGGGGCGATCAGGTCGCGCTCGATATCCACGCCGGTGGCGGACTCGATCTGGACGAGGACCTCCTCGAACTCCTCGCTCTGCCGACGCAGACGCGAGAGGGCATCGCGGAGCGGAGCGGTATTGAGCAGGCCGACCGAGGCTGTCACGGCGTCGGCGGGGATGGGCGCGAAGTCCGCGGCGGTGAGTCGGCCTTTGTCCAGGCCGGAGGCCCGGAGCATGCCGCCGGCGTTGAGAACATACACGCGGAAACGCATGGAGTCGGCATCCGTCCCCCACTCGAAGGCGCCTTTCATGGCCTTGTCGCCGATCAGCCCCAGGTCGGTGGCTTCAGTGACGAGTTGGCGCGAGTTGACCCCCTCGGGCAGCGAGGTGCCCATCGCCATCTGCAACGCGCCGACAGCGGGCGTCAAGGCGGAGAAGTCAAACGTGCCGGTGATGAAGGGTTTGAGGCCGGGAATGCTCGGGTCCGGGATGCCGGCAAAGACGGCATCGGGGTCGTCCACCGTGCCGAAATAGGCCTCGTACCCCGCGCCGCTCTCGAACCGGCGCGGGCCGAAGACCAGTCGGCCGATCGGCGTGGGCAGTTCACGCATGCCCGGGCGCGTGCGGCTGCGTCGGGGGAGGTCCTCGCCCGACTGCTGGATCGCGTCCTCGATCAATCCTTGCAGCTGTTGGGGCTTGTCTTCATCGCCCAGGAGCGACCCCGCGATGACCCCGTAGCCGAAGGCCCCGCCGGACATCGAGCCGGGTGTGTGGATGATGGCGAAGCGGCTGGGCGACTCGACAAGGCCCAGCACCTGCGCGAAGGCCTCGGCGGCTTCAAACGGGAACTCGCCCTCGGTCTCATCGGGCAGTTCGGCGATACGGGACGGGATCATGCCCAGCGCCCGGCGAAGGCCCGCATCCTTCGGATGCGTCGCCAGGTCCGCGATCGGGTATCCAGCACCAGTCGCGCCGAGCCGCCCGGAT
>ERZ761603.2864-NODE-2864-length-11437-cov-13.049552_pt1 | contig 11437 bp, 9 predicted proteins | sample MGYA00511879_ERZ761603 | MGnify/ENA primary metagenome ERZ761603 (study PRJEB28899, sample SAMN02850040) | bioreactor sludge metagenome | biome: EBPR Sludge; feature: EBPR Bioreactor; material: flocular biomat | place: Australia: Thorneside Wastwater Treatment... | reverse complement strand
CCGCTGAGCATCGACGAGGTGATGAACATTCTGGACGAAGCCTCGCAGTTGCGAACTTACAGCCGCGAACTCGAACGCAAGTCGCGCGAACTGACTGCGGCGACACTTGAGCTGCAGCAGGCCAACGAGCGGCTGCAGGAGCTCGATCGGGTCAAGGATGACATCATGTCATCGGTGACGCACGAGCTGCGGACCCCGCTGACTTCGATCCGTGCCTTCTCGGAGTTGCTGCGCGACGATCCGAAGATGCACCTTGCCGATCGGGAGCGCTTCCTCGGCCTGATCGTCAGCGAGACCGAGCGCTTGACGCGGCTGATCAACCAGACGCTCGATCTGGCAAAGATAGAGTCGGGTCGGGCCGACTGGAATGGCTGCGAACTGGACCTCAAAGATGTCGTCGAACAATCGTTGGCAGCGACCAGTCAGCTCTTCCGCGAGAAGGAAGCGCAAGTAGTCGTGGATCTGCCGGACAATCTGCCACCTATTCTGGCCGACCGGGATCGACTCATTCAGGTCATGTTGAACCTGTTGTCGAACGCCGTGAAGTTTCTGCCCCCGGGGTCGGGTCGAATTGACGTCAGACTGCGGCTCTTGGCTGGCGGGCTCGAGGTGAGTGTGACCGACAACGGGCCAGGGATTCGCCTGGAGGATCAGGAGCTGATCTTTGAGAAGTTTCGTCAGGTTGGCGACACGATGACTGCCAAGCCGTCCGGTACAGGTCTCGGTTTACCGATCAGCCGGCGGATCGTCGAGCATTTTGGGGGCAGGTTGTGGGTGGAAAGCGTGCCCGGGGAGGGATCCACGTTTCGTTTCACCTTACCCTTCGCCGAAAAGCAGGCAGCGGTGCAGGAGGCGGCCTAGTGGAGTGGTGGTGTTTGATTGAGGATTGGAGGGTTTGATGAGCAAGAGAATACTGATTGCCGATGACGAGCAGAATATCGTCATCTCGATCGAGTTTCTGCTGCGCCGCGAAGGTTTCGAGGTGACGGTTGCCAATGATGGGGAGGAGGCACTGGCCAGCGTGCGCGCGCAGAAACCGGATCTCGTGCTCCTTGACGTGATGATGCCAAAGATGAACGGCTTTGACGTTTGTCAGGCGGTTCGCGCCGACCCGGATCTGAGCGCTACGCGCATTCTGATGCTGACGGCCAAGGGGCGGGATACGGAAGTCAGCAAGGGACTCGGATTGGGTGCCGATGGTTACATGACCAAACCCTTCTCCACGAAGGAGCTGCTTTCCGAGGTGCGCAAGCTGCTGGAGGGGTAGATGGGCAGTGTACGCAAGCTCGTACTGGCAGCCGCAGCACTCTGTCTGTTCGTGCTTGTTCTGGTCGCCACAGCGGCGGCTGTGATGCTTGTCAGCGCAAGTGACAGCAGCGGCGCCGGCGGCCGTACGCCCGAGGAGCGGGTCGCCATGCTCTGCGTACTGGTGCTTGTCGGCTGTGCGCTGGGCTGCTGGGCGTTGATCAGGTTGCACGCACTCTATGTCAGTGCACCGCTGCGGATGGCGGAGGAACTGTTGGCGACGGTCGCCTACGGTCGCCTGCGACTCCCCGATGAAGGCGCCTCTGAGCTGCGGGCTCTCGGTCGGGCGGCCAACCAGTTGCTCGCCGTTCGCGATGCGCTTGAGGCGGACGTCGCCGAACGCGTCCGCGAGGCGCGTGCCTCACTCGAAGAGGAGCGCAGCCGTCTGGCGGCTCTGATGGCCGACCTCAGCCAGAGCGTCGTCGTCTGCAATCTCGATGGCCGGGTTCTCCTTTACAACCAGCGCGCAAAGCAGGAACTCTCCGGTTCTGCCGACGGCAGTACGCTGGGACTTGGACGGTCGATCTACACCGTTTTTGATCGTGCCCTGGTCGAGCACGCCATTGAACGTCTGCAGCAGGCGAGTCGCGAGTTGACGGTTGGGGCGGAGAGCAGAAAACTGCTAGGGTCGGTGCAGTTCGTGACAGCCACCCCGTCTGGACGCCTGCTGCGCGCGCAACTATCGCCGGTGCTCGGCAGTGAGGGGAAGCAGCACGCTGCCCAGATCAGCGGTCTTGCGATCACGGGCTTCGTCCTTCTTCTGGATGACGTAACGACGAGCAACGAACGGCAAGGACGACGCGATGCACTGATCCAGTCCCTGATCGAAGGGGGGCGAGGACCGCTCGGTAGTATCCGTGCAGCTGCGGAAATGCTCTCCGACTTCTCCGACATGCCGCCGCGACAGCGGGACCGGTTTCTGACCGTCATCCGCGACGAGGCGCGGGCGCTGTCCAGGCATCTCGAGCAGGCGGCTGAAGCGTTTTCGAGCGATCTGCGAGAGCGCTGGCTGCTGGAAGAGGTTCTCGGCAGTGAGTTGCTCGACGTCGCCGCCCGGCGGATTGCTGAAAAGCGCCCCAACGAGCGCCGCGCGCTCGCCGTCAAGACCGAGGATGTCGACGACGGCCTGTGGTTGCGTGTAGATAGCTTTGGACTGTTGCGGGCCTTACGCTACCTTGCTCTGCGCCTGCTCGACGAGTATCAGGTGCGTGAGGTGCGTCTCTCGTTGACGCGTGAAGGGCATCTGGCGCAGCTCGACCTGTCGTGGTTGGGCACTTTCATGAACAACGAGACGGCCATGAGCTGGCTCCAGGACCCGATGGCGATCGGAGATGAGTCTTCGCCGCTGAGTGTCGTCGACGTGATCGAGCGCTGCAGCGGCGAAATCTGGTTTCAGCGTGTGCGGGTTTCGCATCGCGCAATGTTCAGGACCATGCTGCCGGCAGCCGAGGCACCGCAGGATCTACCGCGCGTCATCGTCACCGCGGACGAAAGCGAGCGGCCCGAGTTCTACGACTTCGACATCTTTCGCTGGTCGGCGGCCAGTCACGAACTCGACGACCGTCCGCTGGCGGAGTTGTCGTACACGGTGTTCGATACCGAGACGACGGGCCTGCAACCATCGGCGGGCGACGAGATCATCCAGATCGGTGCGACCCGCATCGTTAACCGTCGTCTGTTGCGTCATGAATGTTTCGATCAACTGATCGACCCGCGCCGGCGCTTGTCACCGCAGTCGATCGAGGTCCATGGCATCACCCAGGATCTGCTCACCGGGCAGCCGACGATCGAGACCGTCTTGCCACAGTTCAGGGCCTTTTGTGCCGATACCATCCTGGTCGGTCACAATGCCGCTTTCGATATGCGCTTCCTGCAGCTCAAGGAGAAGCAGACCGGCGTTCGCTTCGATCAACCGGTGCTCGATACGCTGCTGCTGGCAGCCGTCCTGCATCCGAACCAGAAGACGCACAAGCTGGAGGCAATCGCAGAGCGCCTCGGGGTATCGGTTTTTGGGCGCCATACTGCGCTGGGTGACGCAATGGTGACCGGTGAGGTGTTCTTGAAAATGTTGCCCTTGCTCGCCGAGATGGGGATCAAAACCTTGCGCCAAGCGCGCGAGGCGAGCGAAAAAACCTACCATGCCAGGCTCAAGTATTGACGAACCGGGGCGCGTGGCGTCGTACTCGCCCTACGTCGCCCTGCGTCATCTGGTCCATGGCAAGCCGCTGGTCGTCTCACCGACGGCGACCGTCCGCGAGACGCTGTTCCTGCTCGACCATAGGCGTGCTGACGCGGTGGTCGTCGTCGACGAAGCGAGTCGGATGCCCTTGGGCATCATGACCCTGCACGATGTGGTGCGTCGCATCGCCATCGAGGGCTGCGATCCGCAAGCGCCGATTGCGGCCGTGATGACCGGTGGCCTGATCACGATGCCGGCGGACAGCACGGCGCACCAAGCCAGCGTCGTCATGGTGCGGCGAGGTGTGCGCCACTTGGTGCTTACCGACAGTGACGGCAGCTTCTTTCACCTGGTATCACAGACCGACCTGCACGCGCTACCCGGTACGAAGAGCAGTGACTTGGTACGTTCCATCCTCGGCGCGCGCGAGATGTCGACGCTGGTAGTTCTTGCTAGCGAGGTTCGGGCTTTTGCCGCGCGTCTGATTGTTGAGCGGATCAGCGCCGACGCACTGTGTCATCACCTCTCCTCACTTAACGATTTGCTTACTCTGCAGGTCATCGAGCTGATCGCTGGTCAGTACGAGTTGCCGTATGTTCCATGGTGCTGGCTGGTCTTTGGCTCGGAGGGCCGCTTTGAGCAGACTCTGGCCACCGATCAAGACAACGGACTGATTTTTGTCGCCGATTCCGATGCGCAGGCCGACACCTTGCGGACAGCGTTTCTGCCCTTTGCACGAGCGGTCAATGAGGCGCTCGACGCCTGTGGTTTTCCGCTGTGCAAAGGCAACATCATGGCCAGCAATGCACAGTGGTGTTTGTCAACCCAAGAATGGCGGTCTGCCTTTTCCGGCTGGCTGGAATGTCCGCAGCCCGAAGCACTGCTTAATTCCAGCATTTTTTTCGACCTGCGTGCGTTATATGGCCAGGAGTCCTTGGCCAATGATCTGCGTGCCTGGCTGCTCGCGCGGACGCCGTCGTACCCGATCTTTCTCCGCGCCATGGTCGAGAACACGATGAACTGGACGTCGCCGTTGACATGGAGGAACAGCTTCCGTTACGACGGTGACAAGGAGTTTCCGCGTACCATCGATCTCAAGAAGCATGGCTCGCGTCCGTTCGTCGATGCGGCTCGAATATACGCGCTGGCGGGACAGATTCACGAGACCAACACCGTCGAACGGTTGCGGATCACCAGCGAGCACTCCGGCTTACCGCGCGAAGAAACTGCGGCGCTGATCGACGCTTTTCAACATATCCAGCGCGTGCGACTCGAAAGGCAGGTCAAGGATGGTGACGGTGCTGCCGGTAACCGAGTTGATCCAGACCAGCTGCACCAGCTTGACCGCTTGATTCTGAAGGAGTGTCTGAAGCAGGTGCCGATACTGCAGAAGCGGTTGGTTCGCCTTTACGCGCCGACCTAGCGCGCGTCTTTCGCTGGCGACTGGGCGAATGCCCTATTTCCGCGGGTCAGTTTCCGGGCGTTTGCCCCCGGCACGAACACGGAACGCTTCAGGCAGACTGGACACCCGGCGCGTCTGGTAATCAAAAAAGACGATCCCGGTCTTGCCGCGTGCGACCTCGCGTTGACTCAGCTTTTCATGCATGCGCCAGACGAGGTCGCAGCCCTTGTTGTTGAAGTCGACCGCCGCCATGCCGACCTGCATCACCTCTCCGTGAAAGGCCTCCGATCGGTACTGGGCTGCGGCATCAGCGATGACGATGCCCAGGCCTTCGACGTTCAGTTCGCTGTAGCCGATTGAGCGGAAGAAACGCACGCGTGCTTCCGAGACCAGCGACAGCAACAAGGCATTGTCGAGGTGGCCGGCGTAGTTCATGTGTCCGACATAAAGCGTGATCTCGGTGACAAACCGGAACTCCGCGGGCAGTTCGATCCGTATTCTCGCCATGATGACCCCCCGCGTCAGGTAACGTCCTAATGACGCACCGTCGGCGACATCAGCAAGACGTGGAGAAAAGCATCGACCGCTCTTGCCAAGCGAAGCAGACCTTGCCGGCTACCGGTGGCAATGGCTTCGCCGGCGGCGATGCTGCGTTGCTTGCGTGCGCGCTCGATAATAATCGTTAGTTGTTCATGGTTGAGGTCGGTTTTCATGATTTCGTTTCCTGGTTGACGACTCCGAGTATTCGAGAGTTCAGTGCTACTGTATTGACTTGGGAGAAGGCTGGCAAACGATCTAATATTACGTAATGCATGAGAAAATCTCAGCCGTATGACCTATCGTTTGCCTTCCTTGAATGCGCTGCGGGCTTTCGAAGCAGCGGCGCGGCACCTGAGTTTCAAGGACGCCAGTGACGAACTGGCGGTGACGCCGACCGCCATCAGTCACCAGATTCGTGGCCTTGAGGAATACCTCGGTTGTCAGCTCTTCTATCGGTTGACGCGGGCTCTCGAACTGACGCGGGAAGGTCGGACGATGTTGCCGAAAGTGCGCGACGGCCTCGAGTGCTTTGCAGCGGCGATCGAAAGTACACGCCAGCAGCAAGCGGGCGGGCACCTGCTGGTGACTTCGCCTCCTGCTTTCCTCACTCGTTGGCTGATACGTCACCTCGAAAAGTTTACTGCCGCTCATCCCGAGGTCGAGCTGCACATGGCGGCGTCGCTGTCCACGATTGATGGTCGTGATGCGTCGGGCGTTTCCGGGCTGGAAGGAATTGACGTCCGGGATGACGAAACTGAGGTCTTTATCCGCTTCGGACGGGGGCACTACGACGGCTGCCGCGTTGAGCGCCTCTTTGCGCCGGCTTATACCGTTGTCTGCAGTCCGCGTCTGCTGCTCGGGATGCGTCCGCTCAACGTTCCGGCAGACCTGAGGCGCCACCACCTCTTGCACGATGAATCAGTAATGGAACTTCTTGATCGTCCGACATGGACAGAATGGCTGCAAATGGCTGGTGTTAGCTCCTTTGATGCAGAGGCCGGCACCCACTTCAGCGACCCGGGCTTGGTGTTGTCGGCGGCGATCGACGGTCTTGGTGTCGCGTTGGCGTCCAAGCAGCTGGTTGACGCCGAGGTTGCAGCCGGCCGGCTGGTGATGCCTTTCGACATCGTCATTCGCCGGCCGCAAGCCTATTATCTGGTGGTGCCTGAAGCTGTTGCCGATCGTCCGGTGGTCAGCGCCTTTCGGCGCTGGCTGCTCGATGCGGTGTCAAAGGTGCGTGAGGACTGAATGAGCGCTGCTCGACCGGGTTCGCGAGTCACGCTGCTCCGGGCTGCTGCGACGCCGCTGAAGAGATGGCGGCAATCACGGTTGGGTCGTCGGCCGGTGGCGTGAGATTGGTCATTTCGGCGATCGGCGGGGTTGTCGGCTCGATCCTGCCAGCGGCGAGCTTCTGGACTTCGGCGGCAAGTTGCAGAACCCGCGTCGCGAGCTGTTCGACATCCCGCCTCGTTGCCAGGACCAGGAAGTCGAGCGGCCGTACGACGCGCTCTCTGAATAGTTCCTCAGCAGACGCGATTGCGGCGGTCGCGCGGTTGCTCAAGGCCGTTGATTTTTCCATGAGCTGCTGTCGCGCCATCGGGTTCACAGCCTTGCTTTCACGGACCAAGATTTCCAGTGCCTGAACGCTCGCCTGGGCCGCCAGCGAGTAGGCTCCAAGGCTGGCCAGCCAGAGTCTACGCAGGGACGCGTCGGGAGTCGTCAGTAACGGCGTCTGGCCAACCCGTTCGACCAGTGCGGTCAGTGTATTGCTCATTGTTTTCTCCTATGTCGAAGGTGATCTGAAGGATTCGCGCATCCGGACACGAACCCACTGAAGCACTCTAGCGACAATCGCTAGAGTACGCACACTAAAGCGCCGGCTGTCTTCCTCCAGTCACCTTGCTGTCAATGTTGTATCCTTGGCTGCCTGCAGGGCATCGACGGATGCCGGAGATCTGCCGCTTCGGCAGAATGACGCCGAGGTCTCGTGCGGTCGACTGAGGAAGGCGTTGCCGCTGAGAATACACGGAGGGATCTGATGCACAAGTTGTCGCTGCTTGATCTGGGATTTTTCCTCGCCGAGTCTGAGGCGAGTCCCAAGCACGTCGGCGGCTTGATGATCTGCAAGCGCCCGCCCGGATCACGAGCGGCTTTCGCGAGCGACCTCTACCAGGAATTTCTCACATTTGCTGATGTTGAACCGCCGTTCAATCGCGTGATCCATTTCTCGCTGACGGGAATGCCGGTGTGGCGCGCTGCCGAGACGGTTGATCTTGCACAGCATGTCTTCTATCACAAGCTGCTCCGCGGCAAGAACGGTCGCCACGAGCTGTACGAGCTTGCCTCCCGTCTGCACCAGCCAGTGTTGGATCGGTCGCGCCCGCTGTGGGAACTGCACGTCATTGATGGACTCACGGAAGCGCGTTTCGCACTCTACCTCAAGATACACCATGCCTGTGCCGACGGCGTCACGATGATGCGCTGGGCTGCAGAGTCGCTGTCACCGAGTCCGGCGGAGCAGGAGTTGCGGCCGTTATGGTCGATTCGGCATCGCAGCAGCGAGGCCGGAGGAAAGCGCTTCCGGGAAAAGATGGCCCGCTCGCTGCTCGAGGAACTCGTCGGCGCCGGCAAAGTTGCGCTGGGTATCGGCCGCTTGGCAGCCATGCTGCTGCTGGAAAGCGTGAAACTGACCAAGAACGCGATCTCGCTGCCTTTCGTCGCCGACGGCGACACCCCCTTGACCGGGCAGGTGACCGCAGGCCGCCAGTTTGCGACGACAGGTGTGGCTATGATGCGCGTGAATCTGATCCGGGCCAGAACACGGTCGACGTTGAATCATGTCGCGCTGACCTGTATCGACGGAGCTTTGCATCGTTATCTGCGTGACCAGGGTGTCGATCTGAAGCGACCCATCACCATTCAGATGCCGGTCAACCTGCGCAAGGAAGGTGAGCTGGGAGCGGGAAACAAAATCGGCTTCGTCCAGGTCGAGCTTTCTCCGCCGACCGATGATCCTTACGTTCGCCTGCGTAATATCGGTTTTTCGTTACGCAATGTCCGCTCGATGATCGACAGCGTTGCGCCGGAGGCGATCGAGTCTTACACGGTGCTGACCTCCCTGGTCGGCTTGCTGGCCGAGAAACTGAACCTCAGCGATCGTTTGCCGCCAACCGGCAACACGCTGGTCTCGAACGTTCCGGGACCGAATCAATACCTGTACGTCAAGGGGGCGCGAATCGACGAACTGCATCCGATCAGTACGTTGCCTCCGGGTAATCTGCTCAACATCACGCTCTTCAGCTACGCCGAGAACCTCTTTTTCGGCCTCATCGCCACCGACGCGCTGCCGAACCTTGAATGCCTGAGTCGCTACATAGGAGAGGCATTTACAGAACTCGAACAGTCCGTGATCGAGGTTTTCAGGCCAGCGTCGTGAGCGCAGAAGCCAAGCCTGGAAGCCGGTGTCTGGACGAAAAAAGGACCGGGCATTGCACCCGGTCCGAGGCTCGGTTCTCGTGTTTCTGAAGGCACACCCCAGTTCCAGCGGACTTGCGCGGCGTGCTGGTCACGCGTCTTGTTTGTTCTTGCTCCGAGCGTGACGCCCGCGATCGGGTGTCGTTGCTTAACTTCTTGCGGCGGTACGACGGTCCTCTCAGGGACAGGCGAACGATATCCTCCTCTGCTCGAGAGTTCTGTGTGCAAAGTCACATCGTCAATAAATCAACAGCATTCTGAAACTCTTTGCGTGCGGTCGCCGGCTTGGGTGAAATGAAAATGACGAGTCTTCTTTCCGACAGCGCTGCTCGCGTGCCGCTCGCCGAGCGCCTGCGCCCCCGCACGTTGGCAGAAGTAGTGGGGCAGACGCACCTGCTTGGGCCGGGCATGCCGTTGGCGACGGCCTTTGCGTCCGGACAGTTGCACAGCATGATTCTCTGGGGCCCGCCAGGCGTCGGCAAGACAACGCTGGCGCGATTGATGGCACATGCGTTCGCTGCCGATTTTCAGGCGCTCTCCGCTGTCTTCTCGGGGGTCAAGGAGATCCGCGAAGCCGTGGCGAGGGCGGAAGCGACACGGGCGCTGAATGGGCGCCGAACCATACTCTTCGTCGACGAGGTGCATCGTTTCAACAAGGCGCAACAGGACGCATTTCTCCCCTATGTTGAAAACGGACTGCTGACCTTTATTGGCGCGACGACGGAAAACCCGTCGTTCGAAGTCAATTCGGCGCTCCTCTCGCGCGCGGCGGTCTACGTGCTGCATCCGCTTGCGCCAGAAGACCTCGATTGCCTGTTCGAGCGTGCTTGCCGCGCGGCGCTGCCGGATCTGACTTTCGACGACGAAGCCCGCCTGCGCTTGGTCGCCCATGCGGACGGCGACGCGCGGCGACTCCTGAATCTGCTCGAACAGGTTGCTGTCGCGGCGAAAACGACGACGGTGACCGCGATCGACGGCGCTTTCGTTGAGCGAACCCTGGCGCAGAACCTGCGCCGCTTCGACAAGGGTGGTGACGTCTTCTATGATCAGATATCGGCCCTGCACAAGTCAGTTCGCGGATCGTCCCCGGATGCAGCGCTGTACTGGCTGTGCCGGATGCTCGACGGCGGTGCTGATCCTCGTTATCTTGCGCGCCGCATTGTGCGCATGGCGTGGGAAGATGTCGGCTTGGCCGACCCGCGTGCCGCGCGCATCGCGCTCGACGCTGCCGAAACCTTCGAACGCCTCGGCTCACCGGAAGGCGAACTGGCACTCGCTGAAGCCGTCGTCTACCTGGCGCTGGCGGCGAAGTCGAACGCCGCCTACCTCGCATATAATTCGGCACGCCGTTTCGTCTCAGGTGATGGCTCGCGCGCAGTGCCGGTGCATCTGCGCAACGCGCCGACGCGGTTGATGAAGGATCTGGGTTACGGCAGGGATTACCGCTATGCACACGACGAGAGCGAAGCGTACGCGGCGGGCGAAACCTATTTCCCCGAGGACATGCCCGCTGTCGAGTGGTACTGCCCGGTAGAGCGCGGTCTCGAGATCCGCATCAAGGAGAAGCTCGCCTATCTGCGCCAACTCGATCGCCGGCGACAAGAGAAGAAGTAAGTGGACTGAACACGACGGTGGACCGGCGGCACGTCATCCGCTGCGGCGTGGTGAACGCGCCTGGTGGCGCCGCGTGAGGGCCAAGCAAAGGACTGACCATGCTCGACATTCAACTGCTGCGCACCCATCTTGAAGCCGTTGCCGAACGACTGGGGCGACGTGGCTTTGTGCTTGACCGCCACCGGTTCCAGGACCTCGAAGCCGAGCGCAAGGCGCTGCAGACGCGCACGCAGGATCTCCAGGCGACTCGCAACAACCTTTCGAAACAGGTGGGCATCGTCAAGGCGAAAGGAGGCGATAGTGCAGCCTTGATGGCGAAGGTCGCCAGCCTGAAGGACGAACTGGAGGCGAATGAAGCCCGTCTGGGCGAGTTACTCAAGGAAATCGACGACTTCCTGGCGACCATTCCGAATGTGCCGCAGGACGGCGTTCCGAGCGGAAGCTCGGATGCTGACAACGTAGAGGTCAAGCGCTGGGGAGAGCCACGCATCTTCAATTTTCCGATCAAAGACCACGTGGATCTCGGCGAGGCGCTTGGCCAGCTCGACTTGACCACTGCCGCCAAGATCGCCGGCGCTCGCTTTTCTTTGATGAGCGGACGTCTCGCCCGCCTGCACCGCGTGCTGGCGCAGTTCATGCTTGACACCCATGTTGGAGAGCATGGCTACACCGAAGTTTACGCGCCTTACCTCGTCAATGCTGCGAGTCTGTTCGGTACCGGGCAGCTGCCGAAGTTTGAGGACGATCTGTTCAAGATCCCGCGGCCCGACGCTGATCCGCTGTATCTGATTCCGACCGCCGAAGTTCCGGTGACCAACGTCGTGCGCGGGGAAATCCTGGCGCTTGAAGCGCTGCCACTCAAGTTCGTCTGCCACACGCCGTGTTTTCGCTCGGAAGCCGGCTCCTATGGTCGCGACACGCGC
>ERZ761603.2859-NODE-2859-length-11459-cov-6.086198_pt1 | contig 11459 bp, 10 predicted proteins | sample MGYA00511879_ERZ761603 | MGnify/ENA primary metagenome ERZ761603 (study PRJEB28899, sample SAMN02850040) | bioreactor sludge metagenome | biome: EBPR Sludge; feature: EBPR Bioreactor; material: flocular biomat | place: Australia: Thorneside Wastwater Treatment... | reverse complement strand
TGCGACGCGACACGCTGGATGTCCTGCCCGAGGTCGACGGAATATTCCACGCCGCCAGCGGCTCGTATGTTTCCGATTACGAGGATGGCCCCATCACCTGGTCCAACGAACTGGTGCGTCATGTCATGGAAGTCAAGGTGAGCGAGCCGGTCGCCTCGCTCGCCGGTCTTGACCGTGAATTCGCCCGCAGCATCCGGCGCATCCAGGCCCTGGCCGATGGCCGGCAAGCCCGCCTGCTGCCGACCGCGATGCACCCGTGGATGGATCCGTCCGCGGAAACCCGGTTGTGGCCGCACGAATACGCCGACGTGTACGCCATGTTTCACCGCATCTTCAATTGCCACCGGCATGGCTGGGCGAATCTGCAGTCGGTGCACCTGAATCTTCCCTTTCACGGCGACGAGGAATTCGGCCGCCTCCATGCCGCGATCCGACTGGTTCTGCCCCTGCTGCCCGCGCTTGCCGCCTCGTCGCCGATCGTCGAAAGCCGCCGCACCGGCATCCTGGACAACCGGCTGGATGTCTATGTCAACAACAGCCGCCTGGTAAACGAAATCACCGGCGAGATCATACCGGAACCGGTCTTCAGCGAGGCTGCCTACCGCGAACAGATCCTTGAGCCCATGTACCGGGCGATCCGCCCCCACGATCCGGAGGGCGTCTTGCAGGATGAATTTCTCAACGCTCGCGGCGCGATCGCCCGCTTCGACCGCGGGGCCATTGAAATCCGTCTGCTCGATGTGCAGGAATGCCCGCTCGCCGACATCGCCATCGTCGAGGCCGTCATCCATGCCGTGCGCCGTCTGTATCATGAAATCGACATCCCGTTTGAGCGGCAATGCGAGTGGCCGGCCGCCCGGCTACGCGGCATCTTGCTGCGCACGATCCAGCAAGCCGAACTGACCATGATCGAGGACACCGACTACCTGCGGGCATGGGGTTTGCCGACATCGGCGGCCACGGCCCGCGATGTGTGGGCGCATATCCTCGGCGACCTACGACCCGGCTCGCCGGAAACGTCATCGGCCCTGGAGTGTATACTTTCGCGGGGGACGTTATCCCGGCGCATGTTGGCCGGCCTTCCCGACCAACCGCAACGCGAACATCTACGCGCGCTGTATGAACGGCTGGCCGATTGCCTGGCCGGCAACCGCATGCTGGCGTGAAGCCCGCGCGGCGGCCGCGCGTCAGGCGATCCAACACCAGGCATCCCGCCCGCTCAACCGCTCGAACAAGGCGATGATGTCATCGTTGCGCAGCCGGATGCAGCCATGCGAGGCGGGCGTCTTCCCGACCAGATGTTCCTGATTGGTGCCGTGCAGATAAATCATGCGCGCATACGTGTCAACGGCGCCGCCCTGGTTGATGCCCGGTTCCATCCCGGCCAGCCGCAGGATGCGCGATAGAATCCGGTCGTCGCCGCTCCCGGAGCTCCACTCCGCGCGGGGCAGCACCTCGCCGGTGAACACCCGCGACGACAAGACTGCGCCGGGGGGCAAACGCTCGCCATAGCGTTCGCAGATCGCATGAAAACCGCGCGGCGTGCCAAACGAGCCTTCGCGTTCATTCAGGCCGAACCGGCTGGTGGAAACCGGATAGATCCCGGGCGTGCCGGCGTCGACATGAGCGAGCAGGCGCTGGTTCGCGGTTTCCACCAATAACAGCGCCGCTCCGGGCGGCATACCGAGCCTGATCGCCTGCGCGCGAACGGCATCCACGTGGTGAACCTGCTTCATCGCGGCCGCCGCTCATGCATGGGCGCGGATCTGTTCATCCCAGAAGTGCACGTCGTCGGCATGGCGATGGTCGAACCGGGCGCGCATCTTGAAATAGATGAATGCATCGTGAAAACACGGGCGTTGCATGAAGCGCCCGATCTTCGAGGTTTTGCGCTGGGTGAAGAAGGGCTGCACGGCCATGATCTGGGCGATGTGGCGGCCAATCATCTTGGGGATCATCACGCGTTTGGACAAACCGATAAGATGATCGGCCACCGCCTGTTCGGCGGCGTGGAACAGCGGCATGCCGCCGGCGACCATCGACTCCATCGCCCGCTCATGCAGCAGGCCGAACATCAGGGCGAACAATAATTCGGGCGTGACTTTCACGCGGTGCGAACGCCACGTATCGAGCTGGCGGGTCACCCGCTCCATCCAATGCTGATCGCGCTCCGATTCGCGCAGGGACCGGTCCAGTTCCGGCAGCATGTGGACCAGCAACCCCATCGAGCGCAAACGGTCCAGCACATCGCGGGAGTGGCCGCAGAAGAATAATTTCTGCACTTCCTCGAACATGCGGGCCGGCGCGGCGAGGCTGATGCGGTCGGCCAATTCGAGAATCGCCCGGGCGGTATCCGCCTCGATTTCAAAGCCCAGCGAGCCGGCGAATCGCACCGCGCGGATCATGCGCACCGGATCCTCGGCCAGGCGCACCCACGGATCGCCGATCGTGCGGATCAAGCGGGACTCGATGTCCTTCAACCCGCCCACGTAATCCATGATGGTGAAATCGGCGATGTTGTAGAACAGCGCATTGACCGTAAAATCGCGGCGCCACGCATCCTGTTCCGGCGTGCCGTAAATGTTATCGCGCAGGATGAGACCGCTCTCCGCCTGCTCATGGAATTTCGATTTGGCTTCGTTGTCCTGCAATGTGGCCCGGAAAGTCGATACCTCGATGACTTCGTCGCGAACATGCACATGGGCCAGGCGGAAACGGCGGCCTACCAGGCGGCAATAGCGGAAAAGCCGCCGTATCTGCTCGGGGCGGGCGTTGGTTGCTACATCGAAATCCTTTGGGTGACGCCCAACCAACAGGTCGCGCACGCCGCCGCCGGCGATGTAAGCCAGATAACCGGCTTCCTGGAGCCGATACAATACGTCCAGCGTGCCGGCAGTAATATCCTTGCGACTGATCGGATGTTGCTCGCGCGGCACAATCAGCGGACCGGATGAACATGAGGACGATTCGTCAGGCGACATGAACAACCAACAAATACAGGTAAAACGGTTCGACGTTGCTTTTCATGAAACTGATGATGATGTAGCATGAAACGGGCAGCGGATCAACTACCGAGCCAAGCGATATTTTCATTCTGGCACTACAGGGCATGGATGTTGTAGGTTTCGGGCATTCTCAAAATTAAGCATATGACGGGCGCGGGTAATTGGCAGCGGATATGATTGATTTCATGATCATTGGGACGCAACGGGGAGGGACGAGCTCCTTCTACGATTACCTTCTGCAGCATCCCCGCATTGTTTCGGCGGTAACGCCTTCCCTGAATTTCTTCGATCAGCAGTTCATCAAGGGCGTGGAATGGTACCAGCGTCAATTCCCCTTGTTATCGGAATACGCGCCGGATCAGCGTCCGCCCGGCCATATCACCGGCGAAACCAGCCCGTATTACCTTCACCACCCCCTGGTGCCGGAACGGATCAAGCGGCACTGTCCACATGCGAAGTTCATCGTGCTGCTGCGCAACCCGACCGACCGCGCCTATTCGCATTTCCGTTACGCGACGGAAAAGGGACACGAAAACCTGGCCTTCGGTTTGGCCTTGCGCATGGAAGCCAAGCGCCTCGAACGCGGCCGTTTTCACATGCAGGACAACCCCTACCATGTCTCCCAGAGCAGCCTGTTCTTTTCCTACATCAGCCACGGCCTGTATGCCCGCCAATTGAGCCACTGGTTCCGCTTCTTCCGCAAGGATCAGTTCCTGATCCTCAAGAGCGAGGATTACTTCGCCAATCCGCTTCCGGAAGTGATCAAGGCTTTCGCGTTTCTCGGCTTGAGCGGTTTCGAGCCTCGCCTGATGGATCCCCCGCATGTGAATCCGTACGAGGTGCTGACACCGGAGACCCGCAAGAAAATCGACCGCGTGTTCGAGAAGTCCAACGAAGACCTCTGCCGTTTGCTCGGCTGGAAACAAGCCTGGTAACACATCGCGACGCCGCGACGTTTCGATCCCATGATTTCGCTCGAACATGCCAACCTGTTGCTGGAGAAAGCGAGCCTTACGGAACGTATCCGGTGGGCCGAGCAGACCTTTGGCGACGGCCTGGTGTTGACCACCAGTTTCGGTACGTACTCCGCGGTGATGCTCCATGTCGTCGCTACGATGCTGCCGGGCGCCGCGGTCATTTCCATCGATACCGGACACAACGACCAGACGCGCGCGTTTGCCGCCGCGCTGGCGGAACGCCTCGGCATTCAGGTGCACCGCTATACGATTCCGCCCCCGCCGCCGTCGGAGGTCGCCCCCCTGGAGTCGCACGAGGAATACCTGCAACGGCACAAGGTGGATCTGATGGAGGCCGCGCTCAAACGCCACGGCGCCACCGCCTGGATGTCCGGCGTGCAGCGCAACGAGACCGACCACCGCCGGGAATTCAACTTCCTCATGAGGCGCGCCGACGGGCTGTACAAGTTTCATCCGCTGCTGGACTGGGACGCGCGCCGCCTGTTCCACTACTGCAAGGAACATGCGCTGCCGATCAACGATGCCTATGTGGACCCGGCGAAAGGCGCGAACCAGAAACAGGAATGCGGCATCCACTTGACGGGACTGGCCAACCAGAGTTTCACCTCGAGCGAACTGTAGGCCGCCGGTCAACCCGGCAACCGCGAGCCCCGCACGATGCTGCGCTCGCCCATCCGGTCACGGATGGTGTCCACCGCCCGGTCCAGGCGCGCCTGTCGCGCCTCCTCGCGCATCCCGGGATCCTCGAATAACGTTAATTGCGCCGGGGTCTGCCCGGATTCGTCGAGCCCGGAAACGCCGAATCCAATCAGGCGAACCGGCTGATCGAGCCGTTGCCGCTCGAACAGGCGGTAGCCGACCTCGATCAGTTTCCGGTCCGAACAAACGGGATGATCCAGCGTCTCCTGCCGGGTCATGGTCTGGAAATCCTCGAAGCGTATCTTGATATGTACCGTGGTCGCGGTGAGGCCGGCATCGCGCAACCGGCGGCCAACCTGCTCCATGATTTCCATCAACTGCTGGCGCACGATGCCCCGGTCCGCGATGTCCTCATCAAAGGTGCATTCGGCGGAAATGCTTTTCGCGCTCGATTCGGTGATCACCGCGCGTTCATCCACCCCGCGGGCCAGCGCCGTGACATGCTCGGCCATCGCGTGTCCGATCATCGGCGCCAGCGCCGCCGCGCTCATGTGCTGGAGATCGCCGATGGTGCGGATGCCGGCCTGGTGGAGCGTCTTCTCCATTACCTTGCCCACGCCCCAAATCTTTCCCACCGGCAGCGGGGCCAGGAAGGCACGGATGGCGGCCGGATCGACCGGCAAGACCGTCAGGCCGTCCGGTTTGTCGAGATCGCTGGCGATTTTGGCGAGAAATTTGTTGGTGGCCAGGCCGATCGATCCGGTGAGGCCGGTGTCGCGGACGATCCGCTCCTTGATCGCGCGGGCCAGCGCTTCGGCCGAAGGCCACGCGCGCAGCACACCCTGCACATCGAGAAAGGCCTCGTCCACCGAGACCTGCTCCACGACCGGCGTGAATTGATGTAGAATGGCCATCACCTTGCCGGACACATCGAGATAACGAGGCATGCGCACCGGGGCGAAAATGGCGTGCGGACAGCGTTGGTAGGCGGTGCGGGAAGGCATCGCCGAATGAATCCCGAACCGGCGCGCCTCGTAGGACGCCGTCGAAACGACGCCGCGTTTGTCCGGAGGCGAACCGACCACCAGCGGTTTTCCCGCCCATTCCGGATGGTCCATCACTTCGATGGCGGCGAAGAAAGCGTCCATGTCGAGATGGAAAACGTGAGGTTGCATGGCCGTGCATGAACTCAAGCGATGGACAACACCAGTTTGCCGGCGGTGTGGCCGGTCTGAATCTGCCGGTGGGCTTCGATGGCTTGTTCCAACGGCCACACCCGGGACACCCGCGTGCGCAACGCGCCACGTTCGAACAACGCGGCCAGCTTATCCAGTTGTTCCACATTGGGCGAGACGAACAGGTAGCGTGCTGAAACGCCGCGCGCCTCGATCGCCTCGCGGTCGCGGAAGGCGAGAATCGACACCAGCACCCCGCCCGGCCGCACCACCTCCGCGCTCCGATCCTGCACGTCGCCGCCCACGGTGTCGTAGGCGACATCCACGCCCACGGGCAGCATGGAGCGCACCGCCGGCCGGAAATCCACCGCGGTATAATCGATGACCTCATCCGCACCCAGCGAGCGCACATAGTCCCGGTTGGCGGCGCTCGCCGTGGCCGCCACCCAGCAACCGGCGTGTTTGGCGAGCTGGATGGCGAAACCACCCACGCCCCCCGCGCCGGCATGAATCAATACGCGCTGGCCGCGTTCCAGCCCGGCGGTGTCGAACAACGACTGCCACGCCGTCAAGGCGGCCAAGGGGACCGAAGCCGCTTCGTTCCAATCCAGCGAAGCCGGCTTGGCCGCCACCTGGGTTTCCGGCAAGACCAGATATTCGGCATAGGCGCCCCATTGCACCACCGGTTTGCGGGCATAAGCGTACACCGCCTGTCCCGGCTTCCATCGGGTCACGCCAGACCCCACCGCATCGATTTCGCCGGCGGCGTCCCAACCCGGCACGATCGGCAATACATGGGGAATCCGGGACTGCACCAAGCCGCGACGCACCTTGGTGTCGACCGGATTGACCCCCGCCGCGCGCACCCGGATGCGCACCTCGCCCGGCCCCGGCGCGGGGTCGGGCAACGAGCCGTACTGCAACACATCGGGCTCGCCGTACGTTGTAAAATAGATGGCTTTCATCGCATGAGGGTCCGTTGACTTTGACTGGTGATCATTCTACGGTTCGCCCATGGACAAATCAACCGCATGTCGACTTCTACCCGACTACCACACCCACCACGAATTGTGCATGCACGCATCCGGCCGCACGATCGATTACGCCCGATCGGCCCGCGACCGGGGCGTGCGCGAATTTGCCGCGACCGACCACTGCCCCACCGATGTCGGTTTCGGCAAGGAACACCGCATGACCGTGTCCCAATTTGCCCAGTATATCGAGGACGTGGCGGAAGCGCGCCGAAACGTGCCCGAAGTCACCATCCTGTTCGGCATCGAAGCCGACTATTATCTAGGTTGCGAACCGTTCCTGGCCGGATTCTGCGAGCAACATCGCTTCGACATCGTGCTCGGCTCGGTGCATTTCATCGACTACTGGTCAACCGATCCGTCCCGCCGCGGTTTATCCGGCGGACGTAACCCAGACGATGTGTGGAGCGATTACTACCGCATGACGGGCCGTTTGGCCGACACCGGCCTATACGATGTGGTGACGCACATGGACTTGCCCAAGCGCTTCGGGAACGCCATCTCCGTCAACCGCCTCCGCGAATACGCCCTGCCCGCCCTCGATCGCATCGCCGCCGCCGGCATGGCCATCGAGATCAACACGTCGGGCTGGACCCATTCGATCGATGAAGCCTACCCGGGGCCGCATGTATTGGCGTGGGCGGCGGAGCGCGGCATCGGCCTGGTGTTCGGATCGGACGCCCACAGTCCTCATCGCGTAGGGGATGGATTCGACCTCGCGTTGCAATGGGCCCATGACGCCGGCTTCCGCACCTACCGTCAATACCGTGGCCGTTCCTGGACGGCCCAGCCTCTTCCGGTTTCCGTCGGCTCCGGTTGACATTCCCACCCTGCCAGTATTTAATGCGGACCCATGAAAAAGCCCCTCTTCATCCTCGCCATGACAACCCTGTTGGTCGGGGCCACGGCTCTCGCCAATACGATCAAGATCGCCTCGGTCAGCCCGCTTTCCGGTTCGCAGGCCGGCTTGGGCGAGACCATCAAGCTAGGCGCCCAATTGGCGGTCGAGGAAGCCGCGCCGTGGTTCAAGGAACGAGGCATCAACCTGGTGTTTGTGCCGCAGGATGACCAGGCATCGCCGGATGTCGGCGTCGCGGTGGCGCGCCGCCTGGTCAACGACGATGCCGTGCTCGGCGTGGTCGGCCATCTCAACTCCGGCGTGGCCATCCCCGCCTCCGAGGTCTACAAGGAATACAACCTGACCATGGTGTCGCCCGCCAACACCAACCCGCAGATCACCGAACGCCGCTACCCCAACGTCAACCGCATCTGCGGACGCGACGACATCCAGGGCCCGGTCGGCGCCGAATTCGCGGTCAACGATCTCGGGGCGAAGAAGGTGTACATCATCCACGACAAGACCGCTTACGGGCAGGGCGTAGCCGAGACCTTCCGGGCCAAGGCGCTGGCGCTCGGCGCCCAGGTGGTCGGATTCGACGGGACCGAGGAACGATCCAATTTCAACTTGTTGATTCAACGCATGCGCATCATGCGCCCGGACGTGATCTATTTCGGCGGCATGTTCGACCAGGGCGGCGTGCTGCTCAAACAGCTTCGTGAGCGCAAGGTCGAAGCGATCTTCATCGGACCGGACGCGATGGATTCCTCCGAACTGGTCAAGATCGCCCAGGATGCCGTGATCGGCGCCTACTACACGACCGTCGCGGGGCCGGTGGAATTATTCCCGGCGGCGAAATCCTTCAGCGAACGTTATCTCGCGAAGTTCAACCGCCCGGCTGAATCCTACGCCCTGTACGCCTTCGATTCCGCCCAGGTGTTCATCGAGGCGATCAAGAAGCTGGTGGAGGCCAATCCGGATGCCGTGCCGGCCCGAGCCGATGTCGCCGCCGCCGTGCGTCAGGTGGCGTTTGACGGGATCACCGGCTCGATCGCTTTCGATGACAAGGGGGACCGCCTGCGTTCGGATTACTACGTGATCAAATTCGAGACGGCCGCTTATCCGGGAAAAACCGTAAAGTCGATCACCGCTTCCCCGTCCGGCGATTAACCCCCCGCGCGCGGGGGAGGTCGGTCCGCGGTTATTGAGCAAGGAGGAGTTCATTGGACGGCGCACTGCTTGAGATTTTGCCCAGCGTGATCCTCGAAGGACTCCTGGTGGGGTGCGTGTACGCGATGATCGCGTTGGGATACACCATGGTGTATGGCGTGCTTGGCCTGATCAACTTCGCGCACTCCGAAGTATTCATGATCGGCGCGGTGACCGGAGTCGAAGTCTTTCGCTATCTTTCGCCGCACGTCGAAAACCCGTTTCTCCTGCTGATCCTCGCCACCCTGATCGGCGGCTCGGTGTCCGGCCTCACCGCCATCGCCATCGAGCGTCTGGCCTATCGCCCGTTGCGTAAACGCGGCTACACAAACCGGCTGGTGCCGCTGATCACCGCGATCGGCATTTCCTTTTTCCTGCAGGATCTGGTCCGCCTGGTCGAAGGCTTGTGGCACAGCGAATTCTACATGAATTATCCCAGCTACGCCGAACTGGAAGAGACCCATGACCTCCCGCTGGCCATGAGCATCCAGGTGAAATCGATCATTGTTATTGCCGTCACCATCCTGATGCTGGCCGGTCTGTGGGTGCTGGTGAAGAAGACCCGGCTTGGCAAGGCCATCCGCGCGGTGGCGCAGGACACCTCGACGGCCAGCCTGATGGGGATCGATCCCGACCGCATCATCGCCCGCACCTTTTTCATCGGCGGTTTTCTCGGCGGCGTGGCCGGCGTCATGTTCGGCATGATGTACACGCAGGTGAACCCGTTCTGCGGGTTCATCCCCGGCATCAAGGCCTTCACCGCCGCCGTGCTGGGCGGAATCGGCAGCATCCCCGGCGCCATGCTGGGCGGCATCGTGCTGGGTCAATTGGAAACGCTCGGCGGCTTTTACCTGCCCTTTTTCACCGATGGCGCGATCGGAACCGAATACAAGGATATCTTCGGTTTCCTCATCCTGGTGCTGCTTCTCCTGTGCCGCCCGCAAGGCCTGCTCGGCAAGGCCCAGAAGGATAAGGTGTGATGCCGGGACCGTGGGCCAATCGCATCCTGCCGGTCGCCGCCGTGGCGACCATCGCCCTGCTGTGGCGTTTTCCCTCCTACACCTTGTTGCTGATTCCGGTGCTCGGGGTGATGTTGGCCAGCACTTTGCTGGCGACCTCGCCCCGCACACGCGCAGGCATCATGGCCCTTATTCTTGGCATCGGCATTCCGGTGGCGGGATTCGAAAATTCCTTCCTGTTCGAATTGTTCATACAGATCGGCATCTATGCCGCCCTGGCCCTCGGCCTGAACATCGTGGTCGGCATGGCCGGCCTGCTCGATCTCGGTTATGCCGCCTTCTTCGCCATCGGCGCGTATACGTGGGCGATCTTCGGGTCTCCCCAGGCCGCCGCCTTCATCGAAGGCGTCTCGTTCCCGCTGCCCGGCTGGCCCTATTTCTATATCTTCGCCGCCCTCGCTGTGCTGACTGCGGCTGCCGTGGGCGTGCTGATCGGTTTACCCGCGTTACGATTGCGCGGCGACTACCTCGCCATCGTTACCCTTGGCCTGGGCGAAGTGGTGCGGGTGCTGGCCAACAACCTCGATCACCCCGTCAACATCACCAACGGTCCCAAGGGCATCTCCCCGGTCGAGCGCCCGCCGGTGGACTGGTTGCTGCAGTTCAGCGAATGGATCGGGCATCCGATCAGTTTGAGCGAGGCCTATGCGTTGTTCTTTTATTTTCTCGTGCTTGGCGTGATGGGCTTGATCGTGCTGATCAACCATCGACTCGACCGTTCGCGTTTCGGCCGCGCCTGGGTCGCCATCCGCGAGGACGAAATAGCCGCCCGTTCGATGGGCATCCCGTTGCTCCGCACCAAGGTGCTGGCCTTCGCCACCGGCGCCGCCTTTTCGGGCATCGTCGGCGCTATCTTCAGCGCCAAGCAATTGTTCGTCAGCCCGGAGTCGTTTACGCTTCTGCAATCGATCACCATTCTCGCCATGGTCATCCTCGGCGGCATGGGCTCCATTCAAGGCGCGATCCTCGGCGCCGCCGCCGTGACCCTGCTGAACATCGAGGTGCTGAAAACATTGTCCGACGGACTCAACCACCTGCGCCAGTCCGGATTCGTACTAGACCTCGGTTTCTGGTCCTACAACTTCTCGAATCTTTCCAGCCAACTTGAACCGGCCAAATACGAACGTATGATCTTCGGCATCATCATCGTGCTGATGATGATTTTCCGCCCCACCGGCCTGATCCCCGAAAAACGCCATAAACTGGAAATGGAATCCAGTCGCCGGAGGCGCGCGTCATGACGCTGGTCGTGGACCGCATCAGCAAACAGTTCGGCGGGCTGAAAGCCGTCGATGACGTCTCGCTCACCGTAGAGACCGGCTGCATCTACTCGGTGATTGGCCCCAACGGCGCCGGCAAGACCACCCTGTTCAACATCCTGACCGGCGTCTATCAGCCGGACCAGGGTAGCGTGACCTGGCGGGGCAAACGAATTTCCCGGCTGGCCCCGGAATGGGTAGCGCGGCGCGGGGTGGCCCGGACGTTCCAGAACATCCGCCTGTTCGGCGCCATGACGGTGTTCTGGAACAGATCGGAAGAGCACAGCTCTGAACTCCAGTCACCTTG
>ERZ761603.2858-NODE-2858-length-11460-cov-6.132398_pt1 | contig 11460 bp, 5 predicted proteins | sample MGYA00511879_ERZ761603 | MGnify/ENA primary metagenome ERZ761603 (study PRJEB28899, sample SAMN02850040) | bioreactor sludge metagenome | biome: EBPR Sludge; feature: EBPR Bioreactor; material: flocular biomat | place: Australia: Thorneside Wastwater Treatment... | reverse complement strand
CCCGCTATCCATCTTCCGGATCGGCCCGGCTTTCCGGGCTGGGGCGCATGAACCGAATTCCCCGTCTGCTATCGTGGGCGTAATCGTAATCCGGTTCAGCTTCGTGCGATTACGATGAAGATTACGATTATGATGAGGGAGGGTGGGGGCATCTTGCCCGTGCGCCGTTTTACCGGTTGTCGCGGCGATGGGGGCTGCGGTATGCTGCGGACATGGGAGACGATGCCGCGACGGTTACCAAGGCCTTGTTGTTCGTCGATGTGACGGACAGCTCGCGTTTGTATGCGACGTATGGAAACACCCGGGCGCATGCGATTGTCGGCGACTGCCTGACCTTTCTGCGGGGGATTGTCGCGGCGCACCGGGGCGAGGTGGTGAAGGCGCTCGGTGACGAGTTGATGTGCGCGTTTCCCGACGCGAACGAAGCGGTCACGGCGGCCATCGAGATGCACCAGCGCTTGCGCGAACAAACCTCCTCGGGTTCCCTGCACGCCAGCCTTAGTCTGCGCATCGGGCTGCACGAGGGGCCGGTGTTGCTGGATGCGAAGGACGTGTTCGGTGACGCGGTCAACCTCGCCGCGCGCATGGCGTCGCTTTCCAAGGCGCATCAAATCATGACCACGCGGGCGACGGTGGACCGGCTGGACGGTTCGTTGCGGCCGTTGGCGCGGTTCGTCGATCAAAGCACGGTCAAGGGACAGACCGGTTCCTTCGATCTTTACGAGGTTGTGTGGGATATCGAGGAAGCCACGCAGGCCACCCGCAAGGCGCCGATCCCGGCGTTGGACCGCAGCACCTTGTCGCTGGAGATCGAACAGGGCGGGCGGACGTGGACGGTGGATTTGCAGCACCCGTCGCTCTCGTTCGGGCGCAGCGCCCAGTGCGACGTGGTGATCGAAGATACGCGGGTGTCTCGGTTGCATGCCAAGCTCGAATATGTCAAGGACCGCATCGTATTGCGCGACATGAGCACCAACGGGACCTATGTGCATCTCGAGGATGGTGGGGAGCGGCATGTGCGGCGCGACGAGATGCCGGTCAGCGCGGGCGGCTTGATGTCGCTGGGGCGGGCGATCGACCGCGATTCCGAACTGATCGTCAAATTGATCCTGCGCAAGGACGCGGCGCGGCTATGAGCGCGGCGCCGACCGGCAAGGTCTACTTGCTCAACGCGGGCGACCGGATCGGGCCGTACGTGGTCACGCGGCCGCTGGGGGCGGGCGGCATGGGGCAGGTATACCTGGTCGAACACCAGCAACTGCGCAAACGTTATGCGTTGAAAATCCTGCCGGCGGAGTTGGCGTCCGAGGCGGATTTCATCGACCGGTTCCGGATCGAGGCGCGGGTGATGGCCGATCTCGAGCATGCGGGGATCGTGCGGGTTCATAATTTCGGCGAGGAGAACGGCCGGTACTACCTGGTGATGGATTATGTCGAAGGGCCGGATGGCGCGCCGCGCACGTTGGACGACGAGCTGGCGTGGGGAAAGAAGTTGCCGGAGCGGGTGGCGCTTTCCATCGCCCGCCAATTATGCGACGCCCTCCACTATGCGCACCAGTTCCCGGGCGGGGCTATCATTCACCGCGACCTCAAGCCGAGCAATATTCTCTTGAGCCGGGCGGGAGCGGATTCCGGCCGCACGCCGGTCGCCGCTACGGCGACGGCGTCGGAGCCGGAGTTCCGGGTCAAGATCGCGGACTTCGGTCTCGCGAAAATCGTTGGCACGGATTACGTGAAGGCGGTGATCGACCGTTCCGCGTCGCTGACGGCGATGCCGGCGCGGGCTTCGTCGCCGGAGAGCATGGCGACCGAGTGCGACGCCGCGTCGTCATCGAGCAAGGGATCGATCCTCGGCACCTACGACTACATGAGTCCGGAGCAGAAGACGGGGGTCGAGGTGGATGCGCGCAGCGACATTTACGCGCTGGGGCTCATCCTGTACCGCATGATCACCGGCCATAAGCCGGAGGGCACCTACGAGCCGCCGTCGAAGTCCGGGGTCAACCGGCGGTGGGACGCGATCATCGCCAAATGCCTGCAGCGCGATCTGAACAAACGATACGGGTCGGTCGATCTGGTGCGGCGGGACCTGGAGGTGTTTGACACGCCGATGCATCGCCAGCGGTGGTTCCCGGTGTTGACGGCGGCGGGGGCGGCGTTGGTGGTGGGGTTGACGCTGCATCTCACCGGGCGGCCGGATGCCTCGGTTGAGCCGGTGCGGCGGACCAGCATCTACACGGAGGCGGACAAGCCATTCCTGCTGACCTACCGGGTGAAGGTGAAACCGGCGGGGGCCAACCTGGTCATCCGGCGCGACGGTCATGTGGTCGTCGAGTCGCCGGTGCACCGGTGGTGGGGGGCCAAGGTCAAACTCAAGCCGGGGGTATACAACTTCTCGCTTACGCGGCCGGGGTATCGGACGGTCAGCATCGATTTGCCGGTCAGCGAGGACGATCCCGACGAGTGGACGGTGCGGTTGGAGAAAGTCTTCGGTTTTGTGCGGATTACGGCGGCCCCGGAGGCGCGGATTGCCATCCTCGACCGCAGTGGCAAGCAGGTGCGGGAGGAGCCGGTGGACCGGCAGGGCGACACGGTGGTGTTCAAGTTGCCGCAGGACCGGTACGAGGTGGTGATCACGCGCAGCAACCACGTCGCGATGTCGCGGGTGGTGGAGTTGCAGGAAAACCGGCCGGTGGATATCAAGGCGGATTTGGTGCGCCTGCCGGGCCAGGTGCTGATCGAGAGCGGGATGCCGGCCGAGGTCTGGTTGAACGGCAAGTTGGCGGGGCGCACGGGCGAGTGGATCACGCAGGTGCCGTCGGGAACCAACCGTATGGTATTGCGGCGCGAGGGCTACCGTCCGCTCGATGTCGAGGTCGAGGTGCCGCCGAACGGGCAGGCGAGCGTGCGTGCGGGCGCGATGCAGGAATTCGCGGCGAGCGCGGCGATCCGGGCCGAGGTGGCGTTTCGTGATGTCGCGCCGGAACACGTGCCGACGAAGGGTCTGTTACGGGTGGGCGGCGCCGAAGCAGTGGCGATCGACTTGCCGGCCACGGTGGAAATTCAGGAGCTGGGCAAGCCATTGGCCTTGTCCCTCGCCGTCGAGGGTTACCGGGAAGCGCGGCCGATCACGATCCGGTTCAACGATGGAGAGGTGCGCGAGGTGGTGTTTCGTTTGCAACCGGAGCCCACGACCTTTCCGCTCACCTCGGCGGTGCCCGCGCGTATTTACCAGAAAGCGGCGCTGCAGTCGGGACAGGGCTGGCGCAAGATGCTGTTCGGTAACGTCGCGCCGATCGGCGTGGCGGACCAGCCGCTGGTGCTCGACACGTTCGTGAAGCACGAGTTGACGGCGGTGCTGGAGGGGTATCGCCCGTTCGATTTCACGCTGTATTCGACGACCCCGGGCGGCGTCTCGGAACCGGTGAACATCGCGATGGAGCGGTTCGCGCCGGCGACGATCACGTTCGATATTCAACCGACCAATGCGGTGTTGTTGGTGGGCGGGGTGGAAGTCTCCGAGCGCACGCTGGAGATGCCGTCGGCGACCAACATCCCGGTCAACGTATCGCTGCCGGGGCATTTGCCGATCAAGGATGGCATTGTCGCCGAACCGGGTGAAACGCGGACGATCCGCTACAAACTCAAACGGGTCGGGAACTGAACGGACGTCGCCGCCGGTTTTCCAGTGGCTGGAAAATCCGCTTGATCGTTGTTCCAATCACTGGAAAGGTACGCATTCGATTTCCGACGCACCCATGCCCGGGTGGTGAAATGGCAGACACAAAGGACTTAAAATCCTTTGACCGCAAGGTCGTGCGGGTTCGAGTCCCGCCCCGGGCACCACGCAAGGCGTGGGGTGTTCGTGCCGCCGGCACTTTATCATTGCCCCGGACATTCCGTCGCTTACACTTTTGGCATTCAATCCCAATCCAAGGAGAACCCGGTATGTCGAACGAAGTCGAGTCGATGATGAAAGAGAACCGCAGTTTCCCGCCTTCGCCGGATTTTGCCCGGTGTGCCCGTGTCTCTTCGTTGGCGCAATACGAGGCAATGTACCGGGAGTCGATCGAGCAGCCGGAGGCTTTCTGGGCGAAACAAGCGGAGGAGAACATCGCGTGGATGAAGAAGTGGGACCGGGTATGCCGGCACGATTTCAGCATCATCGGCAAGTCGGAAACGCCGTATGTGGCCTGGTTCGAAGGTGCGCAACTGAACGTCAGCGCCAACTGCCTCGACCGCCACGTCGCGGTCGGGCGCGGCGACAAACGCGCGATCGTCTGGCAGGGCGAAAAGGAGGAGGAGAAGCGCACGTTGACCTACCGGCAATTGCTGGCGGAGGTGGAGCAATGCGCTCGGGTGTTGCGTCACCTGGGCGTGCGCAAGGGGCATGCGGTGACGGTATTCATGCCGATGGTGCCGGAGATCGCGGTGGTGCTGCTGGCCTGCACGCGCATCGGGGCGATCCATTCGGTGGTATTTTCCGCGTTCAGTCCGGATGCCTTGAAGACGCGCATCCAGGATTGCCGTTCGCACGCGGTGGTCACCGCCGATGTCGGGTTCCACGCCGGCAAGGTGATTCCGTTGAAGGAGAAGGTCGACACGATTCTGGGCGACTGTCCGACGGTCGAGCGGGTGCTGGTGCTCAACCGCGGCAACACCCCGGTGACGATGAAGCCCGGCCGCGATTTCTGGTGGCATGAGGAGATGGCGGCCGATCGGAAAGCGGTGTCCGCCGCGCCGGAGCCGATGGAAGCCGAGGATCCGATGTTCATCCTCTACACCAGCGGCAGCACCGGCAAGCCCAAGGGGGTGCTCCACACCACCGCCGGCTACCTGCTCTACACGCATCTGACCTTCAAGTACATTTTCGACATCCGCGAGGAGGATCTGTTCTGGTGCACGGCGGATTGCGGCTGGATCACCGGGCATTCGTATTTCGTTTACGGGCCGTTGTCGAACGGCGCGAGTTGCATGATGTTCGAAGGCGTGCCGACGTATCCGGGTCCGGACCGGTTCTGGAAGATCGTGGCGGACTACAAGGTCAGCATTTTCTACACCGCGCCGACGGCGATCCGGGCGTTGATGCGGCTGGGCGAGGAGCATCCGAACAAGCACGATCTGAGCTCGTTGCGGCTGCTCGGCTCGGTAGGCGAGCCGATCAATCCCGAGGCGTGGATCTGGTATCACGAGGTGATCGGCAAGGGGCGTTGCCCGATCGTGGACACCTGGTGGCAGACCGAGACCGGCGGCATCATGATCACCACGTTGCCGGGCGCGATGCCGGCGAAACCCGGTTCGGCGGGCAAGCCGTTTTTCGGCGTGGTGCCGGCCATCCTGAAAGACGACGGCAAGGAGGCGGGGGTGGACGAAGGCGGCAGCCTGATGATCATGAAGTCGTGGCCGGGCATGATCCGCGGCGTGTATGGGGACGCGAAAAGTGAATTGATCCGCAATGTCTATTTTTCGAAATTCCCGGATCACTATTTCAGCGGCGACGGGTGCCGGCGCGATGCCGACGGGTATTACTGGCTGATGGGTCGCATGGACGACGTGCTCAACGTGTCGGCGCACCGATTGGCCACGGCCGAGATCGAGAGCGCGCTGGTGGGGCATCACGCGGTGGCCGAGGCGGCGGTGGTGGGTTTCCCGCACGAGACGAAGGGGCAGGGCATTTACTGCTATGTCACCTTGAAAAAGGGGATCGAGGCGACGGAGGCGTTGCGCAAGGAGTTGGTGCAGCAGGTGCGCAAGGAGATCAGTCCGATCGCCACGCCGGACAAAATCCAGTTCACCGATGCGTTGCCCAAGACCCGGTCGGGAAAAATCATGCGGCGTATCCTGCGCAAGATCGCGGAGAATAAGCCGGAGGAGGTCGGCGACACCAGCACGCTGGCCGATCCGTCGGTGGTGACGTCGCTGATCGATGGCCGCCAATAACCGTGCGGGTGGTGCATTCCAGTTCGCGGCACGCGTGGGAGAATCTGGCCGCCGAGGATCTGCTGCTCGATGATCCCGGGGGAGCGGGGCCGGTGCTGATGATCTCGCGCAACGAACGGGCGGTGGTCATCGGCAAAAACCAGAATCCCTGGCGCGAATGCGCGGTGTCGCGGTTGGCGCCGTTGGGCGTGACGCTGGCGCGTCGGGTCAGCGGGGGCGGCACGGTGTATCACGATTCCGGGAACCTCAATTTCTCCCTGATCCTGCCGCGCGACGCGTATCGGCGCGACGAGGCGTTGGCGGTGTTCATCCGCGGCCTGGCCTCGATCGGCATCGCGGCGGAACTCGCCGGCGGCACCAGTCTGGCCGTGCAGGGGCGCAAGATTTCCGGCAACGCTTTTTGTTACCGACGGGACAAGGTGCTGCATCACGGGACCTTGTTGTGGCGGGCCGATCTGGTCGCGCTGCATGCGTTCCTGCGTCCGGAACTTCCGGACGTGGACACCCGCGCGGTGGCGTCGGTTCCCATGCCGGTGGTCAATGCCGCGGAGCTGACGGACGCGGGCGAGCGGGACGCGGTGGCGGCGATCGTCGCCTCGTGCGCGGAGGCCTGGGGCCCGGTGGTGGAGGCGGACGAGTCGCCCTTCGCCGCTCCCGGTTTCGCCGAACGCGTCGCGCGCATGGGCTCGTGGGATTGGTTGTATGGGACGACGCCGGACTTTCGCTGCCAACGGGAGGGGGCCACCGTCCTGGTGCACCGGGGCGTGGTGAGCGAGGTGGGCGGCTCGACCACGCATCATCGCGTGGGCCAACGTTTCGCCGGATGATTCCCGGGGCGACGGCCCCCGCGCCCCGCCGGGCCTACTCGATGAGTCGAACGCTGGAGCGCAGGTACAGGGAATCGGCGGACAGGGGGATGTTCAGCTCCAGATCCGTTCCCGTGCCGATCCACTCGGTTAGTGATTGCTCCCATTCTCCCTGCAGCAGGTTGGTGCGCGTTTCCAGCGTGTAGCGATAGCCGATGCGTGACGCGGGAAAGGCGATGGGCCAGGCGGACGGAGACGGCGCGGCGATGACGAAGGCGGCATCCCCGGCGGTCGGGGGCGGCGGGTTGGGCGCGATGCCCGGCGCGGTGAACCACAAGTCGAAGGCATGGCCGATCCGGTTGTCATGCAAGTCGCGGGCCCACGCATTCTCGCTGACGCCGGGCTGACCGCCCATCACGTCGATCGCGTCGTTGTTCGCGTCGGGGCTGTCGTAGGTGGCGTCGTCGCCGGCGGGCTGGCCGCTGGAGCGGAAGGTGGCGAGGGTGATGGCGACGCGGGCGGGATATTCGAGGCCGAGGTCATGCCGGTTGATGCGCAACTCGATCGCGTTGTCGTCGGGATTCAGCACGACGGCGGCGTCGGCGGAGGGAGGCGCATACCAGATGCCGCCGTCCCACAGCCGGATTTCCGGGACGCCGCTGGTCGGGGTCGAGACCATGATCTGGCGGGTGGCGTGTTGGGTGAGCTGTTCGAGTCCAATCGATGCGTTGGGGGTCGAGGCGTCGCCGATCCACGGGTAGCCGGGTGTGGCGTCGAGGCGGTTCCCGTTCCAGGCGATGCCGAGGGCGGGAAGGGCGGGATTGGCGATGTCCTGCATGCGGGCGAGGATATAGACATATGTATCGTCGCAGGTGATGCCGACTTCGGTCAGGTCGGAATCGGAGGTGGCGCCGCCGAAGGTGCGGTAGTCGTCGGCTTCGCCGCGGTACCACCAGACACCGGCTTCGACCGCCGTCCCGTGGAGCCCGATGGACGGCATGGCGGGCCAGTCGCCGGATGCGCCGTCGAGCGTGATCACGGTGCGTTTGTCGACGATGAGCAGATCCCAGAAGGCGAGTTCGGGCACGGTGCAGGCGATGAAATAGCCGTGTTCATCCTGGCCTTCGGTGAACGGGAGCGGGCGGGCGAGGCCAAGACCGTCGTCGGGGGTGGCGAGCAGGACCTGGCGCACCCGTTTGTCCGTATGATATTTCACGGCGATGTCGTGGAGCACGGGCGGCGTCGAGCTGGCGTCTCGCCAGGTGGTGTCGACGCCGTGCAGGTTGATCAGACTGATGGTGTCGATGGTGTCGGGCCAGATTTTCCGGATGGTCCAGATCGTATCGGACCGCGCGGTCGTGTCGACGGCGTGGCTGGCGCTGGCGATGCGCAGCGTGTCGGTGCCATCGGTCACGTTGCCCTCGGGATTGAAGAACAGCAGGTTCTGGTAGCGCACGGCGACGTCGTAGATGGCGCGCATGGCGCGGGTCAAGCCGGGGTGCATGCGCGGGGTGCGGAAGGGAAAGTATTCGTTGACCAGCATTTCGCCGCCGTCTCCGAGTTCGATGCGGAAGCCGCCGTTGGCGAACACGGTGGCGGCCATCAGGCGGGCCGAGGCGTCGTTGACGAAGGCCGGGGCGGGCAGGGCGATGGGGTCGCCGATCTCGTCCCAGGGCCGCCGGTTGATATACGCGGCGAGCACGACGGCTTTGCCGCTGATGGCCTTGGCTTCGAGGATGCCTTCCCGGATTTCCTGATAGGTGGAGCGGCCCCAGACCTCGGTGTAATAGATGTCGGCGTCGGAGGCGGCGATCTCGGCGCGGTAATTTTCGGCCACGTCGTTGAAGGCCACGCGGATTCCCGGATCGACGGCGAGCAGGCTGGCCCGCGTTTCGTTGATGAACTGCGGGAAGGCGTGCCGTTCGTCGATGCCGTTGTCGGAATTGTAGCGGTACGACCATGCGCCGCCGAGGTTGTCGAGGTGCACGCCGTCAAAGCCCGCCTGCCGGATGGCGTCGTGGAACTGGCCGATGATGTGCGCCTTCCAATCCGGATGGCTGCAATCCATCGTCCAGATGGTGTAGCCGGCATCGTGGGTGCGGATATCGGACGGCTGCGTGGCGAACGGGGTTTTGAAGGCGGCCCACTCGAGGTGTTCCGGGGCGGCGTCATTGCCGCTGTCGCCGTAGAGCAGGGAATAGGACATGGCGGCCATGTTGCGCGCCTGCACGGCGGCGACTTTGGCGGTGATGGTGCGGAAGGACTGGACGCGGCCGTCGGGCTGGGTGAACAGGTCGGCGGGAACGCCGCCGGCGTAGGGGACGAGGTGGTCGTGGGTCCACTTCCAGTCGTAGAACTGGATGGCATTCAGGTGATACTTCGCCAGGGTGCGGGCCTGGGCGGCGGCATCCTCGCCCGGGTAAAAGGTCGAGATGAATCCGTAGCGGGGAAAATTCACCCAGTCGCTGCTGGCGTCCAGCGCGGTGGCGCGGCGGTCGCGCCGGGCGCCGTCGGTCCACAGTTCGACCTCCACGCTGTAGCCGCGGAAGTCATCGGGCGGCACGTTCCAGGCAAACGCGAGGGTCTGGTCCGTATCCGGCGGCAGGTCCACCGTCCGGGTGAACGAGGCCAGTTCGCGGGCGAGGTAGTTCACGCTGACGGTGACCACGCCGCTCAACGGTTCGCCGCCGGCATGACGGAGATCGACGAACACCGTGGCGGTCGAACCGGGCGCGTGCCGGCCCTTGTCGGTGTAGACGTCGCGGATCGGGGAATTGATCCGGATGCGGTAATCGGCGCCGAGATTGCTGTCCCAGAACGTTTCCCCGTTATGGTTGCGGGCGGCGGTGAACAACCGGATTTCGGCGCCTTCGGGAAAACGGCCGAGGTTCACGAACCAGCGGTCGTTATTGGTCTCCGGGGAGCCTTGTTCCATCGGCGCTTCGGTCCAGGTGGCGCCGTCATTGGTCGAGAATCCGGTGGTCACCGTGTCGGCCACGCCGGCCGGCCACGTCTCGATATTGATCCAGAGATCGTCGACGGCGTCGATCGATCCGTCGAGCGGCCAGGTGTGCAGGTTGCCGATCCAACAGCCGGCGGCGGCGTTGCTGATCGCGACGCGGAAGTTCTGCTCGCCGTCCTTGACCCAGATCGATGGATCGCCGGCGACTTCGACGGCATAGGCGATGGCGACGCCTTCGGAAAAAGCGCCGAGGTTCGCGCGCCAGCGGTCATTGGCTCCGTTGGCCGTCGTGCCCTCGTGGGGCATCGGAGCGGAGAGCCAGGTGGACCCGTCGGTGGTATACACGACGCGCGCGGAGGGGGCGGTGCCGGCGGGGTATGACTCTACGACGAGCTGCAGATCCTGACCCGGGGCCAGGGCGCCATGGTGAGAAGTGTCGCGAGCGTTTCCCGCCCATAACAACGTTTGGGCGAATACCACCGCGCCCGCCACGTGATGGATCGTCATGGCCATCGCGCCGATGCGCATGGTGGCATTCATGATGCCGCACCTGGCCATGGTTGCAGAAACATGGACAAGAACATACCCCGCCGAGGAGGTTACATCAAGGACCACGGCATGCCCGCCTGGCGGACGCGGTCGATGTCGCTGAAGTTTGCGATCAACAGGGACGGCGCATCACGGCATCATGTCCAGGTTGGACGCCTCGGATTCCGGCGCGGCTTCCGCCGGCGGCGACACGATCAGGCTGTCGCGGGAGGGGGTCCATTGGGCCACCAAAAAGGACGGCAGCAGATAACGCCAGTTGCCGTGCTTTGCGTTCAACGCGGCGGCTTCCGCCTTGCGTTCCTCGTTGTCGTTTGCGGCGGCGGCGCTGACGCGCAGCGCGCGCTGGGCGCCGCCATCCGTGCCTTGTCCGATGGTGAACGTGTATTCCAGCCCGGTGCCGAGGCGCACGATGACGGTATCCGCGTTATGCAAGCCGACCTCCTCATCGGGTTTGGCCGGATCGACCAGCGTATCGAACCGGATGTTCTGCAGGTTTTGCAGGAGGCGTCGGGCGTTGTCGGCATTGACGGCGAGATCGGTCTGTTCATCGAGCACAAACGTCTTTTCGGCATCGCGCCGAAGGGTGTAGGCGTTCTCGGCAGTTTTTACGGAGACCGAGACGACGTCCTCCTGGTTGATGGCGGCCAGTTCTCGGTCCAGCCATTCGACAGGCGACATGACCACATCGGTGAATAATTCATCGATCAGCAGCACGGGTCCGTTCTCGACGCGCATGAACCGGCCTTGCGGGAAGCCCATGCCCATGGCGTCGGATTGGCCTCGGTGCTTCAACGCGCCGAGGGTAAAGCGGGCTAGGGGAGCACCGTTGGCTCCGGAAAGGGTCACGGCGACGTGATCAGGGTCGCCGGCCTGTTCGGGGTCCAGTCCGTACTCGCGCAACGACGCCTCGCCGTGGCGCATTACCTGGCCGACTTCCAGATCGGCCACCTTGCGCAGGAAGCCGGCAATGCGGCTGAATTGGGCGGGGTAGGCGTATAGCGAAGGAATGGTCCAGCCGCTTTCGGCCCGCGCCACCTGCAGGGTTGTATTGACGGAGACGAACTCCAGCGCGGCGACGGCGTTCACATCGAGGTTGGCGAACACCGGCTTGCCGGCGACGGCGCCCTCGATGACCGGGGCCGACGGGGCGGGACGGTTCAGGTAATAGGCCGCACCGATCAGTACGGCCAACAGCAACAGCAA
>ERZ761603.2855-NODE-2855-length-11472-cov-69.249102_pt1 | contig 11472 bp, 11 predicted proteins | sample MGYA00511879_ERZ761603 | MGnify/ENA primary metagenome ERZ761603 (study PRJEB28899, sample SAMN02850040) | bioreactor sludge metagenome | biome: EBPR Sludge; feature: EBPR Bioreactor; material: flocular biomat | place: Australia: Thorneside Wastwater Treatment... | reverse complement strand
GCAGGAACAAACCATAGCGCTACCGTCTGCTGACGGGTTGTGGGAAAGGGTAAGCCCTTTTTCCGGGGGCTGGCCAATGCCCTAAAGTCGGACCCCAGAGTTGCCGTCATTGATCAATGCACCTGAGTTCCTCTCACCTTGAACACCTTACCCACAGGAGATTGGTCATGCGCCCTACTCTATCGATCGCTGCCCTCGCCCTCATCACTGCGTCCTTCTGGGTTTCGGTCGCCCAGGCGGAAACTTTGGAGATCGCTGGCGGAACGACGCCGCAGAAGGAAGTGATCGAACCCAAAGCCGCCGAGTTGAAGGCGGCCACTGGCGTCGACGTCAAGTTTTCCGGAGTCGGCACCGGTCGTGGCGTCCTCGCCCTGATTGACGGCAAGGTATCGGTTGCGGCCGTTGGCGACACGCTGGCCGATTCCGTCGGCGCTGCCCAGAAGGCCGCGAAAGCCGAAGGACGCGAGATCAAGGTACCCGCCAACCTGGTGTTCACAGAAATCGGCTCGGACGAACTTGTCGTCATCGTTCACAAGAGCAACCCCGTCGCTTCCCTGACCAAGGCGCAGCTCAAAGGTATCGCGACCGGAAAGATCGTCAACTGGAACGAGGTTGGCGGCCCTGACCTGCCGATCAAGGTCGTGGTCACCGAACCGTCGTTGGCCCCCGGGCAGTTCTTCAAGAAGGCGATGATGGATGGCGCCGAATATGTGCAGGGCGCTACCGAAGTGCGTTCGCCGAAGGAAGTGATCACCTGGGTATCGCGCAACCCGGGCGGCTTTGGCGCCGCCGCCGATGTCTTCATGCAGGCGTCGGCGGGCGACAGCAAGGTCGTCAAGGCGCCGGTGATGATTCGTCCGATGGGTCTGGTCACCATCGGTCAGCCGGCTGGCGCGGCGAAGAAGGTCGTCGACTTCTACAGGAAGAAATAGGCTCGCCGTCAAACCCGATCAGAGGCTTCCACCATGCTTGGTAAGATCAACATCGGTTCCCGACTCGCACTGCTCGTCGCCATCGTCTTGGCTATTTCCGGGCTGACCGGTTTCATCGGGCTGCGTGGAATTTCCGCAACGACCCAGGGGCTGCAGACGGTCTATGAGAGCAACACGCTTACCCTGATCAATCTGGCCGAGGTGCTCGACGGCCTCTATCAGCAGCACAACCAGTTGGTCATCGGCATGAACGCCGAAAGTTCCAGCGCGGCCGAAGGACCCTTCAAGGAAGCGGAGAGGGCTATCGAACAGGTGGAAAAGGCCTGGAAACTAGTGCTCGCGGCGGCTGGGAACGAAGAAAAGGCGCTCTCCGACGAATTCGTCAGCGCCCGGAGCAAGTACTTGGCTGACAGCAAAGCGACAATCGACATGGCTCGAAAAGGCGACTACGAGGCCGCGATGACGATGCTCAAGGGCGACTCCGCGCGCTCCTTTTCCGCGACGCGACAGTCCTTGTCCAAGCTGATGAAGCTCGAACAGGCGCAAGCGAGCAGCGAGTTCGACAAGCACGCAGAGGCCGGCCGCAGGACGACGATTGTCGTCATCAGCCTGCTGTCTGCCGGGCTGGTACTGAGCACGATCGCCGCCTGGTTCATCATCCGCTCGATCACCCGGCCACTGCGCCAGATGCAGACAGTCATCGGCGACATCGAGCAGCAGTCCGACTTCACACGACGCGTGCCGGTCGACGGAAACGACGAGGTCGGTTCAACCGCCAGCTCGTTCAATGCCCTGATGCAGACGATGCAGGGCGCCCTGCACGTGATCCTCGACAACGTCGGCGAACTCTCCAATGCGTCACACACGCTGACCTTGTCTTCGCAGCAGTTTGCCGGAATATCCGCCAGACAGGCCGAGGCCGCCGGAGCGATCGCCGTGGCCGTCGAAGAGGTGACCTCAAATATCAGCCGAATGTCGGAGGAAGGAGGCGAAGCGAATGAAATTTCGCGTCAGTCCGGTCAGATCTCGAGTCAGGGCGGGCAGATCATCAATGATGCCGCCGTGACGATGAAGAAGATGGCGCAGACCGTGCGTAGCGCCGCCGACACCATCACCCAGTTGGGGATGCATTCGGACCGCATCTCGAACGTCGTTCAGGTGATCCGGGAAGTTGCCGAGCAGACCAATCTGCTCGCGCTCAACGCTGCGATCGAGGCCGCGCGGGCAGGTGAACAAGGCCGCGGTTTTGCCGTGGTCGCCGACGAGGTGCGTAAACTGGCTGAGCGGACCACCAAAGCCACCGAGGAGATCACGCAGATGATCGGCACCATCCAGGGCAGCGCCCGTCTTGCCGTCGGCGCGATGAACGAGACCGTCCTCAGCGTCGACACGAGTGTCGATCTGGCTCAGCAGGCGGGCAATGCGATCAACGAGATCAAGGGCGGGGCCGAACGCGTGATCGCCGTCGTGACCGAGATTTCGTCTGCCCTGGCGCGCCAGACGGAAGCCAGCCAGGGCATCGGGTCACACATCGAGACGATGGTCAATACCTGCGAAGAGAATAGTCGGGCGGCGGAACAGACGGCAAGATCAGCCAGATCGCTCGAGGAACTCGCCAACGCGATGCGTACCGCGGCAGGGCAGTTCAGGATCTGAGGCCACGCCTGTCGTCGCCCTCCCCGGCGTGCCCACCGGTGCAGTCCAGACGATTTCGATCAGCTCGGGGTTGCGCCAACAGCCGGCGCGCGCCCCTTGGGGAAGAAAAAATCTCGCCCGCTGCCCTAAAGTTCTTCTCGCAGCGGCCGATTCAGGAAGTGAAGGCGATGATTTCCGGCGCGGTTCCTGAGGAATGAGTCGTAGAAATCGCGTTCAGCGCCGATCGGCAGCGACAGCCGCCCGTCTGTCGCTGACCACGGTCGCGCAGAGTGTAGTCCCTGGTTAGTGAATCCTCCCCTTGTCCCGGCAGTGGTCTGATCAACCCGCCGGGATTTTTTTGTCATTCGATCGGCGCCAACCTGCGCCCAGGCAGACGCGATTCGCCCACCGTCAACTTGTAAAAGCGCGTTCACAGTTCTTAGGCACCTGCAGCGCACTTCCTATGATATCCGATGCCTGCTGGCGGAGAGAGGATCGACAGCAAGCGTCGGGCGACTGCCGCCAAACCGGAGCCGGCTCGTCCACAGCGACTGAAGCAAGGCCAGATTGATCATGTTTCTAGACTTACCGAGTTGTGCTCACAGGGTGTGCCGAGGAGGACGCGCGCGCGTTGCTGCCTGCCGACGCCATCGATCGGCCGGCGTTGTCGGCGCCTGCCCATGGTCAACTCCGGTGTTTGCTGAGAAGGGCCTCTATAATGGTGGCTGTCCGATGGGCGCTGCGCTTGGTCAACCGTCTCGAATCATTCTTGCGCTGGTGGGCTCGTCGGCTGACCGGATTCGTTTGTCGGCCGCTGCGCCAACTGGCCGCCCGAGTGCACCGCCGTCGCCCGACAACGTGCATTCGCCGCTGCCCGCCGCAGGGAAGCCGGCCGTGCGCTTTATCGCAGGCTTGGCCGAGGAAGCTAAGTCTTTTTCAACGTCCTCGCCCGCTGCGTGGCGCTGAGGGCCAACGCCGCCCGCCTGATTGAGTGATCGACTGCTTCTCTACTGCCGGGACGCAACAGACTGCCTGTGGGTGAACAACAGGCCAGGAGATACCGATGACGAACAAGCACGACCTTGAGGAGCTGAGCCAAGTTGCCAAAGCGCCGTCACCTGACTTGGGCGACCGTCGTACGGGCGCTGATCGGCGCCAGGACAGCGATCGGCGCCGCGGCAGCGAGCGACGTAATGGGCCTGATCGCAGGAAGTTCAAGAGCCTGGGAGAATCCTTGTCTGACTTGGAACAACGCATTGCCGCGGCACTCAGCCATGAGAACGACAAGAGCAGCGCGCATGGCTCCGGCTGGGATAAGCTGATCGTCCCCTTTGGCTGAGATCGTGGTGGCCGGCGCGCGAGCGCCCACCGGTAGCCGCCTGCGACGCCGGCACGGCCTGTTCAAACCGCGAACTGATTCACCGCCTTTTCCATCCGCTCGACGATCGCACTGAGTTTCTCCACCAGCAGACCGCTTTGCGCGACGACCGAGACATTCTGCTCGGTCATCATCGCGACCTGTTCGACGTTCCGGGCCAACTGATTCATCGCCGACTGCTGCTCGGACGAGGCATGCGATATCTCGTCAACGCGGCGCATGGTGTCCACCATTTCGTCCTGAATGCGCTGCAGGATCGCCTGCGCCGAGTGCACCAGATTCACCCCATCGCCAACCTGCGCGGCGCCTGCGCGCATGCTGTCGACGGCAAGCTGCGTCTCGTTCTGGATGATTGTGATCATGCTGCTGATTTCCTGCGTCGCCTTGCCGGTACGCTCGGCCAGCTTGCGCACCTCGTCCGCGACAACCGCGAAACCACGACCCTGTTCGCCAGCGCGGGCGGCTTCGATCGCCGCGTTCAAGGCGAGCAGATTCGTCTGGTCGGCGATCTCCTTGATCACCGCGGCAATCTGGCTGATCTGGGCGGAACGTTGACCGAGCGTCTCGACCTGTCCAGCCGATACCTTGACGGTTTCCGAAAGGGAGGTGATTGCCTGGCAGGCCTCTTCCGAGCGAGCGGCTCCCTCGTGTGACACCTCGCTCGTCTGATGCGCCACATCGCGCGTCGAACGTGCATGTTCCGCGACTTCGCCGATCGATGCGGTGACCTCTTCGACAGCCGCTGCGGCCGCCGTCGTCGCTTCGCTCTGCTTGCGCGCTGCCCCGTGTACCTGGTCGACGCTTTGACTCACCTCGCGCGTCGCCGCCCGCACGTGCGCCGCCAGGTCCGCCATTCCCTGCACCGTCGCCTGCACCGAACAGACGAACTTGTCAGTCTGGTGAATGACCCTTCCAAGCAGGTCCATACGAGTCGATGCGCAGCGCTGCTTCAGGTTGCCAGTCGTCAGGATACGCTCAAGCCAGGCGGCGAACTCAGCCAGATTGCCATGCAGGCGAGGCGCGTAGTGCAACAGAAAAAACAGCCCGTACAGCGCCAGGAGTGCAGCCAGGACATCGGCCAGGAGCATCCGCTCCCCTCCCTGGCTGGCGACAAAGTAGAGCGCCGTCGCGCCGAGTTCGGCCAACGCGATGCCTGTCAGCTGTACGCGCAGCGAAAACAGACCGGCAAGCGAACGCGCGCGCCGCGTAATGACGCGGCCATGTTCGATCCCCAGCGAGCTCCCGCCCGCACGCATTTGCCGATACGCTGCATCAGCCGAAGCAATTTCCTCGCGGCTCGGGCGGCTGCGGACCGATTGATAGCCAACCACCTGGCCGTGCTCGCGCACCGGAGAGACGTTTGCCACCACCCAATAGTAGCCACCATCCTTACGCCGGTTCTTGACGATTCCGCGCCACGGACCACCCGCTTTCAGGTCGCGCCAGAGGTCGGCGAAAGCCTCCTCCGGCATGTCGGGATGGCGCACGATGTTGTGCGGCTGGCCGATCATCTCTTCGGGACGAAAACCGCTTACGCTGGCAAAAGCCTCGTTGGCCTCGACGATTACGCCTTTGATGTCGGTACGCGAATAGATGAACTCGTTGTCGGGAAGAATCGTCTCGAGGTCGGTAACGGGTAGGTTCTTGCGCATGGATTTGTTCCGCGAAACACAGGAATGGACAGAAAGAATGATAGCCAAATACGTCGGCTGGCGCGACACAAAAACCGTCCATTTGACATTAAATCGTGCCCGGTCGACGCGCTGCAGGGGGCTGCCGAAGCGTTCTCCAGAGGCGGCGGCCAGATCGACCGGCCAGCCTTGGCGCTTGACTGCCGCTTTCAATTCCTCCCCGATCCGGCGCACAATATCGCCTTTCCCTGGACGCCGGGCGCTTGCGCAACGGAACTTCGCCGAATGACTCATAGCCGTGCCGTCGCGCTGATGGTGCTGGTCACCTTTCTCTGGAGCATCGCCGGCGTCGTCACCCGCCACCTGGACGGTGCCGGCAGTTTCGAGGTGACCTTCTGGCGCAGCGCCTTCAACGCCGCTGCCTTGGCGGTCGGTTTGCGTTTCCTGCGCGGCCCAGGCCTCTGGCGCGGCATCGTGCGTTCGCCCTGGCCCGTCTGGTTCTCCGGGCTGTGCTGGGGAATCATGTTCACCGCGTTCATGCTCGCCCTCACGCTGACCACCGTAGCAAACGTCCTGGTGACCATGGCCGTCGGCCCGCTGCTCACCGCGCTCTTCGCGCGCAGCTTTCTTGGCCACCAGCTGGCACGCCGGACCTGGCTGGCGATTGCCGTCGGCGGCCTGGGCATAGGCTGGATGTTCGGACAAGAGGCGCGCAGTGCAATGTCCTGGACCGGAACCCTTGTCGCACTCGCCGTGCCGATGGCGGCTGCGCTCAACTTCACGATGCTGCAGTTCGTTGCCCAGCGCGCGCCGAGAACAGAACACAGCCCGCCACACGACATGCTGCCAGCGGTTCTGATTGGCGCCGTCCTCTCATCCGCGGTTACCTTGCCGCTCGCCTTGCCGTCTGCCGCATCGCCCCGCGATCTCGCCTTGCTGGCGGTTCTCGGCGTCTTCCAGCTCGCCATTCCGTGCCTTCTGGTCGTGCGTCTGTCGAGCGTTCTGGCGGCGGCCGAGATTTCGCTGCTCAATCTGCTCGAAGTCGTTTTCGGCGTCAGCTGGGCGTGGATCGGCGCCGGCGAGCAGCCCTCGACGAGTACGCTGATCGGCGGCGCACTCGTTCTTGGCGCCCTGCTGGCCAACGAAGCCCTGGCGCTCGTCTCAGCCGGAAGAACCCGGCGAGCAGCGGTCAGCACACGCTCTCCGTCGTCGAGCACGGCGCGTCCAGGCGGCCCGGTTGCCGCGCAGCCCGCTGCGGCGGCCAAGGATTAGCGCAGATCAAGGCAATTCTCCGGGAGGACGCGAAAATGCCTCGAAGTCCAATACGAACACCATGATCAAACTGCACACCCTGTTGATCTTCTGCCTCAGCCTCTTGCTTTCCGGCTGTCATGAGGCCCCCGCGTTCAAGTCAACCGATATCACCGGCGCCGATTGGGGCAAGGACTTTGCGCTCACCGACCATCAGGGCAAGGCACGCCGTCTGGGCGATTTCAAAGGCAAGGTCGTCCTTCTCTTTTTCGGCTATACGCAGTGTCCGGATGTTTGCCCGACGACACTGGCATCCATGCGCGATGTCCTGCAGCAACTTGGCGAGAGCGCCGGCGACGTACAGGTGGTCTTTGTCACACTCGATCCGCTGCGCGATACGCCGCCCGTCCTCGCCGAATACGTCAGGGCGTTTCATCCCGGCTTCATCGGCCTGTACGGCGACGAGGCCAGAACGGCGGCGACGGCCAGAGACTTCAAGGTGTTCTACGTCAAGCATCCGGGCACCCAGCCTGGCAGCTACAGCATAGACCACTCGACCGGCAGCTACGCCTTCGACCGTCAGGGCCGCCTGCGCCTGCTGATCCGCCACGGTGAAGCGATCGACAACGTCGCTGCCGACCTCAGGCGGCTGCTCGCAGGCCGTTAAGCGCTCACCCTGGAGTCATCATCCGCCATGCCCTGCCGCCTTGTCCTGCTCGCCCTCTTCTGCCTGCCGCTACTTGCCACAGCCAGCGGTGAAACAATCAATCTCGACATCGGCACGCCGCCGGTAATCGTCGTCAAACACAGCCTTGCGCAGCGCACGTCGAGACTCGTCCGCTTCTACGAAGCTGGCGTCATCGGACTCGGCCACGATGGCATGATCAAGCTGCGCGACGCCAGCCGCCTGAACCTGGCGCAAAGACAAATTGCCGAGAAACTGATCGACAACGAAAACCCCGATCGAAACTCGCTGATCTACGCCCTGGCCGAAGCGCACGGCGGCCAAAGCGCCGAACCGGACGCGCGCCGAGCACAGGTCAGGCGTTGGCACGAACAGTTCCACTCGGGATGGTGGATCGAGGACGCGCGGGGAAACTGGCTGCGCAAACCGTGAGCGCGCGACCCTCCTGCGACGGTGTGTCGCAGGGGCCTCGCGAAGTTTGCGTCTATCATGCGCGTTTCGTCGACACTGAAGGAGAAGAGCTTGAAAACAAACTCGATTGGGCTGGCCATAGCGATCCTGATCGGCTTCGCAGCGAGCGCCGCACAAGCGGTAGACGTGGAAGTCAAGGACGCCTGGGTGCGCGGCACGGTGCCCGGTCAGCAGGCGACCGGGGCGTTCATGCGCATCACCAGCCCCACGGCTGCAGCGATCGTCGGCGCCAGCAGTCCCGCCGCGGCAGTGACCGAGATTCACGAGATGAAGATGGAGGGCAGCGTGATGAAGATGCGCGCCATTGCGCGTCTCCCTCTGGCTGCGGGCAAGACGCTTGAACTCGGCCCGGGCGGCTACCACATCATGTTGATCAAACTCGTTCAGCCCTTGCGCAAGGGTGATACGGTTCCCCTGACACTCCACCTCGAGCGCCCGGACAACACCTCCGAAAAGCTTGAAATCAAGGCAGAAGTACGTGAGCTGACGGCGGGCACGACGGGCGGGCACAAATCGCATTGAGCCCCGCCGGCGGCGGGCGCGCAGATCAGCCGGGCAGCACGCCCATGGCGAACACCAACACCGCTCAGGCGAGCCGGCCGGCCACCCGGTCGACCCGGAGTTCATGATTCACCCAGAGCAACAGGGCGAAGACAACCATTGCCCAGCCCTGATGCGCAGCGCCAAGGGCGACCGGAACACCGAGCAGCAGCGTTGCGATGCCGAGCGCGATCTGGCTGCCAACGGCGAGCAAAAGAAGCAGGGCGGCCAAGTCGGCCGCCGGTGAAACCGAAGCTGACCTGACTTTCCAGCAGAACCACGGCACGAGAAACGCCAGCAGCCAGGCGCCCAGCCGATGGTTGAACTGGACCAGTGCCATGTTGTTGAAAAAATTCAGATACCAGGGTTCGAGCAGAAAGCTTTCGGGAGGCATGAAATGCCCCTGCATGAGCGGAAAGGTGTTATACGCCTTGCCGGCGCGGATTCCGGCCACGAAGCCACCGGTGACGACCATCAAGGCAACCAGGATCGCCAGCCAGAAACCGAAGCGCTGCACTCCCCGCAGTCTTGTGTTGGGCGCCTGATCGGCGCGCGGGGCCAACAGGTCGAGCGCCAGCCAGAACATCGCGAAGAAGAGCAGGAAGGCAAGCGATAAGTGCGCGGTCAGCCGGTAATGGCTGACGCGTGGGTCGTCCACCAGACCACTTTGTACCATGTACCAGCCCATCGCGCCCTGCAGGCCGCCGAGAACAAAGATTCCGAGCAGCTTGGGAACCAGGCCGGGTTCGATCCTGCGCCGCAACCAGAAGAAGAGAAACGGGACGAGGAAGACCAGGCCGATCAGTCGACCGAGAACCCGGTGCCAGTATTCCCAATAGAAGATGCCCTTGAATTCGTCCAGCGTCATCTGGTGATTAACCTTTTCAAATTCGGGGGTTTTCTTGTACTTGGCGAAGGTTTCCTCCCACTGCGCCTGATCGAGCGGCGGAATCACCCCGACGATCGGCTGCCACTCGACAATCGACAGTCCGGAGTGAGTCAGCCGGGTAACGCCGCCGACGACCAGGATGGCCAGGATCATGGCGCTGCATACCATCAACCAGATAGCTATCGGGCGCCTCGCTGCTCTTTCCATGTTCAATGCCACGCTCGCCAAGTGGGTAGAAAAACGTTCAAGGGCACGATTATATGCCTTCCGGCTGATCTGCCGCACGCTCGCCGGCCTGCGGCAGACGGTCGCAGCGTGTGCCGGAAAGCCGGCTGGCGACTGGCTTTGCGCGCACTGAGGCGGTTCCTCGATTCTTGACCTGAATCAAATCAATCGGCTCTCGGCAGCGGGTATGCTTCGGCCGATTGTGCCCACCGTGGCCAATAGATTCGAGTTGATCGACCGGCAAATCATTCGGCGCGTGCAGCGCGCTACTCAGCGAAGGAGGACATACCCATGGCAGACCACAACGATGACGACATACCGTTCATGCAGAGACTTCTGGACAACCACTTCCTGCTGCTCTTCCTTGGCGTGGCGTCACCGGGCCTGCTCTACATCCTGTGGGGCATCATCGACATCATGAACACGCCGCTCGCCAGGTAAGCGTCGAGACAACTTCAGGGAGAAGCAAAGATGAGTGCAATTCTGCCGCCGTCCGAACGGCTCTGGTGGAAACAACCGATCGACAAGGTCGAATGGGCGTGGATCGCGATCGCCTTCGTCTGGGGCATGGTGATGTTCGTGATGATGATTTACTGGCACATCTACGGCAAGCAGAACCTGTCCAACGAGGCGTACAAGACGACGCCCGAGATGTTCGCCGCGAAAGCCGAGAAATTCATCGCCGAGAACACGATCCGTACCGAGACCGAGCAGCAGATCCCGGTCGTCAAGGTACCGGCGAATGGCGAAGGCTATCTGATCGCCCGCCTCTGGGCCTGGTATCCGATTCTCGAACTGGAAAAAGGCAAGACCTACAAAATCCACTTGTCTTCGATGGACTACAACCATGGCTTCTCGTTGCAGCCGGTCAACATCAACATCCAGGTTATCCCCGGTTATGAACATGTCGTCAAGATGACGCCGACCAAGGAAGGTACGTACGCCATCGTCTGCAACGAATACTGTGGCATCGGCCACCATTCGATGCTCGGCCGTATCTACGTCAAATAAGGGGGAGAACAACTCGATGGCAACCACCTACCGTACCTGTCCCGTCTCCGGACTCCAGTTCGAGGACCAGGCCGAAAAGCTGATGCGCTGGAACGCCGTAGCCGGTGTTCTCTGGCTGCTGGTCGGCGGGATTACTGCCCTGCTCGTGATCCTGACCCGCTGGCCGGCGATCAAGCTGCTGCCGGCGGACCAGTTCTATCTGATTCTCACCGCACACGGGATCGACATGTTGATCCTGTGGATCCTCTTCTTCGAGATGGCGGTCCTCTACTTCGCATCGTCGACGCTGCTCCGCTGCCGACTGGCGGCGCCCAGGATCGCGTGGCTCGCCTTCTGGCTGATGGCAATCGGCGGCATCGTGACCAACGTCGCGGTCTTCCAGGGCGAATCGAGCGTCATGTTCACCTCGTACGTCCCGATGCAGGCGGCTTGGCACTTCTACCTGGGGATCATTCTCGTCGCGGTCGGTGCGCTGCTCGGCGTCGCCGTCTTCTTTGGCACGCTGGTCGTCGCCAAGCGTGAGAAGACCTACCAGGGTTCGCTGCCGCTGGTGACTTTCGGTGCCTTGACCGCGGCGATCATTGCTACCTTCACCATCCTCGCCGGCGCCGGCATTCTACTGCCGACGCTGCTCTGGTCGCTTGGCATCCTGAAGGAAATCGACGCCCAGTTGTACCGCATGGTCTGGTGGGGTCTTGGCCACTCGTCGCAGCAGATCAATGTCGCCGCGCACGTCGCCGTCTGGTACCTGATCGCTGCCGTCGTCTTCGGCGCCAAGCCGCTTTCGGAGAAGGTGTCGCGTTTCGCCTTCCTGCTCTACATCC
>ERZ761603.2850-NODE-2850-length-11485-cov-51.767367_pt1 | contig 11485 bp, 11 predicted proteins | sample MGYA00511879_ERZ761603 | MGnify/ENA primary metagenome ERZ761603 (study PRJEB28899, sample SAMN02850040) | bioreactor sludge metagenome | biome: EBPR Sludge; feature: EBPR Bioreactor; material: flocular biomat | place: Australia: Thorneside Wastwater Treatment... | reverse complement strand
TCTGCCGTCCGAGTCTGAGGACATCACTACTTAACGCGAACTGAGCCAAAAAGAACCCCAGCCGGATCGCCGTCTCGTTGCTCAAAAGGAATTGTCCGAAATTCATGGCGCGTCCGATCGCAACGCCAGCCAGCGCTCGTTGACGCCGCGCATCGGCTTGACCGGTACGGGATGCCCAGCGGCCCGGGCAAGGCCCGCCGGTCGCGGCGTCGAACCGATATCTCTCGGCACAGGGGTTGTTCCTGCTTGCATTTATTGGGTTTCCAGAACTTCTTCGACAACGGCGCTGCGCACATGGCTCGGCGGTGTGTTCAAAATGGTATCCGGAAATCAGGACAGCCACTCAGCTCTTCCCAAGACTCAGGTCATTCGTCGGCCGAGGACGGGGTTCTGAGAATACAGCCACACGCAGGGGATCGACCGCGCCATCCATTCTGGTTGTCAAGTCCTGACGTTACGGTTCACTCAGCGAAAGGCCAGCAGGCCGACGGCTAGCGCCGCGACGGTCGCCCAGCCCAGGCGATCCACATGGCGATGCAGTGCCGCTTCCATCCGTGCGCCACCCCAGGCCATCAGGGCAGCGACCAGGAAGAAGCGCGCGCCACGCCCGACGAGCGAAGCAAGGGTAAAAGGCAGGAGTGCCATGGATAGCCCGCCGGCTGCGATGGTGAACACCTTGTAGGGAATCGGCGAGAACCCGGCGATGAACACAGCCCAGAAGCCCCATTGTCCGAACCACTCCACCGCTGTCTGATAGGCTGGCCAGTACCGGCTTTCCTGCAACCAGGGCAACAGCGCATCGATGGCAAAGTAGCCGATGGCATAACCCAGCAGCCCGCCAGCCACGGAAGTGAGTGTCGTCAGCAGCGCCAGATGCCATGCCCGGTGCGGCTGCGCCAGGCACATGGGTGCGAGCATCACATCCGGTGGCACCGGGAAGAACGAGGATTCGACGAAACTCATCCCGCCCAGGTACCAGGGCGCATGCCGATGCCGGGCCCACACCAAGGCCAGGCGATAGAGCGGCGAAAACAGTTTCATGGGCGCGCCCCGCACCGCTTCGCGGCGACGTGCCAGATCCAGGCCCGGGAGATCAGCAGGTAACTGGCGGTGGCCGCAAAGCTTGCTGTGATCGCCAGGCCGGTGAAAAGTGGCAGGCCGATCGCGCCGAGGCTTTCCAGGATGCTGGCGGGATCGGCCCACGAGACCGCAGCCGTGGCGGAGCTTCCCGTCGCCCAGGCGCCCAGGTGATAGGCGGCGTAGTAAATGGGCGGCACTGTCAGCGGGTTGGTCACAAGAGTGCCGGCGGCGGCGATCGGCACGTTGGCCCGCAGGACGACCGCTACCGCGGCGGCAAGCAGTATCTGGGCGACGGGGATCAGGAAGCCGATGAACAGGCCGATCGCCACGCCCGTGGCGACGCCACGGCGCGACCAGCGCCACAGTTTCGGGTTGGCGAGATGAGGCGCCAGCGTGCGGAGCCATGGGCTGGCTTCGAGTTGTTCACGGCTGGGTGCCAGCGCCCGCAGGCGTTGGATCACGGCAAACATTGTTCTCAATCGTCCCCGTTCATGAAGCCCAGCAACTGCAGCAGGCTGGTGAAGAGATTGAAGATCGAGACGAACAGCGTTACGGTGGCCAGCACATAGTTGGTTTCGCCGCCGTGGATGATGTTGCTCGTTTCATGGAGAATCAGCCCGGACATCAGCAGCACGAACGCGGCAGAGACCGTCAGTGACAGCGCGGGGATCTCTAGGAAGATCGCGGCGAGGCCGGCAAGGAAGGCGAGCAGGATCCCGACCATCAGGAAGCCGCCCATAAAGCTGAAGTCCTTCTTCGTCGTCAGCGCGTAGGCAGACAGTCCGACGAAAATCGCGGCCGTGGCGCCCATCGCCTGCATGACGATCTCGCCACCGTTGGGCAGGCCGAGATAGCGAGTTATGACGGGCCCCAGCGTGTAGCCCATGAAGCCGGTCATGGCAAACACGGCGAGTACCCCCCAGCCGCTGTCCTTCAGCTTGTGCACGGCGAACAGCAGCCCGAAGAAGCCGCCGAGCGTGAGCAGGATGCCCGGGTGCGGCAGTTTCAGCGCCACCGACGCGGCGGCGGTCACGGCGGCGAAGGCCAGCGTCATCGACAGCAGCAGGTACGTGTTGCGGATCACCCGATTGGTGGCGAGGACGGACGCGACACCGCCTTGCGGCAGGGCAATCGCTTGAGCGCGGGGATGGTTCAGGTTCATTTCAGTCTCCTTTGGGGTTGCGAAGAGAAAAGCCGACGCAGAAGGGGCGTTATCTGCCGGCACGCTAAGCGAGCTGGGGGCGCCATCCCTCACGGCACCACCATCACGGGCAAGCGGGCGAGGTGCATGACCTTGTGGGCGACCGATACGAGCAGCATGCTTTCGACGGTGTTGAGGCTGCGGTTGCCCATGATGATGCCGATGGCGTGCAGTCGGACGGCCTGTTCAAGGATGCGCTCGGCCGGGTCGCCCATGGCCACGTGCAGGCGCCACGGCAGCCCCTTGGTTTCGAGCAGGGCTCGCGCTTGCGCGGTGGCTTCCAGCGCACGATGCCCAAGCTCCGCCTCGGCGGCTTCCTTGGACAGCCAGGGTTGCACATGAACCAGATGGAGGGCGCAGGCATTCATCTCGGCGGCCTGGCCGGCAGCGTGGGCGATGGCGCGCATGGCGTTGTCCGATCTATCCACCGCGACCAACCAGGGATTGACGTCTGGCGCTTTTAGCGGCGGGGTGCTGTCGAAGATGAGCTTGACCAGGCGCCCATCACTATCGCGTTCGCTGCCGGCGAGCGCCGGGATAACTTGAGCGGGGTTCATGCTTGTCCTCCAGCGCTGGCAGAACGGGGTTTCGACAGTGCCAGACTACCCACCACCGAGACGAGGATGATGCTGCCGACGATGGACAGCGACCACTGGATCGGCATATGGAACCAGGGCATGGCGAGCATCTTGCCGCCGATGAAGACGAGCACGATGGCCAGGCCGTACTTGAGCAGATGGAAGCGATCCGCCATGTCGGCGAGCAGGAAGTACAGGGCGCGCAGGCCCATGATGGCGAAGATGTTGGAGGTGAACACGATGAAGGGGTCGGTGGTGACGGCGAAGATCGCCGGGATGCTATCCACCGCGAACACCAGGTCGCTGGCTTCGATCAGCACCAGCACCAGGAACATCGGCGTCGCCCAGAGGAGACCGTTCTGCCGGACGAAGAAGCGCTCGCCGTGGAATTCGGGCGTGATGCGCAGATGCCCGCGCAGCCAGCGCAGGAGCGGATTCTTTTCTAGATCGGGCTCCGCTTCGGCGAAGATGATCATCTTGACGCCGGTGATGACGAGGAAGGCGCCGAACACGTAGAGGATCCAGGCGAACTGCTGGACCAGCCAGACTCCGGCGAAGATCATGCCGGCGCGCATGACGATGGCGCCAAGGACGCCATAGAGCAGCACGCGGCGCTGCAGTTCCGGCGGCACGGCGAAGTAGCCGAAGATCATGACGAAGACGAACATGTTGTCCACCGACAAGGACTGTTCGATCAGGTAGCCGGCAAGAAACTCCAGCGTTTTCGTCCGCGCCACCTCGGCGCCCTGGGTATCGTTCAGATACCACCAGAGCAGGCCGGCGAAAGCGAGGGCGAGGCTTACCCAGATGGCTACCCAGGCGGCCGCCTCCTTGACGGAGACCTTGTGCGACTTGCGGCCGCCGAAGACGAACAGGTCGAGCGCCAGCATGGCCAACACAAAGGCGATGAAGCCGACCCACATCGGGCCGGTGGCAAAGCTGGTGGCGGCATCAGTCATGCCGGACTCCCTTGCCGGCCGCGAATCATCGCCATGACCTGGCCGGCATCAAGTGTCGCGGCCTTTTGCTCGATTTGCGGGAGATAGCGTGTCTGCAGTTCCTTAGCCGGGCCGAGGAGCGACTGATAGGTCTCGCGCAGGAGGTCGCCGTTCATCTGCCGCCCGCCGGCATAGTAGCGCTTGGCGAGATGCCCCAGGGCGTACGTCGTCGCGAAGGAAAACGCCATGCCAGTGGCGGCGCGACCGATCTTGCCCGCTGTCTTTCCAGCTACCTTGCCGAGCAGGCCACCGAGCAGCTTGCGCCCGAACTGCTCGAGATATTGCGATGTCAGGCCGACGCCGGCAGCGGCGATGAATTCCTTGATATGCCCCTGGTCGAGGGCGACCCCATGCGCCTGTCCGATGCCATACACCATCTTGATCTGCAGCGGAATGATCGCCATCGACGCCCAGGACTGCGGCAGCAGTTCGAGCGCGCCGTTGAGCAGGGCGTAGTTGAGAATCGACTGGTCGAGCTCCGCATTGTCGCTGCCGGCGCCGGAAGGGGTGACGGTGCCGGTGGCGGTAGCCGCGACAAAGGGATCAACCTCGCGCTCGATCTCGCGCGCCTGGTCATTGCCGAGACCGAGGGTCGCCTTGAGTTGGTCGAGGAAGCGACGCTCCGCCGTAGTTGTCTGGCCGTCGGCCTCGCAAACGCAGAGCGCCATTTCGTAGGCGTAGTGGCGAAGGCCATCGTCACTCAGGGCAGCGATCGCCTGGTCGAGGCCGAAGCGCTTCAACAGCACATCCTGATAGAGCGCTCGCAGGTCGATCGCCGGCGATGCCGAGGCAAGCGACTCTGCAATGCGCCGGACCTCCTCGCGCTCGCGGTCGTCCTTCGCGCCATCCGCGAAGGCGGCGTGAAGGGCGATGGCAAGAATGGCTTTCTGGTCTTCGGCTCGCATCAGAGATGTCTTCTTTCAGGGCGTGAGTATGGATTGACTGCGGGGGCCTGCTAGGCGCAGGCAGGGGCGGTTTGAACGGGCATGAGTGAGCGGGCAGAAACGATCAATCGCTTCTTGAGCCCCGAGGCCAATTGGCGCTCGACCTCCCACATGGGAAGTCCCTTGACGACGGCCACTTGCTCGATTGCGGTTACCACCTCACCGAACTTGACATATAGATACTTGGCACCACGCTGGATCGAAGTCGTCACTTTCATCGTCTATAGCCTCCTGGTTAGTTGGTGGAGACCTCATAGTACCGAACTTGTCGGGTAGGTTTGGTCGAGGAAAAATGAGTTTATATTTCGTTTTTTTCGAAGATTTGATTGCCCTCGGTCTATGCGTCTTGAGCCGTTCCCCTCGAGCGGCTGCTCCGGTATCCATGATGCTGGTCTGCATGCCGGACGTTTCTTCCGGGCACGACGTGCCTGTAGCCTGGAACCTGAACCGGAAATTCGGTGGGCTTCCTTGCCTGCGGGCGCTGAACGATTCATGATGATCGCTGGTGGTGCAGAAAGCGAATCACCTCAATGGCCGATCATGCAGTCTGATAGCTGACAGTGCTGATGGTCTCGCGGCTCGGAAGTCGGCCGCCGTTGAACTCGGACAGCTTTCCGGCCGGGACTTTCGGGGCCATGAAACTCATCCGCGACGCCCAGACCAGTGTCGAAATCGATGCCCGTTTGTAAGGAGCCGGGCCACCTGGCCGACTAACGGGCATGCAGGGTTGCGTCGGTCCCTGGGGGCTTTTTCAGGAAGGACTTCATGCAATTTCGCAAGCTGGCGCTGGTTCTGACCGCAGGCACGGCAATTGCCGCGTTCTTTGCCTTCGATCTCGGGCAGTACCTCAATCTCGGGACGTTCAAGGAACAGCAGTCAGCCATCGAGGCTTTTCAGGCGGCGCAACCGGTGTTGAGCAGCGTCATCTATTTCGTCGTTTACATCGTGGCGACGGCGCTCTCGCTACCTGGCGCCGCCTTGCTGACATTGGCCGGCGGCGCGTTATTCGGGTTGCTGTGGGGAACGGTGATCGTGTCCTTCGCGTCGACGATCGGCGCCACGCTGGCTTTCCTGATGTCGCGCTTCCTGCTCCGCGACTGGGTGGAGAGTCGCTTTGGCCAGCGCTTGGCGGTCATCGATCAGGGCGTCCGTCGCGAGGGTGCCTTCTACCTGTTCACCTTGCGTCTGGTGCCGGTCTTCCCCTTCTTCCTGATCAATCTGCTGTTCGGTCTGACCGCCATGAAGGCGCGGACCTTTTATTGGGTCAGCCAGGTCGGCATGCTGGCCGGCACGGTGGTTTACGTCAATGCCGGCACGCAGCTCGGCAAGCTCGAATCGCTCTCCGGGATCCTGTCGCCGGCGCTGCTGGGATCGTTTTTCCTGCTCGGCATCTTTCCGCTGGTCGCCCGCCGGATCGTCGAGGCGGTCCGCCGGAACAGGGTATACGCCAAATGGAAGAAGCCGGCGCGGTTCGACCGCAATATCGTCGTCATCGGCGGCGGCAGCGCCGGGCTGGTGACCGCGTACATCGGAGCCGCCGTCAAGGCCAGGGTCACGCTGGTCGAAAGGCACAAGCTGGGCGGTGACTGCCTCAATACCGGCTGCGTGCCGTCGAAGGCGCTGATCCGCTCGGCCAGGCTGCTGTCGCACATGGCGCGCTCGAAGGAGTTCGGCATCGAATCGGCGCGCGCCGACTTCGACTTCGCCGCTGTCATGGAAAGGGTACAGACGGTGATCAGGACGATAGAGCCGCACGATTCGGCCGAGCGCTACAGCGGCCTCGGCGTCGATGTCGTGCACGGCTCGGCCAGGATCGTCTCGCCGTGGGACGTCGAAATTACCCGCGACGATGGCGGCACGCAGCGGCTGACGACGCGCAGCATCGTCATCGCCACCGGCGCTCGCCCCTTCGTGCCGCCGATCCCGGGCATCGAGGAAGTCGGCTACCTGACCTCGGACAACGTCTGGGAACTGCGCGAACTGCCCCGGCGGCTGGTCGTCCTCGGCGGCGGGCCGATCGGCTGCGAACTGACCCAGGCCTTTGCCCGCTTCGGCGCCCGGGTGACGCAGGTGGAGATGGCGCCGCGCATCCTGATCCGCGAGGACTCCGAGATATCGGAAATGGTCACCCGGCGTTTCCGCGCCGAGGGCATCGCCGTGCTGGTCAATCACCGCGCCGCGCGATTCGTCGTCGAGAACGGCGAGAAGATCCTGGTCGCCGACCATAAGGGACAGGATGTCCGCATTTCCTTCGATGCCGTGCTGGTCGCTGTCGGCCGCGCCGCCAACCTGACGGGCTTCGGCCTCGAGGAACTCGGCATCCCGACCGGACGCACCGTCGACACCAATGAATTCCTGCAAACGAGCTACCCGAACATCTACGCCGCCGGCGATGTCGCCGGCCCTTTCCAGTTCACCCATGCCGCGGCACATCAGGCCTGGTATGCCGCGGTCAACGCGCTTTTCGACCCGCTGCGGAAATTCAAGGCCGATTACTCGGTGATGCCGTGGGCGACTTTCGTCGAACCTGAAGTTGCCCGCGTTGGCCTGAACGAACTCGAGGCGAGGGAAAAAGGCATCCCGTGCGAAGTGACGACCTACGGCATAGACGATCTCGACCGCGCCATCGCCGACGGCGAAGCACACGGCCTGATCAAGGTGTTGACGGTGCCCGGCAAGGACCGGATCCTCGGCGTCACCATCGTCGGCGAGCACGCCGGCGACCTCATCGCCGAATACGTGCTGGCGATGAAGCAGGGCATCGGCCTGAACCGGATCCTCGGTACCATCCACATCTACCCGACTCTGGCCGAGGCCAACAAGTACGTGGCCGGCAACTGGAAGAAGGCGCATGCGCCGGAACGGCTACTGGCCTGGGTCGAGCGTTTCCACGCCTGGCGTCGGGGGTAAGCGGATGCATTGCCCCGCCGGCATGCCCTGTTGCGGTCGACCTCACAAAAACCGCAATTTCGTGCCGGCATTGGCGAATCGACGCCCCTGCACAACCGCCGGCATGACCGGTAAACCCGGCGACGCGGCGCATGCCGGGTCCGGGCACTGCGGCTCCGGGATCATGCGGCGGGGAGCCCGATGAGCGGTCACGGCATCTCCATCATCATCCCGGTTTTGAACGAGGCCCGGGGCATCGTGCACCTGCTCGAACGGCTTCAGGATTTTCGCCGGGCGGGCGCCGAGATCATCGTCGTCGACGGTGGCAGCGTGGACCATACGCAACGTCTGGCCGGCGGACTGGCTGACCGCATCTTGTCGGCAGACCGTGGACGCGGCCGGCAGATGAACGCCGGGGCGGCGATCGCCCGGGGCGATGCGTTCCTGTTCCTGCACGCCGATACCTGCCTGCCTGCCGCGGCTTTGACGCTTGTCGGCGACGCCCTGGCAAACGGGGCGACATGGGGACGCTTCGATGTGAGAATCGCCGGGTCGCTGCGCGGTCTGGGGATGGTCGCGCTGATGATGAACTGGCGCTCGCGCGTCACCGGGATCGCCACCGGCGATCAGGCCATCTTTGTCACGCGCGAGGCGTTCCGGCGCGTCGGCGGCTTCCCAGAGATTGCGCTGATGGAGGACATCGTCCTGTCGCGCGAGTTGCGCGCGTGCGCCTGGCCGGCCTGCTTCAGCGACAGGGTGACGACGTCGGGCAGGCGCTGGGAGCGGAACGGGCTGCTGCGTACCATCCTGATGATGTGGCGGCTCCGCCTGCGTTTCCATTTTGGCGCCAGCCCGGCCGATCTCGCCCGCGAGTATGGCCAGGTTTCCGATGAACGCTGAGCGCGGGACCCGGATCGGTCTCGCGATCATGGCCAAGGCGCCCGTTCCCGGCCTCGCCAAGACGCGACTGATACCTCGTCTCGGCGCCGAGGGGGCTGCCGCACTGCAGACGTGGCTGCTACGGCGCACCGTGGCGATCGCGGTGGCCGCCGACGTCGGACCGGTGACCTTGTGGTGCACGCCGGAGGTCGACCATCCTGAATTCTCCGCTTGTCGCGGTGGCCGGCAGGTCGTCCTGCGCCGGCAGGCGGATGGCGACCTGGGGGCGAGAATGCATGCCGCCGTTGCCGATTCGCCGGCGCCGGCCGGGGTGCTGGTTGTCGGGACCGATTGTCCGGTGCTCACTCCCGGACTGCTGCGGCGGGCCGCCGCCAGTCTGGATCGAAATGACGCGACGGTGATTCCCGCCGAGGACGGCGGCTATGTGCTGATCGGCATGCGCCATCCGTCGCGGCGGGTGTTCACCGACATCGACTGGGGCAGCGAAAAGGTCATGGGCCAGACCCGCTTGCGCCTTTCGGAAATGGGCTGGCGGTGGAGCGAGTTCGCCCCTTTGTGGGACGTCGACCGCGAGGAGGACTTACGGCGCCTGAGCGATCTCTTTCCGGATGTTCATCCGCCTGGGCGCCAGCCGGTGCCTTGAAGGCACTGGTCGCGCCACGACGGGAACTGCCCGACTGTGGCGCCGCAACCGGAGCCGGGCCGGGCAAGTGGTCAAGGATGCCGTCATTCTTGGCTTCTGAATCGCGCGCGACCGCGGGATTGATTACGTGGAGCGAGGCGAGCGCGTACAATCACCGCCTTGACCTTGAGGGGCCGGGCTGGAATGGCAAGGCCATGGTTTTTCGCAATCCGTTCCCTTGCACAGGATTCGCGGGCGGCAGCTGGTGCCGCGTGGCGGGTCCGGATCCCGGTGGCAGCCCGGGGGCAGTTGATTCGGGGGGATTGATGGGCAGCGGTGACTTCGACTCCGGGAAAGCAAGCGGCAAGCAAACGGCCGTGCTGGCGCTGGCTGCCCTTGCCGTCGTTTTCAGCAACATCGGCTTGGCCCCGCTCTATGCGCTGAAGGCGGTCTTTGCCGGAAACCACCCGATTCCGGTCACCGAGGCGAACATCCTCGGCAGCCTGTCAATGTTTCTCTGGGCGCTGATCCTCGTCGTTTCGGTCAAGTACGCGACCTTCATGATGCGCGTCGACAACACCGGCGAGGGCGGGATCATGGCGCTGACAACGCTGGCGCTGCGCGCCGTCCACGCTAGTCCGAAGGAGGCGAGGGCGATCGTGGTCATCGGCATCATCGGTGCGGCGGTGTTCTTCGCCAGCGGGATGGTCATGCCGGCAGTTTCGGTTCTCTCCGCCGTCGAGGGTCTGCAGGTGGCAATCCCGGTCCTCGAACCTTTCGTCATCCCGGTTGCGCTGGCGGTTCTGTTCTTCCTGTTCTCCGTCCAGCGTCACGGCACGGCCATGGTCGACAGGTTCCTGGGGCCCGTGATTCTGCTCTGGTTCGCCGCCTTGGCGCTGCTCGGCATCAGCGGCATCGTCGCGCACCCAGCCATCCTGATGGCGTTGAACCCGGTGCACGCCGTCGGGTTCCTGATCGAACACGAGTTGCTGGCCCTGGTCGCGCTTGGCAGCGTGGTGCTCGCCGTCGCCGGCGCCGCGGCGCTCCATGCCGGGATGGGGGAATTCGGCCACAAGCCTGTCCAGCGCGCGTGGTTCCTTCTCGTACTGCCGGCGCTCGCGCTCAACTACCTTGGCCAGGGTGCGCTGCTGCTGGGCGACGCGGCGGCGGCCAGGAATCCCTTTTTTCTTTTGGCACCCGACTGGTCGCTCTACCCGCTGATCGCCCTGGCCATGGTAGCTTCGGCGATTGCCGCGCAGGCGGTGATTTCCGCCGCGTCGTCGCTCACCCGTCAGGCGATGATGCTTGGCTTCATGCCGCGGATGGAAATCCAGCGCACCGCCGACAACGGGCAATTCTATCTGCCGGCGGTGAACTGGGGGTTGTTGCTGGCGGTGACGGCTCTCGTCCTTGGCTACAGGAACTCGGACAACCTCGTCGCGCCGTATGGAATCGTCGTGAGCGGCGAAATGATGATCACCTCGCTGCTGGCAGCCGTGGTCGTCGCCCGCCACTGGGGATGGGGCAGGGCCGGCGGGCTGTTCGGCGGCTTCCTGGCAATCGAACTGGCCTTCCTGGCGGCGAACATGTTCAATGCTTTCCCAGGTGGCTGGCTCCCGCTGGGTGTGGGCATTGCGATCTTCGTTGCCATGGCGACCTGGAAACAGGGGCGTCTGCTGCATTCCTCGCGCACCAAGAGCGAACGCCTGGAGCTTTCAATGTTCCTCGAGTCGCTGGCGGCGTCGATGCCGACCAGGGTTGCCGGAACGTCGGTATTCCTGAATGCCGATGTCCGGGCCGTGCCGCATGCGCTGCTGCACAACCTGATGCACAACAAGGTGCTGCACGAACGGGTGGTTGTCGTTGCCGCCCAGTTCTCCGATGTCCCGCAGGTGCCGGAGAGCAGCCGCGTCAAGGTCCGGAAGCTGCGCGACAACTTCTGGAGCGTGAGTGTTCACTTCGGCTTCAAGGATGAACCGGACATTCCCCTGGCGCTGGCGCTGTGCGCGAATTCGGGTCTCGAATTCAACGCGCTCGACACCACCTACTTCATCGGGCGCGAGATGCTGCTGCCCAGGCTTCATTCGGAGATGGCCTTCTGGCGCGAGCGGATCTTCGTCGCCATGTACCGCAATGCCGGTTCGCCGGCAGCCTTCTTCCGGATTCCCTGCAACCGGGTTGTCGAACTGGGTGCCCAGGTCAACTTGTAGGCTGCTGTCCTAGCCCAACTTAGCGGATTCGCCCTTGATTCAGGGGTGGGGGCGGAAATTTTC
>ERZ761603.2849-NODE-2849-length-11489-cov-9.077313_pt1 | contig 11489 bp, 7 predicted proteins | sample MGYA00511879_ERZ761603 | MGnify/ENA primary metagenome ERZ761603 (study PRJEB28899, sample SAMN02850040) | bioreactor sludge metagenome | biome: EBPR Sludge; feature: EBPR Bioreactor; material: flocular biomat | place: Australia: Thorneside Wastwater Treatment... | reverse complement strand
CGACGCTGGAGGTGGCGCTCAAGCGCTGGTGCCGCCACCACCGCCTGCTCACCGACGACATCGTGCTCGAGTTTTCGCAGCAGCGCAGCATCGCATCCATCCGTATCACCGAACACACCCCACTGGGCGAACTGCGCGAGTTCTGCCTGGTCAGCACGCTGCGCTACCTGCTCGGCTACGCCTGCTGGCTGGTGGATTCGCGCATCGCGCTTTGCGGGACCGTGCTCCCCTTCCCCGCCCCGTCGCACGCCGACGCTTACCGCTACCTCTTCCCCGGCCCGGTGCGCTTCGAGGCCGACGCCGCCGGCCTCGCCTTCGACGCGCGCTATCTCGAACTACCGGTGCGCCGCGACGAAAAGGCGCTGCAGGCCATGTTGCAACGCGCGCTGCCGCTCACCGTGCTGCAATATCGCCGCGACCGCCTGCTCGTGCACAGCGTCTCCCAGCTCCTCGCCGCCGACCCCGCCGCCGCGCACACCGCGGAAGACGTCGCCGCGCAGCTCAACACCTCAGTGCGCACCTTGCACCGGCAGTTGAAGGAAGAAGGGGTGTCGCTGCAGCGGCTGAAGAACGAGGCGCGGCGCGAGCACGCGGTGAAGCTGCTGCTGCAGACGAGCAAGCCGGTGAAGCAGGTTGCGGCGGCGGTGGGCTTTGACAGCGAGAAGAGTTTTTCGCGCGCTTTTCGGGTGTGGACGGGAGTGGCGCCGAGCACGTATCGGACGGGCGCAGGGCCGAGACTTTGAACGCCTTGTGAAAGGATTGGCCGTGAGCCCCCTCCGCCTGGGTGGAGCGGGGCGCACGAGGCCCAGTCGGGGTGGCCGGGCAGAACGGGCGACCGTTCAGCCCATCGCCCTGCGCCCTGCGCCCCACCCACACCTGGAGCTTCTCCACCGCCCCACGCACCGCCCGCAGCCCGTTCCAGCCGGCCGCGACGCGCAGGGTCAGCGAATGTTTACACCCCCTGAAATACTGTATACAGTATTCACTGTGCTCCACATCACTCATCACCCCTTGAAACACGAAGGTGTCCCGATGTCATCGATCATGAAACCCATCGAACGCCCGCTTGCCCTCGGCGAGCAGGTCTACAGCAAGCTGCGCACCTCAATCCGCGACGGGCTGATCGCTTCCGGTCAACCCCTTCAGGAAGTCCAGCTTGCCGAGCAGCTCGGGGTTTCGCGCACCCCGGTGCGCGAAGCGCTGCGTCGATTGTCGAGCGAGGGTCTCCTCGTCTCGGACGGACGCAGCTTCGTGGTCCCCGAGCTGACGCTGGACGACATCAACGACATCTACGAGATCCGCATGCTGGTCGAGCCGGCAGCGATTCGTTACGTCGCACGCCTGGCCAGCCTGCCCGAAGTGCGGCGCCCCCTGGACGAGGCACTGCAAGCGGCGACCCGAGCGCACGTGCAAGGCGATGCCGACGCGTTCCGTGGCGCCACCATCCGCTTCCGCGCCGCCTGGCTCGCGCTGGTCGCCAACCCCCGGCTGGTCCACATCATCGAACAGTATGCGGATCACATGCTGCGGATCCGCCGCCTGACGCTCGACAATTACGAAATGAGGAAGATCGTCCTGCAGGGTCTTGGCCGGATCGCCGCGGCCCTGGCGGAGGGTGACGGCGAGCTTGCCTCGGCCGCAATGCGCGAGCACATCGAGAAGGCACGGGTGGCCTTCATCGACGCCCTGGGGCTACACGAGTCGCAAGCCAGCGCCCCGGCCCGCGGCAATCGCACCCGCCCGGACGCGAAGCCCTGAGCCGCCCCCACCTGCCGCATATCCATCACGCCGACCACAACGCCCAACCCTGGAGCCCCACATGAACTACAGGGCAGAAATCCCTTACGGTGCTTACTGGTGTACGCCCTTCGCACGTTGGCAGGGCAGTTTCTCAAACCTTCACAGCATCGAGTTTGCAGCCCACGTCGCGCGCCTGGAACTTGAGCGCCGTGGCATCGACCCCGCAAGCTTCGATTACGGCGCGCTCGGCATCTCGGTTCCGCAGCAGCACGCGTTCTACGGGCTGCCCTGGCTCACCGGGCTGATCGGCGCTGCGCGCGCAGGCGGGCCGACGATAATGCAGGCCTGCGCGACCGGCGTACGCACGCTGCTTGCCGCGGTGCAGGAAATCGATGCCGGGCTGGCCACGGTCGCACTCGCGATCAATTGCGACCGCACCTCGAACGGCCCCCACCTCTACTACCCGAATCCACGTGGACCGGGCGGCACCGGCCAGGCCGAAAACTGGGTCATGGACAATTTCGGCCATGATCCCCTCGGCGGCCACTCGATGCTGCAAACCGCGGAGAACGTCGCGGCCAAGCACGGCATCTCCACATCCGAACAGCACGAAGTGGTCCTGCTGCGTGACGCACAGTATGCGCAAGCGCTCGCCGACGATTCCGCGTTTCTGAAACGCTTCATGAGCCTGCCCTTCGCGGTCCCGAGCGCCGATTTCCGGAAGACGGTCGGCACGCTCGCCGGCGACGAGGGCGTCGTCGCCTCAAGCGCGGAAAGCCTCGCCAGGCTCAAGCCGGTCGCAGCCGGCGGGACGATCACCTATGGGGGACAGACCCACCCTGCCGACGGCAACGCGGCAATCATCGTCGCGTCTGCGGACAAGGCTCGCGAACTGGCTGTCGACCCCTCGATCCAGGTGCGTCTGCACGCGTTCGGGCTCGCCCGCACCGAACTCGCGTTCATGCCCGAAGCGAGCATCCCGGCAGCCCATCGCGCACTCGCCCAGGCCGGCTTGGGCATCACCGACATGCACGCGATCAAGACGCACAATCCGTTCGCAGTCAATGACCTCGTCTTCGCGCGCGAGACCGGCGCCGATCTGCGCAAGGTCAACAACTTCGGCTGCTCCCTCGTCTGGGGGCATCCGCAGGCACCGATGGGCACACGTTCAATCATCGAGCTCATCGAGGAGCTCGTGCTGCGCGGCGGCGGATTCGGGCTCTTCACGGGTTGTGCCGCTGGCGACAGCGCCATGGCAGTTGTCCTCGAGGTCGGCCAGCGTCGCGACTGAACCCGCGCACTCCCGCCCCCCGCACTGAAAACAGGAAGAGGTGTACCGAAAACCCGCAGCGGGGGCGCAGTCCCCGATTCGACACGTTGATTTACGCGAACACGGCGCGACAGACGCCGGTCGCGATTGACGAAAAAGGAGGAGGAGCATGGGGCTCTGGCAGTGGATATCGGATCACGCCGCGGCGACACCGGACAAGGTCGCACTCCGCTTCGGCGAACAGGACCTGAGCTACGCGCAGTTCGCCGCGCAGATCGAACGCTTCGCCGCGGCGCTGGCGGTGGCGGGAGGCGGAAGCGGCAAGTGCGTCGCCTATCTCGGCTACAACCGGCCCGAGACGCTCACCGCCCTGATCGCGTGCGCACGCGTGGGCGCCCTGTTCATGCCAATGAACTGGCGACTTTCCGGTGCCGAGCATCGCCGCCTGCTGGAGGACTGCCCGCCGACCGTGCTGATCGCCGAGAGTCTGTTCGCGGACGTCATCGCGGACATCGGCCGGACGCTCCCCGCCGCCACCCTGGTGGCCCTCGGCCCGCTGCCGCAGGGGTGGATCGACATCGAGGACTTCGTCGGCCAAGCCACGGGGCAGCCGGCGCCACCCCCCGAAGAGGACACCACGCGCCCGCTCCTGATTTGCCACACCTCGGGTTCGACCGGCAAGCCCCGTGGGGTGCTGCTGAGCCAGGACGCGGTGATCTGCAACGCCGCCAACAGCGTCGACATGCATGGACTGGACGCGAACGATCGCGTGCTCGTCAACCTGCCCCTGTTCCATGTGGGGGGCCTCAACAACCAGACCACCCCGGCACTCTCGGTTGGCGCGACGGTGGTCATGCAGCCCAAGTTCGATGCCGACGCCACCTTCGATGCGATCGAACGCGAACGCATCACGCTTACCGTGCTTGTCCCGACCCAGATCGAGATGATGCTGAATCACCCGCGCTGGGAAACCGCCGATCTGTCCAGCCTGCGCATGATCGCAACCGGCTCGACCATCGTCCCCGAACGCCTGGTGCACGCACTGCTGCGACGTGGCCTGCCCCTGGTATCCATCTACGGCGCAACCGAAACCTGTCCGATCGCGGCCTGCATGCGACCACAAGAGGTCGCCCGCAAGCCGGCCTCCACCGGCCGTTGCGCCCGCCACACCCGGATCCGCGTCGTCGATGACGCCGGGCACGACGTGCCCACTGGGGTGACTGGAGAAATCCTGGTGAAAGGGCAGAACTTGATGAGCGGATACTGGAACGACCCGCAGGCCACGGCCACCGCCTTCATCGACGGCTGGTTCCGCAGCGGCGACATGGGCCATCAGGACGCGGAGGGTTTCCTCTACATCGACGCCCGACGCAAGGAACTGATCATTTCCGGCGGGGAGAACATTTACCCGGCCGAAATCGAAATCCTGCTCGCAGAGGCACCGGAGATCGCCGAAGTGGCCGTAGTCGGCCGCCCGCATCCACGCTGGGGCGAGATCGTGGTCGCCGTCATCGTGCTCGCCGAGGGTCATCAACTGACGGAAGCGCAGATCCTGAAGATTCTCGACGGGCGCATCGCCCGCTACAAGCTTCCCAAGGAGGTGCTGTTCACCGACCAGCTGCCGCGCACCGCCCTGGGCAAGATTCGCAAAGACGACGTGCGCCGGCTGGTCGCGCGACCGTCCAACCTGGAGCAAACCCAATGACACTCAAGATCGGCATCGACGTCGGCGGCACGTTCACGGACTTTGTCGTGATCAGCGGCACGGCCGAGGCGGCGATATTCAAGACCCTGTCGACACCGTCGGATCCGTCGATCGCCGTCGTCAACGGCCTTGCCGAAATCGCCGCGAGCATGGATCCGCCACTGACGCTGGAGGCGCTGGCCGCGCGCATCGACTGCATCGTTCACGGCACCACGGTGACCACCAACGCCACCCTCACCGGCACCGGCGCAAAATGCGGCCTGCTGACCACCGCCGGCGTGCGCGACGCCCTCGAGATGCGCCGCGGCATCCGCGAGGAGCAATACAACAACCGCTACACCAACGTCAAACCGCTGGTGCCGCGCTACCTGCGCCAGGGCATCGGTGGCCGGCTCGACCGCGACGGCAAGGAAATCGCCCCGCTCGACGACGCCGAGCTCGACGCGGCGATCGCGCTCCTGCGCGACGAAAAGGTCGACGCGGTGGCGATCTGCTTCATGAACTCGTTCGCCAATCCGGCCCACGAACGTGCCGCCGCCGAGCGCGTGCGCCGCGCCCTCCCCGACGCCCATCTGACGGTGTCGACCGATCTGCTGCCTTCGATCCGCTTCTACGAGCGCCTGAGCACGACCGCGCTCAACGCCTACGTCGGCCCCAAGCTCAATCACTACCTCGACCAGCTCGTCGGCCGCCTGCAAGGCATCGGCTTTGGCGGCCTGCTGCTGATCATGCAGTCCAACGGCGGGGTGATCTCACCCCAGCTCGCCCGCGAGCGCGCGGCCCTGACCCTGCTCTCCGGGCCGGCCGGCGGCCCCGGCGCCGGGCTGTTCTACGTGCGCGCGCACGGCCAGGACAAGTGCATCGTCACCGATATGGGCGGCACCAGCTTCGAGACCTCGATTGCGGTCGGCACGCCGATGCTCAAGAACGACGGCGAAATCGCCCGCTACAAGATCGCGCTGCCGATGCTCGACATCCACACCATCGGCGCCGGCGGCGGCTCGATCGGCTGGATCGACGAGGGCGGCCTGCTGCGCATGGGCCCGCAAAGCGCTGGCGCCGATCCGGGCCCGGCCTGCTACGGCCGCGGCGGCACCCTGCCCGCGACCACCGACGCCAACGTCGTGCTCGGCTACCTCGATCCCGAGTTCTTCGCCGGCGGCAAGATGAAGCTCGACCTCGACGCCGCCCGCCGGGCGATCGAGGAGCACATCGCCCGCCCGCTCGGGCTGTCGATCGAGGATGCCGCCGCCGGCATGTACCGGGTGGCGTGCAACAGCATGGCGCAAGGGGTGCGCGAGGTCACCATCAAGCGCGGCTTCGATCCGCGCGAGTTCCCGCTCATTCCCGCCGGCGGCGCCGGCCCGATCCACTCCTGCGTCATCTGCGACGAGCTCGAGATCCCGCTCCAGATCGTGCCCCGCGAGTCGTCGGTGCTGTGCGCCTTCGGCATGCTGATGAGCGAGCTCAAGCACGATTTCGTGCGCACCTTCGTCTCCCGCCTCGACGCCGTCGACTGGGCGCGCCTCAACGCCGCGATCGACGAGATGGCCGCCGAGGGCGCAGCCCAGCTCGACGCCGAACGCACCCCCCCCGCCCGTCGCCGCTTCGAGATCAAATTCGACTGCCGCTACGTCAAGCAGTACCACGAAGTCTCGTTCGCGGTCGCGCACGAGCACCTCGAGCGCAACGACGTCGCCGCCATCGCCGCGGCCTTTCACGCCGAGCACAACCGGCTCTACGGCTACGAGCTCGCCCAGGAGCACACACCGGTGGAAATCATCAACGTGCGCGTGCAGGCAATCGGCATCACCGACAAGCCGCAGGCGCACGAGAAGACCTGGGGCGGCACAGACGCCGGCCACGCGCTGAAAGGCGAACGCCCGGTGTACGTCCCGGAGATCCGCCGCTTCGAGCCCGTGCCGGTCTACGACGGCCACCGCCTGCGTTTCGGCAACCACATCACCGGCCCGGCGATGATCGAACAGGAGACGACGGCGATCTTCGTCAGCGCCGCCTACGACTGCGTCATCGACGCGCTCGGTTCCTTCGCGCTCTACCGCAAGGGCCGCGAAGATCTTGTCCAGTCCTGCATCCGCGAACAGAAGGAGGCCGTGGCATGAGCACCACCGAACAGCGCGCCGCAATCGATCCAATCCTGCTCTCCGTCTATGCGCGGACCTTCAAGTCGATCACCGACGAGATGAGCATCTCGATGGAGCAGACCACGCGCTCGCCGATCCTGTGCGAGGCCAAGGACTATGTCACCGGCCTCTACGACGGCGACGGCAACATGCTCGAACAAACCGAAAACCTGCCCATCCTCGCGTTCTCGCTGGCGCCGGTGTGCAAGTACATCAAGGACTACTTCGGCGACGATCTGCACCCGGGCGACGTCATCTTCCACAACGACGTGTTCAGCCTCGGCAATCAGAACAACGACGTCGCGGTGTTCAAGCCCATCTTCCTCGAAGGCCGGCTGGTCGCGTGGACTGCGGTCAAGGGCCACCAGGCCGACATCGGCGGCAACGTGCGCGGCGGCTACAACCCGAACGCGGTCGAGGTGTGGCAGGAGGCGCTGCGCATCCCGCCGGTCAAGGTCGTCGAGCGGGGCAAGCTGAGAAAGGATGTGTGGAACCTGATCTTCGCCAACATCCGGCTGGACATCGTGCAGCACGACATGAAGGCCGAGATGGGCGCGTGCACGGTCGGCGAGCGCCGCCTGCTGGAGTTGCTGGGCAAGTACGGCGTGGCCAGCTACGACGCACACAAGGCGGCGCTGTTCGACGCCACCCGGCGGATGATGGAGGCGGAGATCGCCAAGATCCCCAACGGTCGCTACAGCGGCGAGGGGTACGTCTACTACGACGGGCGCCACGAAGGCAGCAAGTTCACGATCCGCGTCGACATCGAGGTCGCGGACCGTTCGATCCGCTTCGATTATTCGCGCACCGACCCGCAGACCAACGGCTTCGTAAACGGCACCTTCACCTCCAGCGCCTCGGCAACCATCCTCACCCTGCTGCAGATGGTCAATCCCGACATCCCGCACAACGAGGGCATGGTCCAGCCGATCGAGATCATCATCCCGGAGGGCACCCTGCTCAACGCCTCTTATCCGAAGGCCACCACGTTCGGCAACCACCTCTGCCCGCCCAACGCCGACGCCATCCAGCGCGCGCTCGCGCCGGTGATGCCCGATCGCGTCACCGCGGGCTGGAACAACCTGCTGTGCTCGCTGACCACCGGCATCGACCCGAAGAACAACGAGGCCTACGTCGACATCGGCTTCATGGGCCTGAAGGGCGGCTCCGGGGCAATGCGCGGCACCGACGGTTACGACCACATCGGCATGATCGACGCCTCCGGCGGGGTGCTCGACCAGGACTACGAGATGTTCGAGCAGCAGACCCCGCACCGCCTGATCCGCCACGAGCTGCTGCCCGACTCGGCCGGCGCCGGGCAGTGGCGTGGCGGGCTCGGGGTGGAGACCATTTTCGAGATCGGCTCCGAGGACACACAGCTCGTAACCTTCGGCGACGGCGATTTCGAGCCGGCCTTCGGCCTCTTCGGCGGCGGTGATGGCGGGCTCAACTTCATCCGCCTGCACTACCCCGACGGCACCACCGTGGTGCCACGGAACAAGGACCTGATCACCGGCGTGCCGAAGGGCACGATCTATCACCAGGTTGCCAGCGGCGGCGGCGGCTACGGCGACCCGAGGCTGCGCAGTCGCAAGGCCCTCGCCGAGGAGGTGCGCAACGGCGTGATCTCGCCCGCGGCCGCGCGCACCCTGTATGGCTATGAAGCGGAGCAGGCGGGTTGACCATGGACTTCGATCTGAGCGAAGAGCAGCACGCCATCCGCAACACCTTCAGGCGTTTTTGCGATGAGCGCATCGCCCCGCAGGCCGCCGCCCTCGATGACGCCCACGCCTATCCCCACGCGCTGATGCGCGAACTCGCCGCACTCGGTTTTGTCGGCATGCGCTACCCGGAAGGGGCCGGCGGCAGCGGGCTCGGCCTCACCGAGTTCTGCCTCGCGCTCGAGGAGATCGCACGCGGCTCGATGTCGCTCGCCGGCGCGGCGGCGATGCAGTCGCTGATGGGAACCAAGTTCCTCCACATGCTCGGCCGCCCCGAGCTCGTCGAGCGGCTGTTCAAGCCCGCTCTCGCGGGCGAGAAGATCGGCGCGATCTGCATGACCGAACCGGACGCCGGCTCCGACCTGTCGGGCATCACCACCCACGCGCGCAAGGTCGACGGCGGCTACCGGCTCAGCGGACGCAAGACCTGGGTCACCGCCGCCCCGGTGGCGGACTTCTTCACCGTGTTCGCCCGTGCCGGCGAAGCGCGCCGGCTCACCATCTTCCTCGTCGAGAAGGATTTCCCCGGGCTTGGCGTCGGACGCGCGATCCACAAGATGGGCGTGTGGGCGCTGCCGACTTCGGAGCTCGCCTTCGACGACTGCTTCGTCCCCGACAGCCACCGCCTGTCGAAGAAAGAAGGCGACGGCGAGAACCACCTGCGCGAAACGCTTGCCGAGATCCGCATCATCACCGGCGCGATGGCGCTCGGGGTGGCGCGCGCGGCGCTGGCCGAGGCGGTGCGCTACGCCGGCGAGCGCGTCCAGTTCGGCAAGCCGATCGACCGCTTCCAGGCCATCCAGCTCAAGCTCGCCGAAATGGCAACCACGCTCGAGGCCGCCACCCATCTGGTGCATTACGCCGCCTGGCTGCACGGCGCCGGCCGCCCCCACCACAAGGAAGCGGCGATGGCCAAGGCGTTCGCCACCGAGACTGCGGCCACGGTCTGCGACCAGGCCGCGCGCGTGCTCGCTTCCTACGGCTACGCCATGGAGTACCCGGTGCAGCGCTACCTGCGCGACGTCCGCTTCACCCTGATCGGCGGCGGCACCAGCGAAATTCTCAAGCTCATCATTGCAAAGGAGGTCAGCGCATGAGCTCACCGATCGAGGCGATGCCGGAACGCCGGATCCGCGTCCTGCTCGCCAAACCCGGCCTCGACGGCCACGACCAGGGCGCCAAGATCGTCGCCCGCGCGATGATGGACGCCGGCTTCGAAGTCATCTACACCGGCCTGCGCCAAACGCCGGAGGCGATCGCCCGCATCGCCCTCGACGAGGACGTCGATGTTGTCGCCCTCTCCAGCATGGCCGGCTCGCACCTGCCCTTCTGCCGCAAGCTCAAGCCCCTGCTCGAAGCCGGCGGCCTCGCCGACAAGCTGTGGATGATCGGCGGCAACCTGCCCGCCCAGGACCACGACGCCCTGCGCGAACTGGGCTTCGCGGGCATCTTCCCCACCGGCTCGCGGCTCGAGGCGGTCGTGTCCTACATCCGGGAGAACGCTGCATGAACGCCCGCACCCCAGTGGAACCGAAACCCGTGCTCAACGAGTCCGGCCTCGAAGTGAAGCCGCTGTACACCCAGGCCGACCTCGATGCCAGCGGCGGCCTGGCGATGGTCGGCGCGCCCGGGGAATATCCCTTCACCCGCGGCATCCACCGTCTGATGTACCGCAAGCAGCCGTGGACGATGCGCCAGTACGCCGGCTTCGGCAATCCGCGCGACACCAACCAGCGCTTCAAGTACCTGATCGCCAACGGCCAGACCGGGCTCAACGTTGCTTTCGACCTGCCCACCCAGATCGGCCTCGACTCGGACGACCCGCTCGCCGAAGGCGAGATCGGCCGCGTCGGCATGTCGGTCGACACCCTGCGCGACTTCGAACTCGCCTTCGATGGCATCGACCTCGACAAGATCACCGTGTCGATGACGATCAACGGCTCCGCCGCAATCGCGATCGCGATGTATCTGGCGATGGCGGAAAAGCGCGGCTACGACCTCGAGAAACTGCGCGGCACCGCGCAGAACGACATCCTCAAGGAGTTCATCGGCCGCGGCACCTGGATCTTTCCGGTTGAGCCCTCGATCCGCCTGGTTGGCGACACCATCGAGTACTGCGCCCGCCACGCGCCCAAGTACAGCCCGGTGTCGGTGTGCGGCTATCACATCCGCGAATCGGGCGCGAATCCGGCGCAGGAGATGGCCTACGCGTTCTGCATCGCCCGCGCCTACGCCGATGAAGTCATTTCCCGAGGCCTCCACGTCGACGAATTCGCCGGCCGCCTGTCCTACAACTTCAACATCTTCGGCAACCTCTTCGAGCAGGTGGCGAAGTTCCGCGCCGGGCGCGGCCTGTGGGCGAAGATCATGAAGGAACAATACGGCGCGGAAAGCCCGGGCTCGATGTGGCTGCGCATGATCGCCGCCGGCGGCGGCGGCGGGCTGACCTTCGAGCAGCCCGAGCTCAACATCGTGCGCGGCGCTTACTACGCGCTGATCAGCGCGCTGTCGGGCACCCAGACCATGGCGCTGTGCTCCTACGACGAGGCCTACACCATTCCCACCGAATATTCGGCACGGATCTCGCTGCGCACCATGCAGATCCTCATCGAGGAGATGGGACTGACAGAGACCGTCGATCCGCTCGGCGGCTCCTGGTATATCGAGACGATGACCAACCAGATGCGCGCGAAGATGGAGGAAATCATCGCCGAGACCGATGCCGAAGGCGGCATTGTCAAGCTGGTCTCGGAAGGGGCGATCCAGGCCAAGGTCTCCGCCCAGGCCTACCGGATGCAGCAGGACATCGAGTCGGGCGCCTTCCCCAAGGTCGGCGTCAACCGCTACCGCAACGAGCACGAGGATGAGCACCCGGTCGAATTCCACCCCTACAACGAGGACGACGCCCG